>ERZ1066120.7-NODE-7-length-307787-cov-31.526263_pt1 | contig 307787 bp, 273 predicted proteins | sample MGYA00382767_ERZ1066120 | MGnify/ENA primary metagenome ERZ1066120 (study PRJEB33369, sample SAMEA5778350) | biofilm metagenome | biome: Industrial cooling water; feature: Water cooling tower basin; material: Biofilm | place: United Arab Emirates | collected... | reverse complement strand
CGATGCCGCCGAGGTCGACGAACGCGCCGTAGTCGGTGAGGTTCTTGACCACGCCCTTGAGCTTGGCACCCTCGACCAGCTTCTCCATCAGCTGCTCGCGCTCGACGCTGTACTCGCTCTCGACCACCGCGCGGCGGGAGACGACGATGTTGTTGCGCTTGCGGTCCAGCTTGATGAGCTTGAACTCGAGTTCCTTGCCCTCGAGGTAGGCCGAGTCGCGCACCGGGCGCACGTCGACCAGCGAGCCGGGCAGGAAGCCGCGGACGTCCTTGATGTCGACGGTGAAGCCGCCCTTGACCTTGCCGCTGATGCGGCCGGTGATGGTCTCGTTCTTCTCGAGCGCCTGCTCGAGCTCGTCCCACACCATGGCGCGCTTGGCCTTCTCGCGCGACAGCACGGTCTCGCCGAAGCCGTTCTCGATGGAGTCGAGGGCGACCTTGACTTCGTCGCCCACGCCGACGTCGATCTCGCCGGCGTCGTTCCGGAACTGCTCGATGGGCACGATGCCCTCGGACTTCAGGCCCGCGTTGATCACCACGACGTCGCCGCGTACCTCGACGACGACGCCGGTGACGATGGCGCCGGGCTTCAGCTTGGCCAGATTGGTCTGGCTGGCTTCGAACAGTTCGGCAAATGATTCGGTCATTGGATGGAAATCCGGTTGGACACGGCCCGGGCCGGGGACGGCGCGGACCACCTGTGGGTAGGCGTGCGGGATGCGCGCCATGTGTGTTGGAAGGAAGGAAACCCGCCGCGCGATGCGACGGAGCCGGCCTGCCGGGGCGAGCCTGGTGCCGGCGACGCGGACGCAGCGAGGAGACTCAGCGGCGGACGAGGGCCAGCACCTGCTCGACGACGGCCTCGATGCCCAGGCCGGTGGTGTCGATGCGGACGGCGTCGTCGGCCGGCCTCAAGGGCGCCACCGCGCGCTGTGCGTCGCGGGCGTCGCGGGCCAGGATCTCCCGCAGCAGACCGGGTACGGTAACGGAAACTCCCTTTTCATTCAACTGCTTATAGCGCCTCTCCGCGCGTTCCTCGGCGCTGGCGGTGAGGAAGACCTTGGTGACGGCATCGGGGAAGATCACCGTGCCCATGTCGCGGCCGTCGGCGACCAGGCCCGGCGGCTGCCGGAACGCGCGCTGGCGGTCCTTGAGGGCCGACCGGACCTCCGGGATGGCGGCGATGGCCGAGGCCGCGGCGCCGGCGGTCTCGGTGCGCAGTTCGTCGGTGGCATCGACCTCGTTGACCAGCACGCGCAGGTCGCCCGACGCGTCGTCGCGGAACGCGATCGCGGTGTCGAAGGCGCAGCGCACCAGCGCGCCGTGGTCGTCCAGGTCGATGTCGGCCCAACCGGCGGCCACTCCGACCGCGCGGTAGAGCGCGCCGGAATCCAGGTAGTTCCAGCCCAGGCGCTGGGCGACGTGGCGGCTGATCGTGCCCTTGCCCGAGCCGGAGGGCCCGTCGATGGTGAGCACGGGGGCGGCATCGGCGCGGTTCGGATCGGTCATGGCGGCAGTATGCGGCGACCCTGGCGCCGGCCGGAAGGCAGCCCCGGGCCGCGGAGCCGGCGCGGACGCAAGCGCTTGAATCGGTTCGGAAAGTCCCGCTACAATCGCGGGCTTCGCTTTTCGGGGCGCGCTCTAGCGCACCCGCCGTCCCCGCCGCTGCCTGCGCAGCACCCGCTCATTACCGAGGTTTTCCATGAAGGTCCTGTCCTCCCTGAAGTCGGCGAAGGCCCGTCACCGCGACTGCAAGGTCGTCCGCCGCCGTGGCAAGGTCTTCGTGATCTGCAAGTCCAACCCGCGCTTCAAGGCCCGCCAGCGCTGAGCCAGCGGTGCGCGTAGGGCGTCCTCCGTCGTCCGGATCACACGCCAGCCCTCCGCGCGCGTGCACCGGGCTTGCGGAGACGGCCGTGATGAATGAAGCCGCCGCGAGGCGGCTTTTTCATTCCCGCCACGGCCGGCCGGTCCGCGCACCGTGAGCGCCGCGTCCGCATCGCGCGGGCCGGTGTGAATACAATCGGCCGCGTCGCCTGCATCGCCTGACTCCCATCGCCTTCCCGCGAGGACCGTCCCATGCGCATCGCCCTGAGCCTGTCGCTGCTGCTCGCCTGCATGCCCGCCACCGCCGAGACGCTGCTCATCGAGCGCGTGCAGGAGGAGCCCTCGGCCCTGCCCTCGCGCGGGATGACCATGGCGCAGGTCCAGGCGCGCTTCGGCGCGCCTGCCGACCGGCTCGATCCGCGCGGCGGACAGAAGCGGCAATGGCCGGTGATCCATCGCTGGTCGTATCCCGGCTTCGTCGTGTACTTCGAAAAGAACAAGGTGATCGACGCCGTCGCGCGGCGGTCAGATGCGCAGGAAATCGGCCCGAAGCCGCCGATCCGGTAACCGCCGGCCGCGCACCGCTGCGCCGATGGGGGCCGCCGCGCAGGCGGCCTCTTCGCATGGCGAGCGGCCGCGCGTGCCGGATCCGACCTGTCCATTCCGCCTGCCCAGGTGCCGCCCGACGTGACCCAATCCCAGCTCCGTTTCCCCGCCGAATGGGAGCCGCAGGCCGCGGTGCTCATCGCCTGGCCGCACGCCGGCACCGACTGGGCCGAGCGCCTGGGCGCGGTGGAGGACACGTATGTCGCACTGGTCGCGGCGATCACGCGGTTCCAGGACGCGGTGGTCATCGTCAGCGATGACGACCTCGCGGCCTACGCCCGTGCGCGGTTGGCCTCGGCCCGGGTGGACATGGACCGGGTGCGCTTCGTGCATGCGCCCTACGACGACACCTGGCTGCGTGATTCCGGGCCCATCACGCTGCGCGACGGCGATGGGTTCCGGCTCGTCGATTTCCGCTTCACCGGCTGGGGCGGCAAGTTCGAGGCCTCGCGCGACGACGCCCTCGTCCAAGCGCTCGCCGACGGCGGTGTATTCGCCAACGCCACCCGCGCGCCGGTGGATTTCGCGCTGGAAGGCGGCGGCATCGAGACCGACGGCACCGGGTCGCTGCTGACCACGTGGCGGTGCCTGCATGAGCGGCATCCCGCGCTGACGCGCGAAGCTATCAGCGAACGGCTGGCCACGTCGCTGGCGCAGGACCGCGTGCTGTGGCTCGACCACGGCGCGCTCGAAGGCGACGACACCGATGCGCACATCGACACCCTCGCGCGCTTCGCCGCGCCGGACGCGATCGTCTACCAGGGTTGCGATGACCCTGGCGATGCGCACTACGACGACCTGCAGGCGATGGCGCGCGAACTGGCCGCGCTGCGCACGCGCGATGGCCGCCCGTACCGCCTGTTCGAGCTGCCGTGGGCGCCCGCTGTGATCGACGAGGGGCGCCGGCTGGCGGCCAGCTACGCCAATTTCCTGATCGTCAACGGCGCGGTGCTGATGCCTGCGTACGGCAGCGATGCCGCAGGCCTGGAGGCCGATGCGAAGGCGCAAAAAATGATGGCACTCGCGTTCCCCGAGCGCGAAATCGTCGCCATCGACTGCCGCCCGCTGATCTGGCAGAACGGCAGCCTGCACTGCATCACGATGCAGCTGCCGCAGGGGGTCGTGGCGTAGGTTGCGCTTTGGCCCACCGTCATCGATCAACCACAGGCTGATGCGAAAGCATTGGTCCGCAAAGGACGCTAAAGACGCTAAAGAGGGAAAAAGGCGAAACACCAATCAGTTCGTTGCATGGTTGCTTGCCGCCCTGTTCCACCTTCGCTTTTCTTGGCGTCTCTAGCGTCCTTTGCGGACCATCAAGCCCTTGCTTCCCCGGGACACGACATGAAGAAGATCCTCCCCGTCGCGCTGGTGCAGGAGCGTGCGGTCATCGACCAGGGCGCGGACAACGCGCAGGCGAACCTCGACGTCATCGCCGCGCGCGTCGCCGAGGCCGCGAAACGCGGCGCGAAGCTGGTGCTGCTGGAGGAACTGCACAACGGCCCGTACTTCTGCCAGCACCAGGACGTGTGCGAGTTCGAGCTTGCCGAGCGCATCCCCGGGCCGAGCACCGAGCGGCTGGGTGCGCTCGCGAAACAGCATGGCGTGGTGCTGGTGGGCTCGCTGTTCGAGAAGCGCGGCGCAGGGCTGTATCACAACACGGCGGTGGTCCTCGATGCGGACGGCAGCATCGCCGGCAAGTACCGCAAGATGCACATCCCCGACGACCCGGGCTTCAACGAAAAGTTCTACTTCACGCCCGGCGACACGGGCTTCGAGCCCATCGATACGTCGGTCGGCCGCCTCGGCGTGCTCGTGTGCTGGGACCAGTGGTATCCGGAAGGCGCGCGCCTGATGGCGCTGGCTGGGGCCGAACTGCTGCTCTATCCCACCGCGATCGGCTGGGACCCGGACGATGCGCAGGACGAAAAGGACCGCCAGCGAAACGCGTGGATCCTCAGCCATCGCGGCCACGCGGTGGCCAACGGGCTGCCGGTGCTGAGCTGCAATCGCGTCGGCCACGAGCCTTCGCCGATCGGGCGCTCGGGGATCGATTTCTGGGGCGCCAGCCACGTGCTCGGACCGCAGGGCGAGTTCCTCGCCGAGGCCGGCGGCGAGCCGGAACTGCTGATGGCCGAGGTCGACCTGCACCGCAGCGAGCACGTCCGGCGCATCTGGCCCTTTTTGCGCGACCGCCGCATCGATGCGTACGGCGACCTGCTCAAGCGTTACCGGGACTGAGCACGTGCGTCCGATCACTACGTCGGGGTGTTTGCCGGTGCTCGCGTCAACCCGGTTGCCGCAGACCAGCTGCGCAGCGCGCGGCACGCTGATGCCGCCGCTGGACGAGGCCTGCAGTGCGCCACGCGCGCAGGCACGCGCATGAGCGACCTTTCCGGGGTGGGCGAACCCGCGTCCGACGGCGCCGCCTCGCAGGCGCTGGGGCAGGCGCTTGCAGGCCAGCCGCACGCAATCGTCGAGCGCGACGGCGTGCGCTACGTGCTGCTGGGCACGGCGCATGTTTCATCTGACAGCGTGCGCGCGGTGCGCGAGGCGATCGCCTCGGGCGCGTTCGCCGCGGTGGCCGTCGAGCTCGACGACATGCGCCTGAGGGCGCTCACCGACCCCGATGCGCTCACGCGCATGGACCTGGTGCAGGTAATCCGCTCGGGGCGCACCTACCTGTTCATGGCCAACCTGGCGCTGGCGGTGTACCAGCGGCGCCTGGCCAGGCAACTGGGCATCGAGCCGGGGGCCGAGCTGAAGGCCGCCGCGCTGGATGCGCAGGCGCGCGGGCTGCCGGTGTCGCTGATCGACCGCGACGTCGGCATGACGTTCCGGCGTGCGATGCAGCGGCTTGGCTGGTGGGGCCGCGCGAAGGTCGGCGGGGGGCTGCTGGCGAGCCTGCTGTCGAGCGACGACGTCGAAGCGACCGACATCGAGAAGCTCAAGCAAGGCGACATGCTCGAGTCGACCTTCGCCGAGTTCGCCAGCGAGAGCCCGGCGCTGTACGACGTCGTCATCGCCGAACGCGACCGCTACATGGCCGCACGCCTGCGCGAGGATACGCACGTCGCGCGCGATGCGCCGCAGTCCCGCGCGGGCGCGCTGCCGCAGGTGCTGGCCGTGGTCGGTGCGGGGCACTTGAAGGGACTGGCCGCGCACCTGCGCGACGAAACCGCCCTGCCGCGCGGCATCGTCCAATCGCTGCAGGCGCCCCCGAGGGCCGGTGGCGTCCCGTGGTTCACGCTGCTGCTGGCGATGTTCGTACTTGGCGGCTTCGCCTGGGGCTTCCACACCGGCGGCCTCGACGTCGGTACCGACCTGCTGCTGGCGTGGGTGCTGACCACCGGCACCCTGGGCGCGATCGGCTGCGCGATCGCGGGCGGGCACCCGCTCAGCATGCTGGTGGCGTTCATTGCCTCGCCGATCACGCCGCTGCATCCGGCGCTGGCGTCAGGGATGCTCAGCGCGCTGACCGAGGCGTGGCTGCGCAAGCCGACGTATGCCGATTTCCTCTCCCTGCGCGACGACGTGGAGACCGCGCGCGGCTGGTGGCGCAACCGCGTGTCGCGCGTGCTGCTCAACTTCTTCCTGACCAGCATGGGCACCGCGATCGGCGTGTGGATCGGCGGCCTGCGGATGTTCGCGCAGCTCGCGCGCTGAAGGCCGCGCCGGGGCGCGTGCGATACTCGCGCCCCGTTTTTCCAAGCGTTTTCCCATGCCCGCGTCGATCGTCGTCACTTGCGCCCTGCCCTATGCCAACGGGCCGCTGCACCTCGGGCATCTGGTCGGCTACGTGCAGGGCGACATCTGGACGCGCGCGCAACGGCTGTCCGGGCGCACCGTGCACTTCGTCTGCGCCGACGACACCCACGGCACGCCGATCATGCTGGCCGCCGAGAAGGCCGGCACGACGCCGGAAGCCTTCATCGCCGGCATCCAGGCCTCGCACGAGGCCGACTTCGCCGCGTTCGGCGTCGCCTTCGACCACTACGACTCCACCCACTCGCCGCGCAACCGCGCGCTGACCGAGCGCATCTACACCGCGCTCGACGCGGCCGGGCACGTCTCGCGCCGCAACGTCGCCCAGCTGTTCGACGCCGAGCGCGGCATGTTCCTGCCCGACCGCTACGTCAAGGGCACCTGCCCCAACTGCGGCACGCCCGACCAGTACGGCGACAACTGCGAGCACTGCGGCGCGACGTACGCGCCGACCGAACTGGGCGACCCGCGCTCGGTCCTCAGCGGCACGGTGCCCGAGCTGCGCGAGAGCGGGCACTTCTTCTTCGAACTGGGCCACTTCGACGCGTTCCTGCGCGAATGGCTGGCCGGCGACGTCGCCGCGCCCGGCGTCAAGGCCAAGCTGTCCGAGTGGCTGGATGCCGAGGGCGGGCTGCGTCCGTGGGACATCTCACGCGACGCGCCGTACTTCGGCTTCGAGATCCCCGGGCACCCGGGCAAGTACCTGTACGTGTGGATCGACGCGCCGATCGGTTACCTCGCCAGCTTCCAGGCGCTCTGCGAGGCGCGCGGGCTCGACTTCGAGGCGCACCTCGCGCCAGGCACCGACGCTGAACTGCACCACTTCATCGGCAAGGACATCGTCAACTTCCACGGCCTGTTCTGGCCGGCCGTGCTGCACGGCGCGGGCCTGCGCGCGCCCACGCGGCTGCACGTCAACGGCTACCTGACGGTGGACGGCGCGAAGATGAGCAAGTCGCGCGGCACCTTCGTCATGGCACGCACGTACCTGGATGCCGGATTGCCGCCGGAAGCGCTGCGCTACTACTTCGCGACCAAGACCAGCGGCGGCGTCGACGACCTCGACCTCAACCTCGTTGACTTCGTGGCGCGGGTGAACGCCGACATCGTCGGCAAGTTCGTCAACCTGGCCAGCCGCTGCGCGGGCTTCATCGAGAAGCGCTTTGACGGCATGCTCGCCGACGCGTTGCCGCGGCCGGAGTTGCATGCGCGCTTCGTCGAGCAGATCGACGCCGTCGCGCGGGCCTACGCGCGCAACGAGGCGGCGACGGCGTTGCGCCTCACGATGGCGCTGGCGGACGAGGCCAACCGCTACATCGACGACGAGAAGCCCTGGGTGCTGGCCAAGCAGGACGGCGCCGACGCGCGGCTGCAGGCGGTGTGCACGCAGGGCCTCAACGCGTTCCGCGTGCTGGCCGGGATGCTCAAGCCCGTGCTGCCGCAGCTCGCCGCACAGGCCGAGGCCTTCCTGCAGGCGCCCGTGCACGGCTGGGACGACCTGCGCGCGCCGCTGCTGGCGCATCGCATCGCGGCGTATGCACCGCTGTTCACCCGCATTGACCCCAAGCGCATCGAGACGATGATCGAGAACTCCCGCGAAACGCTGAAATCCAACGAACCCGTGGCCGCCAGTGCCCCAAAGGCGGGCGCCGCGACGACGCCCGCTGTGCCGCCCGCGGCGGCGACATCGGCCGCTGCTGCCGCGAACACCATCGGCATCGACGACTTCTCGAAGCTCGACCTGCGCATCGGCAAGGTGCTGGCGTGCGGCTTCGTCGAGGGCAGCGACAAGCTGCTGCGCTTCGAGCTCGACGCCGGCGAACTGGGCACGCGGCAGATCTTTTCCGGCATCCGCGCCTCGTACGGCGAGCCGGAACAGCTGGTCGGCCGCAGCGTGGTGTTCATCGCCAACCTCGCGCCACGCAAGATGCGCTTCGGCGTGAGCGAGGGAATGATCCTGTCGGCCGGCTCCGACGGCGGCGGCCTGTTCCTGCTCGACGCCGACACGGGCGCGCAACCGGGCATGCCGGTGCGCTGACAGCCGTGATGCGCCGAAGTCCCTCTCACCGGGAAAGGGCTTTAGGTGCGGTGCGCGCGATGTCTGACGGGCACGGAACTCGGAAGCTGGTTCGAAACCCTCTCCACGGTTCGGTGTCGCGCCAAGCGTAGGCTGGGTTGGCCTCATCAACCCAGCAGGCGAAATCTTCCGAGGATGCTGGGTTGGTGGAGCCAATCCAGCCTACACAACGACGCATCCGATACGACTCATCGCGCAACGCACGCACATGGACCTCGTCGAACGCCTCGACCGCCTGCTCCCGCAGACGCAATGCGGGCAATGCGGCTACGCCGGCTGCCGCCCCTATGCGGACGCGATGGCGCGCAGCGAGGCGGGTGTCGACCACTGCCCGCCCGGCGGCGACGCCAGCGCGCGCGCGCTGGCGCACGTGCTCGGCGTGCCAGCCCTGCCCTACGACCGGTCGCGCGGCATCCAGGCGCCGCCGCAGGTGGCGCTGGTGGTGGAAGCCGACTGCATCGGCTGCACGAAATGCATCCAGGCCTGCCCGGTGGACGCGATCATCGGCGCGTCCAGGCACATGCACACCGTCATCGAGCCGCTATGCACAGGCTGCCTGCTCTGCGTGCCGGCATGCCCGGTCGACTGCATCGTGATGGTGCCGGCCTGAGGCGCGCTGGCCGGCATCCGGGACGGCGGATCAGTCGGTGCCGATCGCGACCGCCGACATCACCACCGCATTGACGAGCACGTGCACCGACGCGGCCGTCCAGTAGGCGGCACGCTGCGACCAGGCCGAGGCGCGATGCCACGCCCAGGCGAACACCGCGAACGAGGGCACAGTGCCGAAGAACCAGCCGCGCACCGCGAGTTCGTGGACGCCGCCCCAAGCGAGCGCTGCCAGCACGATCGCGCCGCCCACCGGCACGAGCGCCGCGAGCAGCCGACGCAGCATCCATCCCAGCACCCACGTCTCCACCAACGGCGAGAGCACCAGTATCCCGAGGATGCCGGCGAAGTGCAGGTCGACCGATGGCCCGGCACTTTCGGCAAGCGACGGCCACACGCGGTAGGCGACGGCCATCAGGAGACCCGACGCGACCACCGCAATGCACGCGAGCCCGGCGCACCACGTCAGCCATCGGCCGGGCGTGGGCGCCGGCGACGTGCCCGCCACGGCAGGCACGTCGGGTGCGATCACCGTGCGGGAGCCGCCGTGCCCGCGGGCACGCCGATGCGCTCGACGGTGTAGCCCTTCGCGCGCATCCGTTCGACGACGCCGTCCTTGCCCAGCAAGTGCAATGCGCCCACCACCGCCAGGGTGTCGTCGGTGCCGGGCGCCTTCAGGCGTGCCTGCAGCTGCGGAACCCACGCGGCGTTGCGGTCGCTGTTCATGACCCGGTAGCTGACCGGAGTCTCGCGTTCCATTTCCGCGCGGTACTCGCGGTCCATGAGGTCGGCATCGCCGGCCAGCCAGGCCGCGTGCAGCTTGCCGAGTTCCTCGGCGGCCTTGCGCGGGTCGGCGAGGAACTCGTCGAGCGAACGCGCCTGCTCGGACAGCGGCGCGCCTTCGAGCGCCTGGAGCTGCGCGTCGATGGTTTCCAGCCCGGCGACGGGCTTCTTGGCCTCGGCCACGCGCGCCATCAGCACCTTGTCGAGGCCGCGCTCGGGCTGGAAGCCCATCGCCTGCGTCATGCCCAGCACCATGCCCAGCGTGAGCGCCCACGGCTCGGTGCCTTCGACCTGTGCCAGCGGCGTGCCGCTGACCTCGAGCATCTTCTTCAGCCGGGCCAGCGTTTCCGGGGGCAGCGCCTGGCTGAGCGTCCTGCCGTCGGCGAACTTCGCGGCTTCGGCGAACTTGGCGACGTTGGCGGGGTTGGCGAGATCCTCCGGCGTGATCTCGAACAGCACCTTCTCGGCATCGGCGAACGCGGCCTCGACCGCGGGCGACACCGGGTTGTCGGCCGCGCGCAGGAGGTGGAACGAGCCGAGCAGGTAGACGCTGTTGTCGGCGTCGGACACCTTCCACAGCAGCGGCACCGCGGGCTTGGCGGCAGGCGCGGTTGCAACGGTTGCGGCAGGTGCCGGGGCCGGGGCCGCCGGCGGCGTGGCGGCCGCCGCAGGGAGGCCGACGGCGAGGGCGAGGGCGAGCAGGGTTTTTTGCACGGGACCGTCCTGGTGGGTGGAAATCATGCGGAGCTTGGCCGCGGTGGCGCCCCGGCGCCGCGTGCCGTCAGTCATGCGGGGCGTGCATTGCAGTTCGATGACACGAGCGCCGGCGTCGACCGGAAACGGGGGCGCACGCGTGGAGGAACGACACGCGCCCCAGCCACGCCCTGCGCGTGAGACTGCGCCGTCAACGCCCGCGCAGGAACCAGCGGTCCATCTCGCCCAGCGTGAAGCGCGCCCAGGTCGGTCGCCCGTGGTTGCACTGCCCGCTGCGCTCGGTGGCTTCCATCTCGCGCAGCAACGCATTCATTTCGGGTATCGACAGGCGCCGGTTCGCGCGCACCGCGCCGTGACAGGCCATCGTCGCCAGGAGCTCGTCGCGCGCGGCGTGGATGCGGCGCGACTCGCCGTGCTCGCGCAGATCGGCCAGGACGTCGCGCAGCAGCGCCTGCATGTCGCCGTGCGCCAGCAGCGCGGGCACGCCGCGCAGCAGCAGCGATTGCGGGCCGCTGCGGTCGACCTCGAAGCCAAGCGCGCGCAGCGTGGCGGCCTCGCGTTCGGCCACGTCGGCCTCGCGCTCGGACACCGCCACCGTCGCCGGCACCAGCAGCGGCTGCATGCGCAGGCCCTCGCCGTCGTGCGCAGCCTTGAGCTTCTCGTAGCCGATGCGCTCGTGCGCGGCATGCATGTCGACGACGACCAGTCCGTCGGCCGTTTCGGCCAGCACGTAGACGCCATGCAATTGCGCGATCGCGTGGCCGAGTGGTGGCAGCGTGGCGTCGTCGGAAGCAGGCATCGCCACCACCTGCGCGTGTGAAGCCGCCGCGGCCGCCGTCGTCGCGCCGTACAGCGCGCCGTATGCGGCAGGCGCCTGCGCCACCGAGAGGCCCAGCGGACGCTGCGGCATCGCGCCGTTCCAGGCCGGCGCATCGCCCGGCATCGGGCGCTCGTGTGCGCCCGCGGCGGCGCCCGCGCCAGGCATGCCGACGCCATGCGTCGTGCCCGCCCGCGTATCGGCCAGCGCGGTGGACAAGGTGCGGTGCACGAAATCGTGGATCAGCCGCGCATCGCGGAAACGCACCTCGTGCTTGGCCGGATGCACGTTGACATCGACGCGGCGCGGGTCGGTCTCCAGGAACAGCACGTAGGCCGGATGCCGGCCGTGGAACAGCACGTCCGCATAGGCCTGGCGCACCGCGTGCGCCACGCTGCGGTCGCGCACGCCGCGGCCGTTGACGTAGAGGAACTGCTGGTCGGTGGTCGCGCGGTTGTACGCAGGTTGCGCGATCCAGCCATGCAGGCGCAGCGCGGGCGCGTCGCCGCCGCCGATGGAGTGGTCGACATGCAGCGCGGCCTGCGCGAAGCCGTCCCCGAGCGTTTCCAGCACACGCGCATCGGCGAGCAGCGCGCCGCCCACGGGCGCACCCGACCAGCGCCGCACCGGACGCCCGTTGTGCGAGACGCGCAGCTCGACGTCCGGGCGCGCCAGCGCGAGCTGCCGCAGCCAGTCCTCGATGTGTCCCAGCTCGGTGCGCTCGGCCTTCAGGAACTTGCGGCGCGCCGGCATGTTGAAGAACAGCTCGCGCACCTCGACGGTGGTGCCGCGCGGATGCGGGTGCGGCGCGACGCTGCCCACGCGCCCGCCGTCCACGTCCAGGCGTGCGCCATGCGCGGATTGCTGCGTGCGCGAGGCGATACTGAGGCGGCTCACCGAAGCGATCGACGGCAACGCCTCGCCGCGGAACCCCAGCGTGGCGACGCCTTCGAGGTCGTCCAGCGACGCGATCTTGCTGGTGGCGTGGCGCGATACCGCCAGCGCGAGTTCATCGGCCGCGATGCCGGCACCGTCGTCGCGGATGCGCACCAGGCGCGCGCCGCCTTCTTCCAGGTCGATGTCCACGCGCGTGGCACCCGCGTCGATCGCGTTCTCGACCAGTTCCTTGACCACCGACGCGGGTCGCTCGACGACTTCGCCCGCGGCAATCTGGTTGATGAGGGTGTCGGGAAGCTGCTGGATGGGCACGCGCCGATGATACCGGCGCGTGCCATGTGGCCGTGGCGTCGCCACCATCGCGCAATGCTTGCGATCGATCGGGTCGCGTTGCCCGGCCGCGCTCCCGGCGGAACAACGGGCGGGCGCAGGGGCAGACGTGGCCCGGGAGCCCCTCGCGCGGAATCAGCGGCCCCCGGCCGCCAGCGATTCCTGGTTCGCACGCGCCGCGTACAGCGTGCCCGGCGGCGGCTGGCGGCGGAAATACGTGTCCACGCCATCGAGCACGGCACGTGCGAGCTGGCGCTGGAACGCGGGGTCGATGAGGCGCTGCTCCTCGTCGGGATTCGAGATGAAAGCGGTCTCGACCAGCATTGCCGGCATGTCCGAGGTGCGCAGCACCGCGAAGTTGGCGCGCTCGATCTGCTGCTTGTGCTGGTTGCCGATGCGCTTGAGCCCGCCGAGGATCTCGTTGCCGGCATCCTCGGACGCGCGGATCTGGCCGCTCTGGGTCAGGTCGAGCAGCACCGAGGTCAGCATCGCATCGCCGCCGCGCACGCGCGCGCCGCCGATGAGGTCGGACTGGTTCTCCTTGTCCGCCAGCCACCGCGCGCGCTGGCTGGAAGCGCCCTTCAGGGACAGCACGTACACCGACGAACCCTTGGCGCTGCGGTTCTCGGCCGCGTCGGCGTGGATGGAGATGAACATGTCCGCCTTCGCCTGCCGCGCGATGCGCCCGCGCTGGCCCAGCGGGATGAACACGTCGGTGTCGCGGGTGAGCACAGCCCGCAGCCCGGGCGTGGCATTGATCTGGCGGGCGAGTTCGCGGCTGATGGCGAGGGTCACGTCCTTCTCGCGCGTGCCGCCCAGGCCGATCGCGCCCGGATCCTGACCACCGTGCCCCGGATCGATGGCGATCACCAGCGGCCGCGTGCCCTGCTCGCGTGCGATGGCCGCCCCGACGATCGACTGCACCGCCTGGCTGCCCTGCGCCGCGATGCCGCTGGCGATGCGCGTCTCGGCGGGGGGCGCGAGTGGGCGCGGGAGCGCCGTGCCGATCGCTGGCACCGTCGGCACCGATGACAGCGCGGGCCGCGCCGGAGGCGGTGCCACCGGAGTGGATGCCGCCGGCACCGCGGTCCGTGTGTTCGCAACCGGCGTGGCAGGCGCCGGGCCTGCAGCAGCAGGCGCCGGTGCGGTCGCCGCCCCCGCGCGCATCGACGCGATCAGCCGCGAGGTGGCATCGGAGGACGCGCCGGCCGGATCGACCTCTGGCATGGTGACGGTAGGCGCCTGCGGACGCGGAACCAGCGCAGGCGCCTGCATGGACGTGGTCGCTGTGGGCGGCTGCGAGCGCCGCGCGCCGTCACCGGGCCATTCGATCACCAGCACCGGGCGCCCGTCGCGCTGCTCCAGGCGCGGCGCGAGCGCGGCGACCGGTTCGTCGAGGTCGAACACCAGGCGGGCGGTCCCCGGCACGGGCTGACCGCTGCGCATGCGAGACACCGCGCCGGAGCCGGCGGGCAGCGCCACCCCGCGCGCGAGGCTGGAGGCAGGCAGGTCCACGACGAGGCGGTCCGGGCCCTGCAGGCTGATCAGCGAGTAGTCGGCGGGGGCGCTCAGCGCGATCTCGGCGCGGGTGCCGGTGGCGCCGTCGGTGAGCGTGACGCCCTGGATATCCGCCGCGGCAGCAATTCCGGGCGTGGCGAGCACGATGGCTGCGACGATGGCTGCGATGCGCATGGGAAGCCCCCTCGGACTCGGCGCCGGTAGTCAATCACCGGTCCGCGGGGAATGCAAGGCGAAAAGCCGTTTGGAATCGGGCACCTGCGCCATATTCGTCGCGATGCGGGTCAACGAAGGGCGGCAACACCCTGATGGCCCGTCGCACGCGCCACCCACGCCGCCCCGGCCGTGCCTGCCGGTTCCAGCCGGCAGCGCCGGCCATCGCCCTCGATGGACAGGTGCACCTCGAGGTCTGCAGACGGGAGGAACGCGCCGCCACGCCCCGGCCATTCGACCAGCCAGAGCCGCGCGTCGGCCGCATCCAGCCCGAGATATTCGAGCTCGCCGGCATCGCCGATGCGGTAGAGGTCCAGGTGCAGCGCCTCGCCGTCGCCCAGTGCATACCGCTCCACGAGCGTGTAGGTGGGGCTGCGGATCGACCCCTGCACGCCGAGCGCGCGCAGCATCGCGCGCGCCAGCGACGACTTGCCCGCGCCGAGGTCGCCGTGCAGGTGCACGACGGCGCGTGCGGGCCGCGTGCGTGCCAGCGCCTGGCCCAGTGCGTCGGTCGCCGCGGGGTCCGGCAGGAACAGCTCGATCACGGCACCGTCCCGGGATTGGCCAGCCTGCGCAGCGGCGCGAACAGATCGCTCGGCATCAGTCCGCGCTCGCCATCGCGCGCGGCGATGTCACCGGCCGCGGCATGCAGCAGCGCGCCGGCGCGCGCCGCGTCGAATGCATCCAGACCTTGCGCGCGCAGCGCGGCGATGACGCCGGCGAGCACGTCGCCCATGCCGCCCACCGCCATGCCGGCGTTGCCGGCATCGATCAATTGCGTGCGTTGTCCGGGCGCGGCGACCAGCGTGCCTGCGCCCTTGAGCACCACGACGGCTTGGAAACGCTCGACCAGCGCACGCGCGGCGCCGAAACGATCGGCCTGCACCGTTGCGGTGTCGACGCGCAACAGGCGCGCGGCTTCGCCGGGATGCGGCGTCAGCACCGTGCCGGCTGGCAACGACACCGGCGTCGCGGCGAGCAGGTTCAAGGCATCGGCATCGACGACGAGCGCGCGCGCATCGCGACAGGCGGCGTCCCACCACGCATGGCCCCATGCGCCCTGCCCGAGGCCCGGGCCGATCGCGCAGACGCTGCTGGATCGCAATAACTCCGCATCAGGCACATCGCCCGCGGCCACCATCGACTCCGGCAACCGCGCGAGCGCGGGCGCGACGTGCGCCGCGTGCGTGCGGATCGACACCAGTCCGGCACCGGCGCGCAATGCGGCCTGCGCGCACAGCACGATCGCACCGCCATGCCCGACGTCGCCGCCGATGCAGGCGACGTGCCCGTGCATGCCCTTGTGGCTGTCCACGCGGCGCGGCTGCAGCCACTGCGCAAGGTCGCCCGCATGCAGTGCCTCCGCCGTGGGCGTGATGCCGGCGAACGCGTCGTCGTGCAGCTCGAGCGTTGCGAGCTGCAGCACGCCCACGTGCCCGCGCGCCGCGCCCGTGCGCAGGCCGGCCTTGCGCGCGATGAACTCAACCGTCCGCGTCGCCTGCACCGCACCGGCATGCGCGGCGCCGCTGCCGGCATCGACGCCGCTGGGCACGTCGAGCGCGAGCACCGGTACGCGCACCGCGTGGATCGCATCGAGCACCGATTGGGTGCCGGCATCCGGCGCGCGCGACAGCCCGATGCCGAGCACCGCATCGACCACCACGTCGCACGGCGGCAGCGTGCCCGCGAACATAGTGATGCGTCCCCCTGCCGACACGAGGCGCGCCTGCGCGTCGCGCGCGAGCTGCGTCCGCGGCGCGTGATCGGCGTGCGCCACCACCTGCACGTCGCGCCCGGCCTCGTGCGCGTGGCGCGCCAGCACGTAACCGTCGCCGCCGTTGTTGCCAGGCCCGCAGGCCACCACGATGCGCCGCGCCTGCGGCCACGCCTCCAGCACCGCGCGCCAGCCGGCCTGCCCCGCGAGCTCCATCAGCCGCACGTCATCGCCGCCCGCGCGCCGTTCGATGCTGCGCACGCCGGCGATGTCGTACAGGGCCTCGCTCATGGGTCGATTTTATACTTGGGCCATCGTGAGCCCGTCCCCCTCCAGCGCCGTGCCCGGTGCGGCGTCAGCATCGGACACAGGCCTTCGTGCCGATCCCGTCGCGCTCGCGCGGCGCATCCGCGGCATGGCCCATGCCGCCGGTTTCCAGCGCGTCGGCATCAGCGGCGTGCAGCTGCCCGAGGACGAGGCGCACCTGCGCGACTGGCTGGGCCAGGGCCTGCACGGCTCGATGGACTGGATGGCGCGGCACGGCACGTTGCGCAGCCGCCCCGACGAACTGGTGCCCGGCACGCTGCGCGTGGTGTCGGTCGGCCTCGACTACGGACGCCGCGACGACGAGGAGGCCTGGGCCACGCTGGCCGACGGCACGCGCGCCTACGTCGCCCGCTACGCGCTGGGCCGCGATTACCACAAGCTCATGCGCAACCGGCTGCAGCGCCTGGCCGGGCAGATCGCCGAACTCATCGGCCCGTTCGGCCATCGCGTGTTCGTGGACTCCGCTCCCGTGCTCGAACGCGCGCTCGCGCGCGATGCCGGCCTGGGCTGGATCGGCAAGCACACCTGCCTGATCGACAAGGACGGCGGCTCGTGGTTCTTCCTCGGCGAGCTGTTCGTCGACATCGCGCTGCCCGTCGACACCCCGGCCAGCGCGCATTGCGGCACCTGCACGCGCTGCATCGACATCTGCCCCACGCACGCCATCACCGCCCCGCAGCGGTTGGATGCGCGGCGCTGCATCTCGTACCTGACCATCGAGCACGACGGCGCGATCGACCCCGAGCTGCGGCCGCTGATCGGCAACCGCATCTTCGGTTGCGACGACTGCCAGCTGGTGTGCCCCTGGAACAAGTTCGCCCGGCGCACAGACGAGCCCGACTTCCGCGCGCGCAACGCGCTGGACACCGCGACGCTGCCGCGGCTGTTCGCGTGGAGCGCGGACGAGTTCGACCGGCGCACCGAAGGCAGCGCGATCCGCCGCAGCGGCCACACGCGCTGGCTGCGCAACATCGCCGTCGCGCTGGGCAACGCCCCGACAACGCCCGAGGTAGTAGCTGCGCTGCAGTCACGCCGCGACATCGACGACGCCATGGTGCGCGAACACGTGGAGTGGGCGCTGGCGCGCCATGCAGTTGCATAGGGTGGGCCTTGGCCCACCGTCGCGCACCCGCGGACGACGAGCACGGTGGGCCAAAGCCTACCCTATGTCTCTGGCGCAGCAGCGCGCATGGGAGAGCGGGCGAATGCTGATGTAGCGGCCCGGACGCGCGCCTGCCTCGTCACCCGCACAGGCGCGCAGGCGCGCCTCTACGATCAACCGCGCAACGCGGTGATCAACTCGCGAGTGACGGGATCGTCCGCGCGCGACGCATCGCCCAGCGCGGGCAGCAGGCCGGTGGCGACCTGCTTGCCCAGCTCGACCCCGAACTGGTCGAACGCGTTGATGCCCCACAGCACCGACTGCACGAACACGCTGTGCTCGTACATCGCCAGCAGCGCGCCGACGTTGCGCGCGTCCACGCGATCGAGCAGCAGCATCGTGCTCGGCCGCCCGCCCGGATACGCGCGATGCGGATCGTCGCTGTCGCGCCCGTTCGCCAGCGCCTCGGCCTGCGCCAGCAGGTTGGCCAGCAGCGCATCGGCATTGGCGACATGGGGCGTGCCGCCATCGCGAACGCCGATGAATTCGATCGGCAGCGCCTGCGTGCCCTGGTGCAGCGCCTGGAAGAAGCTGTGCTGCACGTCGGTGCCCACCCCGCCCCACCACACCGGCACGGTGTCCACGTCCAGCGCGCGACCATCGACGGCCACGCGTTTGCCCAGGCTTTCCATCACCAGCTGCTGCAGGTACGCAGGCAGCAGGCGCAAGGCGTCGGCGTAGGCGATCACCGCGTGCGAGGCGTGGCCCAGCGCGCTGCGGTTGAACACCTCGAGCAATGCATGCACGACAGGCAGGTTGTAGCGCAGCGGCGCGTCGAGCACGTGCGCGTCGATCTCGGCGGCGCCGGCGAGCAGGGCATCGAACGCATCCACGCCCGCGGCCAGCGCGATCGGCAGGCCCACCGCCGACCACACCGAATAGCGCCCACCCACCCAGTCCCACATCGGCAGGATGCGCGCCGGCGGGATGCCGAACTCGTCGGCCGCGCGCTGCACGTTCGCCGACACCGCGTACAGGCGGTCCGTGCTGCCCAACCAGTCGCGCAGCAAGGCGCCGTTGAGCAGCGTTTCCTGCGTGCCGAAGGTCTTGGAGATGAGGATGCCGGCGGTCGCCGCCGGGTCCAGCCGCGAGAGCAGCCGCGTGGCGGCGACCGGGTCGACGTTGGACAGGAAGTGCACGCGCACGCGCGGATTCGGCGCGATCGCGTCGACCACGAAACGCGGGCCGAGGTCGGAACCGCCGATGCCGACGCTCACCACGTCGGTGACGCCGCTGGCCTGGATCGCCGCGACGACCTCGCGCATGCGCAGGCGTGCCGCGGCCGCGGTCGCATGCGCCTCGCGGGCGACGGCGCTGGCCGAAAGGTCGCTGCGCAGCGCGGAATGCAGCGCCGCGCGGCCTTCGGTGGCGTTGACTGCCTCGCCGTCGAACAGCGCGCGCAACCGCGCGGGAACGCCGACGGTCTCGGCGGCTCTGATCAGGGCATCGAACGCCGCGTCGTCAACCCGCTGGCGGGCGACGTTGGCGTACAGCGGGCCGGCGCGCAGCGCATGACGCGTGGCGCGCGCCGGGTCGGCGGCGATCAGTGAGGCAAGGGGCGTTGCCGCCAGCCGCGCGCCGTGCGCGCGCAACGCGGTCCAGTCGACTGCGCCGCTCAAGCCGCCTGCGCCGGAATGGATTCGTTGGTGTGGGTCAGCCGGTTGTCGCGGTCCACGTAGACCAGCGTCGGCTTGAACTTGGCCGCCTCAGCCTCGTCGCAATGCCCGTACGCGCAGATGATGACGAGATCGCCCGGCTGGGCCAGGTGCGCGGCCGCGCCGTTGACGCTGATCACGCCGCTGCCCACTTCACCGCGGATCGCGTAGGTCACGAAGCGATGGCCGTTGTTGACGTTGTAGATGTGCACCTGCTCGTACTCGCGGATGCCGGAGATATCCAGCAGCCGGCCGTCGATCGCGCACGAGCCTTCGTAATGCAGCTCCGCGTGGGTCACGGTGGCGCGGTGGATCTTGGCTTTCAGCAGGTTCAGCAACATGGCACGGCTCCGGCCGCGACGCGCGGCGCGCGCGAAGTCTAGCAGCGGATGGCGCGCTGCAACATCGTCGCCAGCCCTTGTCCTGCATGGCTTTCCCGGATGTTCAGGCGGCTCGGGCAGCCGCGTCAGGCGTCGAATTCGAGGTTGTCGATCAGCCGGGTCGTCCCGAGCCGGGCGGCCACCAGCGCCACCCTCGCCCCGGCCGCATCCGTGGGCTGCGCCAGCGCCGGTGTGCGGACCACCGCGTAATCGGGGACGAAGCCCGCCGCACGCAGCGCATCGAGTGCATCGCGCTCGACCTGTTCGATGGGGGTCTCGGCGCGCACTGCGTCGCGCATGGCCTGCAACTGCCGGTACAGCACCGGCGCCGCGGCGCGCTCGTCCGCCGACAGGTACTGGTTGCGCGAGCTGAGCGCCAGGCCATCGCTCGCACGCTCCGTGGGCACCGCCAGCAGTTCGATGCCGAACGCGAGGTCGGTGACCAGGTGCCGGATCACCGCCAGCTGCTGGTAATCCTTGCGTCCGAACGCAGCCACATCCGGCCGCACCTGGTTGAACAGGCGTGCCACCACGGTCGCCACGCCATCGAAATGCCCCGGCCGGTGCGCGCCTTCCAGCACCTCGGTGATGCCGGGTACGCGCACCTGCACGACGGCGTCGAGGCCCAGCGGGTACATCGTCGCCACGTCCGGCGCCCACAGCAGGTCGCAACCGGCCGCGTGCAGGCCCGCGGCATCGGCCTCGAGCGTGCGCGGATACCGGCCGAAATCTTCGTGCGGGCCGAACTGCGTGGGATTGACGAACACGCTGGCGACCACCCGGTCGCAGCGCTCGCGGATCGCCCGGACGAGCGCGAAATGGCCTTCATGCAGGTTGCCCATCGTGGGCACGAAGCCCACGCGCAGGCCGTCGCGTGTCCAAGCCCGGACCGCGTCACGAAGGCGTGTCAGATCGTCCATTGGCTTGAGCATTCGCTTGACGCGGATCAACGCGGATGGGCACGGAGATAAGCACAACGCAGGCTGGGTTGGCTCCATCAACCCACCATTTCGATACGGTTGCTGGGTTGATGGAGCCAACCCAGCCTACGCGGACGCTTACTCGTACGAGTGCGCCGCATCCGGAAACGCGCCCTCGCGCACGTCGCGCGCGAACGCTTCCATCGCGCCCTGCACCGAGCCGCCGTCACGCAAGAAATCCTTGACGAACTTCGGGCGCCGGGGGCCGCTGGCGAGCCCGAGCAGGTCCTGCAGCACCAGCACCTGGCCATCGCAACCCGGGCCCGCGCCGATGCCGATCGTGGGGATGTCGAGATCGCCGGTGATGGACGTCGCCAGCGGCGTGGGCACGCACTCGAGCACCAGCAGCGCCGCACCCGCGTCGCGCACCGCGCGGGCGTCCTCGCGGATGCGGGTGGCGGCGCGTTCGTCGCGCCCCTGCACGCGGTAGCCGCCCAGGCGCAGCACCGATTGCGGCGTGAGCCCCAGGTGCGCGCAAACCGGGATCTCGCGCTCGACCAGGAAGCGGATGATGTCGAGCTTGTGCCCCGCGCCTTCGAGCTTGACCATCGCGGCGCCAGCCTGCAGCAGCCGCGTGGCGGCATCCAGCGCGCGCTCAGCCGTGGTGTCGGCCTGGAACGGCATGTCGGCGATCAGCAGCGGCCGCGACATCCCGCGCGCCACGCAGGCCACGTGGTAGGCGATGTCGGCCACGGTCACCGGCAGCGTGCTGGAGTGGCCCTGCACCACCATGCCGAGCGAATCGCCGACCAGCACCAGGTCGATGCCCGCGGCCTCGATCGTGCGTGCGAAACCGGCGTCGTAGCAGGTCAGCATCGCCAGCCTGCGCCCCTCGCGCTTGGCATCGCCCAGCATCGGCACCGTCCAGGCGGGCGCGGCGGCGGTCGCGGTGTACATGGGCGAACCTCAGGACAGGCGCGTCGCGCGCCAGGGTGCGTACGGTAGCGCGCGCACGTCGACAGCTGGAATCCGTGCCAGCGCATCGCGTGCCGGGCCGATGCCGGGGATGCCTGCATCGGGCCACGCCTCCAGCAGCGGCACCAGCGCGAACGCACGCGCGTGCAGGTGCGGATGCGGGACCTGCAGGCCGGGCACGTCGATCACCGCGTCGCCGTACAGCAGCAGGTCGAGGTCGAGCACCCGCGGGCCCCAGCGCGGGCCGGGCGCGGCGCGGTCACGACCCGCGGCACGCTCGATGGACAGCAGCTGCGCGAGCAGCTCGAGCGGCGGCAACGCCGTCTCCACCACCACGACCGCGTTGACGAAGTCCGCCTGGGCTTCCAGGCCCCACGCGGGCGTGACGTGCAGCCGCGAGCGCGCGAGCGGGAGGGTGTGCGCAAGGGATTCGATCGCGGCGGCCGCAGCGGTGAGCACCGCTGCGCTGTCGCCGACGTTGCCGCCCAGGCCGATCGCCGCCGGCACCGGGCTCATGCGCTGCGTGCGGGGCTCCGGCGACGGCGGCGACGACGCCCCGACGCGGGCGCCTCCTCGGCGCCCTCCTCGATCAAGTCGTCGTCGTACGCCGACACCGCGCCGCCGTGCTCGGCCCAGGCCTCACGCCAGAACGCGACGTCCTCGGCATGTTCCGGTGAGGCAGCCTGGCGGATCTCCAGGAAGTCGAATGCGGCGCGGAACCGCGGATGCGCGACCATGCGCGCGACCCGCTTGCGCGGCACGTGCTGCAGGCGCGCCTGCAGCAGCCAGATCTCCTGCATCGGCAGCGAGAAACGGCGCGGGAGCGCGATCGTGGAGAGCTGGTGCAGGGTCACGCGGTCGGCGGCGCGTCGCTGCGCTTCGGCCGCGTGCATGCCTTGTGCCTGCAGGGTAGCCAGCGTGCGGCAGTACGCCGGCCACAGCAGCAGCGCGAACAGGAATGCCGGCGATACCGGTTCCTCGCGTTCGACGCGGGCGTCGGTGTTGGCGAGCCCGGCGAGCACCATCCGGCGCAGCGCGCCGCTGCGGTTGGCGCGTAGCGCGGTGCCGGTCTCGGGGAACAGCGCCTCAACCAGGCCGAAGCGCTCGAGTTCTTCGAAGCTCGCCACGCCGTGGCCGGACAGGAACAGCTTCAGGCATTCTTCGAACAGACGCGCCGGCGCGGCCTCGCGCAGCAGCGGCGCCAGGCGCGTGATCGGCTCGGCGGTGCCGGGTTCGATGGTGAAGTCGAGCTTGGCCGCCAGGCGCACCGCGCGAAGCATGCGCACCGGGTCCTCGCGGTAGCGCGTGTCGGGATCGCCGATCAGGCGCAGCACGCGGTTCTGCACGTCCTCGAAGCCGCCGACGTAGTCGCGCACCGAGAAATCCTCGATGGCGTAGTACAGGGCGTTGGCGGTGAAGTCGCGGCGGATCGCATCGTCCTCGATGCTGCCGTAGACGTTGTCGCGCAGCAGGCGCCCGCCTTCGTGCAGCTCGCGGTCGCCGCTGCCGTCATCGACGTTGGCGCGGAACGTCGCCACCTCGATGATCTCGCGCCCGAACACCACGTGCGCCAGGCGGAAGCGCCGGCCGATGAGCCGGCAATTGCGGAACAGTCCGCGCACCTGCTCGGGCGTGGCATCGGTGGCGATGTCGAAGTCCTTCGGGTGCCCGCCCACCAGCAGGTCGCGCACCGCGCCGCCGACCAGGTAGGCGCCGAAGCCGGATTCACGCAGGCGGTACAGCACGCGCAGCGCGTTGGGGCTGATGTCGCGACGGGACACCGGGTGGGCGTCGCGCGGGATCAGGCGCAGGGTGGGCGATGGGCTGGGCTGCATCGGCGGGCGTGGGCCGCGTCCTTGGGTAGGTGGGTGCGTTGCCACGCGGCAACCGAGCCGCCTATACTAGCAGGCCGCAGGACGCGCACTTCTACCTCTGCTCCCTTCGTCTAGAGGCCTAGGACGTGGCCCTCTCAAGGCTAAAACACGGGTTCGAATCCCGTAGGGAGCGCCAATTCCCGAAGAAGCCCGCGCCCTCGGCGCGGGCTTCTTCGTGTAAGTCGCCCGCTGCGCGGGCTGTAAATGGTAGGTCGCCTGCTGCGCAGGCTGTAAGTAGGGAAAGTCGCCCGCTGCGCGGGCTGTAAATGGGTAAGTCGCCTGCTGCGCAGGCTGCAAGTGGGAAAAGCGATGCACGCCTCTGCTTTTTCCTCTTGACCCTTTACAGGCGCGCAGCGCCGACTTACAGCGAGCGCAGCGAGCGACTTACCGGCGCGCGCGATTAGAATCGGCGACCTCCAACCTTGGCGCGCGCCGCAATGCCCTTCGTCGTCACCGAGAACTGCATCAAGTGCAAGTACACCGACTGCGTCGAGGTGTGCCCGGTCGACTGCTTCCACGAGGGGCCGAACTTCCTGGTGATCGACCCGGACGAGTGCATCGACTGCACGTTGTGCGAACCGGAATGCCCGATCAACGCGATCTATCCCGAGGACGACGTCCCCGCCGGCCAGGAGGCGTTCGTGGCCCTCAATGCCGAACTGTCGAAGGCGTGGCCGGTGATCACCGTGCGCAAGGAACCGCTGCCCGACGCCAAGGACTGGGAGCACAAGCCCGAAAAGCTGCCGCTGCTCGAGCGCTGAACGCGCAAAAAAAGCCCCCGCGGGGCGCTTTTTCGTTCGCGCTCCCGCTCAGCGCGCCAGGGCGGCCTTGAGCGCCTCGATGAGCCGCGCAGGTGCGTCGCCACTGGCTGCGACACCGCGTGGGTCGACCGCCGAGACGTAGGCCCCTGCCTCGGCGTCGCTCACCCGCACCAGGAAGTTGCTGCCGCCATACGCCACGTCGAAGGCGCCAACCAGCTGCGCGCGGCTCGCGATCGTCACGCCTTGTATGCCTTCCAGTGCCGTGCCGACCCGAGCGAACACCGCATCGCGCGTACCGGGCACGGTGAAGCCGATCGCAGTGCCGCCCGGCGCACTCGCCGCGCCGGGACGCACCGCGGAAGCCATCGCCGGCGCCGCGGTCGCGGCGGCGGAATCGAACTCGGGAGGCACCTCCAGCGGACGGCTCCCCGCATCCTTCGCATACAGGCCGTCGCCCTGGCGGAACCAGGTGCAGCCTGTGGCCATCACCACCGCCACTGCCACGGCGAGGGCCGGGCGCACCGCGTCACGCATCGTCATCGCAATCTCCATTCAGGCCGCAATCGCGGCGCGGGTTCGTTCGAGTGAGGCAACGGCATCGGCCATCGCGTTCGCGCGGGCATGGTGCGCGACCGACAGCGGCAGCAGCGGCAAGCGCAGGCCGTGGCCGATGCCATGCCGCGACAGGATGGCCTTGACCGGGATCGGATTGGATTCCACGCCGAGGAAAGCGTTCAGCTCCGCGAGCTCGGCATCCAGCGCATAGGCGGCCGCCCCATCGCCAGCGCGGGCGAGGTCGCACAGCGCACGGAAGGCGCGCGGCGCCACGTTCGAGGCCACCGACACCACGCCGTCGGCGCTGGCCAGCATCGCACGGCACGCGGTCGGGTCATCACCACTGAGCACCGCGAACGACGCGGTGCGAAGGCGCAGCAACGCCTCCATCCGCTCGTGCGAGTTCTCCGCTTCCTTGATCGCGACGATGCGCGGATGCGATGCCAGCTGCGCGACGGTCGACGGTTGCATGTCGACGCCGGTGCGCCCGGGCACGTTGTAGAGCACCACCGGCAGCGCGCCGTCGTCGGCGACCGCGCGGTAATGCGCGACCAGGCCGTCCTGCGTGGGCCGCACGTACGGCGGGGTCACCACCAGCGCGGCATCGGCGCCCAGCGCGGCGGCGCGCCGCGTCGCCTCGATGGTCTTGGCGGTGTTCGATCCACCCGTCCCCACCAGGACCGGTACGCGCCCTGCGACCTGCTCCACCGCGCTGCGCACGAGCAGGTCGATCTCGGCGTCGTACAGCGCCGCGGCCTCGCCGGTGGAACCGGCGACGACGAGCGCCTGCGTGCCGCCGTCCAGCTGCAGCGCGATCAGGCGCTTCCATCCTTCGAGGTCGAGTTCGCCATCGACGCCGAAAGGCGTCGCCAGCGCGGTAATGCTGCCGTTGAGTCGCACGGGGATGGGCCTTGGGCCGAAGCGCGCCAGGGGCGGCGCAGGCGCGCGAAAGCGCGGGAAAAACGCGCGTTGATCTTACTTGCGGCTCGAAAGCGCGGGCAAGTATGCTGCCTGCGCCGCGACGCCTTGCGCCTGCGGCCCGTCCTCACCCCACAGGCGCCGCCTTGACCGACTCCCCCGCCCGGCCGTCGCCGAACGAGAACCACCTCCTGATCAACGCGTACACCACGCATCCGGAGTCCCCGCTGCTGTCGGTCACGCGGCGCATCACCGATTCGGGCTGCAACCTCGTCGACGCGCGCCTGGCCACGGTCGGCCGCGACGTGTCGGTGACCGCGCTGGCGGTCGGCCCGTGGGACGCGGTGGCCAAGCTCGAGGCGATGCTCACGCGCCTGGAGCGCGAGGAGGACGGGCTCAAGCTCAATTTCTACCGCACCGGCGCCAAGCAGGTGCAGTCCAACCTGCTGCCGTACGTGGTCGAGGTGGTCGCGGCCGACAAGCCCGGCATCCTTTTCCAGTTGGCCGATTTCTTCGACCGCCAGGGCATCACCATCGAATCGCTGCACTGTTCGCGCTATCGCGCCATGCAGACCGGCGCGGACATGTTCAGCGCGCAGGTGACGATCGGGGTGCCGGCCAGCATGCACATCGCCGCATTGCGCGACGATTTCCTCGAGTTCTGCGACCACCTGAACCTCGACGCGATCATGGATCCGATGAAGTTCTGATGTCCCAGGCCCGCTCACTCGATGTCGGCGACACGGTCCCGGCCCTTCCGCTCCCGCTGTCGAACGGCCTGGTCGCCAATACGGCGGACCACGCCGGCCACTGGCTGGTGCTGTACTTCTATCCGAAGGACGCGACCCCCGGCTGCACGACCGAGGGCAACGACTTCAACCGCCTGCTACCGAAGTTCACCAAGCTCGACGCCACCGTCATCGGCATCTCGCGTGACTCCGCCAAGTCGCACGAGAGCTTCCGCACCAAGCATGGCTTCCGCTTCGACCTGGCCAGCGACACGGACGAGGCGCTGTGCAACGCGTTCGGCGTCATCAAGCCCAAGCAGCTGTACGGCCGCGAATACATCGGTATCGAGCGCAGCACGTTCCTGATCGGGCCGGATTCGACGGTCGTCGAGGCCTGGCGCGGCGTGCGCGTCCCGCAGCATGCCTCCGCCGTGCTCGACGCCCTCGCGCAACACGCCCGGCAGCGCGCCGCGCAGTGACCGCCGACGCCGCACATCACCGACGCCGCCCCGCTCCGCGGGCCGCGGCGCCGCCGGCGTGCGCGACGCATTCTTCCATCCCACCCGCACCAACGCCCGCGAGGCCCGACGCATGACGCGAAGCAAGCGCATCTACGTGCTCGACACCAACGTCCTGATGCACGACCCGACCGCGCTGTTCAAGTTCGAGGAACACGACGTCTACCTGCCGATGCAGGTGATCGAAGAGCTCGACACCGGCAAGAAGGGCACCAGCGAAGCCAGCCGCAACGCGCGCCAGGCCAGCCGCTTCATCAACGAACTGATCGAGGCCACCGGCGGCAGCGCGGCCATCGCCGACGGCCTGCCGCTGGTGCGTCCACAGGGCCTGCAACTGCGCGGCGCGGCCAGCGCCGGACGACTGCGCTTCCAGACCAACGCCAGCGACGCCGCCGCGCGTTTCCACGTCACCGTCGCCGACAACCACATCCTCGCCGCGATCCTCGCCCTGCGCGAGGACGAGCCGGAAACGCCGGTGGTGTTCATCAGCAAGGACATCAACCTGCGCATCAAGGCGGCCATCGCCGGGATCGCCAGCGAGGACTACGAGAACGACCGCGCGCTCGACGACTTCAGCCTGCTCTACACCGGCGCGACCCCGCTGCCGGAGGACTTCTGGACGCGCTACGCCGACAACCTGAAGTCGTGGACTGAGAAAGGCCGCACGTTCTACGAGATCGACCACGCCGACGACGTGGAGTGGTACCCGAACCAGTTCGTCTACCTGCCCGGCGACGAGGAATCGGAGATGAAGGTCGCGCGCGTCACCGATGCGCGGGTGACGCTGCAGATCGTCGACGACTACCGCCACTCGCAGCACGCGGTGTGGGGCATCACCGCGCGCAACCGCGAGCAGAACTTCGCGCTCAACGCGCTGATGGACCCGGAGATCGACTTCGTCACCCTGCTGGGCACGGCGGGAACGGGCAAGACGCTGCTGGCGCTGGCCGCGGGACTGGCGCAGACGATGGATGCGCAGCGTTACCGCGAGATCATCATGACGCGCGCGACGGTGAGCGTCGGCGAGGACATCGGCTTCCTGCCCGGCACGGAGGAGGAAAAGATGACGCCGTGGATGGGCGCGCTGACGGACAACCTGGAGGTGCTCACGCACAACCAGGAAAGCGGAAGCTGGGGCCGCGCGGCCACCAACGACCTGTTGGCATCGCGCATCAAGATCCGCTCGATGAACTTCATGCGCGGCCGCACATTCCTGTCGCGCTGGCTGATCCTCGACGAGGCGCAGAACCTCACGCCCAAGCAGATGAAGACGCTGGTCACGCGCGCAGGCCCGGGCACAAAGATCGTGTGCCTGGGCAACGTGGAGCAGATCGACACGCCCTACCTCACCGAGACCACGTCGGGCCTGACGTACGCGGTCGACCGTTTCAAGAGCTGGGCGCACAGCGCGCACATCACCCTGCGCCGCGGCGAGCGCTCGCGCCTGGCCGACTACGCCTCGGAGGTGCTGTGACCGATGCGCGTCGTCCGGCGGTGCTGGCCATCGCCGGATCCGATTCCGGCGGCGGCGCCGGCATCCAGGCCGACCTCAGGGCCATCGCCGCGCACGGCGTGCACGGGACCTGCGCGATCACCGCGCTGACCGCGCAGAACACGCGCGGCGTCACCGCCGTGCACGTGCCGCCGGTCGACATGCTGCATACGCAGATCGACGCGTGCTTCGAGGATTTCGACATCCGCGCGGTCAAGATCGGCATGCTCGCCACGCGCGGGGTGATCGACGCGGTCGCGCAGGCGCTGGAGCGCCATCGCCCGGCGCATGTCGTGCTCGATCCGGTGATGGTGGCCACATCCGGGGCGACCCTGCTGGAACCCGATGCCATCGATGCCCTACGCACGCGACTGCTGCCGCGCGCGACGCTGCTCACGCCAAATGGGCCGGAAGCGGCGCTGCTCACCGGCGCACGGGTCGAGACCTCGGACGACCTGGATGCGGCGCTGCGAGCACTGGCCGCGCTTGGTGCGCGCGGCGTGCTTCTCAAGGGCGGCCATCTGCTCGACCCGCGCGGGGTCGTCGACACGCTCGAGGTCGATGGCACGTGCACGGAAGTGGTCTCGCCGCGGCGCGCGCTCGAGGCGCACGGGACCGGCTGCACGCTGTCGTCGGCGATCGCGGCGCGGCTCGCACGGGACGAGGCGCTGGTGGAGGCAGTGCGCGGAGGGATCGCGTTCGTGCAGGCGGCACTGGCGGCCGGCTACGTCGCCGGGCGCGCGCCGTTGCGATTGCTTGACACGTCGGCGATCGATACGAGCCCATGACCGCGTCCACGCTGCCGGTGCGCGCCGGCGACGGTCACGAATTCGCGCTCATTGCCCTGGAGCCTGCCAGCGTGCGACAGGCGGTGCTGTGGCTGCCCGCGCTCGGCGTCGCCGCACGCCACTACCTGCCGTTCGCCCATGCGCTGGCCGCACGTGGGGTCGCGGTGTACCTGCATGAGTGGCGCGGCCACGGCAGCAGCAGCCTGCGCGCGAGCCGCCGGTCGACATGGGGGTATCGGACGCTGCTCGAGGTGGACCTGCCTGCCGCTACCGACGCGATCCGCGCGCGTACCACCGCAACGCCGACACTGGGCGGCCACAGCCTCGGCGGCCAGCTGGCGGCGTGCCATGCGGCGCTTTCGCACGCGCACGTCGCCGGGTTGTGGCTGGTCGGGTCGGGTTCGCCCTACTGGCGCAATTTCCCCCGACCGCTGCGCTACGGCCTGCCGCTGGCCTACCGCTTCCTGCCCTGGCTGGCCACGTTCAATGGCGCGCTGCCCGGCCGGCGCCTCGGCTTCGGCGGCAACGAGGCGCGGGGCGTCATGCACGACTGGTCGCGCACCGCGTTGTCCGGCCGCTACGCGGTGGAAGGCTGGGATGCAGACATCGAAGATGGCCTGGCCGCGCTGAGCGCGCCGGTGGCCGCCGTCGCGCTGGAACACGACTGGCTCGCGCCACGCAGCTCGCTCGAGTTCCTGCTCTCGAAGATGCCGCACGCACCAGCCCAGGTGACACAGCTGGACACGCACGCCTTGCAGGCCCCGGCCGACCACTTCGCCTGGATGCGCACGCCGGATGCTGTTGCCGAGGCGCTGACCCGCGCCGCCAGCTGACACCGCGCGACAGCACGCGCGCGGACACACGCCACCGGCGCGATAACTGGCCACGCACGAAACGAAACAGCCGACGATTGCTCGTCGGCTGTTCCGTCTGGACCTGGCGCGCCCGGAAGGATTCGAACCTCCGACCCCCAAGTTCGTAGCCTGGTGCTCTATCCAGCTGAGCTACGGGCGCGTTGTCGGCAAATTATGACGATGCCGTGTTCATGCGTCAAACAACGAGGTGCATCGCGACGTGCGTCGAACGGTGGTTCCGCGGCGTTCGTTCGCAAGCGATCGAACTGGCGGAGAGTGAGGGATTCGAACCCTCGATAGAGCTTTTGACCCTATACTCCCTTAGCAGGGGAGCCCCTTCAGCCTCTCGGGCAACTCTCCGTGACGCGCCCGCGGCGTGCATCGTCCCGCGGGGCGCAGAGGATAACGGGTCGCTCCGCATGCGGCAATCGCAATCGCCGCGATTGCGATTGCCGCCCGGCACGCCGGCGATGTTCCGGCATGCGCATCGAATCGATCAGTCGTTCTCGACCGCATCCACCGGCGCGCCGGGACGCGCGTCGCCGCGCTGGATGCGCTGGTAGATCTCCTCGCGATGCACCGCCACGTCCTTCGGCGCGGTGATGCCGATGCGCACCTGGTTGCCCTTGACACCGAGCACGGTGACGGTGACCTGGTCGCCGATCATGAGGGTTTCGCCAACGCGGCGCGTCAGGATGAGCATCGAAGGAATCTCCTAGGGCCGGAGCATCGTGTCCGGCATTCCGGCGCGCTGCCGAACAGTCATTCAAACGCGCGCTTGGATCAATTGATTGAACCCGGCATTGTCGGCGCGGCCGTTCAGGCAGGCAACCGACATTGGTCATTGACTACGTATTCAATCTCACTTTTACGCTAAGCGGCGCGGGCACGCACCCAGTCGGCCACGCTCGCCAGCACGTCGGGCAGGGTCGGCAGGTCGTCGCCCCCACCCTGCGCCATGTCGGGGCGTCCGCCGCCCTTGCCGTTGACCTGCGAAGCCACATGCGCGAGAAGTTCGCCCGCACTGACGCGGCCCAGCGCGGCGCCGTTGACGCCGGCCACCATCGCCGCCTTGCCGCCGCTCGCGCCGGCGAGCAGCACCACGGCGTCGCCGAGCTGCTGCTTGAGGCGGTCCACCGCTTCGCGCAGGGCCTTGGCATCGAGGCCCTCCACGCGACGGGCCACCACGCGGATGCCGCCGACGTCCACCGCGGTCGCGGCCAGGTCGGCGGTGGCGCCGGAGGCGGCCTTGAGCTTGAGTGCATCGAGCTCGCGCTCGAGCTTCTTCTGCCGGTCGAGCACGCTGCGCAGCTTGTCGGCGACGTCGGCGGCGTTGCCGCCGAGCAGGCGTGACACCTCGTCGAGGCGTGCCTCCTCGCCGGCGATGTAATCCAGCGCACCCTGCCCCGTCACCGCCTCGATGCGGCGCACGCCAGCCGACACGCCACCTTCGGACACGATCTTGAACAGCCCGATGTCGCCGGTGCGCGCCACGTGCGTGCCGCCGCACAGCTCGGTCGAGGTGCCGCCCATGCGCAGCACGCGCACGCGGTCGCCGTACTTCTCGCCGAACAGGGCGAGCGCGCCGAAATCGATCGCCTCCTGCATGCCCATGTGGTGGATCTCGGCGCCGTGGTTGGCGCGGATCTCGGCATTGACCATGCGTTCGATCGTCGCAAGTTCCTCCGCCGACACCGCTGCGAAGTGCGAGAAGTCGAAGCGCAGGCGATCGGGCGCGACCAGCGAGCCTTTCTGCACCACGTGGTCGCCGAGCACGCTGCGCAACGCGGCATGCAGAAGGTGGGTGGCCGAATGGTTGAGCACGGTGGACGCGCGGCGATGCGCGTCGACAGCGCCGAGGAGCCGATCACCGCGGCGCAGAGTGCCGGCCGCGAGCCGTCCGACATGGCCGTGGAACTGGCCCGCGAGCTTGATCGTGTCGCGCACCTCGAAGCGGGTGCCGGCTTCGTCGAACTCGCCGGCATCGCCGACCTGCCCGCCGCTTTCGGCATAAAACGGCGTGCGGTCGAGGATCACCACCGCCTCGTCGCCGGCCTCGATCGCATCGACCGGGCGCCCGTCGCGCAGCAGCGCAAGGACCTGCAGGCCGCCTTCCATCAACGACTCGTAGCCGAGGAACTCGGTGGCGGGCAGCTGCGCGGCCAGCTCGGCGGGCAACATCACGCCGCCGCCGAACTTGCCGGCCGCGCGCGCGGTCTCGCGCTGCTGGTTCATCGCCGCATCGAAGCCGGCCATGTCGACGCCCAGGCCGCGCTCGCGCGCGATGTCGGCGGTGAGATCGACCGGGAAGCCATAGGTGTCGTATAGGCGGAAGGCGTCCACGCCGGGAATCTCGCCGGTCGAGCGCGCGGCGACCTCGTCGAAGATGCGCATGCCCGAGTCGAGCGTTTCGGCGAAACGCTCTTCTTCGCCCAGCAGCGCCCGTTCGACCGTGGCCTGCTTCGCGGCAAGCTCGGGATAGGCATCGCCCATCACCTCGACCAGCGGCGCGACCATGCGGTGGAAGAACGGGCCCTTCTGCCCGAGCATCCAGCCATGGCGCAGCGCGCGGCGGATGATCCGGCGCAGCACGTACCCACGGCCTTCGTTGGACGGCAGCACGCCGTCGACGATGAGGAAGCTGCAGGCGCGGATGTGGTCGGCGATCACGCGCAAGGACTTGTTGCCGAGGTCCTGCGTGCCGGTGTATTCGGCCGCCCTGGCGATGAGGTGGCGGAACAGGTCGATGTCGTAGTTGCCGTGCACGCCCTGCAGCACGGCGGCCAGGCGCTCCAGGCCCATGCCGGTGTCGACGCACGGCGCCGGCAGCGGCAGCAGCGTGCCGTCGGGCTGGCGGTCGAACTGCATGAAGACGTTGTTCCAGATCTCGATGTAGCGGTCGCCGTCCTCGTCGGGAGACCCCGGCGGTCCACCGAAGTGCTGCGGGCCGTGGTCGTAGAAGATCTCGGTGCAGGGGCCGCACGGGCCGGTGTCGGCCATCTGCCAGAAGTTGTCGGAGGCGAACGGCGCGCCCTTGTTGTCGCCGATGCGCACGATGCGCTCCGGCGGCAGGCCGATCACCTCGTTCCAGATCGCATACGACTCGTCGTCGGTCTGGTAGACGGTCACCACGAGGCGCGCCGGGTCGAGACCCCACACCTTTGTGAGCAACTCCCACGACCACTCGATCGCCTCGCGCTTGAAATAGTCGCCGAACGACCAGTTGCCGAGCATCTCGAAGAACGTGTGGTGGCGCGCGGTGTAACCGACCTGGTCGAGGTCGTTGTGCTTGCCGCCGGCGCGCAGGCAGCGCTGCACGTCGGCCACGCGGCGGGCGCTGGGCTTCTCGCTGCCGAGGAACACGTTCTTGAACTGGACCATCCCCGAGTTGGTGAACAGCAGGGTCGGGTCGTTGGCCGGGACCAGCGGCGCGCTGGGCACGATGGCGTGGCCCTTGGCCGCGAAGAACTCGAGGAACTCGCGGCGGATGTCGGCGGTGGTTTTCATGGTGGGCGATGGACTGGATGCGGCGGGCACCGCGCGGCGCGCTGTCGTCCCGACGTGGGGACTGGCGGCGGCGTGGGCAATGCGGGGTCGGCAAGGGTATCAGCGCGGGGAAGGCGGCGGCCTTGCCAGCCTGCGTGCGGCGCCACTGCTCCCGGTGTCGCGCGACGTCCAACCCCTGCCCGAAACACCCGGCCCTCCCGGCGTCGCTCGCGCCGCGATGCCGTCGCCCGCAGGCGGCGATGCTCCGCCCGGACGAGCGCGGAAAGCGAGCCGGCCACGCGCATGCCGCCAGCACGTCGCGATGCGGCGGGCGTCAGTCGTCGTGGTCGACGCGGGTTGCCTCGCGCACGGTGTCGGAGTCGAAGCCGCGGCGGATCAGCAGGTCGGCGGCCTTGCGGCGTCGACCGAGGTCCGCCAGGGGACCGATGCGGCGGTGGACGAGGTCGCGCGCCGATGCACGCCAGTCGATCTCGGATTCGAGCGACTCGAGCGCTGCGCGGATGGCGTCGGCGTCCAGCCCGTGCGTGGCCAGCTCGGCGCGGATGCGGATGGGGCCATGGCCGGAATTGGCGCGGGTGCGCGCGAGCATCTCGGCGAAGCGGGCGTCGTCCTGCCAGCCGGCCTCGGCGAGACGGCCGATCGCCTGCGCAGCGTCGTCGCGGTCGACGCCCTTCGCCTGCAGCTTGCGCGCCAGCTCCTTGCGCGAATGCTCGCGACGGGTGAGCAAGCCGAGGGCGCGCTGGGTAGGGGTGGGATCGGGGCGGCGCTTCTTCGATGCGGGAACCGCCGGCAGACCCGATGGCGATGGGGGATCACCGTTGTCGACATGGCGACCCTCTTTCCAACCTGTCCGGGTTGGACGCGGGCGCGCATGCGGCGCCGGGGTTGACGCCGATGCATCGGGAGCACCGTGTTCCCGCCCCTCTCCCCTGCCCCTCTCCCGGTGGGAGAGGGGTTCACCGAACGGTTGACGCTGGCGCGATTCTTCCGGCATCAGGCGTGTTTACGACGAGGATGCGGCCTAGCCGTCAGCGGCGCTTACTCGTCCGCCGCTTCCTCGCGCGGGATCTCGGCGGGCACGAACTTCTCGCGCAGGCTGGCCTCGAGCTTGGTCGCCATGTCCGGGTTCTCCTTGAGGAAGGTGCGCGCGTTCTCCTTGCCCTGGCCGATGCGCTCGCCGTCGTAGCTGTACCAGGCGCCGGACTTCTCCACCAGGCGCGCCTCGACGCCCATGTCGATCAGTTCGCCCTCGCGGCTGATGCCCTCGCCGTAGAGGATCTCGGTGATGACCTGCTTGAACGGAGGCGCGAGCTTGTTCTTGACCACCTTGATCTTGGTCTGGTTGCCGATGATCTCGTCGCCCTTCTTGATCGAACCGATGCGGCGGATGTCCAGGCGCACCGAGGCGTAGAACTTCAGCGCGTTGCCACCGGTGGTCACTTCGGGGCTCTGGCCGGGCATCATCACGCCGATCTTCATGCGCAGCTGGTTGATGAAAATCACCAGCGTGTTGCTGCGCTTGATGTTGCCGGTGAGCTTGCGCAGGGCCTGGCTCATCAGGCGCGCCTGCAGGCCGGGCAACTGGTCGCCCATCTCGCCCTCGATTTCGGCCTTCGGGGTCAGCGCGGCGACCGAGTCCACCACCACCATGTCGATCGCGCCCGAGCGCACCAGCATGTCGGCGATTTCCAGCGCCTGCTCGCCGGTGTCGGGCTGGCTGACCAGAAGGTCATCGACGTTGACGCCGAGCTTGCCGGCATAGATCGGGTCGAGCGCATGCTCGGCATCGATGAAGGCACAGGTGCCGCCGGTCTTCTGGCACTCGGCGATGGCCTGCAGGGTCAGCGTGGTCTTGCCCGAGGACTCCGGGCCGTAGATCTCGACCACGCGGCCTTTCGGCAACCCGCCGATGCCCAGCGCGATGTCGAGCATCAGCGAGCCGGTGCCGATGACCTCGGTTGCCTCGATGGCGCGATCGCCCATGCGCATGACCGAGCCCTTGCCGAACTGCTTTTCGATCTGGCCGAGGGCGGCCGAAAGCGCGCGCTTCTTGTTGTCGTCCATCGTGGGGGTCCTGTGCGGGTGTGCGGGTCGAAACGGAAGGTAATGAAGGTGGATCGCAGCGGTTAAGACGTCGACGAGGCCATCGTGCGCATCGGGGACGGGCTGCGCAGTCGGGCGGCGTCCGCCGCGCGCGTCGGACGATGACCCGGCGCGTGCGCGGTGACGTTCAACGGTTGGGCCTCACCAAGCCGCAGTAGAGGCCTTCGATGGCGAAGTCGGCATCGGCCGGCACGTCGATCGGGGCGTAGTCGGGGTTGCGCGGCAGCAGGCGGATGCGCTCTCGCCCGATCTGCAGCCGCTTGACGGTGATCTCCCCATCGATGCGCGCCACGACCGTCTGGCCGCTGCGCGCGTCCGCCGTGCGGTGCACGCCGATCAGGTCGCCCTCGAGAATGCCGTCGTCGCGCATCGAATCGCCGCGCACCTCCAGCAGGTAGTCGGGCGCGGGCATGAACAGGGCGCGGTCGAGCAGCACGGTGCGGTCGGGGTCGTATCCCGCCGCGGCCCCGATCGGTGCCCCCGCGGCGACGCGGCCCAGCACCGGCAGCACGAGCGCCTCGTGCGCAGCGGGCAGCTCGAGTTCGGCCTGCTTTCTCGCCGGGGCCTGGAGGACGCGGATGCCCCGGGCGCGGCCCGGCAGGCGCTCGATCGCCCCGGCCGCCTCGAGCGCGTCGAGGTGGTACTGCGCCGCCCGCACGCTCCTGAAGCCGAGCGCGCGCGCGATTTCCGTCTGCGACGGCGGCAGGCCATCGGCCTCGATGCGCTCGGCGATGAGGGCGAGGATCGCGGCCTGGGTTTCGGTGAGCGCCATGTGGGTAGTAAAACTACTAACTGACGGACCTGTCAAGCCATTCCGTGGCGTTCCGTATGGGCTGCAGGGGTTTCATGCACGAACGGCGCCGGCGATGCCCAGGAGTCCCACCCTCGCGGTCCGCGGCGAGGCCTAACCGAACGACGCGCGCCGCCGCCCGGGGCTAGCGGTCGGTGCCCAGCAATTCGAGCAGGCCGCCAAGCGCGCTCGCGACCGTCTGGCGTCGCACGGCGTCGCGCTCGCCCGCGAAGTGGAACAGCCGGGCCTGCGGGTAGTCGCCCCGCTGCTTCCAGCCGATCCAGACCGTGCCCACCGGCTTGTCGGCGGTGCCGCCCCCGGGTCCGGCGATGCCGGTGACCGCGACCGCGAGCGTGGCGCCCGAATGCACCAGCGCGCCGGACACCATCTCGACCACCGTCTCCCGGCTGACGGCACCGTGCTGCTGGAGCGTGTGCGGATTCACGCCGAGCAGCGCCTGCTTGGCCTCGTAGCTGTAGGCGGCCATGCCGCAATCGAACCAGGCCGACGAACCGGCGACGTCGGTGAGCATCTTGGCGATCCAGCCGCCGGTGCAGCTCTCGGCGGTGACGATGCGCGCGCGCGAGGCGGTCGCGGCGGTGGCCACGTCATGCGCCAGCGCGGCGAGGTCGGTGTCAGTGGGGGTCGGCATGGCGCCGATGGTAGGGCGTGGGGCGCGCGGCGATCGATGCTTCATCGCGCCTGCGGCTTCCCGCCCAATCCCTCCCCCGCGGTCGGGGGAGGGAACGTGGAACGCATCGGGCGGAGTCGGCCGCGGCCTGGAGCCGCGACCCACCCCTCGCGCCCGTGCGCGGGTCAGTAGCGGACGCGGAACGTGGCGCCGTAGGTGCGCGGGGCGCCCAGGAACGCGTTGAACGAGTTGAAGGCGTTGCCCGGCAGCGGCGAGACGTTCTGCAGCGGGGCATCGAAGCCGACCTGCACGAATTCCTCGTCGGTGAGGTTCTGCGCCCACAGCTCGATCGCCCAGCGGCGGTCGCGGCCCTCGAGCCCGACGCGCGCGTTGAGCACGGCGTGGCTTTCCTGCAGCTTCTCCGGGTCGAGGTCCGAACCGGTGTTGTACTCGCTCATCCACTTGCCGCCGAGGTTGAAGCGGGCGCGCATGGCATCGCTGAGCTGCCATTCGTAGGTGACCGAACCGGTGACCGACCACTCCGGCGCGAAGCTGACGGTGTTGCCCGGGAGCTTGTACAGCGCACCCGGCGTGGCCGTGCCGCCCGGCGGGGTGAAGTCGCCACCCGGGCGCTCGTCGCCGTACTTGGTGTCCGCGTAGAGCACGCCGCCCTGGAACAGCAGGCCGCGACGCGGCTGCCACAGCACCTCGGTGTCCAGGCCCTTGGACACCACTTCCGGGATCGAGCGCACCACGAAGCTCGTGCCCAGGAAGCTGTTGAGCTGGAAGTCCTCGTAGGTCTGGTGGAAGAACGTGGCGTTGAACAGCAGGTTGCCGTCCATCCACGTGGTCTTGGCGCCCAGCTCGAAGCTGTCGACGAACTCGCCGGGGAACGAGGTGTCGTTGACCGGGCGCACGCCCTGGCCGCCGCTGGACAGCCCGTCGATCGACTGCACGCGGTCGAGGTTGAAGCCGCCCGCCTTGTAGCCGCGGGCGAACGAGGCGTAGGTCATGAGCGCCTCGTTCCAGCGGTACGCCGCCTTCACCGTGCCGGACCACTCCTTCTCCTCGCGCTCCTGGTCGGTGGCGCGGCCGTTGTGCAGCGGGTTGGTCCACGGCAGGCAGGAGAAGCCGACCACGTTGCTGATGATCGACTGCTGCTGCGCCGCCGGAAGCGCCGCGAACGGCACGCCGCGACGCGTGAGCGCCGCTGCGATGCGTCCGATGGCCGCCGGGCTCACGCCGCCGGTGGGCGTGAAGAAGGTGGAGCAGCCGACGCCGCCGTTCGGGTTGCTGTAGCGCGACTCGAGCTCCTTGTCCTCGCGCGTGTAGCGCAGGCCCAGGGTCAGCGCGAGCGCGTCGGTGGCGCGCCAGGTGTTGTTGGTGAACAGCGCCAGGCTGCGCGCGTTCTGCTGATAGCGGTCGTTGGCGCCCTGGCCGATGAAGGCGGTATTGAACGGGCGGCCGGTGGCCTCGGACAGGAACAGCGGGGCGTCGGGGCGTGCACCCAGCGCCGGGTTGACCAGCGACACCAGCGCGGTGGACAGGTACGGCTCGTAGGCCGCGCCGACGCGGTACGCCTCGTTGCGCTGCAGGTCCTCGTCGGTGAAGAACGTGCCGACCATCCAGTCGACCGAACCGGCCGTACCGGTCAGGCGCAGCTCCTGCGAGAACGTGTCGAACTTGATGAAGGCATCGTCTTCGGTCGGGTTGCGGAACAGGATGTCGGCGGTGGAGAAGTCGAAGTCGAGGCCGTTGATCGACTGCCACTCGCGCTGCGCGGTGATCGAGGTGAACGTGGCGCCGCCGAACCACGGCGAGGTCCAGTCGACCTGCAGGGACACGCCCTTGTCCTTGATGTCCTGCTCGGTGGAGCGGTTGCTCCAGGCCACCCGCGCGAACGGGTTGGCGACGGGCGCGACGCCCGAATCGGCCGAGAGCGCGTCGATGATGTTGGCGGTGGCACCGCGCACCGTGGTGACGGCGACGCAGCAGTCCTCCTCGCGGCTGCTGATGTCGGCGCGCAGCAGGATGTCGAGCTTGTCGGTGGGCTCGAACAGGAACTGGCCGCGCAGGGTGTGGAAGTTCTGGTTGCCGTCCTCGCGCTCGGTGCGCGGGCCGGCGCCGGTGCGCACCTCGGTGAAGCCGTCGCGCTCGCGCTTGGCGGCGTACAGGCGCATCGCGGCGTTCTCGCCGATCGCGGTGTTGAACGCGCCCGACACGCCGAGCGCGCCGTAGTTGCCGACGGTGAGCTCGCCCTCGATCTCGGTGTTGTACGACGGGCGCAGGGTCACCACGTTGATGACGCCGGCCGAGGTGTTCTTGCCGAACACGGTGCCCTGCGGGCCCTTGAGCACCTCGATGCGCTCGAGTTCGCCGAGATCGCCGAAGCCCACGCCGTTGCGGGGGCGGTACACGCCGTCGATGACGATGCCGACCGAGGACTCCAGGCCGACGTTGTCGCCGACGGTGCCGATGCCGCGGATGCGCGCGGTGGTCTGCGCCTCGCTCTGCGTGCTGGTCACGGTCAGGCCGGGCACCAGCACCTGCACGTCCTTGACGTCGCGCACGCCGGTGTCGCGCAGCAGGCGCTCGGACAGCGCGGTCACCGCGATCGGCACGTCCTGCAGGGCTTCCTCGCGCTTCTGCGCGGTGACGGTGATCGCGTCGAGGGTCTCGGGCTCCTCCTCGGCGGCGGGAGCCGTCTGCGCTTGGAGCGGGGCGGACATCGCCAGGCCCACGGCCACGGCCAGCCACAGGGTGTTGCGGTTCGGCGCAAAAGTACGCATCTGCAAGGTTCCTAAGTGTTTCCGGCGGCCTCCCCGGGCCGCGTCGGCCCCGCGACGCTAACACCCCGAATCGATTCGGCAATGCGGCGGTGCAGCACGCTCCCTACGGGGGCGTCGGGCACGGGGCGCGCAGATGGATCGCCAACCCGGCCACGCCGGCGGGCCGGCCCCACGCGGCGAAGCCCGATCCACGCCCGAAGCGCAGGCGCGCGCCCGGTTCGCGGGCCGAGGCGGCCTCGGCGCGCACGGCGAGGCGGCGGGCGGCGTTGCGTGCAGCCGCCGGGTCCTGGGAGGGAGGCACGGGCGAGGCCACGCCCGCGTCGACCTCGACGCGCACCGACGGCCCGATCCATGCGCGCGCACCCGGCGCGAGGTAATGCGCGTCGGCCGCGATGACGCCCGCCGTGCATGGGCGCACGCGATCGAACAGCCACCCGCCCTGCGCACCGATCGCGCGGGCGAGCACGCTGCCGTCGGGCTGCCAGGCCAGGTGCAGCGCACTGGTCTCGTCGATGCCCACGCCGCGCGTGGCGCCGGTCGCGGCCAGCGCCTGCAGCAGGCGCGTGGTGCGCCCGCGCTCGGAGAAATGCGTATCGACGATCATCCCCGGCGCGAGCCCCAGGCCGCCGGCGCGCCACACGGTCAACGCATCCTCGTCGATCCCCCGCGGGCAGGTCCCTGCACGCGTGCAGCCGGGATCGGGCGGTGCGGCGTCGAACACCCGGCGATGCGCGCGCGCCGCGCCGTTGCCGAGCATCGCCGCGCCAGACTGCACCGCGCTGCCCGCGCTGGTGCCGCCGATGACCACGTCGCCCCGCTCCACCGCGGCGCGCAGGCGCGGCAACCACGGGTGCGGGACGTCGCGTGCATCGAAGAACGCGCGTCGCAGGCGCCACTGGTCGCCGCCGCTGAAGAACACGCCGTCGACCGCGTCGGGGACCGCCGCGAGCGCGGCGGGATCCGCGCACGCGGCCTGCTGCGACGCGGCGAGGTCGGGGTACACGCGCGCCCGTCGGGCGATGCGCAGTTCGCGCATGCGCACGTGCTCCAGCTGCGCGCAGCGGCCGGTCTCGACTGCACGCGCGAGCGCGGCGTCCAGGGGCCACCACTGCACCTGCGCGCCGGCCTGCCGCAGCAGGTCGAGATACGCGTCGACGGGATCGAACGGGTCGAGGGCGGAGGCGGTGACCACCGCGATGCGCGGCGTGCGGCCCGGCGCGCGGCGGGCGGCGGCCGCGACGAACGCGCGCAGCACGTCGGCGCCGTGCGGGCTGGTTCCGCCGCCGAGCGACGCACGCTCGACATCACGCTGCACGCCGGCCGCGGGCGCCACTTCGAGCGCCGACAGCACCGCCGCGCGTGCGTGGTCGTCGAGGCGCGCGAACGGTGCGGTGACGCGTCGTCCACATGGCGCGATGCGCCCGTCCTGCGTGCAGGTCGCTTCGAGCAGCAACACCATCGCGTCCTCGTCCATCGGCGCGCCGCCGGTGCGCGCGCGCAGCGCTGCGAGGACGGGGACGAGCGCGTCGCGCTGCGCGGGCACGCGCCACAGCACCGGATCGAGCGCGGCGGCGAGCGTTTCGTCGTCGATCCTCGCGGCACGCGTGGTGCGCGTTGCGGGGAGCGCGGCGAAGCGCGTGGGGTCGCGGCAGTCGCGCGTGGCCATCGAGGAGCACAGGCGCAGCGAGCCACCGGCCAGCACCAGTTCGTTGCGCAGCGTGCCGGCGGCCGCCGCGAAGGATGTGCATGCCAGGCAAGCGGCGAGGAGTGCTGGGTGCGTGCGCATGCGCGCCATGCTGCGGCGCGCGCGGGCGTGGCCGCAAGCGGGCACCGCCGCGGCCCGCACGGCAGGCATTGCCGATGCAATACCTGCTTGACGCACCGCGCCGGCAGGCGTAAACACGCGCCGGGTCCTGCTTTCCCGCGTCGATGCCCAAGCCGCGTTTCCACATCCGGCACGTGTGCCGCACGTACTACCTGAGCGAGTGGTGGGACGAGTAGTCCTGCCCGCCTGACGCCTCTTCGCGCGCGTTCCGCGCCGCGCTTCCAACGCATCGTCAGTCCCGCATCGCCACGCGCGCACGCCGCGCCTGGCGCATGCCGCATCGCCTGGGGAAAACCAAATGCTCCGCACGCATCCGCTCGCAGTGGCCGTCGCGCTGCTGCTCTCGTCCACCGCCGCCGCGCAGGACGCGCCGGCTACCGCCGTACCCGAGGAACTCGACCAGGTCGTCGTCACCGGCTCGAACCTGCGCGGCATCGACCTCGCCGAGGCGCAGCCGGTCGTGGTGCTCGACCGCGAGGCGATCGACGCCATCGGCACCACCACCGTCACCGATCTCGTGCAGCAGGTCAGCGAGACCGGCGGCGGCACCGGCAACTTCACCACCGCGACCTCGGGCGCGCTGCAGGCCGATTCCCCCGCCGGCCAGGCTGGCGTGTCGCTGCGCGGGCTGGGCACGGCGTCCACGCTGACGCTGGTCAACGGCCGGCGCATCGCGGTGTCGTCGTTCGCCAACGGGTCGGAGAACTTCGTCGACATCAACGCGATCCCGCTGGCCGCAGTGGACCGCGTGGAGGTGCTGACCACCGGCGCGTCGGCGATCTACGGCGCCGACGCAGTGGCCGGCGTGGTCAACGTGATCCTGCGCAGGGACTTCGACGGCGTGCGGCTCGGGCTGTCCTACGGCGATTCCACCCGCGACACCGACGAGGCGCGGATGAACGCGAACCTGGTGTACGGGTGGCAGGGCGAGACCGCGCGCGGGCTGGTGGTGTTGGACGCGTTCCGCCGCAACGCGCTCTACGACCGCGACCGCGCGATCTCGCGCGTGGAGCCGCGGCCGTCGCAGCAGGGCATCTTCCCGAGCTTCAACGACACGCGCTTCCGGTTCGACGACCTCGTCGAGGCAGCGTGCCCCGACGACCAGTTCGGCGAAGGGCGCTTCGGCGAGTACTGCGAGGTGAATCGCAACCTGTTCACCGCCACGGACCCCGAGAGCACGCAGCTGGGCCTGTACGCGACGTTCGATGCCGACATCGGCGAGCGGATCGGCTACTTCACCGAGCTGGCCGCGCAGCACAACAACGCGCAGGCCGACTCCTCGCCCGCGCCGTGGACCGAGGAGCGCATCGCCGCCAACCACCCGGGCCTGCCGGCGGAACTGCGCGCGCGCCTGGTCACGGGTGGCTACGACCTCAACCGGCTCGTCGGCATCGGGCGTTTCCCGGACGCGCGCACGATCGAGGTAACCACCGATTCGTGGCGCTGGCTCAACGGACTGCGCGGCGACATCGGCGCGTGGCGCTGGGAAACCGCGTTCACCGCCTCGCGCAGCGAATCGACCCAGGAAGCCGTCGCCGGCATCTACAACGTCGCGCGGATCCGCGCCGGCCTGCTGGGGCGGCTGTGCGCGAACGGCGCGACCACGTGCGTGCCGGGCGTCGACGGACTCTGGTACGACCCGTTCAACGGCCAGGCAGGCAACAGCGCGCAGGTGCTCGGCCTGGTGCGCGAACGCGTGCCGCGCGACGGCCAGTCGCAGCTGCTGATGTGGGATGCGAAGTTCGCGGGCGACGCCGGGTCGATCGGCGACCGCGCCATCGCCTGGGCGTTGGGCGCCGAGGCGCGTCGCGAGGAGATCGAGGACCGGCCCTCGCCGCTGGCGACCGTGGACCGCCTGACCGGCGAGGTGCCGGTGTACGGCTTCGGCTCCACCGCGGTCTCGGCCGAGCGCACGCAGTGGGCGCTGTACGCGGAAACCAACCTGCCGCTGCTGTCCACGCTGGACCTGCGCGTGGCCGGCCGCTACGACCACTACGACGACTTCGGTGGCGACTTCAATCCGTCGCTCGGGCTGCGCTGGCGGCCCGCCGATGCATTGCTGCTGCGCGCGGGCTGGAACACCAGCTTCCGCGCACCGTCGCTGGCGCAGGTGGGCGCGGGCACCACGCTCGGCTCGGGCGCGGTGCCGTGCTCGCCGGGGAGCGAGTTCTTCACCACGTTCTGCGGTGGCTTCGCCGGCGACGACAGCTACCTGTCGGAGATCTACGGCAACCCGGCGCTCAAGCCGGAAACCTCCGAGGCGTTCTACCTCGGCGGCGTGCTCGAACTGGGCGCGCGCACCACGCTCGCGGTGGACTACTGGAAGTTCGACCAGCGCGACCTGGTCGACATCGACGACACCGAGCTGTTCCGCCGCGCGTTGACCGATCCGTCGCTGGTCTACAACTCGCGCCCGCGCGCCGGGGACGCCAACCAGCGCGTGCTGCCGCCCGGCGTGATCGGCATCGCCACGCGCGGTGGCGACATCGGCGACGCGGTCGACGACGTGCAGCTGGAGCTGGTCAACATCGGCCGCCAGCGCACCGACGGCATCGACTTCAGCCTGGAGCACCGCAGCGCCGAGACCGCGTACGGCCGCTTCCGTGGCTGGATCGACGGGACCTGGACCCGTTCGTTCGAGCGCAGCGAATCGTGCGCGCCGGGCAGCGCAGGCGATCGCCGCGGCGCGGGGCAGTGCGGCGCTGGCGGCTCGCGGCTGGTCGAGCGCGTCGGCGAATTCCGCTATCCCGAGTGGACCGGCATCGCCGGCGTGGGCTGGTCACAGGGACCGTGGAGCTCGCGGCTGTGGGCGCGTTACGTCGACGGCTACTACGACGACGACCAGCGTGCCGAAGTGCCGGTCGGGCGCCACGTGGCGTCGTGGACCACGCTCAACCTCAGCGTGGACTGGGACTTCAGCGACACCCAGAGCATCGGGCTGAGCGTGCGCAACCTCGGCGACCGCGATCCGCCGGTGTCGCTGGGATCGGCGACCAACGTGGACCTGTTCAACCACGACACGCTGGGGCGGTTCGTGACGCTGCGGTACGTGTGGCGGATGGATTGATCGCAGCGGCGCGCAGCGCGATCGCGCTGCGTGCCATCGCGATGTGGTGGCGGTCCTGGCAGCACGGCTGCCCGGCCCGCCACCGCCGCCTGCGCGCCGACGTCCGGTCCGATAACGTCGCGCGCCGGCCCGGCGCGGCGATCCGGGCACGCCTGCGACGCCGCGGGCGCCGTCACGACCTCAGGACACCACGTTGCCCCCCACCCCACCCCGCCGCTTCGAGGCGCCCGACACGCTGCTGATCCTGCTCGGCGTGGCGGTGCTGGCCGTGCTGCTCGTGCCTTTCATCCCGGCGGGCGCGTTCAGGGCCGGCGTGCCGATCGCGCTGGACACGTTCGCCTACAGCGACGCCCCGCTGCCCGCGCACCTGTTCGCGAGCGGCGACACGCCGGGCCTGCTCAACGTCCTGTTCAACGGGCTGACCTCGGGCGACCGCAACGGCTCGGCGGTGGGGGTCATCGCGTTCGTGCTGATCGTCGGCGGCGCGTTCGGCGTGGTGCAGGCCACCGGCGCGGTCGAGCGCGCGCTGGCGTGGCTGCTGGCGCGCACCGGCGAACGCCCCGCGGTGCTGCTGTCCACGCTGTTCGTGGCCTTCTCGCTCGGCGGCGCGGTGTTCGGGATGGGCGAGGAGACCATCGCCTTCGTGGCGCTGCTGCTGCCGCTGGTGCGGCGGTTCGGATACCCGCCGGAAGTGGCGGTGATGGCGACGTACCTGGCCAGCCAGATCGGTTTCGGCACGTCATGGATGAACCCCTTCAGCGTCGCCGTGGCGCAGGGCGTGGCCGGCGTGCCGCTGCTGTCGGGCGCGCCGCTGCGCATGGCGATGTGGGCGACCTACACGCTCGCCGGCATCGCCTTCATGCTGTGGTACGCGCGGCGCAACCGCGTGGCGACGACCCCCGGCCACGCGGCCGCGGCGCCAGTCGACACCGCAGGCGCCACACCGTCCGCGCGCCTGGGCTGGCCCGACATCACGGTGATCGCGGCGGTGCTCGCCACCGTCGCGTGGATCGTCTGGGGCGTGACGTCGGCGGGCTACTACATCCCCGAGATCGCCACGCAGTTCTTCGCGCTCGGAGTGGTGGCGGGCATCGTCGGCGTGGCCTCCGGGCGCATCGGCGCGAACGCGGCCGCGCAGGCCTTCGTCGATGGCGCGCGGCAACTGCTGCCGACGGTGCTGGTGATCGCGCTGGCCAAGGGCCTGCTGGGCTTGCTCGGCGGCGCCGACCCGCATGCGCCGTCGGTGCTCAACACGCTGCTGTTCAACCTCGGCGGCGCGCTGCAGGGCTGGCCGGAACTGGCCACCGCGTGGGGCATGCTGTTCACCCAGGGGCTGCTCAACCTGTTCGTGAGTTCCGGCTCCGCGCAGGCCGCGATCACCATGCCGCTGATGGCGGGGCTCTCGGACCTCGTCGGCGTGACGCGCCAGACCGCGGTGCTGGCGTTCCAGCTCGGCGACGGCATCACCAACCTGGTGATCCCGACCTCCGGCGCGATGATGGGCGCGATCGGCATGGCGGGCGTGCCGTGGACGCGCTGGCTGCGCGTGGTCGGCGGGTTCGTGCTCGCGTGCTTCGCACTGGCGATGGTGTTCATCGCGATCGCCGTGCTCACCGGATACGCCTAATGCGCGCCCTGCTCCATGTTCGCGGCGTCCAGGCGTTTGCGCCCGAGCCGCTCGGCACGCGCGACCTCGTCATCGCGGCGGGCCGCATCCTCGCCATCGGCCACGACCTCGATCCGCGCGGGCTGGGGATCGACGTCGAAACCGTCGATGGCCGCGACCTCGTCGCCATCCCCGGCCTGGTCGATTCGCTGGTGCACATCGGCGGCGGCGGCGGCGAGGGAGGCTTCGCCACGCGCACGCCGGCTCTGGACGCACGCGATGCGATCGCCGCGGGCGTCACCACGCTCGTCGGTGCGCTGGGCACCGACGACGTCACCCGGTCGCACGCGGATCTGCTGGCCTGCGCGCGCGCGCTGCGCGTGCACGGGCTCACCGCGTTCGCGCTGACCGGTTCCTACCGCGTGCCGCCGCGCACGATCACCGGCCACGTGCGCGACGACATCGTGCTCATCGAGGACATCATCGGCGTCGGCGAGATCGCGATCTCCGACCACCGCGGCTCGCACCCCACCGCAGGCGAGCTGGCGCGCATCGCCGGCGAGGCGCGGGTGGGCGGGATGCTCGCGGGCAAGGCCGGGACCGTGCTGGTGCACGTGGGTGATGACGACGGCGGGCTGGCGCTGCTCGACGAGGTGAGCGCGACGCATCCGGTCCCGCGGACGCAGTGGCTGCCCACGCACGTCAACCGCACGGCGGCGCTGCTGGACCACGGCGTGCGCTGGGTCGGCGCGGGCGGGCGCATCGACCTCACCGCGAGCACCACGGAGGCGCTCATCGCGCAGGGCGAGGTGCCGGCGCCGCATGCGCTGGCACGCCTGCTGCGCGGGGGCGTCGATCCGCTGCGCGTCACCCTCAGTTCCGATGGCCAGGCGAGCCTGCCGCGCTTCGACGACGCAGGCGTGCTGCAGAGCCTGGATGTCGCGCCGATGGCGAGCCTGCTGGAGGCGGTCGTCGCCGCGCATCGCGAGCACGGGCTCGCCCTGGGCGAGGCCCTCGTCGCCGCGACCACAGCACCGGCCGCGGCGTGGGGGCTGGCCGCGCGCAAGGGAGGGCTGGCCGCGGGCATGGATGCGGACGTGGTGCTGCTCGACCGCGCAAGCCTGCGGGTGCGGGCGACGATTGCGGGCGGGCAGTTGCATCGGGTCGCGTGAAGCGCGTCCTGCCTGCGAGCGCAGGGGGTGTGGTGAGTTTTGCTTGAAGCACGCTGTGCCTTCGAGCGAAGGCGCTGGGCCCCTGCGTGCGCAGGGGCGACGGGTTCCGGGGGTGGCGCCGTTGCACACGCGTCGCGGGAAATCCGTGCACCCATGCCGGCGTTGATGGCAGATCCAGCCCTGCGTCGCTGACGGAACGAGCGCTGCGTCGAATTAAACCGATACGTCGCCCCTGCGCACGCAGGGGCCCAGTGACTTTTGCCTGAGGCGAGCGGCAGCTGAAAGCCAAGGCGCTGGGCCCCTGCGTCCGCAGGGGCGACGGCGTTGGTGAGCCGCGATCCGGACCGCACGGCGCGCAGGCGGGCACGCAGCCCCGCGCGCGTCGTCTGCGATCATGCGCGGCCGCCTGCCGCCCGCTTCTCGATGACCGACGCCTCCGCCAAGCCCGCCGAGCACACGCCGCTGATGCGGCAGTTCTTCGCGGCCAAGGCCGGGCATCCGGACGTGCTGCTGTTCTTCCGGATGGGCGATTTCTACGAGCTGTTCTACGACGACGCGCGCAAGGCGGCGCGCCTGCTCGACATCACGCTGACCCAGCGCGGCAGCTCGGCCGGCGCGCCGATCCCGATGGCCGGCGTACCGGTGCATGCGTACGAGGGTTACCTCGCGCGGCTGGTGGCGCTGGGCGAATCGGTGGCGATCTGCGAGCAGATCGGCGATCCGGCGGCGTCGAAAGGCCTGGTCGAGCGCAAGGTCGTGCGCATCGTCACACCGGGGACGGTCACCGATGAGGCGCTCCAGGATCCGCGCCGCGACACGCTGCTGATGAGCGTGGCCCGCGCTAAGACCGGCTATGCACTGGCATGGGCGGATCTCGCCGGCGGGCGATTCCTCGTCAGCGAGGTCGCTGGCGATGATGCCCTCGAGGCCGAACTGGCACGGCTGGAACCGGCCGAGCTGCTGCTGCCCGACGACGACGCCTGGCCACCGTCGCTGCTTGCCCGCACCGGCGTGCGCCGTCGGCCGCCGTGGTTGTTCGATGCCGACAGCGGGCATCGCCACCTCCTGCGGTTTTTCGGCGTGCATGACCTTTCCGCGTTCGGCATCGACGACCGTCCTGCGTGCATCGCCGCGGCCTCCGCGCTTTTGGGATACGTCGAGGAAACGCAGAAGCAGGCACTGCCGCACCTGACCTCGATCGCGCTGGAAACCGGCGACGGCGCCATCGCCATGAACGCGGCGACCCGGCGCCACCTCGAGCTCGATTCGCGCGTCGATGGCGACATGCGCACCACGCTGCTCGGCGTGCTCGACAGCACGGTGACGCCGATGGGCGGGCGCCTGCTGCGGCGCTGGCTGCACCGCCCACTGCGCACGCGCGAACCCGTGCGTTTGCGCCACGACGCGGTGGCCGCCCTGCTCGATGGCAGCGGCGACGCGCTTCGCGGCGAGTTCCGCGCGCTGGGCGACGTCGAACGCATCCTCACCCGAGTGGCGCTGCGCAGCGCGCGCCCGCGCGACCTGTCGACCTTGCGCGATGCACTCGCACTGCTGCCGCGCGTGCGCGGACTGCTGGAACGCGGCGATGCCCTGCCCTCGCCACGGCTGTCCGCGCTGTCGGCCGAACTCGGCGAACACGCGGCCGAAGCCGCGCTGCTCGCGAGCGCCGTGGTGGCGCAACCGCCGGTGCTGGCGCGCGACGGCGGGGTCATCGCGGACGGATACGACGCCGAACTCGACGAGCTGCGCACGCTGTCGACCGATGCCAACGCGTTCCTGGTCGAGCTCGAAGCCCGCGAACGCGCGGCCACGGGCATCAACACGCTGAAGGTCGGCTACAACCGCGTGCACGGCTACTACATCGAGATCGGCAAGGGCGCCGCCGCGCGCGCGCCGACGCACTACACGCGCCGGCAGACGCTGACCGGCGCGGAGCGCTACATCACCGAGGAGCTGAAAGCGTTCGAGGACAAGGTGCTGAGCGCGCGCGAGCGCAGCCTGGCCCGCGAGAAGCTGCTCTACGACGGTCTGCTCGAAACGCTTGCCGCGCGCCTCGAGCCGCTGCGCCGCTGCGCCTCCGCGCTGGCCGAGCTCGACGTGCTGGCGTGCCTGGCCGAGCGCGCGCGGGCACTGGACTGGGCCCGCCCCGAACTCTCCGACGCGCCCGGGATCCGCATCGAGGCCGGCCGCCATCCGGTGGTGGAGGCGGTGCGCGAGGAGCCGTTCACGCCCAACGACCTGTTGCTCGACTGCGAGCCGGACTGCCCGCGCCGCCGCATGCTGGTGATCACCGGTCCGAACATGGGCGGCAAGAGCACGTACATGCGCCAGAACGCGCTGATCGTGCTGCTGGCGCACGTCGGCAGCTTCGTGCCGGCCGCGCGCGCGGTGATCGGGCCGATCGACCGCATCCTCACCCGCATCGGCGCCGGCGACGACCTCGCGCGCGGGCAGTCGACCTTCATGGTCGAGATGAGCGAGACCAGCTACATCCTCCACCACGCCACCGACCAGTCACTGGTGCTGATGGACGAGATCGGCCGCGGCACGTCGACCTACGACGGCCTCGCGCTGGCCGAGGCCTGCGCGCGCCACCTGGCCACGCGCAACCGTGCGTACACGCTGTTCGCGACCCATTACTTCGAATTGACCGCGCTGGCGCAGGACGATCCCGCGATCGCCAACGTGCACCTCGACGCGGTCGAGCACGGCGAGTCGCTGGTGTTCATGCACGCGGTCAAGGACGGGCCGGCCGACCGCAGCTTCGGGCTGCAGGTCGCGGCGCTGGCCGGGCTGCCGCGCGCAGTGGTGGCAGCCGCGCGCACGCGGCTGGCCGAACTCGAACGCCAGGACCGCGATTGCCCGCCCGATTCGACCCGCGCCGCGCTCACCATCGCCCCCGATGCCCCCGCGCAGTTCTCGCTGTTCGCGCCACCGTCACCGGTGGCCGAGTCGCTGGCGGCAATCGATCCGGACGCGCTCACGCCGCGCGAGGCGCTAGAGGCGCTGTACCGGTTGAAGGCGCTGCAGTAATCGCCGCCTTACGGCGTCGGAAAATGGCACGGGCTGTTTCGATTTCGTGCCGCATCGGCCTCCCAGCGCCGGCATCGAGGATGTCGCGGGCCGTTCGTGCGGCCAGGAGCAATGAAGGTATCGACGGCAATCGGCGCGCCGATGCGCACACGTCGGCGTGAACCGCGTGGTGGATTGGCTCGCCTCCACGCCGCGCGAACAAATGTCTGACCCGTGCGCTGGCAGACTCGCGCGTCCCGATGTCGACGAGCGGACTGCATGGCCTGGATCCTGGCGCTGGTGGTGGGAATCATCGTGGGCGCGGTGGCGTCGCGGCTGTCCGCGCGCCGCGCGGCGCGCGCGCGTGTCGACGAACCGCTGGCCCTTCCGCCTTCGCAGGACCGCGTGGCGCACGACGACACGCAGGCGACTGACGCGCCGGACCCGCCGCTCGAGACCGCCGCGGACGCGCAGCCCTTCGCGATGTCGCGGGGTGAGGATCCGCAGCCCGACCTTGGCACCGACCTCGAACAAGGCGCCCAGCACAGCCCGCCCCCCAGCGACGCAGCACCCGCCGAACGCGATCCGCGCGAACAGCTCGGCCGCATCCGCCGCGCGATCGAGGCCGACGACGAGCGCATCCAGCGCCCCGACGACCTGGTCGCGCACCCCGCGTTCGACGATGGCGTGGCGCTGCTGGCCTCGCCCGCGACCACGCCGCGCGAGCTGGTCGAGCACCTCGGCAGCGCCGGCTACGTGCTGCCCTCGATGGCGGCCTGCGCGCTGCAGCGGCGCAGCGACGTGCCGGTCATCGACGCGCTGCAGGCCACCGTCGGCTTCGGCGGGTATCCGCTGCGGTTCCTGTTGGACTGGCTGCAGACCCGCAGCGACGCCGAATCGTTGCCGCTGGTGCTGCGCCATGCGCGCGAGTGGTGGTGGGATTCGCTGGGCGTGCGCCAGCGCGTTCGCGACTACCTGCAGTGGGCCGACGGGCACCCGCCGTCGAGCCTGAAGCCGCTGTTCGACGACATCGACGAGCCAGTGTTGCAGGAGATGCGCGACACCCTGCGCAAGTTCCGCGAGCCCGCCGCGCAGCGCTTCGTGCAGCAGCTCGACGAGGAGATCGCGCACCGCAAGGAGCGCCGCGTGCTCGGCGGTTTCGGCCGCGTGGCCACCTCGCCGACCGACACGCCGCTGCTGCACGCGTCGCTGGAACGCCAGGCCAACCGCCTGGTCGAACGCCTGATGCAGCCGCAGCCCAAGTCGCTGGTGCTGTCCGGCGAGCTGGGCGTGGGCAAGACCGTGCTCGCCAACGTGATCGCCGCGCGCCTGCAGCAGGCCGGCTGGCTGGTGTTCGAGGCCTCCGCCGCGGACGTGCTGGCCGGGCAGAAGTACATCGGCGAGCTCGAGGGGCGCGTGCGCGAGATGCTCGGCGTGCTCGCGCGCGGCCGCGCGATCTGGCGCGTGCAGGACCTCTTGGACCTGCTGACCAAGGGGTCGCACTCGCAGGACCCGCGCGGCATCCTCGACCTCGTGCTGCCCGCGCTGGAACGGCGCGAGCTGGTGATCCTCGGCGAGGCCACCCCGCGCCAGCTCTCGCAGCTGCTGCTCGCGCGGCCGGGCGCCAAGCACCTGTTCGACATCGTGCCGGTCGAGCCGGCCGACGCCGCGGTGCTCGAGGAACTCTCGCAGCAGTGGCTCGCCCGCCAGCAGGCCACGCACGGTGCCGACGTCGCCGATGCCCGGCTGCTCGACGAGGCGCGCAGGATCGCCACGCAGTTTTTCCCCGAGCAGCAGGAACCCGGACGCACCCTGCGCCTGCTCGACGAAACCCTGCGCCTGGCGCTGGAACCGCAGCCGCCGCAGCTGCCTCTGACGACCGAGCACCTGCTGTCGGCCGTGGCCGCGCGCAGCGGCCTGCCGCTGGCGGTGATCGACGACCGCCAGAGCCTGGACCTCGAGGCCGTGCGCGAGGCGCTGCGCGAACGCGTGATGGGCCAGGAGGAAGCCATCGACGCGCTGGTCGACCGCATCTCGATGCTCAAGGCCGGCCTGGTCGATCCGCATCGCCCGGTCGGCGTGTTCCTGTTCGCCGGCCCCACCGGCACGGGCAAGACCGAGCTGGCCAAGGCGCTCGGCGAGCTGCTGTTCGGCAGCGACGAACGCCTGCTGCGCCTGGACATGAGCGAGTACCAGGGCGAGGACGGCGTCTGGCGCCTGCTCGGCAGCGGCGACGAGCGCGACGCCAGCCGCTCGCTCACCGCGCAGATCCGCGAGCAGCCGTTCTCGGTGGTGCTGCTCGACGAGTTCGAGAAGGCGCACCCGAAGGTGTGGGACCTGTTCCTGCAGGTGTTCGACGACGGCCGCCTCACCGACCGCGGCGGGCACGTGGCCGATTTCCGCCACAGCATCATCATCCTGACCAGCAACGTCGGCTCGACCGTCAACCGCACCGCAGGGCCGGGCTTCACGACGGTGGCGGGCGGCTACTCGCGCAGCACCGTCGAGCGTGCGCTGTTCGACACCTTCCGCCGCGAGTTCCTCAACCGGCTGGACCGCATCGTGCTGTTCAACCCGCTCGACCGCACGCTGATGCGTTCGATCCTGCAGCGTGAACTCGGCCGCGTGCTCGACCGCCGCGGCCTGCGCAACCGCGGCTGGGCGATCGAGTGGGAACCGTCGGCCATCGAGTTCCTGCTCGACCGCGGCTTCACCCCCGACCTCGGTGCGCGCCCGCTGCGCCGCGCCATCGACCAGCACCTGCTGTCGCCGCTGGCGCGCACGATCGTCGAGCACAAGGCGCCCGCGGGCGACCAGTTCCTGTTCGTGCGCAGTGGCGGCAAGGGGCTGGAGGTGGAGTTCATCGATCCCGACGCCCCCGGCGACCTCGCGCTGGCGCCGCCGCAGAGCGAGGAGGAACGCGACACCGACCTGCGCGACCTGGTCGCCGCGCCGGTGCTGGCCGCCGATACGCAGGCACGCCTGCAGGCCGCGCTGGCGCGCCTCCAGCAGGTCGTGCAGCGCGCCGGCTGGGTGCACGCGAGCGAGGCCGACTTCGCGGCGATGGCGCGCAACGGGTTCTGGCAGTCGCCCGACCGGCACGCGGTGCTCGACCGCATCGAGCGCCGCGACCGCATCGGTGCGGCGCTGGAGGCGGCCGCGCGGCTGGCCGGGCGGCTGGCCGCCGATGGCGGCAACGCGGCGTTCGTCGCGCACCTGGCGCAGCTGCTGTGGTTGCTGGGCCTGGCGATCGAATCGCTGCGCGGGCAGGAACCGCAGGACGCGCTGCTGTCGGTGGACCTGGGTGATGCGACCAATCCGCGCGACATGGCCGAGGCGCGCGCCTGGTGGCAGCGCGTGGTGCACATGTACCAGCAGTGGGGCGAGGCACGCCGGCTGCGCGTGGACCTGCTGCGCTTCGATGCCGACCGCTGCGACGCGCTGCTGGCGGTGTGCGGGTTCGGCGCGCTGGACGTGCTGCGCAACGAATCGGGGCTGCACGTGCTCGAGGCCGACCGCGACGGCGAGCCGCGACGCCAGACCGTGCACGTGGGCGTGGCGCCCGACCTGCCCGGCACCGCGCGCAGCGCGCCGCCGGAAGACCGCCGCGTGTGCCGCCGCTACCGCGAACTGCCCAGCCCGCTGGTGCGTGACAGCGTGCGCGGGTGGAAGACCGGCCGCATCGACCGCGTGCTGGCCGGGGAGTTCGACGTCATCGAGAAGGTGTAGCTCCGCACGCGTTCGCGATACGACCCCCGGCGCTGGCGCGCGGGCGCGCTGCTACCGCGGCCACCAGGGTGGCAGGCCATCGTCGACAGTGGCCTCGAGCTTGCGGATCTCGCGGCGGTCCTTCTTGCCGGGCTTGTCGCGGGGCGCTGGGGCGGGCGCGAGACGCCGTGCCTCGCGGGCCGCTTCGCGCGCCACGCGCGATGCGTCGGTTTCGGCGTACAGCGCCTGCGCGACCGGTGCCGGGCCACGCGTGCCGCACACGCCGAGCACCCGCACGACGAACACCTCCTCGCCACGCCGCACCTGCAGCGCATCCCCGGCGCGCACCAGCCGCGACGCGCGGGCCGCGGCATCGTTGACCTGGACCTTGCCGCCCTCCACCGCCTCGCGCGCCAGCGCGCGCGTGCGGAAGAAACGCGCGGCCCACAGCCACAGGTCCAGGCGCACGGCGCCTGCGCGTGCATCCGACGCGTCGGTCATGCAGCCACCGCGCGCTTCGTGGCACGCCATGCAGCGCACGCGATGCGCGCACGCGTGCAGCCGGGCGCGCAAGTGGCATGCACGGGCGCAGGCCGCGCACCGGCGCGCAGCGTGCCCTTCGACCCATCCGTCGACGTGCGAGTTGATGTGTCCGTCAAGGTGCCCGTCATCGATCCGCCATCCATCTCCATCCGCGCGAAACCCGGCCTCACGCCCTGCTTGGTACTGTAAGGCGCCGCCTCCACGACGCCCATGCGCCCGCCCGCCACGCGCGTATCGCCGCCGCCAGCCCACGCCATGCGCCCGCGCGGCGGGAGGCGTGCATGACCGAGCGCAGCGCGGGGGTGGTGCTGGTGCGCGGGCCGGTCGACGGCACCGAGGTGTTGCTGGCCCATCCGGGCGGGCCGTTCTGGCGCAACCGCGATGCGGGAGCATGGTCGATCCCGAAGGGCGGCATCGAACCCGGGGAAACCCCCGAGGCGGCCGCGCGTCGCGAGTTCGCCGAGGAGATGGGCATGACGCTCGGCATCGCCCTGCACCCGCTGCTCGAATTCCGCCAGCGCGGCGGCAAGTTCGTGCACGCGTTCGTGGGCGAATCGGATTTCGACACCGCGCGCCAGCGCAGCATCGACTTCGAGATGGAATGGCCGCCTCGCAGCGGCCGGATGCAGCGCTGGCCGGAGATCGACCGCGCCGCGTGGTTCGGCATGGACGAGGCGCGCACGGCCATCCTCCCCAGCCAGGCACCGCTGCTCGATGCCGTGCTCGCCTGGCGCACGCGATGAACCGACCGTTGCACGGGGCGTCGCACCTGGCGCATGCAAGACGCGGTCGACCGCGTGCAGCCATCGCACGCACATGCCCCCGCCTGCGCAGGAGCGCGCGTACACCGACCGGTTCGCCTGAAAGTCCGAAGCCACGCCGCTGGCCCTAGCGCAACTGGCTGTCCTTGCTGCCGCGCCGGTTGTACCCGGCGAATGCGCCGTCGGCCTCGTCGGCCGCCTGCTGGCAGGCCACGCACAGGCGCACGCCCGGCACCGCGTCGCGGCGCGCCTGCGGGATCGGTGCGTCGCACTCCTCGCACCGCTCGAGTCCCGGCCCGGTACCGAGCCGGCTGCGCGCACGCTGGATCGCGTCCTTCACGGTCGCGTCGATCTGGTCCTGCACGGCGCCATCGCCGGCCCAGCCAGTGGCCATCGGAGTCCTCCAGCCTGCCGCCAGGCAGGTCAACACTTGCGCGTCGCCCGACCGCTGCGTGCCGGTTCCGGCATGCCCGCCGACGATCGGTCGCGGATCGGTCCCGAGGCCGGCGACGCAATCAATCACGCACGTGCGCGTGTCGTCGGGCGGTGAAGCGCATGCGGCCCCGACCGCGGCATCACGGATCCGCACGAGGTGCGCGGTGCCGCGTCGCGCGAGGTCGCGCGGGTGCCGCGCCGCACTCACGTGCGCAGGACGCGCGCGTCCGTACGGTCGCGGTTCCTTTCCAACGGCAGGACCCCCGCGATGCCAACCCCGCAGGAACTCGAAGCGAAATTCTGGAAGGCCCTCAAGTCCGACCGCACCGTGATGCTCGGGCTGGACGGGATCGAGAACGGCCACACGCGCCCGATGACCGCGCAGTCGGAAAACGAGCGCAGCCCGTTGTGGTTCTTCACCGCCAAGGACACCGCGCTGGTGCAGCACCTCGGCGCCGGTGGCGCGCGCGCGACGGCGAGCTTCGCCTCCAAGGACCATGACCTGTTCGCCAGCATCCAGGGCACCCTGGTGATGGACAACGACCGCGCGGTGATCGACCGCCTGTGGAACCCGTTCGTGGCGGCCTGGTACGAAGGCGGCAAGGACGACCCCAAGCTCGCGCTGCTGCGCATGGATGCCGGGCATGCGGAAATCTGGGAAAACGGCTCGAGCCTGCTGGCGGGCGTGAAGCTGCTGCTCGGGATCGACCCGAAGAAGGACTACAAGGACAAGGTCGCGGAAGTCGACCTGCGCTGAAGTCTGCAGTCTCGCCGCGGCGTTCCGCCCCGCTGTCGCCCCTGCGAACGCAGGGGCGCAGTGTCGTTGCGTCGCGGTGTCCCCGTCGTAGGAGCGTGAGTCACTGGGCCCCTGAGTGCGCAGGGGTGTCGGTTCGTGTGTTCGGGCGGCACCGTGCGCCCACCTTCGAGGGTGGGCGCATCGGGTGGGTCAGTACGGATTGCCGGGCGACAGCGGCGTCGCGTTGCGCCCATCGACCGAGATCACCGTGGTCGTGCCGGTGCTCACGCCATCGTTGAAGTCGAACCCCTGCCCGGCCACCAGCTTGGTGCGGCGGAGGTTGCGGTAGACCAGCGGTAATCCCGGTGCGACCTGCGCGCGCTGGGTGTCGCTGCGTTCCTCGACGACATACACCGCGCCGTCGCCATCGGCCACGCCCAGGCCGGTGCGATCGATGAACAGCGAGGTGGTCTCGTCCACGCCGATGCCGAGCACGCGCGCCGCGCCGTCCTGGCGCAGCCGAGCCATGAAGGCGAGCAGCCGGCCCATGCGGTCGCGCTGGGCGAAGTGGCTGTCGGTGATGACGTCGTTGGCCAGCGGCGCATCGAGCAGCGTGCCGGAGAACTGCATGCCGGCGCGGTATGGATTGGCGATCGCCTCCGCGCTGGTCACCGCCGCCACGCCATCGGGGTCGTAGATGAATTCGCCGAGCACCGCCAGGCCCGCGGACGTGCCGCCCACCACCGCGCCGCGCGCGTACGCGGCGCGCAGCGCGGACTGCGTGCGCGTGCCGGCCCAGGCGTTGAGATAGGCCGACTGGTCGCCGCCGGCGATGAACACGAGCTCGGCATTGCGCACCACCCATTCGGCGTAGTCGCTGTCGGCCTTTGCGCGGGTGTCGAGCAGCAGGGTTTCGACCGAGTCGGGTCTGGTAGCGCCGCTGACGAGGTTGAAGAGGTAGGCGTTGTAGCCGTCACTGCCGCTGGTGCGCAGGATGACGACGTCGCCGCCGTTGGCCACCGGGAACGCGCGTGCGCTGAAGGCCTCGTCGTTCTCCACGCCGCCACCCATCAGCAGCAGCGCCGGTCCGTTCAACGGCTGGCGTGCGGCGTTGGCGGCGTTGCCGGTGATCCAGTTGGAGAGGTTCGCCGGTTGCGCAGGGCGCGGGTCGCTGCCGCCGCCACCGCCTCCGCTCCCGTAGGTCACGTCCAGCGTGTACGCGCCACTGCCGCTGTGGGCGGTGACCTTCAGCAGGTAGCGACCGCCAGCAGGTGCGGCGTAGCTGCCGGCCTGCGGGATCGCGCTGCTGCGGCCTTGCGCCACCGCGCTGCCGGTGGACGTGTACAACGCCCAGTCGAAATCACGCCCGGTGGCGTGGCCGAGGCTGATGGCGATGGTGGTCGGCCCTGCGACGTCGAACGAGTACCAGTCGATGTCGCGGCGGCTGGACATCGAGCCGGACACGCGCACGCCGGACCCCACCGGGCCGTCGGCGGCCGATTCGGTGTTGTTGGGTTCGGACTCGGCGGCGATCTGCGCGGCGGCTGGCGCAGTTGCGAACAGGCAGCACAGGCACGTGACACCGATCGCGCGCACGATGCGCGCACGGGAAACGAAACGCATGGGTGGATCCTCCGATGCATGCCGCGACGCCATGCGCCGCGGACGGATGGGCAGCGATCAGCCGGCGCACGCCGGCGAACCCGTCGGGTTCAGGAGGCGCTCGGGCGCGCTATTCGTCCCACCACTCGGAGAGGTAGTAGGTGCGGCACAGGTGGCGGATGTGGTACCGCGGCTTGGGCACGACGGGCCTGCGTGGGACGCGCGTGGCTGGATACGCGCGTGTTGCGGCGCGGGTCAAGCTGCAGCGCGGCATGCGACGCGTGCCGCGCGCGTCGGTGCGCCACCTGCGTCGCTTCTTGCCGTCGCCCCTGCGCAGGCAGGGGCCCAGTGACTTTCGCTGTTCTGCCGCGATCACGAGCGTCCAAAGGCACTGGGCCCTGCCTGCGCAGGGGCGACGGGCTTTGAGGATGCGCAGCGGGCTGGCATCTCGCAAAACGTTCTCCCGGTGGCGCCGCGCGCTACAGGACGCCACGGGCCAATCGGCTACCGTTCCACGCATGCACCCCCTCCTCCGTCCTGCCCGCACCGTCCTCCTGCTTGCGTGCCTTGTCCTCGCGACCGCCGCGTGCGAGCGGGGGCCGGCGCCGCCGACGCCCGAGCAGACCCGTGCGCGCCTGCAGCAGCTGCTGCCGGTGGCGCTGCACGATCGTGCAGGCTGGGCCGCGGACATCCAGGCCGCGCTGGCGGCGCTGGAGATCGCGCCCAACGATTCCAACCTGTGCGCGGTGCTGGCCGTGACCGAGCAGGAATCCACCTACACCGTGGACCCGGAAGTGCCGGGCCTGGGCCGCATCGCCAGGGACGAGATCGTGCGCCGCGCGGCGCGGATGAAGGTGCCGGCCTTCATGGTCAACGCCGCGCTGTCCACGCGCTCGCCCGATGGCCGCCCGTGGAACGCGCGGCTGGCGCAGGTGCGCACCGAGCGCGAGCTCAACGACCTGTTCGAGGAGCTGATCGCCGGCGTGCCGATGGGCGCGCGCCTGCTCGCGCGCGCCAACCCGGTGCGCACCGGCGGGCCGATGCAGGTGTCGATCGCGTTCGCCGAGGCGCACGCTCGCGAGCATGGCTATCCCTTCGCCAGCGACGGCGCCATCCGCCGCGAGGTATTCACCCGCCGCGGCGGCATGTACTTCGGCATCGCCCACCTGCTTGGCTACCCGGTGTCGTACGACCGCAAGATCTTCCGCTTCGCCGACTTCAACGCCGGCTGGTACGCCAGTCGCAACGCCGCCTTCCAGCACGCGGTGGCCAGCGTCACCGCCATCGCGCTGGACTACGACGGCGACCTGCTGCGGCATGCCGACGACAAGCTCGGCGCCACCGAATCGGCGCTGCAGGCGCTCTCGCCACGGCTCGGCCTGGACCACGCGCAGATCCGCGCGGCGCTCGGGAAGGCGCGCACGCACGGCTTCGAGCGCACCGAACTCTACACGCGCGTCTTCGCGCTGGCCGACGGCAGCATCGGCCGGCCGCTGGCGCGCGCGCGCATCCCGCGCATCCGCCTGTCGAGCCCCAAGATCACCCGCCCGCTGACCACCGAATGGTTCGCCACGCGGGTGGAACGCCGCTATCGCAACTGCCTGGCGCGCGCGTCGCGGAGGTAGACGGGCGACAGGGGTGTCATCGCCTGCTGACGGGGGCCGCTGCCCGGCGTGACTAGAATCGCGCGGCCCGCACGGGGCGGGGACCAGGGGATCCGCGGTTGAAGATCGCTCGATGGCAGCAGGGCATGGACCTGACCGTAGCGCCGGCATGGGTGCGGTATGCGCTGGCGGTGGCGCTGTTCCTGCTCGCCTGGGGCGCGCGGCATGCGCTGATCGGCGTGCTGCCGGCGCAGGGGTTCCCGTTCCTCACGTTCTTCCCGGCGGTGATGCTGGCCGCGTACTTCGCCGGCCTCGGGCCGGGGCTGGCCGCCGCCGCCCTCAGCGTGGCGGCCGCGCGCTGGGAGTTCATGGAGCCGGTGGGCCGCTGGGGCGGGCTGTCCACCGGCGACACCATCGCGCTGGTGTTCTTCAGCGCCATCCTCGTGATCGACTGCGTGCTCATCCACGTGATGTCCCGCGCGCTGGCGCGGCTGCGCAAGGCCACCGCGCAGCTGCGCGCGAGCGAGCAGCAGCTGCGGGCGCGCGAGGCGGCCCTGCGCGACATGGACCGGCGCAAGGACGTGTTCCTGGCCACCCTCTCGCACGAGCTGCGCAACCCGCTGGCGCCGATCGCCGCCGCCGCGCATGCGCTGGGTGGTGACACCTCCGACGAGGCGGCGCCCGCGACGATGATCGGCCGCCAGGTGCGCTACATGGCGCGACTGCTGGACGACCTGCTGGACGTCTCGCGCATTACCCACGACAAGCTGGCGCTGCAGCCCGCCGCGGTGCCCTTGCGCGCGCTGATGGCGCACGCGGCCGACGCCGTGCGGCCGCTCATGCACGCGCGCGGCCATGCATTCGACGTGCGCCTGCCGCACGCCTCGCTGGTGCTGGGCGTGGACGCGGTGCGCATCGAGCAGGTGCTGGTGAACCTGCTTAACAACGCAGCCAAGTACACGCCGCCGGGCGGCCGCGTGCTGCTCGCGTCCGCCGTGGCCGACGGCGCGCCGCGCGTGGACGTGACCGACAGCGGCATCGGCCTCGACGCGCAGGCGCGCGTTGACGTGTTCGAGCGCTTCGCGCAGGTGGACGCCAGCGCCGGCGGGGGTTCCGGGCTGGGCATCGGGCTGAGCCTGGCGCGTGATCTCGCCCGCCTGCATGGCGGCGACGTACTGGTCACCAGCGACGGCCCGGGACAAGGCTGCACGTTCACGCTGGCATTGCCGGCCTCGGCGGTGGTGCCCGAGGCGCCGCCGGCCGACGTTTCGGCGCCCGGGGCGGCGCGCGTGCGCAGCGTGGTGGTCGGCGATGACAACGTCGATGCGGCGCATGCCCTGGCGATGGTCTGCCGCATGGCCGGCGTGCAGGCGCACGCCACGTTCGACGGCGAGCAGGCGCTTGAGGCCGCGCAGCGCCTGCGTCCCGATGCGCTGCTGCTGGACATCGGGATGCCGCGGATGGACGGCTGCGAGGTCGCGAGGCGCGTGCGCGCGAGCCCCTGGGGCGCGGGCATGCGGCTGGTGGCGATCAGCGGCTGGGGCCGCGACGAGGACCGCGCGCGTTCGCGCGAGGCGGGCTTCGACCTGCACCTGGTCAAGCCGGTCGACCCCGCGCAGCTGCTGCAGCTCCTGGGTGCGCAGGCGCCCTGACCGGCCATGCGCAATCCGCGACGACGGCCTCGACCAAGCGCGCGATGAAAAAAAAGCCGCGGAAACCCGCGGCTTTTCCGTGCAAGGCGCGCGAGGCGCGCTACCAGATCCGCACCCGGTCGGCGGGGGCGATGTACAGCGGATCGTCCTTGGTCACGTTGAACGCCTCGTACCACGCATCGATGTTGCGCAGCGGCGCGAACGCGCGGATCTGGCCGGGCGAATGGGTGCCGTTGACCAGCTGCTGGCGCAACGCGTCGTCGCGCCACATCGTGCGCCACACCTGCGCCCAGCCCATGAACAGGCGCTGCTCGCCGGTGAACCCGTCGATCACCGAGGCCGGCTTGCCGCCCAGCGACCGGCGGTAGGCCTCCAGCGCGATGACCAGCCCGCCCAGGTCACCGATGTTCTCGCCCATCGACACCCGGCCGTTGATGCGCATGCCCGGCAGCTGCGGGAACTCGAACGCTTCGTACTGCGCGCCGAGCTTGGCGGCCTGCGCCTCGAACTTGGCGGCGTCCTCGGCGGTCCACCAGTCGCGCAGCACGCCCTTGCCGTCGGACTTGCGGCCCTGGTCGTCGAAGCCGTGGATGATCTCGTGGCCGATCACCCCGCCGATCGCGCCGTAGTTGACCGCCGGGTCCGCATCCGGATCGAAGAACGGCGGCTGCAGGATCGCCGCCGGGAACACGATCTCGTTCTTGACCGAGTTGTAGTACGCGTTGACGGTCTGCGGGGTCATGCCCCACTCGCCCTTGTCCACCGGCTGGCCGATGCGCGCGCGGTCGAAGTCCCACTCGAAGCGCTGCGCGCGCTGCGCGTTGCCGAACGTGTCGCCGGCGACGACCTTCAGGCCGCTGTAATCGCGCCACTTTTCCGGGTAGCCGATCTTCAGGCCGAAGCCGTCGAGCTTGGACAGCGCCTCGGCGCGCGTGGCGGGCCCCATCCAGTCGAGCTGCTCGAGCCGCGTGCGCATGGCGGCCTTCACGTTCGACACCAGCGAATCCATCTTGGCCTTGGCATCGGCCGGGAAGTAGAGCTCGACGTAATCGCGGCCGATCGCCTCGCCCATCGCCGCCTCGACGAACGCGACGCCGCGCTTCCAGCGCTCGCGCTGCTCGGGCTGGCCGGAAAGGAACTTGCTGCGGAACTCGAACTCGGCGTCCACGAACGCCTTGGGCAGCAGCGGCGCGGCGGTGTCGGCGATCGAGAAGGCCTTGTAGGCCTTGAGGGTGTCGAGGTCGGTCTCGGCGAAGGCCTTGGCCATCGGCGCGAACGCGGTGTTCTGGCGCAGCACCATGCGCGGCGCGCCATCGATGCCGGCCTCGACGAGGAAGCGCTGCCACGGGAAGCCCGGGGCCAGCGCGGCCAGCTCGGCCGGCGTGACCGGGTTGTAGGTCTTGTCGCGGTCGCGGCTGTCGGCGCGCGTCCAGTGCGCGTTGGCGATGCGCGTCTCGAAGGCGAGGATGGCCTTGGCGTTCTCGGCGGGCTTCGGCCAGCCGGCCAAGGTCAGCATCTGCGCGATGTACTGCTCGTAGCGCGCGCGCTGCGGGGCGAACTTCTCCTCGATGTACATCTGCCGGTCGCCCAGCCCCAGCCCGCCCTGGCCCATGTACAGCGTGTAACGGTTCGGGTCCTTGGCGTCGTCGCCGACGAAGCTGCCGAACAGCGTGCGCCCGAAGCCGCCCTGCGCGCGGGCCATGCCCGCCGCGATCGCTTCCTTGTCGCGGGCCTCGCGGACCGGGTCGAGCAGCGCCTTCAGCGGCGCGGCGCCGCGCGCCTCGATGGCGGCTTCGTCCAGGAAGCCGCGGTACAGCGCGCCGACCTTGGCCGCGTCGCTGCCCGAGGCGAGGTCGTCGGCCGGATAGCTCTCCACGAGCGCGCGCACGCGCGCTTCCGAGAGGTCGCGCAGCTTCAGGAACGAGCCGAAGCTAGAGCGGTCCGGCGGGATCACCGTGGTGCGCGCCCACGTGCCGTTGACGTAGCCGTAGAAATCCGCGCCCGGGTCGATGGTCTTGTCCATGCCTGCCACGTCGATGCCCCACGTGCCCATGCGCTGCGCGGCGACCAGCGCGCTGCCGGCCCCGGAGGCCCCGTCGTCGGCGTACAGCGCGGTGAGGTGGCAGGCGGCGTCGATGCAACCGTCGACGTCGTGGGCACGCACGGTGCCGGTGGCCGCGAGCGCGGCGGTGGTGGCGAGGGCGAGCAGCGCGATCCTGGGCATGGGCGGTTCCGGTGGATGGGCACAAAGGGGGGCGAGGATAGGTGGGGACCGGCGCGTTGGGACGTGCCGGAGGCCATGCCCGGGGTCGACATTGCGGGAGCGGTCACGAACGCTGCGCGCGTGGTTGCGGAAGGCCGCCTTGGTTGCCGGCCCGACGCCCCGTCACCACCGCGGACGGCCCAGGCCCTCAGGCCTGCGCCAACGCTTCCAGCACGGCGCGGTTGAACGCGGGGATGTCCTGCGGCTTGCGGCTGGTGATCAGGTGGCCGTCGACCACGACCTCAGCGTCGCTCCAGGTCGCGCCGGCGTTCTGCAGGTCGGTGCGCACCGACGGCCACGAGGTGACCTTGCGCCCCTTCGCCGCGCCGGCCTCCACCAGCAGCCACGGGCCGTGGCAGATCGCCGCCAGCGGCTTGCCGGCCGCGTCGAACGCCTTGACCAGCGCGACCGCGTGCTGGTCCATGCGCAGGATGTCCGGGTTCATCTGCCCGCCGGGCAGCACCAGGGCGTCGTAGTCCTCCACGCGCGCGTCCGCCAGCGCCACGTCGACCGGCACCGCATCGCCCCAGTCCTTGTCCTTCCAGCCGCGGATGGAGCCGGCCTTGGGCGCGACGACGTCGACGTGGAAGCCGGCCTGCTTGAACGCATCGCGCGGCTGCAGGAGTTCGGACTGCTCGAAGCCGTCGGTGGCGAGGATGGCGATGCGCTTGCTGCCTGGCATTGGGGTGCTCCGCGGGAACGGGCCCGCACCGTAGGCGGCGGCTGGTTCGGCGTGCGTGAAGCGCGGGTGCGTGTCGCACGCTTCACGCCTGGCCCGCGCCCAGGGCCTGAGCTTCCGCATGGGCCAGACGCACGTGCAGCAGCACATGCCCGCCCTGCTCGAGCACATCCAGACCGGTGCGCCAAGGCCCGACGTCATCATCAGCCACCGCATGGCGCTGAGCGAGGTGGTCGAGGGCTACCGCATCTTCGACCAGAAGGAAGAGGACTGCCGCAAGGTGGTGCTGCGCCCGAACTAGGTGCGAACCCCGCGCGCCGGGCATGGCCGGCGCGTGCAGGCGACCACCGGGCCACGGCCTGGCCGGTGCAATGACGGGCGGGTGGAATGCACCGGGCCGTCCGCGCAACGCCGCGTACGCAACCGCGCGCTAGCCTCCCCGCATGCAGACACGGTGGCCCACGCCATGCTCGAACACGTGCTGGTGCAACGCCGTCGCGACCTCGGCGGCTTCGAGGTCGGCCGCGTGCTGCCGCAGGCACCGCGGCGGATGGTCGGGCCGTTCGTGTTCTTCGACCACATGGGCCCCGTGGACTTCGCACCGGGCATCCCGCGCAGCGTGGACGTGCGCCCGCATCCGCACATCGGGCTGTCGACGGTCACATATCTCCTCGCCGGCGAGATCATGCATCGCGACAGCGTCGGTTCCGAGCAGCCGATCCGGCCCGGCGAGGTCAACTGGATGACCGCCGGCCGCGGCATCACGCATTCCGAGCGCTTCGAGCAGGCGCGGCTGCACGGCGGGCCGATGCACGGGCTGCAGGCGTGGGTGGCGCTGCCGGACGAGGATGAGGAGATCGCGCCCGCGTTCGACCATTTCGACGCAGCCGCCCTGCCCAGCGTCGAGGACGGCGGCGCGCGGCTGCGCCTGGTCGCCGGCAGCGCATGGGGCCTGCACGCGCCCGTGCCCACGCGCTCGCCGTTGTTCTATGCGCACGCGGAACTGCGACCCGGCGCCCGCGTGCCACTGCCCGACGATGCGGCCGAACGCGCGGTCTACGTGGTCGAAGGCGAGGTGGAAACCGCCGGCCAGCTGCTGCGCGGCGGCGAGATGGGCGTGTTCGCGCACGGTCCAGCGCACCTCGTGGCGCGCACGCAGGCCACCGTCATGCTGCTCGGCGGCGCGCCGGTGGGCCCGCGCTTCATCGAGTGGAACTTCGTGTCCTCGCGACGCGAGCGCATCGAGCAGGCCAAGGCCGACTGGCGCGCCGGGCGCATGAAGCTGCCCGATCTCGACGACGCCGAGTTCATCCCCCTGCCGGCCGATCCCGTTCCGCCGGCCAACCCCATGTCGTGAGGAGTCCCTCGCGCCGCGCGGTCGCCCCTGGCAGCCGGACAGGCGCGCGCAGGTCGCGATCACGCGTTGCGACCGCTTTCTGTTCTGCTGCGTGGGACGCGTGAGGCGCCAGGGCAGCACGTTGCGAACCACTTTGGATGCGCTGCCCGGCACGCATCGCGCCGCGACGTTCAGGCATGCATCCGCCTGATGGCGGATCGAACGCGCGGTCGTCCTGCCCCACGCTCCAGTGGTCGCACGCGGATTGCATTCGCGCACGCGCCATCCCAGGCTTGCCCGGTCTCCGCCCCGCCGGGTGCACGCTTGCGCCGCCTGCTGCTCTTCCTGCTCGTGCTGGTCGCGTGTCCCGCGCAGGCAAAGGTGATCGACGCCGGCCCGCCTGCCGCACCGCCCGCCGACGCCCGTGCGCACGATCGCCCGCCGCCGCCGCCCGGCGCGCCCTGGCCACCGCCGCCTGGTCACCGGCCGCCACCGCATCCGCGCCCGCCACCCGGCCCCCCGCCCCAGCCCGTCCAGGAGCGCGCCCAGGCGCCCGCCCCCGCCGTCCCCGTGCCCCCCGCTCCGTCCGTACCTGAGCGGCCGATCGCGATCGTGCCGGTGCCGATGCCCGGGCCGTCGACGCCCGCGGACACGCAATCGGCGACCGGTGCGGATGACCCCACGACCCCGCCGGCGTCGACGCCCGCGCGCGACACGCCGGCGGTCGCGCGCGCCATCGCGCACCGCGCCTCGAACCCGGGCGCCGTGCCGGATTCCCCTGCCGCGGCGGAACCCGCGAACGGGAACGGGCGCCGTGACGCCACGCCCGCATGGGCGGCGGGGGGCGTGCTCCTGCTCCTGGCGGGCGCCGTGCTGCTCGCGCGCCGCAACCGCGGGCTGGCCGATACCACCGCGCGGATGGCCTACGCCCAGCACCAGCTGCGCCAACGCAACGCGGAGCTGCAACGTCAGTCAGAGGCGTTGCGCCAGCTCGCCACCGAAGACGCCCTGACCGGCGCGCTCAGTCGCCCGGCCTTCCTGCGCGCCCTGCGCGAGCGCGCGGAAGCGGGCCCGCTGTCGCTGGCCGTGTTCGACCTCGACCACTTCAAGCAGATCAACGACGGCCATGGGCACACCACCGGCGACGCCGCGCTGCGCTTCGTCGCCGGCATCGTGCGCGAGTGCGTGGACAGCCACGACCTGTTCGGGCGCTTCGGCGGCGACGAATTCCTGCTGGCCTTCTGCGCGCCGCAGCTCGCCGAGCCCCACGAGGCGGCCGAACGCATCCGCCTCGCGGTGGCCACGCGCGCGACGTCACACGTCCCGCCGCTGCCGGGGCTCTCGCTCAGCATCGGCCTGGCGCATCGGCTGCCCGGCGAGGACCTCGACCTGCTCTTCCATCGGGCGGACGCCGCGCTCTACCGCGCCAAGCGCGACGGCCGCGACCGCGTGGTCGTGGCCGACGCGGACACGCCCGCGCAGGCGACGCCCGAACGCCATCTCTGACGGTGCCCGTCGGCTGTCCCAGGTGCGACGGCCCCCGACGCGCATGTCGCGGCGGACCCCCCTTACAGGCGCGAAACGCGGAACCGCCGTCCCTTGATCTTCCCCGCGCGCAGGCGCTCGAGCGCCTCGGTGGCCTTGGCGCGGGCGATCGCCACGTAGCTGCGGGTGGGATACACGTCGATCTTGCCGATGGCGTCCTTGTGCAGGCCCGCGTCGCCGGTGAGTGCGCCGACGATGTCGCCCGGGCGCAGCTTGTCGGTGCGGCCGGCATCGATTCGCAGCGTCGCCATCGCGGCCACCGGCACGCCGCGCGGTTTGCCGGCCACCGGCGCGATGCGCTCGCTGCGGATCGGTATGCCCATGCGCTCGACACTCATCCGTTCGACGATGGCGGCGATGCGCGAGGCGTCGCGCGGTCCGGCGAGCGTGAGCGCGAGGCCGCCGCGCCCGGCGCGCCCGGTGCGGCCGATGCGGTGCAGGTAGGTGTCGGCGTCGCTGGGCGGCTCGAAATTCACCACCGCGTCGAGGCCGTCGATATCCAGCCCGCGCGCGGCCACGTCGGTGGCCACCAGCACCAACGCGCTGCGGTTGGCGAAGCGCACCAGCACCTCCTCGCGGTCGCGCTGCTCCATGTCGCCGTGCAGCGCCAGCGCGTCGAAGCCGTAGTGCGCGAGCGAGCCGGCCAGTTCGTCCACGTCGCGACGCGTGTTGCAGAACACCACGCACGACTGCGGCCGGTGCGCCAACAGTGCGGCAGCGACCAGCGGCGCGCGCGGACCGTCGGCCTCGATGAAGGCCTGCTCGATCGCCGGGACCTCGACGCCCGCCGCCACGCCAACATCCACCGGCTCGCGCAACAGCGCGGCGGCCAGGGTGCGGATGGCATCGGGGAACGTGGCGGAGAACAGCAGGCCCTGGCGCTCCCTGTGCGTGCGCCGCACCAGCGCGCGCACGTCGGCCTCGAAGCCCATGTCGAGCATGCGGTCGGCCTCGTCGAGCACCACCACGCGCACCTTCGACAACTGCAGGGCATCGCGTTCGACCAGCTCCAGCACGCGGCCGGGCGTGCCAACCACCACGTGCGGCGCGTGCGCGAGCGAGGCGAGCTGCGGTGCGAGCGGGATGCCGCCGCACAGCACCGCGATCTTCAGGTTGGCGCGCCCCGTCGCCAGCGTGCGCAGCTGGCGGGCGACCTGGTCAGCCAGTTCGCGCGTGGGGCACAGCACCAGCGCCTGCGTCTCGCCTTGCGCGACATCGACACGTGCCAACAGCCCGAGCCCGTACGTCGCAGTCTTACCGCTGCCGGTAGGCGCATGCGCGACCACGTCACGGCCGGCCAGCACGTGCGGCAGCGCGGCGGCCTGGATGGCGGTCATCGTGGTGTAGCCCAGCGCGTCCAGGCCGGGGCGCAGGTCGTCGGGCAGCGGCAGCGCCGCGAAGGAGGTGTCGGTCATGCGCGCATGATCGCAGGCGGCCCACGTTAGGCGTTGACTGTCCTCCGGCCGGCGCGCGCCAACATATGAATGCGCCAGTATGTTTGTCCGGCACCGATACACTTGGGTACCGATCCTCCAGGGGCACAGATTTATGCGGTTTTGGCTATGTCTGGCACTTCTGCTGTTCGCTCAGTCCATCCACGCCGCGTCCATGCCGGTGGAAGAGGAATACGCATCCAGCGCCAATCGATTGAAGAAGGTCGTCGAGGCACCCGTCCAGGTCGCCGTGATCGTGCCGCGCCCATACGTGTATACCCACCTGCCCGACCCGCACATGGCGCACGCAACGATGATGGGCGGCCCCATTGCCGGCGGGATCGCAGGAATCATCGATGCGCGGGTCCGCAAGGTGCAGGCGCCACATTTGGCCCGACTCAACGAGATGCTCGACCCCGCGACGTGGGCGCCACTGATCGTGGAACAGCTCACTGCGAAGCTGCCGGAGTCACCGCTTGCCGATCGTGCGCAGATTGTCGCCTACCCTGATGCAGGACTGGCGCGTGGCGCAGTATCTGCAGTGGACACTCCAGTTCTGGCGCTGTTCGTCCATGTGCGCCTGGACCCCGGACACACTTCACTGGAGATCCGGGGGATTGCCCGTATGGCAAACGGAAAGGCCGCGCTGGCCCCGCCCGCCAAGGACAAATTCGATTACGCGCAGGTCCTGACCTACAGGATCGATAGCGGGCTGCGCGGATCCGTCGCTGAACGCGCTGCGCACTGGTCGTCGCTCTCTCCGGAGCATGCGCGCAGAATCGTCACGGAAGGGCTGCACTCCCTTACCGACATGCTCGCCTACGACCTCGGACAGAAACCACGGAAAGGGAGGCAGCCGGGACGACAGGTCGCGGTTGATGCAAGTTATGCGGTCGTGGAAACAACGCGCGGCGACCGCTCTTGGCTGAGGGCGCGCAATGGTCAGTTGTTCAGCGTAACGACGAGCTCGCTGGACTGACGACGCGGACTGCCGCCGCATCGGCCACCGAGTACTGCAACGCCGCGCGCACCGCGGCCACCTGCGCGGCATTGCACTGCGCTGGAGTCGCGCGCGGGCTGTCGGGATAGACCTCGGTGATCGTGGTGTAGCGCGCGCCGGTGATCGAGGTGCACAGGCCGAGCGCCGCGACGTCGTACTCGATGACGCCCGGCGCGACGACGGGCGAGCCGATGAGGGTGCCGTCGGGATCAGCCTCGGCGATGTGCGTGACCTGCGCGACCGCCTCGATCACCGCGCGCTGGAAGGCGGGCTGCGGGTTGGCGCTGTCGTCGACGAGGTAGAACCCGTCCGGGATCGTGCCCGGCACGTGCGGCTTGCCGTCGCGCGCGGCCAGCGCGGGGCGGAACTCGGTCTCGTCCGAATCGGTGGTCTCGTGCAGGTCGATGTGCACCGCGAAACGTCCGCGCCAGGGGGCGACGAACGCCACCAGCGCCGCCGCTTCGGCCGCCGGGCTGTCGGCGCGGAAGTTGCGGTTGGGATCCAGCGCGTGCGGGTTCCAGCGGTGCACGCGCTCGTAGCCCCACGGGCTCACGCATGGCACCACCACCACGTTTAGGCGCCCATCGAACTCGCGCCCGTGCGCCTGCGCGAACGCCAGCGCCCCGTGCACGCCGCTGGTCTCGTAGCCATGCACGCCGCCGGTGACCAGGGCGACCGGCAGCTCGTCACGCCACAGACGCGTCTTCAGCGCCAGCAGCGGGTAGCGGCCATCGGGCGGATAGTCGAGCTCGCCGTACTGCACGACATCGAGGGTGTCGCGCAACGCATCGATGCGCGACAGCACGTCGTCGGCGAAGCGGCGCTGCACGCGCTGGCGCGCGCGCCATTCGCGCTTCTCGGTCTCGCCCCATGGCTGGCCTTCGGTGCCGATCCTCGTGGCTGGAACCTCGGACATGCAGCTTTCCTCGAACGGGCGATGCCGCATCGTAGAGGCGCGCCCGCGCGCCTGGCGACAATCCATGCGTGCGACGGGTCGGATCACGCCACAGGCGCGCGGGCGCGCCTCTACGCGGAGACCAGCCGCAACACCAGCCACGCGGGGACGCCGATGTAGAAGGCGATGCGTGCAACCCACTCGAGGCCTTCGCGCACGGACGTCGACGCGGGCCGCAACCAGGCGATCACGGCACACACGGCCTCCACCGCGATCCGCAGCAGTGCGGCCAGCAGCATCAGCCCCAGCGACCACGACGCCCACCAGATCAGCAGCCCCGCCAGCCACGCCGCGGGGCCGTAGGTGTGCCACTCGCCGAGCGGGCCGCCGAAGGCGATGACCTGGTGCAGGCGGAACGCGACCAGCGCCGGCAGCAGCGGGAACAGGCCGAAGCGCAGCCAGGATGCATCGAGCCAGCGTCGCCATGTCGCGGAACGCTCCTCGGCCATTCGCGCCAGCAGGCCGGGGCGAGTCGCCTGGTCCGCGCGCGACTTCGCAGGCATCGCGAGCGCGCGTTGCAGCACCGACGGGCGGTCGATCGCGATGCCATCGCGCCACTGCTCGCCGGGACTGAGCACGAGGTCCAGGCCCGGCGCCGGCAGAGGCAGGCGCCACGTCGCACACGACACGATGGACGCCAGCGGGATCTCGATGCGCCGACGACGCTGGTCCAGCACGAGCGCAGCGCCTTCGATCCGCACCTGTGCGGCGAAGGCGCGCCGCACGGCCCAGGCCAGCAGCATCGGCGCGACGACGAACACACCGAACACGCGCAGCTGCGCGAGCGACTGAACCTGCCACCCCGTGCGCAGCGCCATGTCCAACGACAACCAGGCCAATCCCGCCGCGGCCAGCACGCGCGATCCACCCGCTGTGATGCGCGCGCCCCGCGGCAGCACCGCGGCACGCAGCACAGGCAACATCGCCGCATCGTCGACCCGAGTCTTCGGCACGCGCGCGCGCCATCGGCGCAGCCCCGCCCAGGCGGCGAACAGCGCCAACATCGCCGCCGCCGCGCGCCCCACCCAGTCGCCCCAGCGCACCACCAGCGTTGGCGGCGGATCCACGGCGCTGACGTAACCGGTCAGCACCGCCTGCTGGTCCATGCCGGTCGTGGCCAGCACCGCACCGGTGTCGTCGACGATCGCGCTCAGCCCGTTCGTCGTCACCCGCACCTGCGGCAGGCGCGTCTCGATGCTGCGGAACGCGGCGGCCTGCAGGTGCAGGCGCGCGCCGCGCGGCGAATGCGAGAACCACGCGTCGTTGCTCAGCCCCACGATCGCCTGCGCGCCCAGCCGCGCGCTGTCGATCGCAAGGCCCGGGCGGACGTCGTCCAGGCAGATCAGCGGCACCACCTGCACCTCGCGGCCGTCGCGCGCGCGCAGGGGCAGCACGCGCGCGCCGTCACCGCGCTGCCACGTCCCCATCCACGGCAGCAGGCGGCGCACCGCAGGCGTGTCCAGCCAGCGCGGCACGTGCTCGGTCAGCGGGAACGGATGCGTCTTGCGGTACGTGCCGAGTGCCCCGCGCCCCGGCTCGAGGAATACCGCCGCGTTGTACTCGCCGCGCTCGTCGAGGTCATAGGTGCCGAACACCAGCGGCACGCCGGCGGCGTCGACGAAGCCCTGGATCTCGCGGTCCAGCAGCGCGCCATCCTCGCTGCGCGCATGGCCGAAGGTCGTGGGGTACACGGTTTCCGACCACAGCAGCACGTCGGCGCCGTGGTCGCGCAAGGCCGACCACGACAGCGCGTAATGCGTGTCCAGCACCTTGCGCACCACTGGGTACGCGCCGCCCATCTCGCGGCGCAGGCGTTCGTAGTCGGTGATGCTGGCCTGGATCATGGCGATGCGCAGCGTCGCGGCGTCCTCGCGTGGCGCCTGCAGCGTGGACACGCGCCACCCGCCGTACGCGGCCAGTGCCGCCACGATGCCGACCGCCGCGGCCAGCGGACGCGCGATCGCGCGCACGCCCGCGCGCCTGCGTTCGATCGCCGCGAGCACGGCCTCGTTCGCGAGCAGCAGCGACAGCGTCAGCAGCGCGCCGCCGCCGAGGTCGGCGGCCTGCCGCAGCAGCGTCGACGGGTGCAGCCCGTGGCCCAGCGTGTCGCCCAGGAGCTTCGGCCACGCCCATTCGCAGGCCACCCACGCCGCCGCGCCCGCGAGCGCCCGCGCCAGCCGCCCATGCCGGCGCCCCACCGCGTGGCGCACCAGCGCGAACGCGAAGAACTGCGGCTGCAGCAGCGGAGCCAGCGCCAGCACGGTGAACGTGCCCGCCACCGGGCCGATGCCGGTGTAACCACCGATGGCGATGCCGAACCACGCAAGCACGCCTGCGACGAACCCGATCGCCATGCCCACGCCTGACAGCAGCGCGCCACGCCACGTGCGCGCGCCGTCCAGCGCCCACAGCCACGGCACCAGCGCGACGAATCCCAGCGCGAACGCGGGACCGCCGCGTGCATACACGGCCAGCAACAGGGACGAAACCGCGATGCCGGCAACTGCCTGCCAGCGCGACGCACGCACCCGCGCCAGGATCAAAGGCTCACTCCACGTACGCTCACGGGCGCGTGGGGATCGCGATGCGGCGCAGCGGCAGGCCGGGCGGCGCAAGCGCGGGGGTGACCACGCGGTCGGCGGGCATCGGTAGCGCGCGGCCGCGCGCATCGGCCAGGACGAAGCCCGGCGCGAACATCAGGATCGGTTCCAGCGGCACGCCGTCGTCGGTGACCTGGTGGTGGCGCACGTAGCCAGGCGGCAACGCGAAATCCGCCGGCACCGCGAGTCCCGCGATCGGCGGGCTGGTGCCCGGTGGGTTGAACGCACCGATGCCGGTGCGCACGCCCGCCTCGTGCAGCGCTTCGATCACCTCGCGCCCGGTCGGCTCCGGATCGCCGGGCCTGAAGTACGACGCGAGGTCTGTGGGATCGTTGCCCGGCAGCGGCTCGGCGGGCGCCGCACGAGCGCGCGCATCCACGCGGTGGACCGGCGCGATCGCATCGGACGCCGCTGTGCGCTGGCTGCCTGCCACAGCGGTGCCCGGCGCTGTCGCCAGTTCGTGTCCACGTTCGCTGGAGCGACCATCGCGCGGCCACCAGGCGAGCGTCGCCAGTGCCAGCGCGCACAGCGCGAGCGCGCCGGTCGCCCATGCCGCGAACCGCGGGCGCGCGTGTTTTTCGATCACGCGCACGCCCGCGTCGCCATCGCCTGGCGATGTCCGACGCGGGTCGTGCGGCGTGCCCATCGGCCGGTCCGGTCGCGTCAGGGCGCGGCGGGGCCGTACACCGACAACGCCCAGCCCATGCGCTCATGGCCGAAGCTGGCCCAGATCGGGCTCTTGCCGTTGGTGAAGCTGGCATAGCGCGGCGCGCCCGAGCCGGTCGAACCGCCCCACAGCCCGGCGCTCACGGTGCCGCCGGTGAAGGTGGGATGGGTGTCGTCGGACTGGATGTAGTCGAACGAGCTGGTGGAGGTGACGAACTTGGTGTTCGCATCGCGCAGCGTGGGGCGCAGCGCGCCGGTGATGCGGCCGACGTAGCTGGCCTCGCTCTCGCCGGACACGTAGCGCAGCGCGTCGGCATCCACCTGCCCGTCGCCGTTGGCGTCGAAGTCCGCGCCCATGTACTCGGCGAAGCTGTCGGCGCAGGCGAAGCCCTTCTGGCGTGCGTATTCGCACATCCAGTAGTTCATGCGCACCAGCGCGGGCAGGAAGCGGTCGCGCAGGTTGACCGTCTGGCCGGTCGAGGCGTCGCGGCAGCGGCTCTGCACGTTGTCGGCGTTGTAGCCCGGGTAGTACAGGTTGGAGATCACCTTCAGGCGCGTGTTGGGGTGCGCGTTGGCGTTGACGTAATCCATCGACGCGGCGACGTAGGTGCGGCAGTTGTTCACCGCCGCCTCGAGCCCGGCGTAGTTGCAGGTGCCGGACTGGTCCTTGAAGGCGGTGCGCGCCTGCAGGCCGTCGTTGCCGCACATCTCGAAGGTCACCACGCGGGTGCTGGCCGCCTGCATCCACGAGCGCTCGGCGACGATCTTGTTCTCGTACACGTCGCGCGCCACCGCGCCGGACTTCGCGCGGCGGATGCTCTCGACATCGGCGTTCCAGCGCGCCGACAGGTATTCCGAATCGACGGTCGGGGCCGCCCAGCGCGCGGCATTGCTGATCGAGCCGTTGTAGCCGGCGTAGATCGAATCGCCGTAGGCGACCACGCGGTACTTCGCCGTGGTGCCGGCGCGGTCGATGGTCCACGACACGTTCTGGTTGAGCGTGTTGGCCGCGGCGGGCGCGGCGAGCAGCAGCAGTGCGACGGCCGGCAGGCAGCGCCGGGCCAGGGTGCGGAAGCGACTCATGTGTATCCCCTTGCGGTGGTGTGTGCGCCGGCAGACGCGAGCGCGCCCGGCGTGGAGCAACCAGCCCTGCATGCGAGAGACATGTGGAACGCGCAGCCCCCGGTCCATCGCGCGGCGGACGCTACCGTGCGCCAGCGCACGGGATCAATGTGCAGTGCAACAGTTTCCGGTTCAGGCAGGTGATGCTGCATTGCGGCGCGCGTGCTGGACCCACGCGCATGGCGGCGCGAATGCGTCGCCGGAGGATGCACGCCCCACCATGGCCGCGGCGGATGTCGATGCAGCGCATGCGCACCTGCACAAAGCGGAACCAGCATCAAGGCATGCAGACTCGGTGGCAGCTTGCTCAACGGCGACGGTGCTGCGCTGGAGGATCGGTGGTTGCCGCACGTATCGGTGCCGCCACCGGTCCGCGTCGCCCTTCACCCCGGAGGTGGCAGTCGGCCGGCGCGGATGCGGCCAGTCGAGCCGCGAGGCACGCCTGATAATCGCGGCCGGCCCCTTCACACGACGCCCGATGCCGCATGCCCCCGGCCCCCTGCTGACCCGCACCATCGCCGAGGCGCTGCACGCGGTGCGCGATGCCGGCGGCGGCACCTGGCATGGCTCCCTCGACCTGCAACGCACGCACGACGACGTCGTCGTGGAAGCGGACGCTTGGCAGTGGCGCGGGCGGCACTACCCGCACCCGCCGCCGCTGAAGGACCGCACGCTCTACTGGTTCGACGGCGGGGATTTCGCGCCCCTCGCGCGCTACGCCGGATCGCTGATCAAGCTCGTGCCCACCGACCGGGGCGCGCCGACCTTCGAGATCGACGGCATCAAGATGCTGCCGACCTCGAAGGTCTCGCCGTTCGAGGACGCGCGGCGCAAGGTCGCGCTGGTCGCGCCGCGCGGCCGCACGTTGCTGGACTGCTGCGGCGGGCTCGGCTACTTCGCCGCCTGCGCGCTGGAGGCCGGCGCGGCGCGCATCGTGTCGTTCGAGAAGAACCCCGACGTGCTGTGGCTGCGCACGCTCAACCCGTGGTCGCCGGACCCCGACGCGCCGGAGCACGGCGGCCGCCTGGACCTGCGCGAGGGCGACATCAGCCAGGCCATCGCCACCTTCCCCGACGCGGCGTTCGACGCCGCCCTGCACGACCCGCCGCGCTTCGGCATCGCCGGCGAGCTGTACTCGCAGGTGTTCTACGACCAGCTGGCCCGCGTCCTACGCCGCGGCGCGCGCCTGTTCCACTACACCGGCACCCCGAACACGTTGACCAGCGGCCGCGACGTGCCGGGCGAAGTCATCCGCCGCCTGGAACGCGCCGGCTTCAAGGCCGAACGCGCGCTCGACGGCGTGCTCGGCGTGCGGCGTTGAGCGATCACGCGGCGTTCGACCGCCGCGCCGCGCGCGCGAAGCACGCGGCCGACGCCAGCCACGGCAGCGCGAACGCCAGTGCACGCCAGGCATCGGTGTCGAACCCTGCATACCACGCCGCGATGGAGCTCGCCGCCTGCAGCGCGGCCGTCATCGCCATGGCCCAGGCCAGCGCGCCTTCGCGGCCCCATGCGGCCACCGCCGCCACGCCACCGAAGGCGACGACACCCAGGAACATCGCGTTCGCCGGCTCGCGCTCGCTGCCCAGCACGCCCACGGCCAGCGTGACCCATGTCAACACCAGGGCCGTGCCGACGCCCAGCGCGACGCCGAGGACGTAAAGGCGCTGGCGCCCACGGCGTGCCGCGAGTTCAAGCAAGACGCAGGCGCCGAGCACCAGCGTGGCGGCGGCCACGAAATCGAACGGGCTCCATTGCACCTGGTCGGTGAACCGCATCGCCAACCCGGCCGTGGCCAGCACCAGCGCCGACAGGATCCATGGCCACGGTTGCCAATGGCGCAGCGTCCAGCGCGTGGGCGGATGCAGGGTGTGCATGCGGCTCTTCGAAACGCGGCGGTTGCCGGGACGGCGACGTTGCACGCGCCGCGCGTGGCCAGGATGTCGCGAGCGTGAAGTCGGCGCGCCGGGCGCGACCGGCACGGTGCCTAGAATCGATGCCATCCCCGATGCCGAGCCTCGCCATGCGTCCTGCACGACCGCACGCACTCCCCCTCTGCCTGGCCATGGCGGCCGCGTCGTACGTGCTGGTGGGCTGCGCCACGCCGAGCGCGCCGCGCGACGAAGCATCCGCGACCACGCAGGCAGCACCGTCGATCGACGTGTTCTTCAGCGAGTTCACCGATGCATGGATGCGCCGCAACCCGAACGCGGCGACCGCCAGTGGCTACTTCACCGGCGACGTGCAGGACGCCCTGGACCGGCAGATCACGCCGCAGACCGACGCGTACGAGGACGAAACGCTGGCGCTGGCACGACAGGGGCTGGCGCGGCTGGCGACGTTCGACCGCGCGGCCATGGACGACACCACGCGCGTGTCGGCCGAGCTCATGCGCTGGCAACTGCAGTCCATCGTCGACGGCGCGCCGTACCTCGACCTTTCGTTCCCGCTGCAGCAGATGAGCGGCGCCAACGTCGGCCTGCCCAACCTGATGACGGTGATCCACCCGCTGCGCAACGCGCGCGACGCGGAGAACTACGTGGCGCGCCTGCGGATCGTCGGCACGCGCATGGGCGAGGCCACCGCGGAAGCGCGCGACCAGGCGGCGCGCGGCGTGCTGCCGCCACGTTTCATCCTCGACGCGACCATTGCGCAGATGCGCCAGTTCATCGCGCCGCCGGCCGCGAAGAACCCGCTGGTGACGACGCTGGCCGACAAGCTCGGTGGCGTCGCGGCGGTGGATCCGGCGCGACGCATGGCGCTGGTCGCCGACGCCACGGCGGTGGTCGAGGCCGGCGTGTACCCGGCCTGGCGCGCGGCCATCACCGAGCTGGAATCGCAGCGACCACGCGCCACGGACGATGCGGGCCTGTGGCGGTTCCCTGATGGCGCGGCCGCGTACCGGCACCGCCTGCGCCAGTTCACCTCCACCGACCTGTCCGCCGAGCAGATCCACGCCATCGGCGTGCGCGAGGTGGCGCGCATCGAGGCCGAGATGGACACGATCCTGCGCTCGATCGGGCGCACGCAGGGCAGCGTCAAGGACCGCGCGGACCAGCTAAAGAAGGACCTTGCTTACCCGAACACCGACGCCGGCCGCGCCGCGATCATGGCCGACATCGAGACGATGATCCGCGACGCCGAGAAGCGTGCCGACGCGCTGTTCGACCTGCGCCCGAAATCGCAGGTCATCGCGCGGCCCTATCCCGAGTTCCGCTGGGCCGCCGCGGCGGCCAGCTACACCGCGCCGCCGCTGGACCTCTCGCGCCCCGGCTTGTTCCAGATGCCGTTGCGCAAGGATCGGCTCACGCGCTTCGGGCTGCGTACGCTCACCTACCACGAGACCGTACCCGGGCATCACTTCCAGCTCGCGCTCACCACCGAGAACACCGACCAGCCGCGCTTCCGCCAAGTGCGCGCGTTCGGGGGCATCAGCGCCTTCAGCGAAGGCTGGGCGTTGTACGCCGAACGACTCGCCGCGGAGGAAGGCTGGTACGAGGGCGACCCGCAGGGACTGCTCGGCCAACTGGACGCGGAACTGTTCCGCGCACGCCGGCTGGTCGCCGACACCGGCCTGCACGCCATGCGCTGGACGCGGCAGCAGGCGATCGATTACGGCATCCCCGCGTCCGAGGTCGATCGATACGTCGTCAATCCCGGGCAGGCGACGAGCTACAAGATCGGCCAGCTCGAGATCCTGCGCCTGCGCGACATGGCCCGCACTACGTTGGGCCCGCGCTACGACGCGCGCCAGTTCCACAACCTGCTGCTGCGAACGGGAACGGTGCCGTTGACGTTGCTGGAGGCGGAGGTGACGCGGTGGGTGCGGGGGGCGGATTGATCGGTTATCGCTGGGTCGGGCGTTCCACGCCTGATGTTAGTCCTCGTCCCTGCGCACTGTTCTTACTCGTCATCCCCGCGAAGGCGGGGATCCAGTGCCCTGATTTGGCTCCGTAGCGCCGAGCTTGCTCGGTGCCCGCGATGTGTCTGGGTCGCGGTTGTCATTACGAAGATTCACAAGCCAGCGACTCGCAAGCGCGGCCCATCGCCCTCGCCTGTGCCGGGATGACGATGAAAGCAGAAGCAACATCCATGGCTCCCCGCCTGCGCGGGGATGACGAGCGAAAAGTTGCAGAGCACGCAGCATCAGCCTTCGGCCTCGATCACGCGCTCTCCGCCCTTGACTCACAGGCGTCCTGCATCGCCGGGGCGTGTGCACACCCGGAGGGCGGCGTGCAGGGATGCACGCCGTTTTCCGACCGAGGCAGGAGGCCGAGTCGGAAAATGTCGACTGCAACCGATCGTTGCGAGTGATCTCTTCGCCAAGCGTTTTTCTTTGCTTCGTTTCGTTTGACGCTTATCAAAAGAAAAGAAGTCGCCCCGCAGGGGCGAAGGCCTCGGCTTCTTGATCGACCAACGAGCACCACAAGCAAAAGCCACCGAGCGAGCTCGGCGCTACGAAGCGGTGGTCAGTCCTCCAGCGCCGCCGCCTCGCGCCCCTGCTGGCGGATCAGCGCCTCGTCGCGCGCCTCGTTGATCGCCTCGCGCACGCTGTCGATGTCCGCGGCGTGGGTGGCGTGCTCGAACGTGCCGGTGAGCACCGTGTCGGGCTGCAGCTGCCCGGCTTCGAACAGCGCCCACATCTCCTCGCCGTACCACGAGTCGAGCAGTTCGGGCGCGGAGCGGCCGAGGTACGCGGTGAGCGCGTTGACGTCACGCAGTAGCATGCGGCGCGCGTTGTTGTTGCCGGCGGCGCTGACCACCTGCGGGAAGTCGATGACGACCGGGCCATCGGGCCCCACCAGCACGTTGTACGGCGACAGGTCGCCGTGGATCAGGCCGCAGCACAGCATCAGCACCACCTGCCGCACGAGCACTGCGTGGAACGCACGCGCCTGGTCGGAATCGAGTTCGACCTCGCCCAGGCGCGGCGCGGAAAAGCCCTCGGCGTCGGTCACCAGTTCCATCACCAGCACGCCGTGGAAGTAGCCGTACGGCACGGGCACGCGCACGCCGGCGTCGCGCAGCTGGTAGAGCGCGTCGACCTCGGTGTTCTTCCAGGCCGCTTCCTGCTGCTTGCGGCCGTAATTGGTCGCCTTGCCGATCGCGCGCGTCTCGCGGCTGCCGCGCACCTTGCGGCCTTCCTGGTACTGCACGCGCTGCTGGAAGCTGCGTTGCGCCATGTCCTTGTAGACCTTGGCGCAGCGCACGTCGTCGCCGCTGCGCACGACGTACACGGCCGCTTCCTTGCCGCTCTTGAGCGGGCGCAGCACGGCGTCGATCACGCCGTCGTCGATCAGGGCCTGCAAGGCCTGGGGAGTCTTCACGCGGGTCCGGGACAAGCCGCGAACACGCGCGACGGGCGCGCATTGTCGCCGACCGCGCCCGGCACGGGCCCGCGACTAGACTGCGCGGCCCTCCGCCCGCCCCGACCCGATGCCCGAGCCCGTCCGCCTGGCCCAACGCGTCGCCGACCTCGCCGGCATCCCGCGCGGCGATGCCGAGCTGCATATCCAGAACGGCTGGGTCACGGTGGATGGCGTGGTCGTCGAAGCGCCCAACCACCCGGTCACCACCGAACACGTGGCGCTCGATCCGGCCGCGCGCCTGGAACCGGCGGAGCCGGCGACCGTGCTGCTGCACAAGCCGGCGGGCATCGATGCGCTGGACCCACGTGGCGCCGCCACGCTGGTGACGCCCGCGAGCCACTGGCCCGAAGACCCCTCGGGCATCCGCGTGCTGCAGCGCCACTTCCTCCGGCTCACGCCACTCGTGGACCTGGAGACCGATGCCAGCGGTCTGATCGTGCTGACCCAGGACGGCCGCGTGTGGCGACGGTTGACCGAGGACGCCAACCTCATCGAGCACGAATACCTGGTCGAGGTGCGCGGGCAGATCGCGGCCGATGGATTGCGCCGCATGGCCGAGGGCCTCGTCGTCGCCGGCCGCTCGCTGCCGCCATGCAAGGCCAGCTGACAGAACGAGACCCGGCTGCGCATCGCGATCAAGGGCGCGCGCCCGGGGGATCTCGCGGGCATGTGCAGGCAGTTGGGCCTGCAGGTGGTGTCGATGCGCCGGCTGCGGATCGGCCGCATCCCGATCGGCAAAGGGCCAGACGGCGCGATGCCCCCCGGCGCCTGGCGCTACCTGCGGGTCGGCGAGAAATTCTGAGCCACGTGGGGATCGGGGATTCGGGAAAACCTATCGAATCCATCCGAACGTTTCATTTTCAGCAATCGCCGTTCAGGCGTACGGTCGACGGGTCTCCCACCCGAGTGCCGCCATGAACGCCGAACTGAAGTGCCCCGTCGACCACGGCGGCAAGCGCCGCCAGACCCGCACCAACGCGCACTGGTGGCCCGACCAGTTGAACCTCGGGCTGCTCAACCAGCAGTCCGACCTGTCCGACCCGATGGTAGAGGACTTCGACTACGTCAGCGAATTCAACAAGCTCGACCTCGACGCGGTCATCAAGGACCTGCACGCGCTGATGACCGATTCGCAGGACTGGTGGCCCGCCGACTACGGCCACTACGGCCCGTTCTTCATCCGCATGGCGTGGCATGCCGCGGGTACCTACCGCATCTTCGACGGCCGCGGCGGCGCGCGTTCCGGCGAGCAGCGCTTCGCCCCGCTCAACTCGTGGCCGGACAACGGCAACCTCGACAAGGCACGGCGCCTCTTGTGGCCGATCAAGCAGAAGTACGGCAAGAAACTGTCGTGGGCCGACCTGATGATCCTGGCCGGCAACGTGTCACTGGAATCGATGGGCTTCAAGACCTTCGGCTTCGGCGGTGGCCGCGAGGACGTGTGGGAGCCGCAGCCGATCGACTGGGGCCCGGAATCCACGTGGCTGGGCGATGAGCGCTACAGCGGCGAACGCGAACTGGCCAATCCGTTCGGCGCGGTGCAGATGGGCCTGATCTACGTCAACCCGCAGGGGCCCAACGGCAACCCCGACCCGCTCAAGTCCGCGCGCGACATCCGCGACACCTTCGGCCGCATGGCGATGAACGACGAGGAGACCGTCGCGCTGGTCGCCGGCGGGCACACCTTCGGCAAGTGCCACGGCGCGGGCGACGCGAGCCTGGTCGGCACCGAGCCGGAAGGCGCCAACATCGAGGAGCTCGGCTTCGGCTGGAAGAGCACGTTCGAGTCCGGCATTGGCGCGCACACCATCACCAGCGGGCTGGAAGGCGCGTGGACGCCGACGCCGACGAAGTGGGACATGTCGTACCTGGAAACGCTGTTCGGCTTCGAATGGGAACTGACGACAAGTCCCGCCGGCGCCAAGCAGTGGAAGCCGGTAGGCGACGCGGGTCGCAACGTCCCCGACGCGCACATCCCCGGCAAGCTGCACCAGCCGATGATGACCACCGCCGACCTCGCGCTGCGCTTCGACCCGATCTACGAAAAGATCTCGCGCGACTTCCTGGCCAACCCCGACAAGTTCGCCGACGCGTTCGCGCGCGCATGGTTCAAGCTCACCCACCGCGACATGGGCCCGAAGGTGCGCTACCTCGGCAAGCTGGTGCCGGCCGAGGACCTGATCTGGCAGGACCCGGTGCCGCCGGTGACGCATCCGCTCATCGGCGAGGCCGACATCGACTCGCTGAAGAAGTCCGTGCTCGCCAGCGGCCTGGCCACCGCGCAGCTGGTCAAGGCCGCGTGGGCGTCGGCGTCGACCTTCCGCGGCAGCGACCTGCGCGGCGGCGCCAACGGCGCGCGCGTGCGGCTGGCGCCGCAGAAGGACTTCGCCGCGAACGATCCGGCGGAACTGGCGACCGTGCTGTCCACGCTCGAGGGCATCCAGCGCGACTTCAACGGCCGCGGCAACGCCAGGGTGTCGCTGGCGGACCTCATCGTGCTGGCCGGCGGCGCCGCCATCGAGGACGCGGCGCGCAGGGGCGGCCACGACGTCACCGTGCCCTTCACCCCGGGCCGCACCGACGCCACGCCCGAGCAGACCGACGCCGACTCGTTCCTGGTGCTCGAGCCGACTGCCGACGGCTTCCGCAACTACGTGCGCGCAGGCGACGAGGGCCACGTGGCCACCGCGTTGATCGACCGCGCCAACCTGCTGACCCTGACCGCGCCGGAGATGACCGTGCTGGTCGGCGGCCTGCGCGCGCTCGGAGCGAACGCGAACAACGCGCCGCACGGCGTGTTCACCGACCGGCCCGGCACGCTGACGCCGGATTTCTTCAGGAACCTGCTCGACATGCGCACCGCGTGGTCGAAGGTCGAAGGCCGCGAGGGCCTCTTCGAGGGCCGCGACCGCAAGACCGACGCGGTGCGGTGGACGGCGACGCTGGCGGACCTGATCTTCGGCTCCAACGCGCAGCTGCGCGCGCTGGCTGAGGTCTACGCCGCCGACGACGGAGAGGCCGATTTCATCCGCGACTTCATCGCGGCATGGACGAAGGTCATGGAACTGGACCGCTTCGACATCCGCTACGGGCGCATGGCGGCCTGAGAGCACCGCGCACGCGTCCCGCCGGTCGCGGGACGCGTGTCGGCCCCGGCATCATCGCGGCGCGCGGCGTCCGTGGCCGCACGCGCCTCCTGCAGGGGCGCGGCGATGCGCCTGCCCGTCATCCCGAAGGCGCGCAGGCGCGCGCCCTACCCGCGCCAGTTCGCATGCGAGCGCCAGAACGCCACGCTGCGCGCATAGGCCGCGCGGTCGATCGGCACGCCCGAGCCGCCCTCCTCCACGCCCAGCGCGTTGCGCAGCATCGTGATCGGCGCCATCGGGGTTTCCTCCGGCTCCATCGTGTACATGCAGCCCACCACGCCCCAGTCGGCCTCGATGGGCGTGCCCTCGCGCGCGAGCTGGGCGCGGTCGTAGAGGATCGCGATGAGGTACCGCGCGACGGGGGGTTCCACCCCCTCGAACCAGCGCACCAGCACCGGAAGTTCGGCGTCGTTGCGTGCCTCGTAATCGCTGCGCAGCAGGTGACGGTTGGCCGCGGTGACCGGGATCGCCAGGCAGCGCGTCGATGTCCAGTTCGCGTGCACGTGCAGCCTGCAGAACGGCGCGTAGCCCTCGATCACGCGCAACGGCGCGTGCGTGTTGAGGTGGCGCTCGAAGGACGCGGCGTCGATGTCCTGGATGGTGTTGCGCCGCGGCTCCCGCGGGAACAGGCGGGGGCGGGCGAAGTCGGTCAGCACGATCGACATGGCGGCTCCAGCGACACAGGGGGCGCGATTATCGAGTGCCGAACCGGGGACCGCTGCACGTGCGCGTGGAACCGGCCGGCGCATGGCACGCCATCGCCCTGCCTTCGTGCGCCCGCCCGCCACCCTCACGCACCGCCGCGTACGCTGCACGCCGATCCACGTCGAACACGTGCGCGCCCCTCGGCTCCGTGCCGCGCGTCCCGCTCCCCCCACGCGACACCGCGCCACGCGGTCGCCCTTTTTCCGGGAGCGGCATCCATGCCGGGGTATGCAACCCGCATCCAAGACGTCACCGTGCATGGCGATGCCTGGCGCCTGCGCGTGCTGGCCGACAACCAGCAATACGCCGACCCTGAAGGCGACGCCGAACGCGCCGGGATCTCCTCGGCGCAGTGGCCGCTGTTCGGCCAGCCGTGGCCATCGGGGCAGCGCCTGGCCGAGGCGATGCACGGCCACTGCGTCGACGGCAAGCGCATCCTCGAACTGGGCTGCGGCATCGGTCTTGCCAGCCTGGTGCTGCAGCGCCGCGGCGCCGACGTGGTGGCCTCCGACATGCACCCACTCGCCGAATCCTTCCTTGCCTACAACGCCGCGCTCAACGGGCTGCCGGCGGTGCATTTCCGCCGCATCGACTGGACGCGCCACTGCGCGACGCTGGGCCGCTTCGACCTGATCATCGCCAGCGACGTCATGTACGAGCGCGGCCACGCCGACGTCCTGGCCGCGACCATCGCCCGCTATGCGCACGACACCGCCGAGATCGTCGTGGTCGATCCACGCCGCGGCCATGCACCGCACTTCCTGCGTGCGCTGGCCACGCAGGGATTCGTCGCCCCGCCTTCCGGGCCCGCCGCCGCGCGCGCGCCCGGCCTGACGTTGTCGATGTCCCGCGGACACACCCGCCCGCGCGAGACGCCGGCAACCTAGGCCGGCAGCGGGCACGGGCCATCGCGCGACGGCCCGATGCGACCCGGCCGAGCCTGCCTTCGGACCGGGTGCTCCCGCCCTGCGTACACTGGCCGTCCATTCCAGGGAGCCGCCGATGGCCAAGCCCAATTACTCGTTCGAAAAGCGCCAGCGCGAGTTGGCCAAGAAGAAGAAGCAGGACGAGAAGGACGCGAAGAAGCGCGCCGAGCGCGATGCGGCCAACGCCGCAAAGGTTCCGCCCGCGGCGCCCTCGGACGCCGACGGCTGAAATCGGTCGCGCGGGTCGTGGCTCGCGCACGGCCGCGCCGCATGCGCGCTGCGATGGCCATACCGATCGATGGCGCGGACGCGGTCCCAAGCTCCACGCTTCCGGACGCCGTCCCGATGCAGCGCCGCTCGGACGCCTGGACATGATGCCGGGCGCCGTCGGGCGCTCGCTCCGGCGGCGCTCCGGGCCGTGCCCTCGCGACAGCAGGGCGCGCAAGGCGCCTCAAGCCACGCCGATCCCCACCTGCCCGCGCCCGTCGCGCTTGGCCGCGTAGAGCATCCGGTCCGCCGCGCGCACCAGCGACTGCATGTCGGCCCCGTCGGCCACCTGCGTCGCCACACCGACGGTCACGCCGACGCACGCACCGCACCCGTCAGCCCCGTGCGGCAACGCTAGCGCAGCAACCGAATCGATCACCTGCTGCGCCAGCACGCGTGCCTCGGCAGCATCGGTCTCCGGCAGCAGCAGCACGAACTCGTCGCCGCCGAGCCGGGCCGCCACGTCGCGCGGCCGCCGGGCGGTCGCGCGCAGCACGGCGCCGATGCTGCGCAGGCAGTCGTCGCCGGCCTGGTGGCCGAACGTGTCGTTGTACTGCTTGAACCGGTCCACATCGACCATCATCAGCGCCAGCGGCTTGCCGCTGCGGCGCGAGTCGCCCCATTCGAGTTCGAGCCGCTGGTCGAACAGGCGCCGGTTGGCGATCCCGGTCAGGCCGTCCACCAGCAGCAGCGCTTCCATCTCGCGATGCAGGCGCTTGATCTCCTCCTCGTCGCGCTTGCGCTCGCTGATGTCGAACATGAAGCCCACCAGGCTCTCGACCTCGCCCGCCGCGTTGCGCTGGACGTGCACCACGTCGCGGATCCAGACGTAGCCGCCGTCGCGGGTCAGCGCGCGGTAGTCGGCCTCGTGGTCCACGCCCGCCTGCGACTGCGACACGCAGAACTGCACGACGAAGTCGCGGTCCTCCGGGTGCATGCGCGCCGCCCAGTCGTCCACCGTCTTCCAGCTTTCCGGCGTCCAGCCCAGCAGGTCGGCGATCTGCGGTCCGATGTACGCGAAGCGCAGCGTCGGCCAGTCGATCTTCCAGGGGATCGCCTTCGTCGATTCCAGCAGCGCCCGGTACACGCCGGCGTCGCGCGCGCCATCCTCGACGTGGACGTCGGCGGTTCCGTCGGCGCGCGCGTTCATCGCACCCATGCGACGCGTCCTCCGTCAACGCGGCAGCCCGCGACGGCCGCCGCGCCGTCGCAGTGCCAGTGACGGCACCCGTGCAGCGTGGCCGCAGCGCGCCGACTGTCGCCCCGGCAGTCGCGCGCGCGTGCATGGCGATGATCCCGTTGCATCCCCCGATCCCTTGCTGCCCAGTGTGACCGGACTTGATGCAAGTCCGATGCCAGACCGCCCCTCCCGCGCGCCCGGCGGCGTCCACCTGACCAACGGCACACGCCATGGCCTCCATCACGTGGGGCGTCGGGCGCCGCGCGACGCCACCCCGTCGCGATTACCCAAGCGCGCATCCATGCGGGATCCGCGATCACCCGCCGCGCAGCAGCCACCCCGGCAACGCGGCCAGGCCCAGCAGCAGCAGGATCGCGGCGACCGTCGCCGCCACGCGCAACGGCTGGTCGCGCATGACCGTCCAGATCGTCTCCGCCGTGCCGTCGCGCACGGCCGCCGCGTGTTCGGCCCGCGCGCGCTCGCGGCGCTGCGCCTGGTATCCATCCATCAGCCGCCTGGCCTCGGCGATGTCGGCGTCGTGGCTCACGTAGAGGCCGCCCGCCGAGATCCCGAACACGCTCGGCGGCGTCTCGTAGTGCGCGATGCCGCCCGCATCGAGCAGCGCGCGGACATCGTCGGCCTCGTCATCGGGCACGTTGCGCAGGTTGAGCAGCAGCTTGGCCATGGCCCGATCTTATCGGCGATCCGCCCGCCCGCATGTGCGGCGCTGCCGCCCCGGTCCTTGGCGCGATACTCGCCGCCCACGGACTTACTGCGCGCACGCCCATGCCATCGGCCGACGACCTCGCCCCGCAACCGCTCGAGCGGGCCACCGCACTGCCTGCGCGCTTCTACGTCGATCCGGGGATGGTCGCGATCGACCGCCACGTGGTGTTCGACCGCGGCTGGCAGCTCGTCGCGCATGTCTGGCAGCTCCAGTCGCCCGGCGACCACGTGGTCGCCGACCTGGCCGGCCTGCCGGTGGTCGCGGTGCGCGGCGCCCGCGGGGACGATGGCCCGGGCCCCATCCGCGTCTTCCACAACGTCTGCCGCCACCGCGCCGGGCCCATCGCCAGCTGCGACGGCCTTGCCGCGAAGTCACTGCGCTGCCGCTACCACGGCTGGACCTACGGCCTCGACGGCGTGCTGAAGTCAGCGCCGGAGATGGGCAGCGCGCCGGACTTCAACGTCGGCGACGTGCAGCTGCCGCAGCTGGCGGTGCGCATCTGGCAGGGCCTGGTGTTCGCGGCCGTGGATGCCGCGCACGCACCTGACTTCGACGCCTTCGTGGCCGGTATCGATGCGCGCATCGGCGCCGGCCGTGGCCTCGAACGCTACGGCCACCACCACCGCGTCGGCTACAACGTCGCCTGCAACTGGAAGGTCTACGTCGACAACTACCTCGAGGGCTACCACGTCCCGCACATCCACCCCGGGCTCAACGCGGTGCTCGACTACCGCAGCTACGTGACCGAAACCGCGCAGTGGTACTCGTACCAGTTCAGTCCGCTCGAAAGCCGTGACGGCCTCTATGGCGACGGCGACGCGCTGTACTACTGGCTGTGGCCGAACACCATGCTCAACATCCTGCCCGGCCGCCTGCAGACCAACCGCGTGGTGCCCATCGGCATCGATCGCTGCCGCGTCGAGTTCGACTTTTACTACACGCCCGACGAATCCGAGGACGCCGCAGCGCGGCGCCTGGCGGACCTGGATTTCAGCGACGAGGTGCAGCTGGAGGACCTCACCATCTGCCAGGACGTGCAACGCGGGCTGGCGTCGGGCTCGTACGTGCCGGGCCGGCTCAACCCGCTACGCGAGAACGCGGTGCACCACTTCCACGAGCTGCTGCGCGGCGCGTACAGAAGCGCTCTGGTCGACAGGTGATCCCGACGCGCATTGGTTTTGCCCGTCGTCCCTGCGAACGCAGCGACCCAGCGACTTCATTGCGTCAACGGCCGGCACAAACGCATCGATCGATACGCGATCACGACACTTCGACCCCGTCGTCCCTGCGACCGCAGGGACCCAGTGACTTTCGCGCGACAACGGCCGGGCCGTCATGACAACAACGGCAACGACGCTGGATCCCTGCCTTCGCAGGGATGACGAGCTTGGGTGACGCGCGCTGGCGTCAATTCATCGAATCCTGCGCACCACGGACCAACGCCAACATGACCTCCTCCCGCCCGCTCGGCTTCTGGTCCGCCACCGCGCTGGTGGTCGGCAGCATGATCGGCTCCGGCGTGTTCCTGCTGCCCGCCGCGCTGGCGCCGTTCGGTGCGGCGAGCCTGCTTGGCTGGGCGGTCACCCTCGGCGGCGCGGTGCTGCTGGCGCTCACCTTCGCCCGACTCTCGATGCGCTGGCCCCAAAGTGGTGGCCCGTACGTCTACGCGCGCAACGCGTTCGGCCCGTTGCCGGGTTTCGTGGTCGCGTGGAGCTACTGGGTCTCGATCTGGTGCGCCAACGCCGCGATCGCGGTCGCGTTCGCCGGCAGCATCGGCGCGATTTACCCCGCCGCCACCGCCACGCCCACGCGCGCCGCCGCATGCGCGCTGGCGGGGCTGTGGGCCTGCAGCGCGATCAACCTGCTGGGCGTGCGCGAAGCTGGCCGCATGCAGCTCCTGACGACGGTCCTCAAACTGCTGCCATTGGTGCTGTTCGGCGCGGTCGCGCTGTGGTTCGTAGACACGCACCACCTCACGCCGTTCAACCCCACAGACACCTCGCTGCCGCAGGTCGCCCACGCCACGGTCGCGCTGACGCTGTGGGCGCTGCTCGGGCTGGAAGCGGCGACCGTGCCGGCCGGTTCGATCACTGATGCCGAACGCACCGTGCCGCGCGCGACCGTGCTCGGCACGCTGATCGCAGGGATGGCGACGATCCTCGCCTGCACCGTGGTGATCGGCCTGCTGCCGGCCGACGTGCTCGAGGAGTCGCAGGCGCCCATGGCCGATGCCGCCACGGCGGTGTGGGGCCCGGCCGCCGGCATCGCGCTGGCGGCGGTGATGGCGGTGTCCTGCTTCGGCGCGCTCAACGGCTGGGTGCTGGTGTCCGCGCAACTGCCGCTGGCCGCGGCGCGCGACGGCGTGTTCCCCGCGTTCTTCGCCCGGCTCGACCGCCGCGGCACGCCCGCGATCGGCGTGCTGGTCAGCAGCGCGCTGGCGAGCGCGTTGGTCCTGTCGAACTACACGCGCTCGCTCGTGCAGGTGTTCACGTTCTCGATCCTGCTCTCGACCGCCGCGACCCTGTTGCCGTACGTCGCCAGCAGCGCCGCCTGGTTCTGGCGCGGCGCCGGCCGCAGCCGCTGGATCGCCGCCGCCGCGTTGGCCTACAGCCTCTATGCACTGTCCGGCATCGGCCGGGACGCTCTGCTGTGGGGCGCCGCGCTGGTCCTCGCCGGCCTGCCGATCCATGCCGTGCTGCGTCACCGCGCATCCCGCTGCGATTCGAGCCGCGGGACGTCGCCCTGACCACGCAGGCCTGTCGCTTCGCTCCGGATCACGCCCGCCCTTCGTCCCCACTGCGGCACTATCGCCGTGCCTGCCGAGGAGCCGCAGCCCGTGTGCTATTCCGCCCTGGTCCACGCCGAGTTCAAGCGCTACGTGCGCCAGTTCGGCGCGCGTGTCGACTTCGACGCGTACCTCCAGCGCTACCGGATCGATGAAGGACGCGACCCGTTCGACGGCAAGCGCAAGCGGCCGCGTGCGCCGCGGGCGATGGAGCGCGAACTGCTGGCCGAGGGCCCGCCGGAACTGGCCACGCTCGTGCAGCGCTGGGATGCGGCCGAGACCGCGCAGCTCGAGCAGGAGGTGTTCACCCAGACGCGCCGCCGCGCCGATGCCGAACGCAAGCTCGCGGCGAAGGAGACGAAGAAGGCTCGAGACGACGTGCGCATCGCCGGCGACAGGATCGAACGCGCGAAGGCGCGGCTCGCCAACCTCAAGGGCGCCTCCAACCGCGACGACGCGCGCATCTATCCGCAAACCCTCTGCCCGGTGCTGGTCGTCGAAGAAGGCCAGCGCGTGGTGCGGCCGATGCGCTACCAGTGCCGCCTGCCCGGCTGGACCGAAGCCATCGAACGCAGGTACCCCGGCACCTACAACGCCCGCCGCGACAAGCTGGACACCTCGTGGCGCGGCGTCTTCGGCCACACGCACGGCCTCGTCATCGCCAGCGCGTTCTACGAACACGTCGAGCGCGATGGCCGCAACACCGTCCTCGAATTCCGCCCCGAGGACGGACGCGACATGCTGGTCGCCTGCCTCTACACCCGCTGCACCGACAGCGACGGCCGCCCGCTGTACACCTTCGCCGCCGTCACCGACGAACCCCCCGCCGAAGTCGCCGCCGCCGGCCACGACCGCTGCATCGTCCCGATCAGGGCCGACGCGGTGGACGCGTGGCTGAACCCGTCAGCGGACGGGCTGGATGCGCTCCATGGCGTGCTCGAAGACCGGGAAAGGCCGGTGTACGGGCATCGGATGGCGGCTTGAGTGCTCGCGCCTTGAAGGCATGTACAAGTAAACATGACCCGTCACTCCTGATGCTCGACTTCATCCCGCAGGCTGGGTTGGCTTCACCAACCCAGCGCACCGCGCATTCACGCCGGTTTGATCAAGCCAACCCTGCCCAGCGTTCTGAAGCACCGGGAGAAGCCGGCGTATGGGCCTCGGATGACCGCTCGATGCGAAAGCTCATCGGCCGCCGGAGCCAAGTCGTGCCGCTGACCTCAGGCAGCGAGGCAGCTCGGTCGCCACGGTTCCGGCCTCACATCTCCGGCGTATTCACCTCGATCACCTTCATCGCCTCGTCGGCAAGGCGCTGCTGCTCGCGTACCTCGGCGGCCGTCGGTTGCCTCGGCCGCTCGCCGCTCGAGCAGTGATCAATGTAGGTCCCCGAGAAGTGATCGATCACTTCGTGGCAATTGGCCGCCTCGGCCGGCATCGCGGGCGCTGGTGCAATCGCTGAAGACGGTTCGTCCTGCACATGCTCGACCGCTACATCCACGGCGACTGGCGAGCTGGCGGGGCCCGCCGTGCCCTCCGTCCTCTTGAGCAACGTGTGGATCAGGAGCACGAACAGCACCAGCCCCACTGCCGATAGCGCCAGCCATGCCCCCGATGCGCCTGAATCGACGGGCGGACTTTCACGGACCCGCGTCGTCGTCGCGACTCGTCTCGAAGCGATCAATGCACCCACCAGCGCTTCGATGCGATGCGGCGTTTCGGCAGGGGATTGGAGCGCATCGGGGCCCAGCATCGACCGCAGCTCGTCCCCATCAATCAGGCGGACATGTCCCTGCCGCTGGGCCGCGGACCGTGCCGCCTGGGTGAATTCGCCACTGCTGACCAGGATGGCCCCGGACGCCGCCTCGTTGACCATCAGGCCCAGCAACTCGTGCACGGCGTTGTGGGTGACCTGGAAGGCATTCCAGTGCTTGCACTGGACGAGGATGTACGCATCGTCCTTGCGCAGCTTCAGGTCGATGCCGCCGTCGAAGCGCTGGCCGCTGCCGCCAGTGCCCACGTGCTCCACCTCGTACCCCTGTTGGCGGTAATGCACCGCCAGCAAGTGCTCCAGGCGTTCCCAACCCACCCGGCTCAGCACGTCATCGCGCCGCTGCCGGACTGCCTTCAAGCCTCGTCCCATCCCGCCCCCTGCGGAGTCCTGATGACAAGAGCGTATCGCCCGATCCACCGCGATGGCTGCGACGCGGGGTCAATGGATGCCGTGACCTCGCGTTGCCGGGCCGACGACAAAAATGCAACTTGGCCTTCGGTCTATCGACGTACAGGCACGGACGGCAGCCTAGGTTCCCGGGACTCGCATACACCAGACAAGAGCGGCCGGACCGGTCACTCGGCTCCGACGTCCACAGTTCGTAGGCTGGGTTGGCTTCATCAACCCAGCAGATGGGACGCAGACAAGCTGGGTTGATGAAGCCAACCCAGCCTACGGTCCTGCCTTGATCGAGGATCCCGTACCTCGTCAGGGCGTCTGCGCATTGGTGTCCAGCTCACTGACCGTATTGCGCGGCAGGAAGATGCGCCCCGAGTAACGGAACGTCTGCCAGTTGCCGTCGTCGACGCTGACGCCATAGCGGCCACTGAACCGGTAGTCGCTGCGGGTAATGGATTGCTCCCTGTAGGCCGTGTTGACCACGACCTGGACACGCCGGCCCGCGTTGCGGCTCTCGTGATCGGCGGCAATCGCCTTCTCCAGCGCGGTGCGTGCCTCGGAATCCAGCGCCGTGCCCTCCAGCCATTGCCCGGTGCCACTCGGCGATCCTGCGGCGTTCGGATTCCTGTACTGGTAGTCGAGGTTGAGGAACCGTCCGTTTCGCGTGTCGATGCGGGCCGTGTAGTCGAGCGGATACGTACGCCCGCCCCAGCTGCTGGTCGCCGTTCCCTCGTAGACCTGCTCGGCGTTACCCGTCGGCGAAGGCAGCTTCGTGGTCAGGATGCGCACGTCATAGAGCGAGCCGTACTCACCCTGCGGCTTCACCAGCCTCTCGCGGAGCCCCTGGGACAGCAGGTTCTCGAGGTTTGCCGAGGCACCAGGCAACACGTTGCCGGTTCCACCGGTCTCGACCAGCCGGAACTCCGCGCGACAGCCCGCCGACACGACGACATCCGACGCGTTGACGAACAGCGTCTTGCCCTGCACGCACGCCGTCTTGCTGAGCTGGCGGACGTACTCGGCGCGGTAGCCGGCGGGCACCTTGCAGGTGCGTTGCTGGCCTCCCACCGACTCGCAGCGCGGAAGCGCAGGGGCCCCGGCCGTGGAATTGCCGGTGGTGGTCCGCAGCAGCTCGCCGATGACCTTCTGCAGCGTGCCCTGCGCACTTGCGCCGGACGAGAACGAGAGGAGCAGGGCCAGCGGAAGGGCCTGGCGGTACATGGCATGTCCCCATCGATGGAAGAGGACGCCACTGAATCGAAGCCCGGGTGAGGGTTGCGTCACGTGGCCGAAACCAAGTTCAGACGTAGCCCGGGTAAGCGCAGCGCACCCGGGGGCGAGCCACCAACGAGGTCAGGTCCACGTGGTCCCTGAGCCCGCTCCCGCGAGGTGCCTACCGTTCAGTACGCGCCCATGTAGTCCTTCTTGCCGATCTCGACGCCGTTGTGCCGCAGCAGGCCGTAGGCCGTGGTCACGTGGAAGAAGAACTGCGGCAACCCATAGGCCATCAGGTACGCCTGCCCACCGATGCGACGTTCCTTCGGCGTGCCGGGGCGCAACACGAGTTCGCGCGCTTCGCTGCCTTCGAACTGCGCGGGGTCCAGGCTACCGATGAACGCCAGCGTCGCGGCGATGCGCTGCTGCAGGTCGGCGAACGTCGCATCGCCGCCCTCGTAGGCGGGCACCTCCGCGCCGGACAGCCGCGCCGACACGCTGCCGGCGAAGTCGCAGGCGATCTGCACCTGGCGCGCGAGCGGGAACATGTCCGGGAACAGGCGCGCTTGCAGCAGCGCGGCAGGCTCGATCTTGCGATCGGCGGCGTGGGTTTCCGCCTTGGTGAGCACGCCGGACAGCGCGGAGAGCATCTGCTGGAACACGGGAACGGAGGCGGCGTGCATCGAGAGCGACATGGGCGGGTTCCGCAGTAAAAGGCGACGGGCATGGTAGCCGGCCGCCTCCGCGGCCTTGCCGCGCGTCGCGACACGTGCGACGCCGCCGCCGTGTCATGGCGCCCTCCTCGACAACGCCCATGCCTGCCATGAAGCCCGGACTCGCCCAGATCGTCGGCCGCACCATCTCGCGCATCGTGGTCGCGCAGGCGACGTACGGTCCGGGCACGCAGGTGGTGCTGGAGTTCGAGGACGGCACCTCGTTCAAGTTCCACGGCACCCAGTTCACCTGCGCGAGCGGGGTGGACGCGGCGGGCTACTCGCTGGGCGCGCTGATCGAGCAGAGCCGCCCGCACTCGATCACGGCGGTGTATCGCAGGGCGTTGGGGGCGGTGGGGATGGCAGCAGTCCTCTAGGGAGGGTCTGAACAAGTGCCGTCATCCCCGCGAAAGCGGGGATTCAGCGACTTCAACTCGCTGAAATCTAAAGGCACTGGGTTCCTGCCTCTGCAGGAACGACGAGAAAAAAAACGTTGTTCAGGCCTTCCCTAGCTAGCGCGGCGCACCCCGGTGTTGTTCGCAACGACGTCCCGGGTGCCTTGCGCTGACCGGCTACGTCCGCCAGTGCCCCGGCAACCGTCGTCAGACCGAACCGCGAGTTCCCAGATTGCGCCCCAGTCATGAGCGACGGCACCGAAAACCAGAGCTTCGTGGTCAACAGATCACTGAACGTTGATAAGTACAAAAGAAGCTACGTCACGCAGGCGATTTGCGAACTCAAGTTCCCAACGATGTTGGAGCTGGGCGGCTCGTTTCCGCCCGCTGACTTCGCACGAAGGTTGCGAAAGAGCTATCCAACATTAGACGCCGGCCAAGAAGTGAAGGTCAATCTGGGTGAGCGAACGTCCGAGGTGACCAATGCGCACATTTTCCGCGCTGCCAAAAACAACTGGGCCGCGACGCTCAAGCACAGCTCTGTTGGCTTGGAAGGAAATGCCTACGCTGGCTATGCGGACTTCCGGCGGCGAATTGAGCAGTTGATGGACGCCGCCCTCCCAGTCGTCGACACCGACGCGTGGACACGAGTTGGCCTTCGCTATGTCAACACTATCCATTGTGAAGAGGATCCGGTGCATGGTTGGATCAACCCTGCTCTGGTCGCCCCCATCTTGAGCGACAGTTTCCGCAAAATCGCCAATTACGCAGGCCTTATGCAGTTGGGAAACGACGAGCGCGGCACGACGCTCCGACATCAACTCAAGTTTGGAGAGCCTAACGAAGACGGCGAGATCTCCTCGGTTAAGTACATTCTGGATATTGACGCGTATGTCGTGTCGGTGCCCATAGACGACACATTAGCGACTTTGGATGCGCTTCACGAGCAGTCTTTCGATTTTTTTGATTGGTGCATCGCGGATGCGGCCCGTGAGTATCTTGCAGGGGAAAAGTGATGGACTACTATCCGAATACAATCATGGAAGCAACGCCGTTCATTGAGCGCAGAGCACCATCCGGTACCGATCCGCTGGGCGGTGGCGTCACGCCTTATCTTGTTCAGGAGAAGGCCTCTTGCACAATTGTGGGAGGTTTTCTTAGTCAAGGCGTATCCAGCGGACAGGCTATGTATCAGGTCCTAGGCAACGCATCTGGCACGAATGCAGCACCACACGACCGCAGCACCATAGCTGTAGATGCCCTTAGCCAGTTGGCGATGCGGCGCGTTGCGTTGATTCGAGCGAAGAACGCATCCGCTAACCCATCAGTTGAACTGCGAGAGCGCTTGCGAATTCTCAACGAGCGAATGAATCAGCAGAGCCCTCGCGTTACGGAAGCTCATATTCGGTCCATCGAAGACGCTACCACGCTCGGGGAACAGGTCGCCGTACGTCGAGCAGCCCGGATGGCACTATTAGCGAAACAAGGGTGAGCGTCTATCACTATCCGAATCGGATGCACCACCGCACTGAGGCGCCTCGCGCTTTCAAGCGCTACCAAAGCTACAAGCGGTTTCTGCAAACCGAATTCGCACGCGTGTGCGTCTATTGTCGACAACCGGACTCAGTTGCTCCGGGTTTGGTGTATAGCGTCGACCATTTTCGGCCCAAGGGCCTGCCAGAGTTCGCTGCGCTTATTTGCGACTACAGCAACCTTTACTACTGCTGTCCGCAGTGCAACTCACGCAAGAACGATTACTGGCACACGGGTAGCGAGCCACGTTTCATAAATCCATGCGATGACACGATGACGGACCATCTGCGCTTTGATGCTGCCACCGGCGAAGTCACGGCAAGTTCGGTCCATGGGGAGCACATGATTGAGCTTCTTCAGCTCAATGATGGCGCTGTAAAGGATTTTCGCGTCTCCACCATTACTGCCATCCGGTTCCTCCAGCGCAGCCTTGATCAAATCGAGATCGATCGCGCAGAGTTTCGCATTCGGCTCAATGCGGGGCGAATCTCCCAAGACACTTATGACAAAGCTGACGCGGAAATGTCGCGCGACGCCGCAGCCTTGCGTGAAGAGATTCAACGCAAGTCTGGGACTCTAGCAATCCCTCCATTACCGCGGCGCGCCCGACGTTAAGTCGGCGCTTGATAGGTGCTAACAGGTTAGGTTCACTCGTATACCCGGTACCTCGTCAAACTAAGTATTAGTTGAGCAGCGAAACCACAAGGGTGTACACCACACACCGCACCGCAAGAAACGGGTCCGGTTCACTTACTTGACCCTGTTCTTCTCCACCTCACAGCGTCAAATCCCGGTACGGCGTGGCGACTGTTCTCGCTGTAGCTCTTCGATCTTCGGGTCTTGTGCGCGCTGCGGCGAGGCTTGTTCAAGCGCGGCAAGCCGCCCTACCGATTCCTCCACCGGCACCGCAATCGCATCCTGCGTCTTCATGTGCGCGCGGCGCTTGGCGGGATCGTTGGGGTCGCCTTGCACGATGAAGACGTTCTCGCCCGCGCGCGTCTGTTCGCTCTGGATGCTGAGAAGCGCGTGGTCGATGCGGTCGAAGCCGCGTTCCTTGGCCAGGCACGCGAGGCTGGCGGCCATGCAGGCGCTTTGCGCGTCGAAGGGTTTCGACAGGGAGGCGTCCAAGCGGCGGACCGCGGATTCGGCCTGCGCGAGCAGCGGGTGCGGCGCGCGTTGCTCCGGGGCTTTGCCAGTCGGATCGACGTCAGACAGTGCCGCGACGCTGGGAGCGTTCAACGCGGCAGGCGCGTCGCGCCCGGACGGTTGGACCGGAGGCCGCTCAGGCGGCGGCAAATCGAGCGGGATCGCCGGGCCGAGTTCGGGTTGGCGATACGGCCGCCCCATGCGTGGCGGTTCGTTGGCGCGGTCCCACGCTGCGCTGTCCGCGTACTCGTAGCGACGAAGCTGCGAATCGGGCCCCAGGACGTAGTACGAAACATCCTGGCGATCGCCGAACGCGATCCGCGCGAACTTCCAGTCGTTGTCCGAGGGCATCCGATTGTTGAAGAGCGCCACGTCCACGTCCGGCGCGCTGTCGGCAAGCCGCGAGGGATGGTTGTGGACGACGGCGACGACTTTGTCGGCGCCGCCCGCTGCTTTGATCGCCTGGCCGAGCGGCGCACGGTCGTAGTGCCCGCTGGTGAAGAGCTCCGTGGCCTGCAGGCGACCATCGTCGGCGCGGTAGACCACAGCCACGTACTCCTGATCCTGGTGGTTGCCACGGCCGACGATGCCCCGTGCCAGCTCCGATGCGTGGCGATCCTGTTCACTGGCCATCGTCATCTCCGAAGTCCACGGCTCCGTCAGGCGTCAAATCGAAGTACAGGACTTGCCGGCCCGTGTCGCGCAGGACCAAGCCAACCGAGATCTTGTCGTCCGAGCAGGTCACCCAAGGACGCTCCTGGATGGCCTGGCGAGGAATGCGTCCATTGATGCGGTCTAACGTGTCGGCGGGGAGCAGGCGGCGATCGATGCTCAGGCTCGTGATGCGTGACACCGGCTTGCTCGCGTCCCTGCCTTGGGTCTCGCCTTCGATCACGATGTCATGCGTCGCATCGAGCGGCGAACGCTCGCAAGTGAACTCGAAGCGGTACCGCGTGTGATGCGACGGCGCTGGCTCGGAGACGTACACATCTTCAATCGGTGGTGTCGTGGCGACCGGGGCCTGGGCTTGCAGCCCGTGCGCACACCCGCCCAGCAGGAATGCCGTTCCCACAGCTCCCGCACACGCGTTGCGGACGCTTGAAGCCTTCAATGGTGCTTGCATGGATACGCCCTCCTTGTTGGCAACATGACTAGACAACGGCGATAACGAGGTCAGGTTCACTTCTCGAGAGGCAGTGGCCTCGATGGAGTCGAGCACGCCACGCTCGCCGACGCCTTTCCCACCGAACGTCCACTTGCTCACAGCAGAAACCTGCCCGAGTTGCCCGCATGCGTGCCGTTCACCGGCACAGCTCCGCGGTCCACGTCGCGAGTTCAGCATCGCTGGGCAGCCGGTGCTCACGCGCCCAGAGTGCTTCATGGCGTGGCGACCACATGAGTTCGCCGTGTGGTCCCAGGGTGACCTGTCCCTTGGCCGCACGGGTGCGCGCGGTGGCGGCACCGAAGGCCATCGCCTGCTGCAGCCAGCGCCAACGCTCGGCGACGGGGACGGACAGGGCATCGCGCAGATGTGCGATGGCGGCGTCCTCGAAGCTGGCAGCTCCATGCGTCATGGGGCATTTCCCTGCAACGCCTGGATGCGGCGCAATTCCTCGATGTCACGCAGGTCCTGCGGCCTGCCTGCCAGCGTCTTCATGGCGATGAGGTCCTCGATGCCGGCGATGCGGCAGTCGGTGTGGCCCAGCTGGGCGACGACCGAGCCTGCCCACAGCTGTTCGAACGCGATCGGATTGCGGATGAAGAGGTCGACGGTGCAGAACGGGTCGGATGGATGCCAGACCTGGAACACCGTCATGTGGCGCTCTTCGGCCCATTCGCGGCGTTTGTCCGCGTCGGCAAAGTCACTGAGCGGTACGGGTACGCGCGCCTTGAGGCCACAGGTGGCCAGGACGTCCATCGCGTTGGTTGCGTTCTCCGTCGCGAGGTCGATCACGAGATCGAGGTCCTTCGTGAAACGCAGGAAGCCATGCAGGTTGACGGCGAAGCCGCCGGCGATGACGTAGTGCACGCCGGCCGCCTGGAGCGCGGCAAGGACGTTTTCGTAGCGCGCGACGGTCGACACCGGTTACATGTTCCGCCGGTACTCGCCGCCGACTTCGTAGAGGGCGTGGCTGATCTGGCCGAGGGAGTGGGTCTTGACGGCTTCCATCAGGGCTTCGAAGACGTTGCGGCGGGCGCGGGCGGTGGATTGCAGGAATGCGAGGGCTGATGTCGCGTCGTCATTGCCACGCACGGACCGCCCCTCACCCCGACCCTCTCCCGAAGGGAGAGGGAGACAAGCGGAGTTGCGGTTGGTTTGGTACGCGCGGACGTTGTCGATCTGCTGGGCCTTCTCGCCTTCCGTGGAGCGGATCAGTTCGATCTCGGTGGCAACGTCCGAGTGACCGTCCTTGCCGAGGAAGTTGTTGACGCCCACCAGCGGCAGGGAGCCGTCGTGCTTCTTGTGTTCGTAGTAGAGCGACTCTTCCTGGATCTTGCCGCGCTGGTACATGGTGTCCATGGCGCCCAGCACGCCGCCGCGTTCGCTGATGGCTTCGAACTCCTTGTAGACGGCCTCTTCGACGATGTCGGTCAACTTGTCGACGATGAAGCTGCCCTGCCAGGGGTTCTCGTTGAAGTTCAGCCCCAGCTCCTTGTTGATGATCATCTGGATCGCGACGGCGCGGCGCACGCTTTCTTCCGTGGGCGTGGTGATGGCTTCGTCGTAGGCGTTGGTGTGCAGGCTGTTGCAGTTGTCGAACAACGCGTACAGCGCCTGCAGCGTGGTGCGGATGTCGTTGAACTGGATCTCCTGCGCGTGCAGGGAGCGGCCGCTGGTCTGGATGTGGTACTTCATCATCTGGCTGCGCGCCGAGGCGCCATAGCGCTCGCGCATGGCGCGCGCCCAGATGCGCCTCGCGACGCGTCCGATGACGGTGTATTCCGGGTCCATGCCGTTGGAGAAGAAGAACGACAGGTTGGGCGCGAAGTCGTCCACCTTCATGCCGCGCGCGAGGTAGTACTCGACGATGGTGAAGCCGTTGGACAGGGTGAAGGCGAGCTGGCTGATCGGGTTCGCCCCGGCTTCGGCGATGTGGTAGCCGGAGATGGACACCGAGTAGAAGTTGCGCACGCCGTTGTCGACGAAGAACTGCTGGATGTCGCCCATCATCCGCAGCGCGAACTCGGTGCTGAAGATGCAGGTGTTCTGCGCCTGGTCCTCTTTCAGGATGTCGGCCTGCACGGTGCCGCGCACGGTGCGCAGGGTCTCGGCGCGGATGCGTGCGTAGACCTCGGGCTCGACCACCTGGTCGCCGGTGACGCCCAGCAGCCCCAGGCCCAGGCCGTCGTTGATCTCCGGCAGGGGGCCCGCGTACGTGGGGCGCGCGCGGCCTTCGAACATGGCCTCGATGCGCGCGTGGGCCACGTCCCAGCGGGCCTGGTCGGCGCGCAGGTACTTCTCGACCTGCTGGTCGACGGCGGTGTTCATGAACATCGCCAGGATCATCGGCGCGGGGCCGTTGATGGTCATCGACACCGAGGTGCTGGGCGCGCACAGGTCGAAGCCGGAGTACAGCTTCTTCATGTCGTCCAGCGTGGCGATGTTGACGCCGGAGTTGCCGATCTTCCCGTAGATGTCCGGGCGCGGCGCGGGGTCTTCGCCGTAGAGGGTGACGCTGTCGAACGCGGTGGACAGGCGCGCGGCGGGCAGGCCGACGGACAGGTAGTGGAAGCGGCGGTTGGTGCGCTCCGGCGTGCCCTCGCCGGCGAACATGCGGATGGGGTCCTCGCCGGTGCGGCGGTACGGGTACACGCCGCCGGTGTACGGGTACGCACCGGGCAGGTTTTCCTTCTGCAGGAAGGTCAGCAGCTCGCCCCAGCCGCGGTACGTGGGCGCGGCGATCTTGGGGATCTTCTGATGGCTCAAGGATTCGCGGTAGTTCTCCACGCGGATGGTGGTGTCGCGGACCTTGTATTCGTTGACGTCGTCGGTGATGGACTTCAGCCGCGCCGGCCACTCGCGCAGGAGCTTGAGGGCTTCGGAGTCGAGGGACTGGAGGGCGTCGTTGTAGCGCTGGCGGAGGATGAGCAACGTGCGGTCCACTTGCCCGTCATTCCCGCCAAGGCGGCTTCCACCGTCATCCCCGCGTAGGCGGGGATCCATGGACGTTGCGTCGCCCGAGTCCACCGATGAACGTCCATGGGCCCCCGCCTGCGCGGGGGCGACGAGCAAATGCTTATCGGCGTACAGATCGAGCGCCTTGGGCAGCGCCGTGTCGCCCAACTCGCGCAGGGCTTCCCACAGCGACTGCGCGCGGTCGGCGATGTCGGACTGGTGCTCGATGCGGGCGTTGATGGAGCGGCCCTGTTCCGCGATCTCGGCGAGGTAGCGCACGCGGGCGCCGGGTATGAGGACGGTGGCGCGGGGTTCGCGCAGGGTGGTGTCGACGTGGGGGTTGAAGTCGCAGCGAGGTGGCGAAACACCATCCCCACCCAACCCTCCCCTTGAAGGGGATGGCTTAGAAGCGGCGCTGGCTTGCAGCATTTCCCTTCCCTGTTCCCCGTTCCCCGTTCCCATCTTTGCCGCCAGCAGGCGGCAAAGATTGACGAACATCCAGCTGATGCCGGGATCGTTGAACTGCGAGGCGATGGTCGGGTAGACCGGCACGTCCTCGTCGGCGACGTTGAACTTCACCCGGTTGCGCTTCCACTGCTTGCGCACGTCGCGCAGGGCGTCCTCGGCGCCGCGCTTGTCGAACTTGTTGAGCACGACCAGCTCGGCGTAGTCGAGCATGTCGATCTTCTCGAGCTGGCTGGGCGCGCCGAAGTCGCTGGTCATGACGTACATCGGGAAGTCGACGAGGTCGACGATCTCCGAGTCGGACTGGCCGATGCCGGCGGTCTCGACGATGACCAGGTCGTAGCCCAGCGACTTGAGGAAGCCGATGGAGTCCTTGAGCACGACGTTGGTGGCCGCGTGCTGGCGACGCGTGGCCATCGAGCGCATGAACACGCGCGGGCTGCGCAGCGAGTTCATGCGGATGCGGTCGCCGAGCAGCGCGCCACCGGTGCGGCGGCGCGTGGGATCCACCGAGATCACGGCGATGCGCATCTCGGGGAAGCTGCTGAGGAAGCGGTTGAGCAGTTCGTCGGTGACGGAGGACTTGCCGGCGCCGCCGGTGCCGGTGATGCCGAGGACAGGCGTGGAGCGGGAACGGGGAACGGGGAACGGGGAAGCGGAAGAGCCCACAGCCCAGTGCTTGCGCAGCGATGCGAGCCGGGCGTCGTCGAATTCGCCGTCCTCGATCGCGGACAGCATCCGCCCGATCGCGATTTCGTCATCGAGCGCGGGGTTGGTCGCTTCCCCGTTCCCCGTTCCCCGTTCCCGCGCGCCGGAGGCGCGCCTGACCACGTCCTCGATCATCGCCACCAGCCCCATGTGCATGCCGTCGTTGGGGTGGTAGATGCGTTCGACGCCGTACGCCTGCAGCTCGCGGATCTCCTCGGGCGTGATGGTGCCGCCGCCGCCGCCGAAGACCTTGATGTGCGCCGCGCCGCGCTCGCGCAGCATGTCGACCATGTACTTGAAATACTCGACGTGGCCGCCTTGGTAGCTCGACAGCGCGATGGCGTCGGCGTCTTCCTGCAGCGCGGCGCGCACCACGTCCTCGACGCTGCGGTTGTGACCCAGGTGGATCACTTCCGCACCCTGCGCCTGGATCAGCCTGCGCATGATGTTGATGGCCGCGTCGTGGCCGTCGAACAGGCTGGCGGCGGTGACGAAGCGCAGCGGCGTGGCGGCCGTCTGCGAGGCGGGGAGCTGGGCGGCCGGGATGCTCATGGCGGCTCGAATGCGTGAACGAAGGACGGGGCGATTGTAGCCCCGCCCTCCCCCACGCCCGGCCTCACGCGAGCGCGAGGACGCGTTGCATGGAGGCGCACCTGTGCGCCTGCGTTCGCTTGCCGCGCCTGTTTAGCGACAGGCGCGCGGGCGCGCCTCTACGGGGACGCGTCGAACACGTACTCGTGCTGGCCGTCGCGCACGACGAGCCTGCGCGCGTCGCCGGCATCGGCACGCACGAACGCGAAGCCCGACGCGACCGGGTCGACGGTGACGAAGGCCAGGCTGCCGTCAGGCTGCGGCATCGTCGCCACCTGCGACTTGAAGCCGCCGACATCGAACCACGCGCGACCGTCGCGCTTCGTGACCACCAGTTCGCCGAGCGCGGGATTGGTGTACTTCGGCGCGAGGCCGGCGATGGCCTACGCATCGGCCGGCCACTGCAGCAGCTTGCGCTGCGCGGCGAACGCGGCGCGGTTGGCCTTGGCGGTGGCGGCTGCGGCGGCGACGGCCTGCGGTTCGCCATCGAACATCAGCTCCATCAGCCGGCGCTTGAACGGCCCGCGCATGAACACGCCTTCGTCGGCGTTGGTGAGGATCACCGCGCCGACGCGCGCCTCGGGCCACCACATCATGTTGGAGTGGAAGCCGCCCATGTCGCCGCCGTGGTCGACGATGGTGACGCCGTCGCTGCGGTCGACCATCAGTGCCATGCCGTAATGGCGGTCGGCGCCGACGGCCACCTGCGGTTCGCGCCGCTGCAGCAGCGCGGCCTCGCCGATGTAGCGCGTGCCGTCGGGCAGCAGGCCCTTGTCGATCTCCATCTGCACGTAGCGCAGCAGGTCGTTGACGGTGCTCCACGCCGCGCCCGCCGGGCGCGAGGCGCGCACGGTGTTGTTGAGTCCCATGTCCATCAGCTGCACGCGGCGGTCGATGTCGTAGCCATGCGGCGCCGAGAAGTTGCCGGTCTGCGCGTGGTCGTAGTCGAACGTGGTGTTGCGCATGCCGAGGGGCTGGAACACCAGAGTGTCCATTGCGCGGTCGAAGCCCTCGCCGAGTTCGGTACCGGGGTATGCGATCTGCCCGCCGATGTAGCCGGCGGCGGCGGCCATCGGGTTGGAGTACTGGAACAGCTCGCCGAAGCCGCTGGTGGGCTGCATGATGCCGAGCGTGGTCATCACCGTCGCCGGCGTCTGCTTCTCGCCCTCGAACAGCCATTCGTAGTCCTGCCGAGGCACGCCGGTGCAGGCGCAGATCAGGTGCTTGACCAGCACCTTGTCCGTGGTCTCCGCGCTGCCGAGGCGGAACGCGGGATACACGTCGACGGCGCGGGCGTTCCAGGCGAGTTTCCCGGCATCGACCAGCTTGGCCAGCATCAGCGTGGCCAGCGGCTTGGTGTTCGACGCGATCATGAAGCGCGTGTCGCCGTCGACCTTCGCCGGCTTGCCCTGCGTGCGCACGCCGAAGCCCTGCGAGAGCACCACCTTGCCGTCCTGCACGATGCCGATGGCGACGCCGGGCACCTCGAAGTCGCGACGCATGGTGTCGATGAAGTCGGTGACCTGCTTGAGGCGCGCGGCATCGAATTTGTGCGCGGTGCGCCCGGCGAAGTTCTCGCGCACGTGCCCCGCGGGCTGCAGGCGCTGGCTGATCTTGGCCATCTGGGAGGCGCGCCGTTCGGCGAGCGCCTGGTCGACATCGGCCAGCACCACCGTCCACTGCGTGCCCTTGCGCAGGGCGGCGGCGCTGATGGCGCGCTTGGCGTTCTCCGGCACGTCGTAGGCGTAGAAGCGGCGCTGCTCCCAGCCGTCGCGTGGCGCGCCGTCGGTGGCGACCAGGAACTTGGGCGACAGCTTGAGCGCGGCCCACGCGGCGGAGACCGCGGCATCGGGCGTGTCGGCGGTGGCATCGACGATGGCCACGCGCGAGCCGTCGGCTTCCGGCGGGGTGAGCAGCACGACGGTGCCATCGGTGCGGTGCGTCCAGCCGGCCGGCACGATGAAGCTGGTGCCGCGTGGCGTGGTGGCGGGGGCGTCCGCCGCGGCCTGCGCAGGCGTGGGTGACTGTGCCTGGACGGCCGTCGGGCAGGCCAGACCGAGCGCGACTACGACCGCAAGCGACAACAACGTGGCGACGATCCGCATGGCGCGCTCCGGGACGGGGGACGCGCGACTGTAGGCCCACGAAGGCCGATGCCACCGCCGCCGGTCGGCCCGGCGTCGGCTCCGCTAGGCTTGTGCGATGTCCACTGTCGACCCCGAACTGCACGCACTGCGCCAGGCCGCGACGGCCGACGACCCGGCCGCGTGGTCGCGGCTCGCGCTGGCGCTGGTGCTGCGCCACGCCATGGACGAGGCGTTCGACTGGCATGGTCGCGCGGCGGCACGCGGGCACGTGGTCTCGCAGGTGGAACTCGGGCGCATGCACCTGCATGGCATCGCCGGCGACGTCGACACTGCCGCAGCTGTGGCCTGCTTCGAGGCCGCCGAGGCACGGGGCTTCGCGCCGGCCGCGTACTACCTCGCGCTGGTGGCGCTGGGCGATGCAGCGCTGCGGCGCGATGCGCGCATCGACACGCGGCTGCAGGCGGCGGTCGATGCCGGATTCGCTCCGGCCCTGCGTGCCGCTGCGGTGCACTACGGGCGCCGGCCCGACCCGCGCGACCAGGCCCTGTGCGTGCGACTGATGGACGCCGCGGCGCAGCGTGGCGATGCGGTCGCCGCGCAGCTGCTGGTCGCGCGACTGCGCAACGGCGAGGGCACGCCTGCCGACGCCGCGGCGGCGACACGGCTGGAGCAGCGGCTGGCGCAGGCGGGCATCGCGCCGCTGCCGGACATCGTCGCCATGCCGCTCGGCGAGACCGCCGTGTCGATGCCGCCCGGCCGCCTCGCGCTCGAGGACGCACTGCTGCCGCCAAGGCGCACCACGCTGTCCGAGCGCCCGCGCGTGCGCCAGGTCGATGGCCTGCTGTCGTCGGACGAATGCCGCCTGCTGGTGGCCTGCGCGCGGCCGATGCTGCGTCCCTCGCAGACCGTCGACCCCGACACCGGCCAACCGCTGCGCCTGGCCCTGCGCACAAGCGACGACGCGGCCTTCGACCCGATCGTCGAGGACGTCGCGCTGCGCTGCGTGCAGTTGCGCATGGCGCAGGCCGCCGACGTACCGCTGGTGCACGCTGAGCACCTCACCGTGCTGCGTTACGCGCCCGGGCAGGAATACCGGCCGCATCGCGACTATGTGCCGCCGGGAGCGGTGGAACGCGATCGGCCCGATGCCGGCAACCGCGCGCGCACCATCTGCGCCTACCTGAACACGGTGGAGGCCGGCGGGGCGACCGAGTTCCCCGTGCCCGGCCTGCGCATCGCGCCCGCGCCCGGGCGGGCGGTGGTGTTCGACAACCTGCAGGCCGACGGGACGCCGGACGTGGATTCGCTGCACGCCGGCACCCCCGTCGAGCGCGGCGAGAAATGGCTGGCGACCCTGTGGCTGCGCGAACGGCCCTACCGCGCCTACTGACCGCACGGGCCTGCCCGCGCATCCGGCGGCAGTGCCCGGGCGTACGGACCGCCCTGGCGGCCATGGCCTAGAATGCGCGCTGCAGCGCCCGGCCTGTCCCGGCGCTGCATGCGTTTCCATACCCACACAAGCACAAGCCGCACGCGCGATGCCGATGCTCGCGGTGCACGGCGCGGAGCACCCGATGATTTTCGAAACCCTCGACACCACCGGCCACGAGCAGGTCGTGTTCTGCCACAACAAGGACGCGGGCCTGAAGGCCATCATCGCGATCCACAACACCGTGCTGGGCCCCGCGCTGGGTGGCACGCGCATGTGGCCGTACAAGACCGAGGCCGATGCGCTCAACGACGTGCTGCGCCTGTCGCGCGGCATGACGTACAAGAACGCGGTGGCGGGCCTGAACATCGGCGGCGGCAAGGCGGTGATCATCGGCGACCCGGCGCAGGACAAGTCCGAGGCGCTGTTCCGCGCGTTCGGCCAGTTCGTCGAGTCGCTGGGCGGGCGCTACATCACCGCCGAGGACGTCGGCATCGACGTCAACGACATGGAATACGTCTACCGCGAGACCGAATACGTCACCGGCGTGCACCAGGTGCACGGCGGCTCCGGCGACCCCTCCCCGTTCACCGCCTACGGCACGCTGCAGGGCCTGATGGCCGCGCTCAACAAGCGCCACGGCGACGAGGAAGTCGGCAAGTACAGCTACGCCGTGCAGGGCCTCGGCCATGTCGGCATGGAGTTCGTCAAGCTGCTCAAGGAGCGTGGCGCGAAGATCTTCGCCACCGACATCAACAAGGCACTGGTCGACAAGGCGGTGAGCGAATACGGCGTGGAAGCCGTGGGCCTGGACGAGATCTACGACGTGCCGGCGGACGTGTACTCGCCGTGCGCGCTGGGCGGCACCGTCAACGAGCAGACCCTGCCGCGCCTGAAGGCCAAGGTCATCTGCGGGGCGGCCAACAACCAGCTGTCGACCAACGCCATCGGCGACGAGGTGCAGCAGCGCGGCATCCTGTACGCACCGGACTACGCGGTGAACGCCGGCGGCGTGATGAACGTGGCGCTGGAGCTCGACGGCTACAACCGCGAACGCGCCATGCGCATGATGCGCACCATCTACCACAACCTCGCGCGCATCTTCGAAATCGCCGAGCGCGACGGCATCCCGACCTACAAGGCCGCCGACCGCCTGGCCGAGGAGCGCATCAACACCATCGGCAAGCTCAAGCTGCCGCTGGGCCGCAATACGCCGCGCTTCCAGGGGCGGATCCGCGGCGGGCATTGAGGGCAGTGAGTACGTGAGTGCGTGAGTAAGTCAGTCAGGGCGACAAGTCGCAGCAACCTGTAGCCCCGCTCTGATACCGCACTCGCGAGCTCCTGCTTCTTCTTGCTTACTTACGTCCTAACTCACTCACGGCCCCAATGCGTCCATTCCCCCTCGGCGAAGACATCGATTCCCTGCGCGACGCCGTGCGCCGCTTTGCCGATGCCGAAATCGCGCCGCGTGCCGCGCAGATCGACCACGACAACGCCTTCCCGCAGGACCTGTGGCCCAAGCTCGGCGGGATGGGCCTGCTGGGCCCGACGGTGCCGGGCGAGTACGGCGGCAGTGAACTGGGATACCTCGCCCATCTGGTGCTGATGGAGGAGATCTCGCGTGCGTCGGGCTCGGTGGGCCTGTCGTACGTCGCGCACTCGAACCTGTGCGTGTCCAACCTCGATGCCAACGGCACCGACGCGCAGCGGGCGAAGTACCTGCCGAAGCTGTGCAGTGGCGAGTGGAAGGGCGCGCTGGCGATGAGCGAGCCGGGCGCGGGTTCGGACGTCGTCGGGTCGATGGCCTGCCGCGCCGAACGCCGTGGGGACGTGTGGGTCGCCAACGGCAACAAGATGTGGATCACCAACGGCCCGGAAGCCGACGTGCTGGTGGTCTACATGCGCACCGCGGGCAAGGAGGCGGGCAGCAAGTCGATGACCGCCTTCATCGTCGAGAAGGGCTTCAAGGGATTCTCCACCGCGCAGAAGCTCGACAAGCTGGGCATGCGCGGTTCCAACACCTGCGAGCTGGTGTTCGAGGATTGCGAGATTCCGCACGAGAACGTGCTGGGCGAGGTCAACCTCGGCGTCAAGGTGCTGATGAACGGCCTCAACACCGAGCGCCTGGTCATCACCGGCGGGCCGCTGGGCCTGATGCAGGCCGCGCTCGACGCCACCCTGCCCTACGTGCGCGAGCGCCGGCAGTTCGACGCGCCGATCGGCACGTTCGGGATCATGCAGGCCAAGGTCGCCGACATGTACACCGCGCTGCAGTCCAGCCGCGCGTTCGCCTACCAGGTCGCGCGCGATTACGACGCCGGTCACAAGAGCCGCATCGATGCCGCCAGCTGCCTGCTGCACGCGTCCGAAGCGTGCGTGCAGGTTGCGCTGGAAGCCATCCAGGCACTCGGCGGCAACGGCTACATCAACGAATACCCGACCGGGCGCCTGCTGCGTGACGCCAAGCTCTACGCGATCGGCGCCGGCACCAACGAGATCCGCCGCATGCTGATCGGCCGCGAGCTGTTCGACGGCAAGTCGTAACCACCTTGGTTGCGCTCAACCGACAGCGTCGCGGTTTTGGTTGTTTCGGCTCGTCATCTCCGCGAAGGCGGGGATCCAGCGACTTTGCATCCGTTCTGTCTCCGTCGTTCGATTTGCGGCCGATGACGGGAGACAGTGGTAGTCCGCGCCGTCGAGCACCCCCTTGCCGCACCGCACCATCCACCATGATTTCCCGCCATAATCAGCCGCTTGCGCGGGCCCGGCCCGCATCGATTTCGTGGAGTCCAACATGACCGACGTCGTCATTGTCGGTGCCAAGCGCACCGCCATCGGTTCCTTCCTCGGCCAGTTCACCGGGGTGGCCACGCCCGTGCTCGGCAGTGCGGCGATCCAGGGCGCGCTCGCGCACGCGGGCATCGCGCCGGACCAGGTCGACGAGGTGCTGATGGGATGCGTGCTGCCGGCCGGGCTCGGCCAGGCCCCCGCGCGCCAGGCCTCGCTCGGGGCGGGCATCCCCGCGTCGGCCGGCTGCACCACCGTCAACAAGGTGTGCGGCTCGGGCATGAAGACCATCATGCTCGGGTATGACGCGATCAAGGCGGGGTCGGCGAAGGTCGTCGTCGCCGGCGGCATGGAGTCGATGACGAACGCGCCACACCTGCTCAACGGTTCGCGCACCGGCGTGCGCTACGGCAGCGCCGAATTCCTTGACCACATGGCGCTGGACGGCCTCACCAACCCGTACGACGGCCAGGCGATGGGCGTCTTCGGCGACATGGCGTGCAGGAAGTACGACTTCGACCGCGCCGCGCTCGATGCCTTCTCGGCCGAAAGCGCGACGCGCGCGCAGTCGGCGATCGGCGAGGGCCGCTTTCGGGACGAGGTCGTGCCGGTTACCGTAAAGGGCCGCAAGGGCGAGACCGTCGTCGACACCGACGAGGAGCCCGCGAAGATCGACCTCGCGAAGATCCCCGGCCTGCGCCCCGCGTTCGGCAAGGAGGGCGTGCTGACCGCTGCCTCGTCGTCCAAGATCTCCGACGGCGCCGCCGCCACGGTGCTGATGTCCGCCGACGAAGCCTCGTCGCGCGGCCTCACCCCGCTCGCGCGCATCGTCGCGCACGCCACCCACGCGCAGGCGCCCGAGTGGTTCACCACCGCGCCCGTGGACGCGATCCGCGCCGTGCTGGACCAGGCCGGCTGGACGGTTGACGACGTGGACCTGTTCGAGGTCAACGAAGCCTTCGCCTGCGTGGCGATGGCACCGATGCACGACCTCGGCATCCCGCACGAAAGGCTCAACGTCAACGGCGGCGCGTGCGCGCTCGGCCACCCGATCGGCGCCAGTGGCGCGCGACTGGTGGTGACGCTGGTCCATGCCCTGCGCGCCCGCGGGGCACGTCGCGGCGTGGCGTCGCTGTGCATCGGCGGCGGTGAAGCGACGGCGATCGCGCTGGAACTCGTCTGATACGAGCCGCCACTGAATCGCGCATGCACTTAACGCCGGTTTCACGAAAAAAGAACACAGGCCCGCTTGACACGCGTCACCGGCTTGTCATCATGGTATCGGCGCGCAACTGCGCGTTGCCAAACCCACGACGAGGACTTTCAACCATGACGTTCAACAAGGCGCTTCTCGCCCTGGCCCTGGGCTTCGCCCTGGCCGCCTGCTCGAACCAGCAGCAGGCCGAAGACTCCGCTGCCGAAGCCGCCGAAGCTGCCGGCGAAGCCGCTGAGGCCGCTGCCAACGCCGCCGCCACCGGCGACGCCGCCGCCGCCGACGCTGCCCAGGCTGCTGCCAACACCGCCGCTGCCGCCGCCGATTCGGCTGCCGCTGCCGCTGGCCAGGCCGCTGCTGCCGGCGACGTGACCGCTGCCGACGACGCTGCCGATGCCGCCGAGAACGCGGCCGACGCCGCGGAGCAGGCGCAGGACGGCGCCGAAGAGGCCGCCGCCGGTGCCGACGCCGCCACCAACAACGACGGCCAGTAATCGCCTCGTTCTTGGTTGCATGCAACATGGAAGGCCGCCGGCTTGCCGGCGGCTTTTCCTTATGTCAGTGAACGAAGACCGCCGGCCCGCCGGACCTAGCGCGCACTGGTTTTGCCTGATGTCGTAACCGCGTTCCTTTCAGACAACTCCTCCGGAGACACCCCATGAAGATCAAGCTTGCCGTCCTCCTCGCCGCCACTGTCCTGTCGCTGGCCGCCTGCAAGAACGAAACCGCCACCGCCCAGGGCGAGGCCGCCGAGGCCGAAGCCGCCGCCGACCAGGCCGGCGCCGCTGCCGCTGACGCCGCCGCCGCCGCCGGTGCCGCCGCCGCCGAAGGCGTCGACGCCGCTGCCGCCGCCACGGGCGAGGCTGCTGCCGAAGTCGCCGCCAACGTCGACCAGGCCGCCGACGCCGCCGCCGCCGCTGCCAACGAGGCTGCTGCCGGTGCCGCCCAGGCCACGGCCGACGCTGCCAACGCCACTGCCGACGCTGCGCAGGAAGTGGCCAACAAGGCCGACGCCGCCGCGGAAGACGCGAAGAACTGATCGCCCGTCGCAAGGTGACGTGATCGAAGGGCCCGCCATGCGGGCCCTTTTTTTTTGCCCGGCCTGCGGCGGGCGCACACCGGGCGTCTGCGCATGGGCGTGACGCGCGGCGGATTGATCGCCCGCATCGTGCAACGGTTCGACTGGTGAATCGCCGCGACGTGATGCCGGCTCGCGTGGCTCGATGTCGCGCGCAACAGCGCTGCCCGCGTGCGGGCAACTGCCGAATCCATAACTTCGTCGCTTGCTGTCCAACATGCGTCGCTTCGACGATCGCCGATGGTCGGGACCTGGCGTGTTCCGCTGCGATGACGTGTCCGTTGCCCTGCCACTGCATGTCGCCCGGGTGATCCTCCCCATGTCCCGCTGACATGCAGCGCGCCGCTGCGTCATCGGATCGACGCGTCTACCCGATCGATCCTGCGGATCGTCAAGAGCGGTCCCCATGCCTGCCGCTTCCGCGATTGGCCACAGGGCTGCCAACGCCAGGCGCTCCAACGCTTCGCTGCATGTGGCCGCCCGCGTACCGCTGTGGTGTGATGCGCGCCCGGTCCCGCCCTGCCCTGCCCATGCCTGTCCTGCACACCCAGCTCGATGCCCGCTCGCCCGAGTTCCGCGACACCGCGGCGCACCATCGCTCGCTGGTGGAGGAACTCGACCGGCGGCTGGCGCGCGCGGCCGATGGCGGCGGCGAGAAGGCGCGGGCCCGGCACACCGAGCGCGGCAAGCTGCTCGCGCGCGAGCGCATCGAGGGACTGCTCGATCCTGGCTCGCCGTTCCTCGAGATCGCGCCGCTCGCGGCCGAAGGCATGTACGACGACGCAGCACCGGCCGCGGGCATGGTCTGCGGCATCGGGCGCGTCAACGGCCTCGAAGTGGTGGTGGTCGCCAACGACGCGACGGTCAAGGGCGGCACCTACTTCCCGATGACGGTCAAGAAGCACCTGCGCGCGCAGGAGATCGCGCGCGAGAACCGCCTGCCGTGCATCTACCTCGTCGATTCCGGTGGCGCGTTCCTGCCGCTGCAGGACGAGGTGTTCCCCGACAGGGAGCACTTCGGCCGCATCTTCTACAACCAGGCGCAGCTGTCGGCGCTCAACATCCCGCAGGTCGCCGTGGTGATGGGCAGCTGCACCGCCGGTGGCGCTTACGTGCCCGCGATGTGCGACGAATCGATCATCGTCAGGGAACAGGGGACGATCTTCCTCGGTGGACCGCCGCTGGTGAAGGCGGCGACGGGCGAAGTGGTCGATGCCGAAACCCTGGGCGGCGCCGACGTGCACACGTCCATCTCCGGCGTGGCCGACCACTTCGCCGAGGACGACCGCCACGCGCTGCAGATCGCGCGCGACATCGTCGGCACGTTCAACCGCCGCAAGACGCTGCCGGTCGCCGTGCGTCCCGCGCGCGAGCCGCTGTACGCGGCCGAGGAGCTCTACGGCATCGTGCCCGCCGACACCCGCCGCCCGTTCGACATCCGCGAGGTCATCGCGCGCGTGGTCGACGGCAGCGAGCTGCAGGAGTTCAAGGCGCGTTACGGCAAGACGCTGGTCACCGGCTTCGCGCACCTGCACGGCTACCCGGTCGGCATCGTCGCCAACAACGGCATCCTGTTCGCCGAGAGCGCGCTCAAGGGCGCGCACTTCATCGAGCTTTGCAACCAGCGCGGCATCCCGCTGGTGTTCCTGCAGAACATCACCGGCTTCATGGTCGGCAGGAAGTACGAGCAGGCCGGCATCGCCAAGGACGGCGCGAAAATGGTCACCGCGGTGGCGTGCTCGCACGTGCCTAAGTTCACCGTGGTGGTCGGCGGCAGCTTTGGCGCGGGCAACTACGCGATGTGCGGCCGCGCGTATGGCGCGCGTTTCCTGTGGATGTGGCCGAACGCGCGGATCAGCGTGATGGGTGGCGAGCAGGCGGCCAGCGTGCTGGCCACCGTGCGGCGCGATGGCATCGAGGCCGCCGGCGCGACCTGGAGCGCGGGGGACGAGGACGCCTTCAAGGCGCCGATCCGCGCGCAATACGAGGCGCAGGGCAATCCGTACTACGCGACCGCGCGGCTGTGGGACGACGGCATCATCGATCCGGCCGATACCCGGCGCGTGCTCGGCCTCGGGCTGTCGGCGAGCCTCAACGCGCCGATCGAGAGCGCACCCGGCCGCGATGGCACGCGGTTCGGGATCTTCCGGATGTAAGGACCGGTTTATTCAGGGACGTGGACGCGGGATGAACACATGGCGACAGGTTGTGATCCGCGTCACGCCAGGCGGTGGCGCGAAGACCGCGTGACGGGGGTAGGCTCGCCGGGCTGATCCGGCATCCCTTGTCCCCCGATTGGAGCCCGCATGGCCATCTTCAACCAGCCGTCCACCGCCAAGCGCGAGAACGCGCCTCTTCCGCCGGAACCGTCCTTCGCCGACTCGGCCCTCAAGAAGCAGCCGGACCCGGCGAGCGAATTCTCGTTCGGCTCGCAGCACGCCACGTCGCCCGCCCCAGCCGCGACGCCGGCGCCGCAGCGCGCGCCCGACCCGCAGCTCAAGGAGTCGCTGATCGCCGCCGACCTCACCATCGAGGGCAAGATCCAGGGCGCCGGGCACGTGCGCATCGCCGGCAAGTTCAAGGGCGACGTCGACGTGCAGGGCGACCTCACGATCGAGGTCGGCGCCCGCGTCAACGGTGGCGTGCGCGCGCGCAAGGTGACGATCGCGGGCGAGCTCGAAGGCAACGTCGAGCAGGCCGAGCATGTCGAGCTGTTGGCCAGCGGTGCGATGACCGGCGACCTCAAGGCCGGCACCGTCAACTTCGCCAATGGCGCCCGCATGCGCGGCCAGGTCGACTTCGGCTTCGGCGACGCCCCGCGCGCGGGCAAGACCCGCAACGGCAACGCGGAGCCCGCGGGCGCGCAATGAGCGCCCCGCGACCGGGCACGGCCGGCGCCACTCGGACGTGCCCGCACTGCAAGGCGGTCATCCTCGAAAGCGCTGCGGTGTGCCCGGCATGCCGCGGCCACCTGCGCTTCGACGGGACCACTCAGGGCTCCTCGTCGGCGCACCTCGCGCAGCAACCGGTCGAGTCGCCGCTGCGCGTCGAGGGCACGCTTCGCCATCCTCCCGGCGAGGCGCCGTGGGAGTACTCGATGGTGCTCGCGATCCGCGACGAGCGCGGCGAGGAGATCGCGCGCAAGGTGGTGGGCGTGGGGGCGCTGTCAGGCGATGACCTGCGGACGTTCACGCTGTCGGTGGAGGTGAACGCGGTGTCCGAGCGCGGCAAGAAGCTGCGGCACTAATTGATGCGTCGAGGCGCGGCTGCGCGCCTGAACTCTGGCGTCAACTGACGCAATCGATGTTTCGGGCAGGCGCGCAGGCGCGCCTCTACGGCACGCCCTGCAGTTCGTGCGACTAGGCGATGCCGAGCCGGCTCGGCGCTACGTTGCGCGAGCTAGTCGCAGCCCGAGCATTCCCCGCACGCCTTGCCGCCGAGCGCCGGCGGGGCGATGCGGCGGCCGACGGCCTGCATCCATGCCGGACGCCCCGGCCGCACCAGCGGCACGGCGCAGGCCACGCGCAGGCGACGGGTGGCATCGGGCCACTGCACGCGCATGACGTACGCAGCGCTGGCGAGCACCGCCAGCGCGATCGCGACGTATTGCACGAGCAGGCCCGGGTCCATCAGCCGGCTCCCAGCGCAACCGCGAGCTGGTAGGTGACCAGCGACGCGAGGTACGCCAGCGCGAACAGGTAGCCGGTGGCGATGCCCACCTGCCGCCACGAATGCGTCTCGCGCTTGATGGTCGCGAGCGTGGACAGGCACTGCGGCGCATAGATGAACCACACCAGCAGCGACAGCGCGGTGGCCAGCGACCAGTCGGCGCTGATGATCGGGGTCAGCGCATCCGCGGCGGCGGCGTCGTCGGCCGCCTGCAGCGCATAGACCGTGGCGAGCGAGGCGACCGCCACCTCGCGCGCGGCCAGGCCCGGGATCAGCGCGATGCAGATCTGCCAGTTGAAGCCGAGCGGCGCGAACACGACCGCCATCGCGTGGCCGATGCGGCCGGCGAAGCTGTAGTCGATGGCCGGGCCGACCGCGCCTGCCGGCGGCGCCGGGAACGACAGCAGGAACCACAGCAGCACGGTCATCGCCAGGATGATCCCGCCCACGCGCTTGAGGAAGATCCACGCGCGTTCCCACAGCCCGATCAGGAGGTCGCGCGGATGCGGCATGCGGTAGGCGGGCAGCTCGAGCATCAGCGCATGCTCGCCGGTGTCGCGGCGCCACCGCTTCATCACCCACGACACCACCAGTGCACTGAGGATGCCGGCGGCGTACAGCCCGAACAGCACCAGCCCCTGCAGGTTGAAGATGCCGACCTGCTCGCGCGGGATGAACGCACCGATCAGCAAGGCGTAGACCGGCAGGCGCGCGGAGCACGTCATCAGCGGCGCCACCATGATCGTGGCGAGGCGGTCGCGCGGGTCCTGGATCGAGCGCGTGGCCATGATCCCGGGGATCGCGCAGGCGAAGCTCGACAGCAGCGGGATGAACGAGCGCCCCGAGAGCCCGGCCTTCGACATCAGCCGGTCGAGCAGGAACGCCGCGCGTGGCAGGTAGCCGGATTCCTCGAGCGCGAGGATGAAGGCGAACAGCACCAGGATCTGCGGCAGGAACACGATCACGCCGCCGACGCCGGCGATGATGCCGTCGACCAGCAGGCTCGCCAGCGGACCCTCCGGCAGGCGTGCTGCGGTCCAGGCGCCCAGCGCGGCGGTGCCGCCGTCGATGAGTTCCATCACCGGCGCGGCCCAGGCGTACACGGCCTGGAAGATCAGGAACATCACCACCGCGAGCGTCGCCAGGCCCACCACCGGATGCAGCAGCCAGCGGTCCAGCGCGTCATCGAGCACGGCGGTGCGGCGCGGCTGGGCCACCGCGATGTCGAGCAGGCGGCGCGTCTCGGCATGCAGGTCATCGAGCGTGGGCTCCACGGCCGGCGCGGGCGCGGCATGCGGGGTCGCGCCCAGTGCCTCGATGCGCTCGACCAGCGCGCGCGCGCCATCGCGCTGCACCGCGACGGTGGGCACCACGGGCACGCCGAGTTCGCGCTGCAGTGCGTCGAGGTCGATCTCGATCCCGCGACGCCGCGCGGCGTCCATCATGTTGAGCGCCACGACCATCGGGCGGCCGAGTGCGCGCACTTCGAGGGCGAAGCGCAGGTGCAGGCGCAGGTTGGTGGCGTCGACCACGCACACCAGCACGTCGGGGGCGGGTTCGCCGGGATAGAAGCCGCGGCAGAGGTCGCGGGTCACCGCCTCGTCGAGGCTGGCGGCGTGGAAGCTGTAGGCGCCCGGCAGGTCGAGCACCGCGTAGGCGCGGCCCGACGGCGCGACCAGGCGGCCTTCCTTGCGCTCGACGGTGACGCCGGCGTAGTTGGCCACCTTCTGCCGGCTGCCGGTCAGCAGGTTGAACAGCGCGGTCTTGCCGCAGTTCGGATTGCCGACCAGCGCCAGCCGCGGCAGCGTGCCCGTGCTCACGCGACCGCCTGCACGCGGATGCGCGCGGCCTCGCTGCGGCGCAGGGCGAAGCGGGTGAAGCCGACCTGCACCAGCAGCGGTTCGGCGGCGAACGGGCCAGCGGCCATGACTTCGACGCGCTCGCCGGCGACGAAGCCCAGCTCGCGCAGGCGCCGGGCGATGGCGTCGTTGGGACCGGTGTCCTCGACGGCATGCACCGTCGCCGCGGTGCGCCGCGGCAGTTGCGTCAGGTCCAAGGCAGGACGGCTCAAACAGGAATGGTTCTCATCCTAGCACCGCCAGCGCGCGCGGCCGGGCCGGCGCGGGCGGCGTTTATGATCGCGGCCCCGCCGATGGAGCCCGCGATGACCGTGCCTCTCGCCATCCTGACCGAGGGCCCGGTCCTGCGCCTGCGCATGCAGCGCCCGGCGCTGCACAACGCGTTCGATCCCGGCCTGATCGCCGCGCTCACCGCGGCGTTGGACGGCCCGGCGCGCGAGGCGAGCGTGCGCGTGGTGGTCCTGGAAAGCGAGGGTGCGTCGTTTTCAGCTGGCGCCGACCTCAACTGGATGCGCGGCATGGCCGCCGCCAGCGAGGCCGAGAACACCACCGACGCCCTCGCCCTGGCGCGCCTGATGCGCACGCTGGACGAACTGCCCCGCCCCACCCTCGCCCGCGTGCAGGGCGCGGCGTTCGGCGGCGGCGTGGGGCTCATTGCCTGCTGCGACATCGCCATCGGCGTGGCGTCGGCGAAGTTCGGGTTGACCGAGAGCAGGCTGGGGCTGCTGCCGGCGGTGATCTCGCCGTACGTCATAGACGCCATCGGCGCGCGCCAGGCGCGGCGCTGGTTCGCCACCGCCGAACTGTTCGATGCCGCGCAGGCAGAGCGCATGGGGCTTCTGCATGCGGTGGTCGAGGACGCCGCCGCGCTCGACGCGGCCATCGCGCGGCAGGTCGACCTGCTGCTCAAGGCCGGGCCCGTGGCCGCCGCCGGCGCCAAGCAGCTGGTACGACGCGTGGCGGTGACGCCCGACCGCGACACCTGCGATGCCGACAACGCCGCGCTGATCGCACGCCTGCGTGTCTCGCCCGAGGGGCAGGAAGGACTGGCGGCGTTCCTCGACAAACGCCAGCCCGCGTGGATGGCTTGAAAGCCCTCCCCTTCAAGGGGAGGGTTGGGTGGGGATGGTGGTAAGCCAAATTCTCGAACCGCACGGAGGCGGCATACAAGGACAAACCAATCAAACAATCAGTGCGGAAGGACGCGCACGAGCGTTACGGAACGCACCGACGGATGCAGAGCGCGCGCTCTGGCAATACCTGCGCCGCCGGCAAGTCCAAGGCTGCAAGTTCCGCCGCCAGCACCCGTATCGCGATTTCATCCTCGACTTCGTCTGCCTTGAACAAAAGCTTGTGATCGAACTCGATGGCGGACAGCATTTTGGAGCACGCACGGTACGACGAGTACCGCACGACTGTTCTCGAACGCGACGGATTTCGCCTACTGCGGTTCTGGAACGACGATGTACTGCGCAGCATCGAGGACGTGATGGATATGGCGTACCGCACCATTGAAGCAAGGAGGCGACCACCATCCCCTCCCCAGCCCTCCCCTTGAAGGGGAGGGAGTACGCGTCGCGCAATTGAACCTATCCGCTCTCATTAACCTTCACGCACGCGGTGATCCGCGACCCTCGAAGACACGCATGTTCCCCAAGATCCTGATCGCCAACCGCGGCGAAATCGCCTGTCGCGTCATCCGCACCTGCCGCCGGCTCGGCGTGCGCACGGTTGCGGTGTATTCGGATGCCGACGCCGATGCCCAGCACGTGCGCCAGGCCGACGAGGCCGTGCACATCGGCGGCGCCGCGCCGGCCGAGAGCTACCTGCGCGGGGACGCGGTGATCGCCGCGGCGCTGGCCACCGGTGCGCGCGCGATCCACCCGGGCTACGGATTCCTCAGCGAGAACGCGGACTTCGCCGACGCGGTCGAGGCCGCGGGCCTGGTCTTCATCGGGCCGAAGGCGGCGTCGATGCGCAAGATGGGCAGCAAGGCCGGCGCGAAGGAACTGATGCAGGCCGCCGGCGTGCCGGTGGTGCCCGGCTACACCGGCGTGGAGCAGGCGCCCGATCTCCTGCAGCGCGAGGCCGACCGCATCGGCTACCCGCTGATGATCAAGGCCGCGCACGGCGGCGGCGGCAAGGGCATGCGCATCGTGCGCGCGTCCGGCGAATTCGCCGCCGCGCTGGAGAGCTGCCAGCGCGAGGCATCCACCGCCTTCGGCCGCGACCGCGTGCTGCTGGAGCGCTACGTCGAGCAACCACGCCATATCGAGATCCAAGTCTTCGGCGACGCGCACGGCCACGTGATCCACCTCGGCGAACGCGAGTGCAGCGCGCAGCGGCGCTACCAGAAGGTGCTGGAGGAATCGCCCTCGCCGTTCCTGACCCCGGCGATGCGCGATGCGATGGGCGCGGCGGCGGTGCTGGCCGCGCGCGCGATCGACTACGTCAACGCGGGCACGGTGGAGTTCATCGTCGATCCCGCGGGCCGGTTCTACTTCATGGAGATCAACACGCGGCTGCAGGTCGAGCACCCGGTGACCGAGTGCGTGACCGGGTTCGACCTGGTCGAATGGCAGTTGCGCATCGCCGCCGGCGAGCCGCTCCCGGTGTCGCAGGACGAGGTCACGCAGACCGGGCACGCGATCGAGGTGCGGCTGTACGCCGAGGATCCGGACGCCGGCTTCCTGCCCGGCTCGGGCCGCCTCGAGCGCCTGCGCCTGCCCCTTGCCGACGCGCACGTGCGCGTGGATTCGGGCGTCGTCGAGGGCGACGCGGTGACCATCCACTACGACCCGATGATCGCCAAGCTCATCGTCCAAGACGCCGACCGCTCGCGCGCCCTGCAGCGGCTGCGCGAGGCGCTGGCGCGCTGCGCGGTGACGGGACCGAAGTCGAACATCGCGTTCCTGGAACGGCTGGTGCGGCATCCGGCCGTCGTCGGCGGCACGATCGATACCGGCTACCTCGACCGCCATCTCGAGGAATTCATCGGCGCACCGGGCGCGGCCGGGACGGCGCTTGACCGCGGGCAGGCACGCGAACCCGGCGCAAGTGATCCGTACGCGGTCCTGCGCATCGGCGCCGCGGTGCTGAGGCTGGCCGCGCAGGAGCACGAGACCGCACGCGCGGCGCGCGCGTCAGGTGACCCCGGCTCGCCATGGGCGCGCGCCGACGGCTGGCGCCTGGGCCACGGGGCGCGGCGGCGCGTGGTGCTGCGCGAGGGCGATGCACGCATCGAGGCGGTCGCGCGGGGCGTGGGCGATGCTTACTTCCTGGAACTCGGCGGCACGCGCCACCATGTCGAGGGCGTGCGCCGCCACGGCGACGTGCTCGAACTGCGCATCGACGGCCACGCACGGCGCCTGCAGGTAGTCGACGACAGCCTGGCCGGCGACGGCGGCGCGGTCACGCTGCATGACGGCACCCATCGCCTGCGGGTGGCCGCGGCGCCGCTGTACGAGCCGGTGCAGGCGGGCGATGCCGGCCGCGGCGACCGCGTGCTGGCGCCGATGCCGGGCCGGGTGGTGCTGGTGCGTACGGCGGTCGGCGACGAGGTGGCGGCCGGCGAGGAAGTGATGGTGATCGAAGCGATGAAGATGGAGCTGAGCCTGAAGGCGCCGCGGGCCGGCCGCATCGCGGAGATGCGCGCGGCGGCCGGTGACCAGGTCGAGGCCGATGAGGTGCTCGCCACGCTGGAGGCGCCATGAGTTCCGGTAGAGGCGCGCCTGCGCGCCTGACGCAGGGACCCGAACGTATCGGGGCGAACCTGCGGTGGTATCGACACATGGAGCAGGCGCGCGGGCGCGCCTCTACGCGATGAACGACTTCGTGCGCATCGTCGAGGTCGGGCCGCGCGACGGGCTGCAGAACGAGACCGCGTTCATCGCGACCGCCGACAAGATCGAGCTGGTCGACCGCCTTTCGGCCACCGGCCTGCGCACGGTCGAGGCGACCAGCTTCGTCAGCCCGAAGTGGGTGCCGCAGCTGGCCGATGCGGCGGAGGTCTTCGCTGCCATCACGCGAAGGCCCGGCGTCGCCTACCCGGTGCTGGTGCCCAACCTGCAGGGCTACGAGCGCGCGCGTGGCGTGGGCGTGGAGGAGATCGCGGTGTTCACCGCCGCGTCCGAAGCGTTCAACGCGAAGAACATCAACGCGACCATCGACGAATCGCTGGCCCGCTTCGCGCCGGTGATGGAGCGCGCGAAGGCCGATGGCGTGCGCGTGCGCGGCTATGTATCCACGGTGCTGGGCTGCCCGTACCAGGGCGAGGTGCCGCTGTCCGATGTCGTGCGCGTGGCGAGCGCGCTGGTCGACATGGGCTGCTACGAGGTGTCGCTGGGCGACACCATCGGCGTGGGCACCCCCGCGAAGGCGGCGGCGATGGTGCGCGCGGTGGCGGACGAGGTGCCGGTGGACGCCATCGCGATCCACTTCCACGACACCTACGGCCAGGCGCTGGCCAACGTGCTGGCGTGCATGGAGACCGGCGTGCGGGTGGTCGATGCCGCTGTATCGGGCGCGGGTGGTTGCCCGTACGCGAAGGGCGCCAGCGGCAACGTCGCCAGCGAGGACGTGGTGTACATGCTGCATGGACTGGGGATGGCCACCGGCATCGACCTGCCCGCGCTGGCCGCGACCGGACGCTGGCTGGCGGGCAAGCTCGGGCGCGACACCGGCAGCAAGGTCGGCCGCGCGCTCGCCGCCGCATGAACGCCGGCGACACGTTCGTCATCCGCCCGATCGAGCCACGCGACGACGCGGCGATCGCCGCGATCATCCGCGAGGTGATGACCGGTTTCGGCGCATGCGGCGCGGGCTTCGCGATCAACGATCCGGAAGTCGACTGGATGCACCGTGTGTATGCCGCGCCGCGCCATGCATACTTCGTGGTCGAGCTCGACGGCGTGGTTGCCGGCGGTGGCGGCATCGCGCCGCTGGCGGGTGGTGACGGCGACACCTGCGAGCTGCGCAAGATGTACTTCCTGCCCGCCTTGCGCGGCCGCGGCGCAGGCGCGGCGCTGATCGAGCGCTGCCTCGACTTCGCGCGGGGCGCGGGTTTCAGCCGCTGCTACCTCGAGACCCTGACCGGCATGGATGCGGCGCAGGCGCTGTACGCGCGCACCGGATTCCGACGCATCCCCGCGCCGATGGGCGACACCGGCCACGGCGGGTGCGACCGGTGGTTCGTGATGGACCTCTGACCCGGGTCCACGTGGCCTGATTGCGTCGACGCCGCACTCCTCCGAGTCGCCGGCTGCAAGCGCGTCAGCGCGCCAGGCCGATACACTTCGCGGCCCCGTTCCACGGACCGACTCCATGCAACTCGACTCCCTCCGCGCCGTCGTCACCGGTGGCGTTTCCGGCCTCGGCCTGGCCGTCGCGCAGCACCTCGTCGCGCATGGCGGCCGGGTCACCCTGCTCGACGTCAACGATGCGAAGGGTGCCGAGGCCGTCGCCGCGCTCGGCGCGGGCAATGCGAGCTACGTGCGCACCGACGTCACCGACGAGGCCGGCGTGGCGCAGGTGCTCAGGGACGCGCAGGCCGCGATGGGCGGGCTCGATGCCGCGATCAACTGCGCCGGCATCCTCGGCGCGGGCCGCGTGCTCGGCCGCGAGGGCTCGATGAAGCTCTCGCAGTTCCAGGCCACGGTGATGGTCAACCTAGTTGGCAGCTTCAACGTCGCCAAGGCCGCCGCCGAGCTGATGCAGCACAACGCACCGAATGCACAAGGCGAGCGTGGCGTGATCGTCAACACCGCCTCGGTGGCCGCGTACGAGGGCCAGATCGGCCAGGCGGCCTATTCCGCATCGAAGGGCGGCGTGGTCGGCATGACCCTGCCGATGGCGCGCGAAGTTGCGCGTTTCGGCATCCGGGTGATGACCGTGGCGCCGGGCATCTTCTGGACGCCGATGGTCGACGGCATGCCCGAGGACGTGCAGACCTCGCTGGCAGCGTCGATCCCGTTCCCGTCGCGCCTCGGCAAGCCGGAGGAATTCGCCGACCTCGTCGCCTACATCCTCACCAACAGCTACCTCAACGGCGAGACCATCCGCCTGGACGGGGCGACGCGGCTGGCGCCGAAATAGAGCAAGAGCGGGAACGGGGAACAGGGAACGGGGAAGCAAGAACCGGCGCCCTCGACTCTGTTACCGCTTCCCTGTTCCCCGTTTCCCGTTCCCGCTTTGAAGAACCCCTCATGAAGGCTTACGACATCAAGAAAGGCAACGTCGTCGAACACAACGGCGGCGTGTACCAGGTGCGCGACATCGAGCGTTCGTCGCCACAGGGGCGCGGCGGCAACGTCAAGTACCGGTTCACCATGTACAGCGTCCCGGGCGGCAACAAGCTCGATGCCAGCTACGGCGGCGACGACGAGCTCAAGGAAGTCGAGCTGACGCGCCGGCAGGCGACGTTCTCGTACAAGGACGGCGATGCGTTCGTGTTCCTCGACGACGAGGACTACACGCCGTACACGCTGGAAGCCGCGGCGCTGGGCGATTCGGCCGGCTACATCGTGCCGGACCTCGCCGGCTGCTACGTGCAGCTGATCGACGAACAGCCCGTCGCTCTGCAGCTGCCGCAGACGGTGGCCATCGAAGTCATCGAGACGCCACCCGAGCTCAAGGGCGGCACCGCTACCAAGCGGCCGAAGCCGGCCACGCTGTCCACCGGGATCGAGATCATGGTCCCCGAGTACATCGGCAGCGGCGAGCGCGTGCTGGTGAACACCACGACGGGCGAGTTCTCCGGCCGCGCGGACTGAGCGCGGCGATCGATACGCGGTAATGCATGGACACGCCGGCGATGCCGGCGTTGTCCGGTCTGGTCAGTCGTCGAGCGTGCAGCATCGGTGCGCCGACGCCGAGCGGGCTCGGGGCCACACGCGAGCGCACCGATCGGTTGGGTTGAAGCGCGCCACCGCGAAGCGCTCCGGTGGGCCAGGGCCCACCCTATGGGGATGGTTGGCTCCGCTGTGCAGCCGTTCGCGCGAGCCACTTGCCTGCCATCCGCCGCACCGACGCATCGGCGCCCTCCTCGTCCATGAGTTGCGCGATGTCGCGCCATGCCAGGTCCAGCGATTCCTCGCTGACCGCGTAGACCTCGCACTCGCCGGCGCGCACCACGTAGCGCACGTCGTAGTGCCAATGGCCGGGCACGTCCGCGCGCGCCGGGATCCAGTGGCGGTCCACGTCGAACAACGCTTCGCTCTCGAGCACCAGCCCGGCAAGCCCGGATTCCTCCGCGGCCTCCTTCAGCGCCACGCGCGGCAGGTCGCGGTCGCCATCTGCGTGGCCGCCCAACTGCAGCCACAGCCCGAGCTTGCGGTGATGGGTCAGCAGCACGCGCGTGCCCCCGCGGTCGACCAGCCAGGCCGATGCGGTCAGGTGGCCGGCCAGGCGCTCCCGCCCGAAGGCATGCGCGCCGTCGTCGAGCAGGTCGACGAATCCCTCCACCGTCGGCGCCTCGCGCGGCCAGCGCGCGGCGTAATCGCGCAGCGCGGCACGCAGCCCCGCATCGGTGGTCTCGCCCATGCCGCGCGTCGGTTCGGGATCGGGCATGACGCGGGCAACATGCGGCGGCGCAGGGTAACGCAGTCGCCATGCGTCCCGCCCGGCGACGCGTCGAGATCCGAGTCGGTGCCGGGCGCGCGCCTTGTATAGGCGCGCAGCCGTGGAGTAAGGTCCGGCGGCTCGCGTCATCCGGCGCGACGGCCCGCGCGCACGCGGGCCCGGCATCCAGTGGGGAGAAGGCAATGCTGTTCTGGCGCGTCAAGCCGCTCGACAAGATCCTCGAGACGGCGGAGAAGAAATCGCTCAAGCGCCAGCTCGGCGCCTTCCAGCTCACCATGCTCGGCATCGGCGCGATCATCGGCACCGGCATCTTCGTGCTGACCTCGGTGGCCGCGCAGTCGGCCGGCCCCGCGATGATGGTGAGCTTCGTGATCGCCGCGGTGGTGTGCGCGCTGGCGGCGCTGGCGTACGCGGAACTGTCCTCGATGGTGCCGGTCTCCGGCTCCGCGTACACCTACACGTACGCGGTGCTGGGCGAATTGGCCGCGTGGGTCGTCGGCTGGGCGCTGGTGCTCGAGTACGCGGTCGCCGCCGGCGCTGTGGCGGTGGGCTGGTCGGGCTACATGCACGGCATCCTCAACCAGATCGGGTTGTCGATGCCGCCGATGCTGATGGCCGGGCCGTTCGACACGGTCACCATCGACGGCGTCGAGCAGGCCGGCACCTTCAACGTGCTCGCCTCGCTGTGCGCGCTGGCGATCACCGCCCTGCTGGTGCTGGGTACCTCCAAGAGCGCGGCGTTCAACGCGTTCCTGGTGGTCATCAAGCTGGCGGCGCTGGCGATCTTCATCGCGATCGCGCTGCCCGCCTTCGACGGCGCCAACTTCCAGCCGTTCATGCCCAACGGGTTCTGGGCCAACGAGCGCGAGATCGGCGGCACCATGCTGACGGTCGGCGTCACGGCGGCCGCGGCGACGATCTTCTTCGCGTACGTCGGCTTCGACGCGGTGTCCACCGCGGCTGAGGAAACCGTGAACCCGCAGCGCAACATGCCGATCGGCATCGTCGGCTCGCTGGCGATCTGCACGCTGATCTACCTGCTGGTGGCGGCCGCCGCGACCGGCGCGATCGGCGCGCAGCCGACCGGCACGCTGGCCAACTCCGACGAGCCACTGGCGCTGGTGCTGCGCGAGCTGGGCTTCCCGTGGGTGGGCACCGCGGTGGCGCTGGCCGCGGGCCTCGCGCTGCCGTCGGTGGTGCTGATGATGCTGTACGGCCAGACCCGCGTGTTCTTCGTGATGTCGCGCGACGGGCTGCTGCCGGAAGGCCTGTCGAAGGTGCATCCGAAGTACCACACCCCGCACATCATCACGATCATCACCGGCGTGGCGGTGGCGTTGTTCGCGGGCATGTTCCCGGTGCGCATGCTGGCCGACATCTCCAACTCGGGCACGCTGTTCGCGTTCGCGATGGTGGCCGCGGCGGTGCTCATCCTGCGCCGCACCGAGCCGGACCGCCCGCGCGGCTACCGCGTCCCGGCGGCATGGCTGATCTGCCCGCTGGCGATCCTCGGGTGCATCTTCCTATTCCTGAACCTGTCGGGGAAGACGGAGCTGCTGTTCCTGGGCTGGACGGTGCTCGGCCTGCTGTTCTACTTCGCCTACGGCTACCGCCGCAGCCACATGGCGCCGGGCCGCGCGCTTCCGCGGACCTGACGCTTAACTCGTCACACCACCGGACGGCGCGGGAAACCGCGCCGTCCGCGTGTCCGGCGCACCGACACGCCGGGCAAACGCGCGATGGATACACTCGCGCCATGACCGCGCTTCCCTACGACCCGCAACGCCTGTCCCACTGCGCCGGCGAGATCATCGTCAACGTGCGCGAGCTGGCGCAGCGTGGCTGGACGCCGGCGACCAGCAGCAACTTCTCGCGCCGCATCGACGATCGCCACGTGGCGATCACGGTCTCCGGCCGCGACAAGGGCCGGCTGACCGAGCACGACATCATGGTCGTCGACACCGATGGCGCGCCGGTGGCCACCACGCAGAAATCCTCCGCCGAGACGCTGCTGCACACGCAGCTCTACCGGCGCTTCGGCGAGGTCGGCTGCGTGCTGCACACCCATTCGCAGGTGCAGACCGTCGCGTCGCGCCTGTACGCCGGCCCCGGGCACGTGCGGCTGGAGGGCTACGAGCTGCTGAAGGCGTTCGCCGGCAACGACACCCACGAGGCGGCCATCGACCTGCCCGTGTTCGGCAATACCCAACACATGCCGACGCTGGCCGCGCAGGTCGACGCACTGCTCGACGAACAGACCCTGTGGGGCTACCTGATCGACGGCCACGGCCTATACGCCTGGGGCCGCGACATGGCCGAGGCGCGGCGGCACCTGGAAGCCTTCGAATTCCTGCTGGCCTGCGAACTGCAACTGAGGACGCTGCGATGAGCCGACTGCGGATCTTCTCCGACAACGGGCCGGACACCCCGGTGCTGACCACGCGCGATGGCGGCGAGATCGCCAGCGAACTGGCGACGATCGGCGTGGGTTTCGAACGCTGGGAAGCGAGCCGTCCGGTGCGGCCCGGCGACGCGCCCGAGGCGATCATGGAGGCGTACCGCGCCGACATCGACCGGCTGGTGTCCGAGCGCGGGTTCAAGACCGTGGACGTGGTCAGCATCGCGCCCGACAACCCCAACCGCGCGGAGATGCGCAGGAAGTTCCTCGACGAGCACTTCCACAAGGAAGACGAGGTGCGCTTCTTCGTCGCCGGCTCCGGCCTGTTCACGCTGCACGTCGGCGAGCGCGTCTATGAGGTGCTGTGCGAGGCCGGCGACCTGATCTCGGTGCCCGACAGCACCACGCACTGGTTCGACATGGGCGACGCGCCGAACTTCATCGCGATCCGCTTCTTCACCGAGCCGGACGGCTGGGTTGGCCACTTCACCGGCACCGACATCGCGCAGCGCTTCCCGCGCTTCGAGCGCGAGGCTTAGGTCCGTTTCCAGATGCGCCCGCCCACGTCCGGCGGTCTGCGATCCGCATTGCGCGAGGCGCAACGAGCCACGTCGCTCGATCTCCGATCCCCAGCCACCGCGCGTGGCGCGATGACGCTGCGGGGCCGCGCGACGCAGTGGCCCGCAAGCGCGGACCCGTGCCCCCGCCTTCGCGGGGGTCCGCGGTCCCGCTATTCCCCTAGCCCCTAGCCCCTAGCCCCTCACTCCCATGACCACCCGCGCGATCCTCACCGACATCGAAGGCACCACCAGCAGCATCTCGTTCGTGCGCGACGTGCTGTTCCCGCATGCGCGCGCCGCGCTGCCGGGCTTCGTCGCCGCGCATGCCGGCGAGCCGCACGTGCGCAAGTGGCTGGACGCGGTGGCGCACGAAACCGGCGATGCCGACGACGCCGCGGTGGTCGCACGGCTGCAGGCGTGGATCGACGAGGACCGCAAGCACACCGCGCTCAAGGCCCTGCAGGGGCTGGTCTGGGCCGACGGCTATGCGACGGGCGCCTACACCGCGCCGGTGTATCCGGACGCGGTCGATGCGCTGCGCGCGTGGTACGGCAAGGGCCTGGCACTGTACGTGTATTCCTCCGGCAGCGTGCCCGCGCAGCGCCTGCTGTTCGCGCATACCGAGGCGGGCGACCTCACCGCGCTGTTCGCGGACTTCTTCGACACCGAGGTGGGCGGCAAGCGCGAGCCGGCCAGCTACACGCGCATCGCCGGCGAGCTCGGGTTGCGCGCGGACCAGGTGCTGTTCCTGTCGGACGTGATCGAGGAACTGGACGCCGCACGCGAGGCGGGCATGGGAACCGTGCTGGTCGATCGCCGCAGCGACTACCCCCAGCCGCGCACCGACGCGCACGGGCATCGCCGGGTGGAGAGCTTCGCCGCGGTGATGCCGGCATCGTGAGGCCGGCGATGCACGCGCGGCTGGCCTGCGCATTGGCGCTGGCGCTGCTGTGCGCATCGGCCGGTGCCGATGCACCGGTGGCCGGCGCGCGCGACGCGGCGCTGGTGCAAGCGCAACTCGCCACGTTGCCCGCGCAGCGGCCGGGACGGGTCGACCTGTATGCGATCGGCATGGCCGGCGACGGCAACGAACGCGTCTTCAGCAACGAGGTCCACCACCTGCGCCGACTCGCGCGATCGCGCTACGGCGCCGGGACTGTGCTGCTCGCCAACGGCCCGGGCAGCTTCGATCCACCCGGGCTGCCGCTGGCGACGATCGACACCCTGCGCGAGGCGTTGCGCGGCGTCGCGCAGGTGATGGACGCGCGCGAGGACGTGCTGCTGCTGTTCATCACCAGCCATGGCCTGCCCGAGGGCGGCGTGGCGCTGGACTTCATGCCGATCGTGTCCGAGACGCTGGAGCCGGCGACGCTGCGCGCGCTGCTCGACGCGTCCGGGATCGAGCATCGCGTGGTCGTTGTTTCGGCGTGCTACTCGGGAGGCTTCCTGGCGGCACTGCGCGACCCGGGCACGCTTGCGATCACCGCGGCGCGCGCGGACCGCCCCTCGTTCGGGTGCGGCACCGAATCGGAACTCACGTATTTCGGCCGCGCGTTCCTGGTCGACGGCTTGAACGCGCACCTCGACTTCCGCGCGGCCTTCGACGCGGCGCGCGTGGCGGTGACGCGGCGCGAGCGTGCCGAGGACTACCCGCCGTCGTGGCCGCAGATGCGCGCCGGACGCGCCATCGGGCCGGTGCTCGATGCCTGGCGCGCAGGCGTGCAGCCCGGTGCGGCGGTGGAGTTTTCCGCGAAGGAGTGACCCGCGGGCCGCGGCGCCGCGTGCGCCGCCGTCGACTCGTGGGGCGAACGGCAGTCGATCGCCCGTGGCCGTCCGCTAGGGCGCAGGCGCCGCCTCCAGCCGGTAGCGGGTCGTCGCCCGCTGCTCGCCCTGCCACGCGTCCATCGCCCGCACCTCGACGACGTGTTCGCCGATCGCCAGGTCGGTGGGCAGCGTGCCGCGCCACAGGTGCGGCGAGGCGATGGCCTCGGGCGAGCGGTCATGGCCGCGCAGCGCCGGTGCCGCATCGTCGCGTGCGTTCTCCGCCGCCAGCCACGGGTCGGCGCGCTCGACGCGCTGCATGGGCCGCCACGGGCCGCCGTCGACGCGCATCTCCACGGGCGTGTCGTCGCGTCCCATCCACACGTTGGCGAACACGCCGAACGCCGGGAACGCGCCCTGCCGCAGCACCGCCGGTGCATGCAGGCGCATCGCGGCCAGCGAAGCATCCACGCGCGCGGGGATCCATCGCAGCGCATAGCTGCGGTCGGCGCGCACGGTCAGCCGCGCGTGCCCGTTGGGCGTGCCGTCGGCCATCGTCGCGTCGGGCACGCCCGCCGCATCGGCCACCCCCGACCAGAACGCACCGGACACCGCGCCCACGTTGTATTCGTGCAGCGGCCGCGCGCCGTGCCAGCCGGTGGCCGTGCCGTGCATCACGTGGCGCTGGGTGTGCGCGTGGCCGCTGAGCACCAGCACGTCGGGCACGTCGCGCAGCAGCGCGAACAGCCGTTCGCGGTCGGTGCGGCGGAAGGTCTCGCGGCCCGGGGCGGTGTCGAACAGCGGGATGTGCAGCGTGACCACCAGCAGGCGGTCGCGCGGCATGGTGGCGAGGTACGCCTCGAGGAAGCGGAACTGCGCCTCGCGCAGGCCGCCGGTGTAGCCGTCGGGCGCGCCGATGACGTCGTCGAGCACCACCACGTTCGCCTGGGCCTCCTCCCACGCGAAGGTGTCCGGGCCGAACGTGCGGCGGAAGGTGTCCAGCGACGTCGCGTCGTCGCGCACGGGCTTGTCCATGTCGTGGTTGCCCGCCACGTGCAGCCACGGCACGCCCAGGCGCGCGATGTCGGCGACCAGCGCGGGATACAGCGTCAGGTCCCCGTGCACCACGTCGCCGAGCGTGATCCCCAGCTGCGCGCCGGCGCGCCCGGCGAGCGGATCGATGACGTCGGTGCGCACGTGGGCGACGTCGCGCATGTGCTTGGGCTGCGGATCGGCGAACACCAGCACCTCCAGCGCGTCCGCGGCGGGGGCCGGCACCATGCCGACCGGCCCGCATCCGCGCGCGCCACCGCGCCAGAATGCCGGCAGGCCGTCCGGGCCCCGCGGCACCGCGTGGCCGGCAGGCTTGATGACGAAGACCGGGCCCGCCGGCGCGCCATCGGCCCACGCGTGGCGCCCGTCGGCGTCCGTCACCCCGATCCGCTCGCCGTCTGACACGCGCACCCCGGGCATGGCACGCTCCGCGGCATCGCGGCGGCCGTCGCCGTCGCGGTCCTCGAACACCTGCAACCGCGCGCAGGCCGACGCCTCGGCGCACAGCAGGCAGGACAGCACGAACACGGCCCAAGGGATTCGGTGCATGGCGGCAGGGGAAAGGAAACTGCGGGGATTCTACGAAGCCGGCGCGACCGCGCGCCGCGCCATTTCGCGTTGCCTGCAGGTCATGGAGACCGCGCACCACCACGCACGTAGGGGATGGATGCTGCTCGCGCTCGCGCTGCTGCAGGCGTGGCTCGCCTGCGCGTGGGCGACGCCGATGCTGCGGCTCACGCCCGGCACCAGCGAGGTCAACCTGGCGCCGTTCACCACCCACATGCGCGATGCCGACGGCACGCTCACCCTCGACGGCGCCGTCGCGCGCCATGCGCAGGGCGCGTTCGAGCCGCTGCCGGGTGGCAAGACCGCGTTCGGCTTCCGCGATGGCGCGTTCTGGTTCCATGTCGCGCTGGTCAACCAGCACCCGCAGGAGCCGCGCTGGCTGCTGCTGAAGGAATACGCGCTCTCGGACTACGTCGACGTGTGGGTGCGCCAGCGCGACGGCAGCGTGCAGCACATGGCCAGCGGCGACGCGCGCGCGTTCGAATCGCGCAGCATCAAGTACCGGCACCCCAACTTCCTGCTGACCATCCCGCAGGGCGCGCCGGTGGACCTGTTCGTGCGCGTGCAGAGCCAGAGCTCGATGCAGGTGCCGCTGTTCCTGTACACGCCCACCGCGTTCACCGAGCTCTCGCGCGACGCGCAGCTGTCGATCGGCCTGTACTACGGGATCCTGCTGGCGCTGTTCGTCTACAACCTGGTGCTGTGGCTGACCACGCGCGACGCCAGCTATGCGTGGTACCTGCTGCACATCGGCGCGTTCGGGCTGGTGCTGTTCACGCTCAACGGACTCGGCTACGAATACCTGTGGCCGCATTCGCCGTGGTTCGCCGACAAGTCGGTGCCGGTGACGATCTGCCTGGCGCTGGTGGGCATGCAGCAGTTCGCGCGCACCTTCCTGGAGCTTCCGCAGCGCTGGCCGGCGGGCAACCGCGTAAGCCTTGCGCTGATCGCGTTCTTCGTGCTGTTCGGGATCGCCTCGTTCCAGCTGGACTATTCCACCAGCGTGCCGGTCGCCACGCGCGCGGTGCTGCTCGGGGTGGCGTGGGTGGTGGTGGCCACCGTGGTGGTGCTGCGCCGTGGCTACCAGCCCGCGAAACTATTCCTGCTGGCCTGGGCGATGCTGCTGCTGGGCACCTTCGTGTTCAGCCTGCTGGCGTTCGGGCTGGTGCCCAAGACCTTCTACACCGAGTACGGCGTGCAGATCGGCTCGGCGCTGGAGATGCTGCTGCTGTCGATCGCGCTGGGCTACCGCTATGCCTCGCTGCGCGCGGAGAACCAGCGCGTGGTGAGCGCGGCCAACGTCAAGCTGGGCCGCGAGGTGGCCGCGCGCACGCGCGAACTGACCTCCACGCTGGCGCAGCTCAACGACGCGCACGGGCGGCTGCGCGACACCTCGCGCCGCGACGCGCTGACCGGGCTGTACAACCGCAGCTATTTCCGCGAGGCGCTGGAGGACATGCTGGAGCGCGAGGACGCCGCCGACCGGCCGGTGTCATTGCTGATGGTCGACCTCGACCACTTCAAGGCGATCAACGACCGCCACGGCCACCTGGCCGGCGACGACTGCCTGCGCGCGGCGGCGCACCGGCTGGGCTCGGTGCTGCGCGCGCACGACGCGCTGCTGGCCCGGTTCGGTGGCGAGGAGTTCATCGTCGCGCTGGCCGGGCGCGGGCTGGGCGAGGCGCTCGAGGTGGCCGAGTCGGTCCGCCGCCGCCTCAACGAAGATCCCTGCGAAACGCGCGGCGTGCGCGTGCCGGTGACGGCGAGCATCGGCGCGCACGTGGTCGGCCGCGAGGGCGACCTGGCCACTCGCATCGACGTCGCCCTGCAGGGCGCCGACATGGCGCTGTACGCCGCAAAGGCGGCGGGGCGCAACCGGGTGTTCCCGGCCACCGCGACGGCATGACGCGGCGACGGCCTGACGGCCGGCCTGCACCACGGCGCCCTGTGGAGGCGCGCCTGCGCGCCTTGTGACGATCGGCCTGTGCGCCTGCCGTCCCGTGAACGCCGCGCATGCTGCGCGCGATCGCATGGACGCCTTGAAACCGCGGGCAGGCGCGCAGGCGCGCCTCTACGGGGGTGGCGGGGCTGCGCGGGCGGCGAGGGCGTCGAGCGCATCGCGCAGTCCCATCCCGCGCGCGTTGAGCAGCACGACGAGGTGGTAGAGCAGGTCCGCCGCCTCGCCCGCCAGCGCCGCATCGTCGGCGGTGACCGCGGCCAGCGCCGTTTCCACGCCCTCCTCGCCGACCTTCTGCGCGATGCGCGGCAACCCGGCCTCCAGCAGGCGCGTGGTGTAGCTGCCCGCGGGTTTGTCGCGCACGCGCTCGGCGATGAGCGCATCGAGCCCGGCGAGCACGTCGCCGGGCGCGCCGGCGAAGCAGCTGGCGCGCTGCAGGTGACAGGTGGGCCCGCGCGGGACCGCCTGCACAAGCAGGGTGTCGCGGTCGCAGTCGGCCTCGATCGACACCAGTTCCAGCACGTGCCCGCTGCTTTCGCCCTTGGTCCACAGGCGCTGGCGGCTGCGGCTGAAGAACGTGACGCGGCGGGTGCGCAGGGTCACGTCCAGCGCCTCGCGGTCCATCCAGCCGAGCATCAGCACGCGGTGGTTGCACGCGTCCTGCACGATCGCGGGCACCAGCCCGCCGCCCTTGTCGAAGTCCAGCGCGTCGAGGTCAGCCAAGGCGCACCGCCAGTCCGCGCGCGGACAGGCCGCGCTTGAGCTCGCCGATGTCGATGGCACCGGAATGGAACACGCTGGCGGCCAGCGCGGCATCGACGTCCGCCTGTTCGAACACGTCGGCGAAATGTCCCGGCGCGCCGGCGCCACCGGACGCGACCAGCGGCACGTTGCATGCGGCGCGCGCCGCGCCGAGCTGTTCGATGTCGTAGCCGTCGCGCACGCCGTCGCTGCCCATGCAGTTGAGGACGATCTCGCCGGCACCGCGTGCCTGCGCCTCGCCGATCCAGTCCAGCGTGCCGATGTCGAGGGCGCGCGTGCGCGACGGGTCGCCGGTGTCGCGGCGCACGCGCCACTGCCCGTCCGCGTCGCGCAGGCTGTCGATGCCGACCACCACGCACTGCACGCCGAAGGCATCGGCCAGTTCGCCGATCAGCGCGGGCCGCGCCAGCGCGGGCGTGTTGATCGACACCTTGTCGGCGCCGGCATGCAGCACCGCGCGGGCGTCCTCCACGCTGCGGATGCCGCCCGCCACGCAGAACGGGATGTCGATGACCCGCGCGATGCGTTCCACCCACGCGCGATCCACGCTGCGCCCCTCGGGGCTCGCGGTGATGTCGTAGAACACCAGCTCGTCGGCGCCGGCGTCGCGGTAGCGCAGCGCGAGCTCGACGATGTCGCCCACGTCGACATGGCCGGCGAAGCGCACGCCCTTGACCACGCGGCCGTCGCGCACGTCCAGGCACGGGATGATGCGGCGCGTCAGCACGGCGCGGCCTCGCGCGCGGCGAGCGCGTCGGCCACCGCCATGCGCCCGTCCAGCAGTGCCTTGCCCAGCACCACGCCCGCGCAGCCGGCCGCGCGCGCGGCGGCCACGTCGGCGCCATCGCGCACGCCGCCCGACGCCTGCACGCGCACCTGCGGCGCCTGGCGCGCGATCGCGGCATACAGCGCCAGGTTGGGGCCCGCCAGCATGCCGTCGCGGTCGATGTCGGTGCACAGCAGGTGCGCCAGCCCGTTGGCCGCGTAGCGCTCCAGCAGCGCGTGCAACTCGCCGCCGCCGTCCTGCGTCCAGCCGGCCACCGGCAGGCGCCAGGTACCGGCATCGTCGAGGCGCGCGTCCAGCGCCACGGTGATGCGGTCGCGGCCGAAGCGCGCGAGCCAGTCGAGCACGGTGCCAGGCTCGCGCACCGCGAGCGAACCCACGACCACGCGTTCGGCGCCGGCCTCGAGGATCTCCTCGACGTCGCGGCGGCTGCGCACGCCGCCGCCGGTCTGCACGCGCAGGCCGGTCTCGCGCCGCAGGCGGCGCAGCAGCGGCGCGAGCGTGTAGCCGCCGCCGCGCGCGGCGTCGAGGTCGACGACGTGCAACCACGTCGCGCCGCCATCGGTGTAGCGACGGGCGACGTCGAGCGGCTCGTCGGGATAGCGCGTCTCGCGGTCGTAGTCGCCCTGCTGGAGCCGCACCACGCGCCCGGCGCGGATGTCGATGGCGGGGTAGACGGTGAAGCCGTTCAAGGCCAGTCCTTCTCGATGAAGTTGCGGAGCAGCCGCGCACCGGTGGCGGCCGAGCGTTCGGGGTGGAACTGCGCGCCCATGCGACGGCCATCGCGGACCACCGCGGCGAACTCGTCGCCGTGCGTGGCGGTGGCCACGGTGGCGGCGGTGACCGGCGCGGCATAGCCGTGCACGAAATACGCGTGGGCACCCGGCTCGATGCCGTCGAGCAGCGGATCGCCGGGTGCGAACCGCAGCGCGTTCCAGCCCATGTGCGGCACCCATAGCCCGGGCGCGCCGCGCATCTTGGCCACCCGGCCCGGCAGCAGTCCCAGGCATTCGACGCCGCCTTCGTCGCTCGCCTCGAACAGCAGCTGCATGCCCAGGCAGATTCCCAGCAGCGGCGCCTGGAGCGTGCGCAGCACGTCGACCAGCCCGGCCGCGCGCAGCATCGCCATGCCGGGCCCGGCCGCGCCCACGCCGGGCAGGATCACGCGCGTGGCGGCGCGGATCGCACCGGCGTCCGAGGTGAGCCGGGCGTCGGCCCCGAGCCGCTGCAACGCGGCGCGCACCGACATGATGTTGGTGCCGCCGCCATCGACCAGCACGATGCTCACAGCACCCCCTTGGTGCTGGGCAGCTCGCGACCGGCGCGCGCGGACGCCTGCCGCAGCGCGCGCGCGACCGCCTTGAAGCACGCCTCGACCTGGTGGTGGTCGTTCTCGCCGCGCACCGCCAGGTGCAGGTTGAGCCCGGCGGTCTCGCACAGCGACCGGAAGAAGTGCGGGACCAGCTCGGTCGGCAGGTCGCCCACGCGCTCGCGCGCGAAGCGGCCATCGAAGACGAAGTACGGGCGGCCGGACACGTCAAGCACCGCGCGTACCAGCGTCTCGTCCATCGGCAGCACCAGTTCGACCGCGCCGTCGCCGCCTTCGACGGCCGCGCCGTAGCGGCCGATGCCGCGCTTGTCGCCCCAGGCCTCGCGCAGCGCCTGTCCGAGCGCCAGCGCGCTGTCCTCGACGGTGTGGTGCTCGTCCACGCCGAGGTCGCCGTCGCACTCGATCGACAGCGCGAAGCCGCCGTGCTTGCCGAGCTGCTCGAGCATGTGGTCGAAGAACCCGAGGCCGGTGCGCGCGCGCGGTTCCGCGCATGCGTCGAGGTCCACCGCCACCTCCACGCGGGTTTCCCGCGTCGCCCGGCGCACGCGCGCGGTGCGCGGTGCGTCGGCCAGCGCGTGCGCGATCCCGGGCCAGTCCCACTGCCCGCCGAACTGCGGCGTGGCCAGCTGGAATGCGCGGATGCCCAGGTTTTTCGCGAACGCGTTGTCGGTCTCGCGGTCGCCCACCATCGCCGAGCGCGACCAGTCGATGCCGCGGTCGCGCAGCAGCGGCAGCGCCAGGCCGATGTTCGGCTTGCGGGTGGGCGCGTTGTCGGCCTCGAAGGTGGTGTCGATGAGCACGTCGCGGAAGGTGATGCCCTGGCTCTCGAACACCTGCAGCATCAGCGCGTGCGGCGCTTCGAACGCCTCGCGCGGGAACGCGGGCGTGCCCAGCCCGTCCTGGTTGGTCACCATCACGAACTGGTAGCCGGCATCGCGCAGGCGCAGCAGCGCGGGGACCACGCCACGCACGAAGCGCAGCTTGTCGAGCGCGTCGACCTGGAAATCCGCGGGTTCCTCAATCAGCGTGCCGTCGCGGTCGACGAACAGGATCGGCACCAGCGCGCTCATGCCGATGCCCCGCGCAGCACGTCGACCACGCGCGCGTTCTGCGCGGGCGTGCCGAGGCTGATGCGCAGCGCGTCTGGCAGCCGCGGCTGCGCGCGCACGTCGCGCACCACGATGCCCGCCGCCAGCAACGCGTCGAACGCGGCCTGCGGGTCGGCCAGGCGCGCGAGCACGAAGTTGGCCGCGGACGGGTATGCGGCACGCACGCCCGGCATCTCCAGCAGCGCGGCACGCAGTGCGTCGCGTTCGCCGCGGATCTCCGTCGCGCGCGCGGACGCCTGCGCGCGCCCCTGCGCATCGAGCGCGCGCAGGGCCATGTCCACGCACGGCGTGGCGAGCGGGTACGGCGCCTGGCAGCGCGCGAGCACCGCCACCAGCTGCGGCGAGGCGATCACGCACCCGATGCGCGCCGCCGCGAGCCCGTGCAGCTTGGAAAGCGTGCGCAGCACCGCGACGTTGTCGAACGCATCCAGCAACGCCACCGCCGACGCCTCCCCGGCGTATTCCACGTAGGCCTCGTCGACCACCACCAGCGCCTGCCCCGCCAGCGCGGTCGCCACGGCGCGCACGTCGTCCAGCGGCTGCTGCGTGCCGGTCGGGTTGCCCGGCGAGCACACGAACACCACCCGCGCGTCCTGGCGGCGCGCCGCGTGCACGAGCGCGTCGACGTCGATGAAGAAGCCATCGGCGCGTTCGAGCAGCGGCACGTCCACCACCCGCGCGCCGTGCAGCCACGCGCAGACCGCATACATGCCGAAGGTCGGCGTGCTGATCGCGACCGCGCCCTGCCCCGGCATGCACAGCGCGCGAATGACAAGGTCGATGGCCTCGTCGCTGCCGCGCCCGGCGAGCACCTGCGCCGGCGCGCAGCCGTACAGGGCGGCCAGTGCCTCGCGCAGGGCCGGCGGCTGCGGTTCGGGATAGCGGCGGACCCGGCCCTCGGGATCGGCAGCGTTCGCCCACGGCGACTCGTTGGCGTTGAGCCAGACCTCGGCATCGCCGCGGAAACTGCGCGCGGAGCTGTAGCCGGCGAAGCCGCGCAGGTCGGCGCGCATCAGGTCGAGCACGTCGGTGCGCGTGGCGTCAGCGAGCGCGCTCATGGCGCCTCCATCCGCACCGCGACCGCGTGCGCGTGCGCATGCAGGCCCTCGGCCGCGGCAAGCACGCGCGCGTCGTTGCCGATCGCCGCCAGTCCCTCGCGGCTGACGTCCTGCACCGTAATCGCGACCTGGAAGCTGGCCACGCCCACGCCCCCGGTGAAGCGCGCGGCGCCGGCGGTCGGCAGCACGTGGTTGGTGCCGCTGCAGTAGTCGCCGAGCGCCTCGGGCGCCCAGTCGCCGAGGAACACCGAGCCCGCCGCCTCCACCCGCGGCAGCCACGCGCGCGCATCGCGCAGCGCGAGGATCAGGTGCTCGGGCGCGTAGGCGTTGCTGATGTCGAACGCGGTGTCGAGTGCATCGACCCGCAGCAGCCGCGATCCGGCCAAGGCGTGGCGCGCGATCGCCGCGCGCGGCAGCGCGCGCAGCTGCGCGTCGAGTTCATCGCGCACCGCCTCGAGCAAGGGCTGCGAATCGCTGACCAGCACCACCTGCGAATCAGCGCCGTGCTCGGCCTGCGACAGCAGGTCCGCGGCGACGAACGCGGCGTTGGCGCCCGCATCGGCGATCACCAGCACCTCAGACGGGCCGGCCGGCATGTCGATGCCGGGCCCGCCTGGCGCCATCGCCACCTGCCGCTTGGCCTCGGTGACCCACGCGTTGCCCGGGCCGAACAGCTTGTCGCAGGCGGGGATGCCGCCGACGCCGTACGCCATCGCGGCGATCGCCTGCACGCCGCCGACCTTGAACACGCGGTCGATCCCGCAGCGCCGCGCGGCCGCCAGCACGGCGGGATCGGCGTTGCCGTCGCCGCGTGGCGGCGTGCACAGCACGATGTCCCGGCAACCGGCCAGGCGCGCGGGGATCCCGAGCATCAACGCGGTCGATGGCAGCGGCGCGGAACCGGCGGGCACGTACAGGCCCACGCGCGCGATCGGCCGCAACATGCGTTCGCAACGCACGCCCGGCGCGGTGTCCAGCGCGTAGGCGGACTGCATCCCCGCGGCGTGGAAGGCCTCGATGCGCGCGGCGGCCGCGTCGATCGCGGCCAAGAGTGCCGGTTCGAGCGATGCGCACGCGCGCTCGAATTCGCCGGCGCTGACCGCGAACGCATCGACGGCGACGCCATCGAAGCGTTCGCCCAGCGCGCGCATCGCGTCCTCGCCACCGTCGCGCACCTGCCGCAGCAACGCCTGCACCTCGCGCGCCTGCGCGTCGGAGGATTCCAGCGCGGGCCGGCGCAACGCGGCGGTACGCGCAGTGGCATCGAGCGCGTTCCAGTCGAGGACGGCAGGCGCGGCAGGCGCGCCCGATGCGGTGTCGATCGGCCGTGCGCTCATGCCAGCATCCCTTCGACCGGCAGCACCATGAGCTGGCGAGCGCCGGCCCGCTTGAGGTCCTCGAGCCGCTGCCACGTGACCTGACCGTGGCACAGCGCCTGCAGCGCCAGGCCGTCGCCGCCGTCGATCTGCATGACCGTGGGCGCCTCGGCGTCCGGCAGCAGCGGCAGCACGTCGGGCAACGCACTGCGCGCGGCCTGGAAGAGCAGCAGTTTGCTGTGGCGGATGCGCAGCGCGCCGTCGAGCCGGCGCATCAGCAGGTCGGCGAGTTCGCCGCGCGCATCGTCGAACCCGCCCACGGGACCTGCGAGCACCGCCTCGCTCTCCAGCAACGTCGCGACCGGCTTGAGCTGGTTGGCGGCGAGCGTCGCGCCGCTGGACACCAGGTCGCAGATCACGTCCGCCTGCCCCAGGCGCGGTGCGATCTCCACCGACCCGGACAGCGTCACGATCGCCGCGTCGATGTCGTTTGCATCGAGCCACCCGCGCAGCAGCGCCGGGTAGCTGGTCGCGATGCGCGTCCCCGCAAGCTGCGCGGGCGATTCCCACGACCAGCCGTCCGGCACCGCGATGTCGAGCCGGCAGCGGCCGAACCCCAGCGCGCGCCATTCGCGGAACGCGGGCACGCGGCCCGCGCCGCGGCGGTCGCCGTCCTGCTCGAGCAGCACGTTGCGCCCGACCACGCCGAGGTCGCACACACCGTCGGCGATCAGCCCGGGGATGTCGTCGTCGCGCACCAGCAGCAGGTCCACCGGCAGCGTCTCGCCGTAGCAGAACAGGCGGTCGCGGCTCTCGCGCCAGCTCAGGCCGCAGGACGCGAGCAGCGCGCGCGCCGGGTCGGCCAGGCGCCCGGACTTCTGGATCGCGATGCGCAGGCGGTCGCGCGCAGGAGCAGCCACAGGACTCACGGCGCGGCCCCGCTGGCGGCGGCGCGCCCGAGGCCGCGACGCTGCGCCGCGGCCGCGTACCCGCCCGAGCCGCGCTCGAGCGTGCGCGCGACGCGCCCGATCGTGGTGACACTCACCCGGGTACGGTCGTGGATCTCGCGGTACGGCACGCCGTCGAGCAGGAGCGGCACGACGCGCCAGCGGTCGGTCATCGCCTCGAGCTCGGCCGGCGTGCACAGGTCCTCGAGGAACGCGCGCAGGTCGGCCTCGCTGTCCAGCGCGCGCAGCGTCTGGGCCAGTTCCGACAGGGCATCGTCGGCTTCGGCGGCATCGGGGTGGCGGCGTTTCATGGCTGACCTGATGTATTAACGTGTTAGCACGTTAATAAAATCATGCGTGGGATGTCAACCCGGGTACCTGCGCGCCCCTGCTGCGTGCGCTCGCGGCGGTTTCGATTTACAAAGCCTCCACACGGGGCATGCCCCGACAGGGGCGGACCGCGCCGACGCACGGGCGCGACGTGGCGCGCGGTTCTGCCGCGGGGACGACGTTGGGCAACGGGCGCATCTATCGCTGGGGGTCGTGGCTGGCAGTGCTGCTGCTGGCGACGATTGCGCTTGCCGCCGCGCAGCCGCGCCTGCCGACCTGGGCCCCGCCGCTGGCGCTGGTGGCCGAGTCCCCCGAGCGCATCGAGCTGGGCCCCTACCTCACCGTCCGCCACGACCCGACCGGGGAGTGGGACGCCGCCACCGCCTTCAACCAGCAGGCGCGCGGCGAATTCGCGCGCAACGAGCCGGCCATCACGGCGCACGGGTTCCGGACCGGAGCGGTCTGGTACCACGCGGTGCTCTACAACCGAAGCCACCCGGCGCGGTTGTGGCTGCTGTCCAACGAGTACGCGCTGCTCGACCGCATGGACACCTACGTGCGCTATCCGGACGGCCGCGTCGAGCATCGCGAATCCGGCGACGCGCTCAACTTCCACACCCGTGGCGCGCCGTACCGCCATCCGAACGCATGGCTGGAACTGCAGCGCGGCCAGCCGGTGGAGATCCTGGTGCGGCTGCAAAGCGCGGGCTCGCTGCAGACGCCGCTGGTGCTGTGGTCGTCGGCCGGGTTCACCGCGCACGCCGCGCGCGAGCAGACCGGTGCGGGGTTGTACGCCGGCATCCTGCTGGCGATGGTGTTCTTCAACCTGGTGATGTGGTCCACGCTGCGCGATGCCAGCCACGCCTGGTACGCGTTGCACATCGCCAGCTTCGCCGGTGCGCTGCTGGTCCTGCAGGGCCTGGGGTTCCAGTTCCTGTGGCCGGCCTCGCCGCGCGTGGCCGCGCTGTCGGTGCCGTGGGCGACATGCCTGGCCACCGCCTGCATGCTGCTGTTCGTGCGGTCGATCCTCGGCCTGCGCACGCGCGGGCCGCTGGGCAACATGCTGGCCTGGTTGCTGGTGGGCGCCTCGGTCGCGATCGCCGCCGCGGCGTGGTGGCTGCCGTACCAGTCCGCCACCCAGGCCGCGATGCTCGCCAGCGCGCTGGGCTTCCTGCTGGCGGCGGTCGCCGCCGCTCTCTCGGTGCGGCGCGGCGATTCGGGGGCCATCGCGTTCCTGTTCGCGCTGCTGCCGCTGCTGTTCGGCGTGGCGCTGTTCACCGCGGCCACGATGGGCTGGATGGAGCCCACGCCGGCGACCACGCACGCGCTGCACGTCGGTTCGATGCTGCAGATGCTGCTGATGACCGCGGTGCTCGGCTACCGCTACGCCGCGCTGCGCCAGGAGAACGCCCGCGTGGTCCGCGAGGCGCGCGAGCAGCTCGAGGCCAAGGTCGCGCAGCGCACCGCCGAGCTCAAGGCCGCCCTCGCCCAGCTCGAGCACGTGCATGCGCGCACGAAGGATTCGAGCCAGCGCGACCCCCTGACCGGCCTGTACAACCGCCGCTACTTCCGCGAGGCCTTCGAGCGCCAGCTCAAGGAAGCGCGCGAGACCCACACCCCGATGGCGGTCTTCATGATCGACCTCGACCACTTCAAGATGATCAACGACCGCTACGGCCACGTCGTCGGCGACGACTGCCTGCGCTTCACCTCGCGCACGATCGGCCCGGTGCTGCGCCCCACCGGCGCGCTGCTGGCGCGCTACGGCGGCGAGGAGTTCGTGGTGGTGCTCAACGGCCATGACCTCGAGGCCGCGCACCGGGTCGCCGAGGACGTGCGCCGCAAGATGTGCGAACAACCGTGCCGCAGCGGCGGGCACGCGGTGCCGATGAGCTGCAGCATCGGCCTGCACCCGATCAACCCGGTGCTGGAGACGAGCATCGAATCGGCGCTCGAGGAAGCCGACCGCGCGCTCTACCGCGCCAAGAAGGACGGCCGCAACTGCGTTCGCACCTCGGTGCGGCTGGCCGACGACCACGATGCCGGCGCGATCGAGCCGGTGCCGGTGGCGACGTCCATCGACCTCGCCACCGAACGCGAGAAGCGCGCGCAGCGGTGATCGTGCGTCGAAACCACAGCTTCCGTGCGCAGTGCGCCTTGGTCACTTTGTTTGCCAGCACAAAGCAGGTGCCTTCCCGACGCGGCTACGCCCCATAGGGTGGGCCTTGGCCCACCGGCATCGGACGCTATCTAACCTGCGGTGGGCCAAGGCCCACCCTATGGCGCTTCTGCGACCCCAACACATACGTTGCGGTCGCCGGGACCCGAAGGGCGGCGCGCAGGACGCGCGCCGTTCGCACCCGAGGCAGGATGCCGAGTGTGCGAATCGTGCGGAGCCTGAAGACGCGAGCTGTAGATCCGTCGGGAAGGCACTTTCTTTCGGTTGCTTTTCTTTGTGCCAGCAAAGAAAAGTGACCCGGGCGCGCAGCGCACGGAAGCCGTTGCTTTTTAGAAGCGGCGCTTCACGCGAAAAGCTGCCGAGCAAGCTCGGCGCTACGACGACGCGAACCTCAGATCGCGCGCGTCGCGACGAGCTGGACCATCGCCTGCACGTCACGATCCAGCGCCCGATCACGCTCGAGGAACGCCACCACCTCGCGGATCCGCGCATGCGCCCGCGCCACCGCGGCGCCCGGGCGAAATTCGGGGCTCGCGGCCAGCTCCGCGCGAAGCGCCTCGACCTCGGCCATGAACGTCCCGTGCAGCGCAGCGCCGGGCACAGGTGCGCCCTGCACCTTGGCCGCCAGCGCATCCGCATCGGCGCCGCGCGCCAGGCTGCGCGCGGCGTTGATCATGTCGCGCCGCAGGTCCAGCGCCTGCGCCGCCGTGAACAGCTCCAGCGCCAGCACCTTGCCGAGGTCGTCGGCCATTGCCAGCACGTGGCGTGCCTCGTTGGCGCCCATCGACACGTGGTCCTCGGCGTTGGCGCTGGTCGGGATCGAATACACGCTGGCCGGATGCGCACGCGTGGCTAGGTCGTTGACGATCGCGGCGGCGGTGTACTGCACGATCATGAAGCCCGACTCGGTCGCGTCCTCGTTGCCGACCAGGAAGCCCGGCAGGCCGTCGTTGGTGGCGGGGTCGACGAGCTTGTTGAGGCGGCGCTCGCTGATCGAGGCGAGCACCGGGATCGCCGCCTTGACGTAGCTCATCGCCAGCGCCAGCGGCATGCCGTGGAAGTGGCCCGCCGAAATCACCTGCTGCTCCACGTGCTCGGCCACTGCGTCCGGGAACACGATCGGGTTGTCGGTCAGCGCGTTGAGCTCGATGTCCAGCACGCGCGCGGCCTGCGCGAGCGCGTCGCGCACCGCGCCATGCACCTGCGGTGTGCAGCGCAGCGAGTAGCTGTCCTGCGGCTGGTGCTTCTTGCCGCCACGGAACGGCTTGAAGCGCGCGTAGAACTTCTCGCGCCCATGGCGCTGGTCGTACGGCACCCAGTCCCAGCCAATGTCGAAGCGCAGCGCGCGCGCCTCGTCGGTCAGCCAGCTCGCCGGCAACCACGGACGGAAGCGCGGGACGAGGTGGTAGGCGATGTCCGCCAGCGTCGAGCCCTCCAGCGCATCACGCACGGCGGCCGCGCTGTGCACCTGGCCAGGATGCGGGCGCAATGCGTGCACCTGCGGCGCGAACGCGCCCAGTCGCCCGGCGAATGCATCCACCGTCATCGCGGCGGCGAGGTCGGCGGTGTCCAGCAGGTATTCCAGCGTGTCCAGCGCCAGCACGCCGCAGGCCAGCATCTGCGCGGTGCCGTTGTTGAGCGCGAGGCCTTCCTTGTACGAGAGCGTGATCGGCGCCAGCCCGGCGCGCCGCAGCGCCTCGCCGCCGGGCATGCGCTCGTCTTCGAAGAATGCCTCGCCACCACCGAGCAGCACGATGGCCAGGTGCGACAGCGGCGCGAGGTCGCCGGATGCACCGACCGAACCCAGCTGCGGCACCACCGGGACGATGCCGGCATTGAGCATCGCCGCCAGCGCCTGCAGGGTCTCGACGCGGATGCCCGAGTGCCCGCGCATCAGGGTGTTGATGCGGATGCACAGCATCGCGCGCACCACTTCCGGCGCGAACGGCTCGCCGACGCACACCGCGTGCGTCTCGATCAGGTTGCGCTGCAGCTCTGCGTGCAGCGTCTCGTGCTGCTGGCCCGGCTCGTCGCCGCGCAGGCGGTGCGCGCCGAGCAGGCGGTCGGCGAAGCTGCCGAAGCCGGTGGACACGCCGTAGATCGGCTCCTCGCGCCGCACCTGCTCGGCGAGGAAATCCGCGGCCCGCCGGACCGCCGGCAGCTGTGCGGCATCGAGCTCGACCGCGGTACCACGTGCGACGGCCACCAGCTGCGCGCGCGTCAGCGAGCGGCCATCCAGCCGCACCGCGGTCATCGCGGCTGCACCAGCGGCTGGGCCAGTTCGACGCGCAGGGTGCGGGCGAGCTCGGCACGCGGCACCTCGAACTGGTCCTGCCGGCGCATGTCCTTGACCGTGACGGTGCCGCGCGCCAGCTCGTCCTCGCCGAGCACGACCACGAAGCGGATCCCGGCGCGGTCGGCGTACTTGAACTGCTTGGCGAGCTTGGAGGGTTCCATCACCACTTCGGTGTTGAGCCCGCCGTGGCGCAGGTCCGCGGCGACGCCGAGCGCATGCGGCAGTCCCGCCGCGTCCATCTGCGTGACCAAGACCTGCACGGTGCTGTCGGCGGTGTCGACGATCCCGGCTTCGCGCAACTGCCAGAACAGCCGCGTCAGGCCGATGGAGATGCCCACCCCGGGCAGCTTCGACTTCGTGTAGTGCCCGGCCAGGTCCTCGTAGCGCCCGCCCGAGCAGATCGAGCCGATCTGCGGGAAGTCGTCGAGCGTGGTCTCGTACACGGTGCCGGTGTAGTAGTCCAGGCCACGCGCGATCGAGAAGTTGAGTGCGTAGTGCGTTTCCGGCACGCCCAGCGCACGCACGAGTTCCAGCACCTCGCGCAGCTCCGCAGCGCCCTCGCGCAGCATCGGGTCGCCGTGCGCGTCCGTCAGTGCATCCAGCCGGGCGAGTGCATCGGCGTGCGAGGTCGAGCGCCCTTCGACGAACGCGAGGATGCGCGCCACGACGTCGGGGTCGAGTCCGAAGCCCTCGCCGGTGAGCGTGTCGCGCACGTGCCCGGCGCCGCGCTTGTCGAGCTTGTCGACTTCGCGCAGCACCAGCGACTGCGAGTCCCCCGCGATGCCGTGCGCCTCGAAGAAACCGCGCATCAGCTTGCGGTTGTTGAGGCCGATGGTGAACTTGCCGAAGGCCAGTTCCGAGAACACCGCATGGATGACCGCCGGCAGCTCGGCGTCGAAGCGCACGCTCAACGCGTCCTTGCCGATGACGTCGATGTCGCACTGGTAGAACTCGCGGAAGCGCCCGCGCTGCGCGCGCTCGCCGCGGTAGACGCGCTGCATCTGGTAACGGCGGAAGGGGAACGCCAGCGCGTGCTCGTGCTCGGCGACATAGCGCGCCAGCGGCACGGTCAGGTCGAAGCGCAGGGCGAGTTCGGGGGTGGCGTCGCCGCCTGCCGCGTTGGCCAGCGCGCCGGTGGACTGCACGAAGTAGACCTGCCGCTCGGTCTCGCCACCCGACTTGGTCAGCAACACCTCGGAGAGCTCCATCACCGGGGTCTCGACGGGCAGGAAGCCGAAGCGTTCGAAGTTGCCGCGGATCACGTCGAGCATCCGCTGGAATGCGATCTGGTCGCGTGGCAACAGTTCCATGACCCCGGGCGGGGTGCGCGGCTTGATCAAGACCAGGCTCCGGTGCGGGCAGCGCCTGCATGCGCTGCGAGCCGCGCAGTGTAATCGGGGCGTGGCGCGCCCTTGCCGCGCGCGATGCGCGCCGCTTAGAATGCGCGGCCCGTCGGGGTGTAGCTCAGCCTGGTAGAGCGCTACGTTCGGGACGTAGAAGTCGCAGGTTCAAATCCTGTCTCCCCGACCATCGCATCGTCGCCCCGGCGACCGTGCGACACCAGCAATCCTCGACGCCGGCCTTGCGCCGGCGTCGTGCGTTCCGGCCCCGCCACCGCCCAGGCCTGCCGGACGCCCGTCCGTCGCTGGCCCGTCCGCTCGTCGCCGGGCACAGGGCATCCTGTCCACTCTGTGACCGGCGACACGTTTTTCATGCCCGGCCAGCGACCCTGCGTGGCTGGCGGGGCATCGGTTGCATCCATCCGTCGGACTTGTGGGGCGCCCGCCGAGGGCGTCGGGGGACGTTCGTGCTTTCGTTGAAATGGTCGGCGCTCGCCGCGCTGCTGCTGTCGCTTGCCCCGCCGTTGCGTGCCCAGGAGGCGCCCGCCGCACCCGTACCGGCCGGTCCGGAGGCCGGGCCGCGGCCCGCTGGCGCGACCGCCCCTGCAGTTGCATCCGCACCCCGTGACGCTGGCGTGCCGTTGCCCCCGGTGCGGGACCGCGCCACCCGCGACGCCCTGCTGGCCCGCGCCGAAACATTGCGCGAGGCGCGCCACACCATGGCCGCGCTGCGCATCTACCTGCACCTGCTCGAGGCCGACGCACGCGACGACGTGGCCTACCGCCTGCATGTCCTGGCGCTGGCCGACATCGGCGCCTCGTCGCGCGCGCAGGCGCTGATGCGTGCGTGGCCGGAGGCGTTCGCCGACCACCAGCGCGAACGCATCGAGGGCGACGCCGCCGCGCGCATGGTCACCTGGGGCTCGAGCTACCCCGAGCGCGAGGAGCACCGCTTCGTCGAGCTGCAGGCCGCGCTGGACGCGATCGACCGCCTCCAGCGCGAATCGCCACGCGTGACGAACTGGGAGCGCACGCGGCTGCGCATCGACCGGATCGCCGCGCTCAACGGGCTGCAGCGCCACGCCGAGGTCGTCGCCACCTACGACGCGCTGCGCGCCGAGGGCATCGAACTGCCCGCCGCCGCGCATGCGCAGGCCGGCGACTCGCTTTTGGCGCTGCGCCAACCCGAACGCGCCATCGAAGCGCTGCAGCGCGCGCTCGCGCTGCGGGGCGACGACGTCGACGCGATCCTCCTGCTGGCTTACGCGTGGATGGAATCCGAGCGCTTCGACCGCGCGCTGCCGCTGCTGGAAGCGCTTGCGGCCGGGCAACCGCCGTTCCCGCGCGCCCCCGGCGCGCGCCTGGGCTACGAGAACTGGGACCGCTACCGCGCCGACCTCACGCTGGCGCAGGCGCGCTCGTTCGCGCACGACCATGCCGCCGCGCAGGCATTGCTTGGCTCGCTCCTGCAGGTCGGCCCGCACAGCGCGCAGACGCAGACCGTGTACGGCGGGATCCTGCAGCGTCGCGAGCGCCCGGGCGCGGCCCTGGAACGTCACGAGATGGCCATCACCCTCGACCCGCGCAGCCGCGACGCGCAGATCGGGCGCGTGGAGGCGCTGATGGAACTGCAGCGCATGGACGAGGCGCGCATCGCGCATGCCGCCGTGCGCGACCGCTACCGCGACGACCGCCATGTCGCGCGGCTCGACCGCGATGTCGCGGTACGCCGCGGCTGGCGACTGCACGTGGGTACCAGCCGCGGGGACAGCGAGCCGCACGATGGCGGATCGGGCGTATCCACCGCGCCGCTGGGCACCGCCGACGGCACCCGCGTCGTGGAAGCGTGGTCGCCGCTGCTCGCGGATCGCTGGCGGGTCGGCGCGGTCGGCGAGGAGGCGTGGGCCGAGTTCGACACCGGCACCGTGCGGCAGCGCCATGCCGGGGTGGGCGTCGATTACCGGCACCTGCAGTGGGGCGCGCGCGTCGAGGCGTTCGACGTGCTGCGCGACGACGCGGGGTCGCGTCGCGGCGCGCGCGCGAGCGCGGACTGGCGTCCCACCGATGCCTGGCGCCTGCGCGCGGGCATCGCGGCGCACGACATCGAGGCGTCGCTGCAGGCGCGGCGCGCCGGCATCACCGCCGATTCGGCCTGGCTGGGCATGAGCTGGCTCCCCAGCGACCTCGCACGCGTGGACGCGCAGCTCAAGCAGTTCCGCTACGACGACGGCAACCAGCGCATGCAGCTGGGCGTGGACGGCCGCCTGCGCCTGTCCACCGCGCCGCACCTGCTGGTCGACGGCCTGGCCTCGGCCTGGACCAGCCGCGGCAGCCGCGATGACGCGCCGTACTTCAACCCGTCGCGCGATGCCTCCCTCGCGGCCGGCGTGCGCCTGGACCACATCGCGTGGCGGCACTACGAGCGGCATTTCCGCCATCGCCTCGACGTGCTCGCCGGCGCGTATGCGCAGGAGGGCTTCGGCAGCGCATTCGTGCCGTCGCTCGCCTACCGCCACGAATGGCGCTTCGCGCCGGGCAGCACGCTCGATTACGGCGTGGCCTGGTCGCGTCCGGTGTACGACGGCATCCGCGAGCAGCGGCTCGTGTTCGACATCCACTACCGCTGGGGCTTCTGAGCCATGCGCGCGATCCTCCTGACCCTCGCCTGCCTGCTCGCCCTCGCGCTGCCCGTCCCCGCGCGCGCGCTGCTGGTGCTGAGCTACCACGACATCCGCGACGACGTGGCCCCGAAAGGCGACGCCGACGGCTTCGCGGTGTCCACACGCAACTTCGCGATGCACCTGGACTGGCTGGTGGCGCAGGGCTACACCGCGGTGGACATGCAGCAGGTTCTGGACGCACGCGCCGGCAAGGCCACGCTGCCCGCGCGCGCGGTGCTGCTGACGTTCGACGACGGCCTGCGCAGCACCTACACGCACGCCTTCCCGCTGCTGCGCGCCTACCGCATGCCGGCGCTGGTGGCGGTGACGACCAGCTGGATCGACCGCGACGTGCGCGTGCCGTACGGCCCGCGTGATTTCACCCGCGACGATTTCCTGACCTGGGCGCAGCTGCGTGAGATGCGCGAATCGGGGGTGTTCGAGATCGCCTCGCACAGCCACGCGCTGCACGAGGGGATCATCGGCAACCCGCAGGGCAACTCGATGCCCGCGGCCATCACCCGGCGCTGGACCGATGCCGGCTACGAAAGCGAGGCCGCATGGCGCGCGCGCATCGCCGCCGACCTCGACGCCAGCGCCGCGGCGATCCGCGCCAACACCGGCGTCGCGCCGCGGGTCATCGTGTGGCCGTACGCGGCCTACAACGACGTTGCCAACGCGATGGCGGCCGAGCGCGGCATGGTCCTGTCCTTCAGCCTGGAAGGCCGCGCGCAGCAGTTGGACCTCGCGCGCCCGGCGGGCGACGGCGGATCGCTGGGGTCGCTGGCCCGCCTGCTGATGTCGAACAACCCCGACGTGCGCGACCTCGCCTACGAACTGCGCCGCGACGTGACCCGCACCGGCCTGCGCGCCATCCAGGTCGACCTCGACCAGGTGCACGACGCCGACCCCGCGCAGGCCGAACGCAACCTCGGCGTGCTGGTCGAGCGCATCAACCGGATCCGCCCGAGCCACGTCTTCCTGCAGGCGTTCGCCGACCCCGACGGCGACGGCGCCGCGGACGCGACCTATTTCCCGAACCGCCACCTGCCGATGCGCGCGGACCTGTTCAGCCGCGTGGCCTGGCAACTGCGCACGCGCGCGAACGTGGAGGTGTTCGCGTGGATGCCGGTGCTGGGATGGACGCCCGCGGCGGGCGCAGGCGCGCCGCGCACGCTGGCGGCCGAGGACCCGCGCGACATCCCGCGGCTGGATCCGACCGATCCGCGCACCGAGGCCTGGGTGGGCGACCTGTACGAGGACCTCGCGATCGCCGCGCCGTTCCTGGGGCTGCTCTTCCACGACGATGCCTACCTGCGCCAGTCCGAGGCGCCGTCGCTCGTGCCCGCCGCGCGCACCGATGCACTGGTCGGCCTCACGCATGCGCTGCGCCGTCGCGCCGAGCGCTGGCGGCCCGAGCTCGCGACGGTGCGCAACCTGTTCGCGCGCCCGGTGCTGGAACCCGGGGCCGAGGCCTGGTTCGCGCAACGCCTGGACGCGTTCAACCACGCCTACGACTACACGGCGCTGATGGCGATGCCGGCGATGGAAGGCGTGGACGACGCCGATGCCTGGCTCGATGCCCTCGCCGCGCGCGTGGCCGCATCGCCGGACGGCCTGCAGCGCACGCTGTTCGAACTGCAGGCCGTGGACTGGCGCACCGGGCGCGCCGTGCCCGGCGAGGTGCTGCGCGCGCAGGTCCGGCGCCTGGTCGCCGCCGGCGCGCGCCACGTCGGCTACTACCCCGACCGGTTCCTGGACGACGTGCCGCCGCTGCGCGACGCACGCGAGGCCATGAGCGTGCGGCAGCTTCCCTACATCGAGCGCTGACCATGGACCCCGTCACGTCCGCACCGGTGGTGCGCTGGCTGTTCGAATTCGCCTTCTACTACCCGATCGTGATGTCGTTCTTCTGGATGGCCGGCGGCGCGTATTACTGGCTGCGCCGCGAGCGCCACCAGCCGCGCTTCGACCAGCCGCCGGCGATGGCGAACTACCCGAAGGCGTCGATCCTGGTGCCCTGCCACAACGAGGGCGCGAACATCGACGAGACGATCGACGCCCTGGCCATGCAGCGCTATCCCGATTTCGAGATCATCGCGATCAACGACGGCAGCACCGACGACACCGCCGCGCGCCTGGACGCTATTGCGCTGCGCCACGAGCGTGTGCGGGTGATCCACCTCAGCCGCAACCTCGGCAAGGCCAACGCGCTGCGCATGGGCGCGCTGGCCTCGCAGGGCGAGTACCTGGTGTGCATCGACGGCGACGCGCTGCTCAACCAGTACGCCACCCATTGGCTGGTGTGGCACCTGTGCAGCGGCCCTCGGGTGGGTGCGGTCACCGGCAACCCGCGCATCCGCAACCGCGCGACGATGCTTGGCAAGCTGCAGGTCGGCGAGTTCAGCTCGATCATCGGGATGATCAAGCGCGCCCAGCGCGGCTACGGGCGCCTGTTCACCGTGTCCGGCGTTGTGTCGGCGTTCCGCAAGACCGCGCTGCACCGGGTCGGCTACTGGTCCGACGACATGGTGACCGAGGACATCGACGTGTCCTGGCGCCTGCAGCTGGACCACTGGGACATCCGCTACGAGCCCAACGCGCTGGCGTACATCCTCATGCCGGAGACGTTCAAGGGCCTGTGGAAGCAGCGGCTGCGCTGGGCGCAGGGCGGCGTGGAGGTGCTGCGGCGGCATGCCGGCTCAATGCGCAACTGGCGCAGCCGGCGGATGTGGGGGGTGATGGTCGAATACCTGCTCAGCGTGTGCTGGTCGTACGTGATGCTCGGCATCATCGTGCTGTGGCTGCTGGGCTACGTCATCGAGCTGCCGCCGCACCTGCGCACCACCGGGTTGATCCCGCAGTGGCATGGCGTGGTGCTGGGGCTGGTCTGCCTGCTGCAGTTCGCGCTCAGCCTGGTGATCGACCGCCGCTACGAAGCGCGGATCGGCCGGCTCTACTACTGGATGATCTGGTACCCGGTCGCCTACTGGCTGCTGAGCCTGTCCACCACGATCGTCGCGGTGCCGCGCACGCTGCTGCGCCGCCGGCGCATCGCCACCTGGACCAGCCCCGACCGGGGCTACCGCTGAGCGGGACACGCATGAAACCCGAACCGATGATCACGCGCTCCGACGACGTGCGCCCCGCCACGCGCACGCTGCATGGCGCCCTCACGCTCGCGGCGTGGGTGCTGTACGCGTTCCTGTGGCTGCCGTTGATCACGCTGGTGGCGTGGCTGCTGGGCGTGCGCACCACGTTCATCGAGCTGCACGTGCGCAACCATCCGTTCGACCCGACGCTCGCCATCACCCTGCCGTTGCTGGCGCTGGCCTGCGCCACGCTGCTGATCGGCTGGGCGGAGTGGAACCGCTGGCGCTTCGCCGACCGCGAACGGCGCGCCGCGCACGACGACGTCGCCCTGCCGGAGGTGGCCGCGGCGCTGCATGCCGACCCGGCGCTCGGCCATCGTCTGGCCGGAGCCAAGTCGGCCATGCTCGTCATGGATGCGGAAGGCCGGCCGCTGGACGTGCGGGTGGATGGGCAGCTGGTGCCGGCGACGCGATAGCGCAGGCCTGCGCTCCCTCCATCCGTCGCCCCTGCGAAAGCAGGGGCCCAGTGACCTTCCTGTGCAGGATCCCCATGCGCAGGTGGCGAAAGTCACTGGGCCCTGCGTGCGCAGGGGCGACGGGCAAAGCCGCCGTCAGCCAGCGCGTCGATCAGCGACGCCGCACAGTCGCTGCTCCAGTTCCTCCAGCCGCAGGTCGCCCGCGGCCCCCGGTGACACGCGTGCCGCGAGGCTCCGCGCCGGATCACGCTCCGCCCACCGTGCCGGATCGGCCGCCGCGCGGTACGCGTCGCGGAACGGCAGGCCGTCGCGGGCCAGCTCCACCGCGAGATCGGTCGCGTACATCGAGGCATCGATCGCCTCGCGCATCCGCGCCTCGTTCCACCGCAGTTCACGCAACAGAGCCGGCACCAGCGCCAATGCGGCCAGGCCCCTGCCGAAGGCATGGAACAGCGCGCCCTTGGACAGCTGCAGGTCGCGGTGGTAGCCCGATGGCAGCGACAGCAGCTGTTCGATCTCGGTGCGCGCCGCGGCGACGCTGGCGTACGTGCCGCGCAGCAGTTCCACCACGTCGGGGTTGCGCTTGTTCGGCATGATCGAGCTGCCGGTCGTGTATTGCGCCGGCAGCGTCACGAACCCGAACTCGACGGTGGTGAACAGGCTCAGGTCCCACGCCAGCCGGCGCACGTCCAGCAGGGTGGTGGCGAGCGCCTCGATCGCGGCCATCTCGTACTTGCCGCGCGAGAGCTGTGCGTACAGCGGCGAGACCTGCATGCGCGCGAAGCCCAGCGCACTGGTGGCCGCATCGCGCGGCAACGGCAGGTTGACGCCGTAGCCGGCAGCCGTCCCCATCGGATTGGCGTCGATCCACTCGCGCGTGTCGTCGATGCGGGCTGCGTCGTCGATGAAGGCTTCCGCCCAGCCCGCCCACCACATGCCCAGCGAGGAGACCACCGCGCGCTGCAGGTGGGTGTAGCCCGGCAGCGGGATGTCGCGTTCGGCAGCCGCGCGATCCAGCGCGACGCGGGCGCAGTCGCGGGCGAACGCGGCGGCGTCGCCGAGTCGGTCCTTCAGCCACAGCCGCGTGGCCACCAGCACCTGGTCATTGCGGCTGCGGCCGGCGTGGATGCGCCGGCCGGCGTCGCCCAGCCGCTCGGTCAGGCGCGCCTCGACCGCCGAGTGGCCGTCCTCGTGCGCGGCGTCGAGCACGAACGTGCCTATGCTGAAGTCGTGGGCGAGCGCGAGGAGCTCGCGTTCCAGCGCGGCCAGCTCGTCCGCCGACAGCAGCCCGATCGACGCCAGTCCCTGCGCATGCACGCGGCTGGCCGCGATGTCGTGCAGGAAGAACTCGCGGTCCAGCACCACGTCGTCGCCGGCGAGGAAGGCCTGCACCTGCGCGTCGACGGCAACACCGGGCTTCTGCCACAACAGGTTGGACATGGGTTCATCCATAGGGTGGGCCCTGGCCCACCATCACCGAATCAAGGACATCGCGAACGGTGGGCCACGGCCCACCCTATGCAATGCCGGCGTACTCGTCGAAACCGAATGCGAGGTTGAGGTTCTGCAGCGCCTGCGTCGCCGCGCCCTTGAGCAGGTTGTCGAGCGTGGCGACAACCACGACTCGGCGCCCGTCGGCGGCCATCGCGAACCCGCCGATCTGCACGCCGTGCCTGCCGGCGACCTCACGCACGCGAGGCGGCGTGTCGAGTACCTCGACCAGGCGCTCATTTGCGTAGACCGTGTGGAACCGTTCGATCACCTGCGCGCGCGACATCGCGGTCGACAGGTGCGCATTGGCGGTGATCGTCAGCCCGCGGAAATGCGCGGCGACATGCGGCATGAATTCGACCGCGTGGCCCAGGTGGCAGGTCACCTCCGCTTCGTGCACGTGGCCGGCCAGCGCGTACGGCAGCAGGTTGTCGCGCAGCACGTCCGGATCGTTCTTGTCCGAGGGCGTGGTGCCCGCACCGGAATAGCCGGAAACGCCAAAGCACTGCGCGGGGCCTTCGAGCACGTCGCGCAGCGGCGCCAGGGCGAGCTGCATGGCCGTGGCATAACAGCCGGGGTTGCTGATGCGCCGCGCGCCGGGCAACGACGCGCGCCCGAGTTCCGGCAGCCCGTACGTCCAGCCGGCGTCGAAACGGTAGTCCGCCGACAGGTCGATGAGGACCGGGTCGACGCCCGCCGCATCGAACGCGCCCACCAGTTCGCCCGCCTTGCCATTGGGCAGCGCCAGCACGACCGCCTGCGCGCCCAGCGTGGGCAGAGTCGCGTGCGATGGCGCGCTGTAACGCAGCTCGCCCGCGTAGGCGCGCACATGGTCGGCCACGCGCTGCCCGTCGCGTTCGCGCGAGGACACGAAGGCCAGTTCGAAACGCGGGTGGCGGGCGACGAGCGCGATCAGTTCCGCGCCCACGTACCCGCGCCCCCCCACCAGCCCGATGCGCACGCGCTCAACCACCGCAGCCTCCCCGCGCCAGGTACCGGTCGAGGTGGCCCCGCACGGCCGGCCACTCGCTGTCGAGGATCGAGAACACCACCGTGTCGCGCAGCGTGCCGTCCGGATGGCGCATGTGGTTGCGCAGCACGCCGTCCTGCTTCGCACCCAGCCGCGCGATCGCCGCGCGCGAGGCACGGTTGAACCAGCTGGTCTCGAAGCTGACCGCGGCGCAGCCAAGCGCCTCGAACGCATGCGCCAGCAGCAGGCGCTTGGCCTGCGTATTGAGCGCGGTGCGCTGCACGCGCGGCACGTACCACGTGTAACCGATGCACAGCCGCGGCACGCGCGCATCGATCTGGTAGTAGCGCGTGCTGCCGACCGCGGCGCCCGTACCGTCGCGCACCAGGAACGGCAGCGCATCGCCTCGGGCCTGCATGCCGAGCGCATGGTCGATGTAGGCATCGACGCTGCCCGCATCCGGCACGGAGGTGAACGACAGGGCCGAGGTGTCCCATCCGCGCACCGCCTCGCGCAGCTCGCCGGCGTGCGTGCGATTCAGCGGTTCGAGCACCACGTGCTCGCCGCGCAGCGTCGTCGGCATGGCCCACGCGTTGTCGGAAGCGCCCGTCACCGCGCGTCCCCCAGCGTTGGCGGGCGCGTCGCGGCATGCGCCACGCAGCGCTCGATGGCCGCGAAGTCCGGCAGGCCGATCCAGAACGCCTTCCATGCAGCCTGGCGGATCGCGCCGTCCGCCTCCGCTTCGTAGAACGCGTTGACCAGGTTGCCGTGGCGCGAGCGCCAGAACAGCGTCGGGTGCGCCGCGCGCATGCGTTGCCAGACCGCGCGGCCAAGGCCCTCGCCCTGCGCCTCGTCGAGCACGGCGAACTTGTCCAGGTACGGCACGCCCTCGGCCGTCGTCAGCACGATCGCCGCACGGTAGTTCTCGCTGACGTACGCATGCCGCAGCGGCGTGCGTTCGAAGTAGTCGGCGGCCAGCGCGCGCCCGAACGCCGATTCGATCAGGGTGCGCAGCCGCGGCAGGTCCAGCTGGCACCATTCGGTCGCCTCCAGCACGCGCTCGCCGCGCCGAACCAGCGTGCCCGATCCCTTGTGCGTGAACAGCTCGCTGGCGAGGTCCGCGGGCCGGGTGATCGACACCGACGACGTCAGCGGCAAGGCCTCGAGCAGGTCCTTGATCTGTTCGATCTTGAGCTTCATGCCGCCGTGCAGCCACGGCTGCGCCATCAGCGCGTCGAACTCGGTGGACAGGTTGATCGAATCGATCACCTGCCCGTTCTCGCCCAGCAGCCCGCCGGTGCCGGTGAGGAACACGATCTTGTACGGCTGCAGCACCTGCACCAGTTCGTTGGCGGCGATGTCGGCGTTGATGTTGACGATCTGCCCGCCCGCGGTTTCGCCCAGGCTTGCGATCACCGGGATCGAGCCGGCCTGCAGGCTTGCCTCGATCGGCGCCAGCTCCACGCGCGATACGCGCCCCACCAGCCCGTAGGTGGCCTCGTCCATCAGCTCGGCCTCGAACACGCCCGACACGATGGAGGTGGCGCGTGTGTCGAAGGACTGCAGGGCTTCGACCAGCCTGAGGTTCTGCGCCTGCATCACCCGCCGCACGATCGCCAGCGTGTCGCCACGCGTCACGCGCAGCCCGTCGACCGCCTGCTTCTCGATGCCGGCGCCGGCGATCGCCTCATCGAGCTGCGGGCCGGCGCCGTGGATCACGATGGGGGTCAGGCCCACGTCCTGCAGGAACGCCAGCGACGACACCAGCGCATCGAGGTCGTCGCGCAGTACCGCGCCGCCGACCTTCACCACCGCGAAGCGCTTGGCGTCGAGCTGGCTGAAGCGCTTGAGGTACTGGCTGATCTCCTTGGCGCTGCCCATCGAGGACAGCAGGCGCACGATCGTCTGCCGCGTCTGGACCTCGTGGGCGTCGTTCACGGCGCCCCTCCGAGGATGCGCGTGACGCAGTCCACATACCGCTCGAGCTGGTCGATGGCGATCCATTCGTCGGCGGTGTGCGCCTGGGCGATGTCGCCGGGGCCGAAGACAAGCGCGGTCATGCCGGCCTGCGAGAACAGCGAGGCCTCGGTCCAGAAATCGACCGCGTTGCCGATGGGAAGCTTCAGCGCATCGGCGAGGTCGCGCGCGGCCAGCCGGCGCTCTTCCGCCGTGGCGATGTCGCCGGCGGGCAGAGACGGCCCGCGGAAGGTCTCCTCGTAGCCCTGCAGCGCGCCCGCTTCGGCCAGCCCGCGGAACGTGGCGTGCAGATCGTCGGCCGACTGCGAAGGCAGCGGGCGGAACCCGAAGCGCACCTCGCAGCTCGGCGCGATCACGTTGCCCTTGATCCCGCCCTCGACGCGGCCGATGTTGAAGCGCAGGCCGGTGAGCCCGCCGAAGCGTGCGTGGTCGTGATTGCGCGCATGGTCGAGCGCGGCCGCGCCCCAGCGCATCGCGTGATGCACCGCGCTGGCCTCGCGCGCGTCGGCGCCGGAGGCATGCCCGGCGCGTCCGCGAAAGCGCAGCAGCACCGAGCTGATCCCGCGATGCGCCAGCACCGCCTCGCAGCGCGTGGGCTCGGCGACGATGGCCTCGCTGAATCCGTGGTCGCGCGCGAGGAACGCGGTGATGCAACGCGCGTCGTTGGCTTCCTCGTCGCTGGTGAACAGGAATGCGGCGTCACCGCTCGTGCGTTGGGCGGCGGCGATCAGGCAGGCCGCGGCGCCCTTGATGTCGCATGCGCCCAGGCCGATGGCACGGTCACCATCGATGCGCAGGACAAGCGGATCGGCCGACCACGCCTCGCTCGACGGCACCGTGTCCAGGTGCACGTTGAACACGCGCGTGGGGGTGCCGCGCGTGGCCAGCATCGACACCGCGCCGGCGCCGTGATCGGTCACCTCGACATCGAATCCCGGCAGCTGCGCGCGCAGGTAGTCGAAGATGCCGCCGGTGCCGATGGCGCGTGGCGGGTTGCGGGTGTCGAAGGACACCAGCTGCCCCAGGTGCTGGAAGACCGCCTCACGCATCGCGCGATCCCGCGTTGACCTCGGCCCACAGCGTCGAACTCATCCCGAACAGCTTGATGAACCCTTCCGCCTCCTCCACGCCCCAGTCCGCCGCCTGCGCGTACGTCGCGCCCTTGGCGTTGAGGATGTGGGGCGAGTCGATGGCGATGGCCTGCACGGTCGCGCCCTGCGTCTCCAGCACCACGGTGCCGTTGACGCAGGCCTGCGAGCTGGCGAGGAAGGCTTCGAGGTCGCGCTTGAGCGGGTCGTGCCAGAAGCCCTCGTAGGCCAGCTCCACCCACTTGCGCGCCACCTCGGGCTTGAAGCGGTTCTGCTGCTTGGTCAGCACCGCCTCCTCCAGCGCGCGGTGCGCGGCGAGCAGCGCGATGAGGCCCGGTGCCTCGTATACGATGCGGCCCTTCAGCCCGATCGTGGTGTCGCCGGTGTAGAGCCCGCGCCCCACGCCGTACTCGGCGAACAGCGTGTTGAGCCGCGCGAGGATCGCGTGACCCTCGAGGCGTTGGCCATCCAGCGACACCGCCTCGCCGCGCTCGAACCCGATCGCCACGCGCAGCGCTTGCGCGGGCCATTCGCTGCGCGGCTTGCACCAGCCACGCGCGCCTTCGCCCGGCGCCTGCCAGGCGTCGATCTCGCCGCCGGACATGGTCAGCCCCAGCAGGTTCTCGTTGATCGTGTACGCCTTCTGCTTGGCGCGCACGCCGAAGCCGCGTTCCTCGAGATACGCCTGCTCGTAGGCGCGCACCGCGGTGTGCTCCTTCTGGATTTCGCGGATCGGCGCCACGATGGTGGTGGACCCCTGCGCCTTGACCGCCAGGTCGAAGCGCACCTGGTCGTTGCCCATCCCGGTGCAGCCGTGCGCGATAGCGGTCGCGCCGAGTTCCTTCGCACGCGCGAGCGTGGCGTCGACGATCAGGTAGCGGTCCGACACCAGCAGCGGGTATTGCCCCTGGTAGCCCTCGCCCGCCCACACGAACGGCTTGACGAAATCGCGCCACAAGGCAGCGCCGCCATCGATGGTGACGTGCGAGGTGACGCCCAGCTCCGCCGCTCGCGCTTCGATGATTCTGCGCTCGTCGGCATCCACGCCGCCGGTGTCGGCGAACACCGTGTGCACGTTCCAGCCGCGCTCCTGCAGGTAGGGGACGCAGAAGCTGGTGTCGAGGCCGCCAGAGAAGGCGAGGACGATGTCGGGGGAGGTGGGACCGGGGACCGGGGACCGGGGACCGGGAGAGGCAACGTCTCGAGACATATCGGTTGTTCCGAAGATTTGTTTTCTGAAGTGCGACGAACTGCTGCCTTTGCTTCACCGGTCCCCGGTCCCCGGTCCCCGGTCCCGGACTAGCGCCGCCATCACCGCCTTCTGCACATGCAACCTGTTCTCGGCTTCATCAATGGCGATGCACTGCGGCGAATCCATCACCGCATCGGTCGCCTTGACGTTGCGGCGCAGCGGCAGGCAATGCGAGAACACGCCTTTGTTGGTGAGCGCCATCTTCCGTTCGTCGACGATGAAGTGCTTGAAGCCATCGCGGATGGGTTTCTCCGGCGCCCAGTTGCCGAAGTACGGCAACGCGCCCCAGCTCTTGGCGTAGACCACGTCGGCGCCGGCATACGCGCTGTCGATGTCGTGGCTCACCTGCAGCGAGCCGCCGCTCTCGGCGACGTTGCGGTCGGCCCAGTCCATGTAACGCGGATCCAGCACGTAGTCGGGCGTCGGGCACAGAAGGGTCACGTCCATGCCCAGGCGCGTGGCGATGGTCAGCGCGGAGTTGGCCACCGCCGTGTTGAGTGGCTTGGGGTGGTAGGTCCACGTGAGCACGTATTTCCTGCCACGGAGGTCATTCGTGCCGAAGTGCTCCTGCAGCGCCAGCGCGTGCGCCAGTTCCTGGCAGGGGTGGGTGATCGTCTCCATGTTGATCACCGGCACCGGCGAGTACTTCGCGAAGCTCTGCAGCACGATGTCCTGGCGGTCGTATTGCCAGTCGACGAACTTCGGAAACGCGCGCACGCCGATCAGGTCGACGTAGCGGCCCAGCACCTGCGCGACTTCCTTGATGTGCTCCTCGGTGTCGCCATCCATGACGGTGCCCAGGTCGAACTCGATCGGCCAGGCGTCCTTGCCCGGCTGCAGCACCACCGCATGCCCGCCGAGCTGGTAGGCGCCCAGCTCGAAGCTGGTGCGCGTGCGCATCGACGGGTTGAAGAAGACCAGCGCGATCGACTTACCCTTCAGCGCGTCGCCGAGTTTCTCGCGCTTGAACCGGCGCGCGTCGTCGAGCACCGCGTCGAGCTCGGCGCGGGTCCAGTCCTGGGTGTTGAGGAAGTGCCTGGTGGCCATCGCGGTGTCCGGTGTGGAAAGCGCGGGCGGTGAAACGACGACGCCCAGCGCGGGAGGCTGGGCGTCCGGTGTTGCGGACATGTCACGGCGGCAGCCGTCACCCAGCGTGCGGATGAGACTCCGGTCGGCGCGCACGCGACGTCATGCCCGCCGCCATCCAGGCGGAGGTGGTGACGTCGGCGTCGGCATGGCGGCGGATCATGGGGCGCGGATGCTGCCAGACGACGCCCGGGCGAAGCAAGCGCCGCATGCTCAGCGCGCGACGCCCGGCACCACCGGGGTCACGCCCACCCGGATGCGCAGGCGGTTGCCCGGATCCACCGGCAGGCGCGAGCGGTAGCGCGTGCCCTTGTAGACGTAATCGACGTCGTAGGCGATCGGGCGGCGGAATTCGCGCGCCACCGGCACCGCGCGGCAATCGGCGGGCCCCTGCCGCCCCTGGCGCTCCGTCCAGCGCTCGCGCACCGAATCGATGGCGCGCGCCAGCCGCGTGGCATCGCCGGGCTGCGGACAGCGCTGCTCGATGCTGGTCGCGTTGAGAACCTGGAACACGGGGGTGACCTTGAGCACCTGCGCATGCGCGTAGCGCACGTTCTCGGCCTGGATGACCGTGGTGTCCTGCGCTGCGGCCGCGCCGGCCAGCAGGGCCAGGCTCGACAGCGTGAGGAACGCGGCACGTGCGGGCATCGAGCGTGGGCGCAGGGCGGGTGGGCCGGCAGTGTATGCGCACCCCCGCGCGGGGCGCTGAATCGGCCCTGTCGTCGGAGGGCAGGTGCGCGGCGCCGCTAGAATGCCCTGCCCTGCCCGCCTCCACGCCGCATGGCCCTGCACCTCTACAACAGCCTGACGCGGCGCCGCGAAGCTTTCGCACCGCTCGATCCCGCGCGCACGACCATGTACCTGTGCGGGCCGACCGTCTACAACTACGTGCACATCGGCAACGCGCGCGGGCCGGTGGTGTTCGACGTGCTCGCCGGCGTGCTGCGCCGTCGTTTCGGCCGCCTCGACTACGCCCGCAACATCACCGACGTCGACGACAAGATCAACGCGGCCGCGCGCGAGGCCGGCGTGCCGATCGGCGTGATCACCGACCGCTTCGCCGCCGCGTACCGCGAGGACATGGCCGCGCTCGGCGTCGAGCCGCAGAACATCCAGCCCGACGCGACCGCGCACGTCCCGCAGATGGTCGCGATGATCGAGCGCCTGGTCGAGGCCGGGCATGCCTACGCCGCCGAAGGCCACGTGCTGTTCGCGGTCGCCAGCTTCCCCGAGTACGGCGCGCTGTCGCGCCGCGACACCGAGGAAATGCTCGCCGGCGCGCGCGTGGAGGTCGCCCCGTACAAGCGCGACCCGGGCGATTTCGTGCTGTGGAAGCCGTCGACGGACGACCTGCCGGGCTGGGGCTCGCCGTGGGGACGCGGCCGTCCCGGCTGGCACATCGAATGCTCGGCGATGGCGGCCGCGCACCTGGGCGAGACCATCGACATCCATGCCGGCGGCGTGGACCTGCAGTTCCCGCACCACGAAAACGAGATCGCCCAGAGCCAGTGCGCGCATGGCGGCAAGGTGTTCGCGCGGTTCTGGCTGCACAACGGCATGCTCAACTTCGGCGGCTCCAAGATGAGCAAGTCGGTGGGCAACATCGAGAAAGTGCACGACCTGGTGCGCGCGCACCCGCCCGAGGCCCTGCGCTACGCGCTGCTGTCCGCGCACTACCGGCAGCCGCTGGAGTGGTCCGACGCGCTGGTCGAGCAGAGCGTGCGCACGCTGGACCGGCTGTACGGGACGCTGCGCGACCTGGCCGATGTCGGCATCGACGGAACGCCGGCCATTCCCGCTGCGGTCGAGAAAGCGCTCGACGACGACCTCAACACGCCGCAGGTGCTGGCCGAGATCGCGCGCATCGCCGGCGAGGCGCGTGCGCTGAAGGCGCGGGTCGATGCCGGCGGAACGGACGACGGCGCGCGCGACGCGCTGGCCGTGCTCAAGCGCGACCTCCTGGGCGCAGGCCGCGCGCTGGGCCTGCTGCAGCAGGCGCCCGCGAGCTGGTTCGCGCGCGGCGGCGACGCCGGCGGCGATGCGCGCATCGACGCGCTGGTCGAGGAGCGCAACGCGGCCAAGGCCGCGCGCGACTTCGCGCGTGCCGATGCGATCCGTGCCGAACTGGCGGCCGAAGGCGTGCTGCTGGAGGACACCGCGCAGGGCGTGCGGTGGCGGCGAGGTTGAGTCGTCGGCGCGCCGTAGCGGAATCACCAGATTCCGTCACCCCTGCGCACGCAGGGGCCCAGCGTCTTCTCGACGCAATGCGATGCGCTGAAGAGCGAACGGCACTGGGCCCCTGCGTGCGCAGGGGCGACGGCTAGATCGAGACATGCGCCGACGATGACCAGCACCACATTCCCCCTCGAACCCACCGCGCTCGACGCGCAGGCCGCGATTCGCGAGGAATTCGCGTTCTTCGGCGACTGGTCCGAGCGCTACCAGTACCTGATCGACCTCGGCCGCAAGCTGCCGCCGTTCCCCGACGCGCTGCGCACCGACGCGCACCGCCTGCACGGCTGCCAGTCGATGGTGTGGATCGTCCCGGGCGGTGATGCGTCGCGGCTGGATTTCCAAGCGACCAGCGACTCGAGCATCGTCTCCGGCCTGGTCTACCTCGCGCTGCGCGTGTACTCGGGGCGCAGCGCCGCCGAGATCCTCGCCACGCCGCCCGACTACATCGCCGACGTGGGCCTGGCCAAGCACCTCTCGCCCACGCGCAGCAACGGGCTGGCGGCCTTGCTGGCTTCCATCCAGGACGCGGCGCGGCGCGCCTCGTGACGGACGCGCCGGTCGGCGAGGCCGCGCCTGCACCGCCGCTGCGCAACCGCGCGTTCGTCGCGCTGCTGGCCTACCGCCTGCTGACGATCCTGTCCTACCAGGTCGTCGCGGTCGCGGTCGGCTGGCAGGTGTACGCGCTGACGCGCGACCCGCTGATGCTCGGGCTGATCGGCCTGGCGGAGGTGCTGCCGTACTTCTGCGTCGCACCGTTCGCCGGATACCTCGTCGACCAGCTGCCCCGGCGCCGGCTCGGCATCGCCGCGTGCGTGGGCCTGGCGATCACCGCCGCGCTGCTGGCGCTGATCGCATCGACCAGCGAAGCGGGATCCAAGCTGTGGCTGGTGTACGCGGCGATCGCGCTCACCGGCATGGTTCGCGCGTTCCTCGGGCCGGTGTACAACGCGCTGTTCGCGCAGGTCCTCGCGCGCGCCGACTACGCGCGCGGCGCGAGCCTGGGCAGCGTGGTGTTCCAGTCGGCGCTGGTGCTCGGGCCCGCGCTGGGCGGCGTGTCGGTCGCGGTGTTCGGGCTGGCGGCGACGTACGCGATCGCGGCGGCGTGCGCGCTGGGGGCCGGCGTCGCGATCGCCACCGTGCGCGTGGTCGAGCCGCCGCGCACGCGCACGCGCGAGCCGGTGTTCGCATCGATCGCCGAGGGCGCGCGGTTCGTGTTCGGTCACCAGGTGATGCTCGCGGCGCTGGCGCTGGACATGTTCGCGGTGCTGTTCGGTGGGGCGATCTCGCTGGCGCCCGCGTTCATCCACGACATCCTGCAGCGCGGTCCGGAAGCGCTGGGCATCCTGCGCGCAGCGCCCGCGCTCGGCGCGGTGGCGGTGGGGCTGTGGCTGGCGCGCTTCCCGATCGACCGCAACGCCGGCCGGATCCTGCTGTGGGCGGTCGCCGGGTTCGGAGTGTCGATCATCGGCTTCGGGCTGTCGCGCGAGCTCTGGCTGTCGGCGTTCTTCCTGCTGCTGTCGGGCCTGTGCGATGGCGTGTCGGTGGTGGTGCGCTCGACGATCCTGCAGCTGGCCACGCCCGACGGCATGCGCGGGCGGGTGTCGTCGATCAACGGGATCTTCATCGGCTCGTCGAACGAACTGGGCGCGTTCTACGCCGGTTCGATGGCGCGGCTGCTGGGGCTGGTGCCGGCGGTGGTGCTGGGCGGCTGCGTGACCCTGGGCGTGGTCGCCGCCACCGCATGGCGCGCACCGCGGCTGCGGCGGCTGCACATGGGCGAGTTGCAGGAGCCATCGGCGGCAGTGCGGGCGCCTTAGGGATGCCCTGGCGGGGTTGCTCCGCAGGAATTTGATCCGGCGCGGGACAGGTGGGTGGTGCAACCCGTCGTGCCGCATCGGTGACATCGCGCGGGCGGCGCGATGCGGGTGCGTCGGCGATGCAGTGCGTCGATGCGTCATGGGTAGGCGCGCAGGCGCGCATGTACCCGGCATCGCAATTGCGGTCTTGCAGTGGCATCGGTCACGCACCGGAAACGAACAGGCCCCGCGGTGCGGGGCCCGTTTCGTGACCGACGCGGCGACCGCTCAGTCGCCCATCTGCTTCTGCCGGTGTTCCCAGCGCTCCTGCGCGTCGATGGTGCGCTCGGCTGTCAGGCGCGCCTCGAGGCGGTCCAGGCCGATCTCCTCGCCGGTGTCGACGCAATACCCGTAATCGCCCGCATCGAGGCGCTTGAGCGTGCTGTCGATCTTGCTGATCAGCTTGCGGTAGCGGTCGCGCGTGCGCAGTTCCAGCGAGTTCTCGGTCTCGCGGGTGGCGCGCTCGGCCTCGTCGCCGACGTCGCGCACTTCATCCTTGAGGTTCTCGATGGTCTGCTTGCTTTCCTCGACGAGGTCCGCGCGCCAGCCCAGCAGGCGTTGGCGGAAGTATTCGAGCTGCAGCGGGCTCATGTACTCCTCGTCGGGGCCGGGCTTGTAGCCCTGGGGGACGAGGGGACGGCCGCTGCCCTGTTCGGTCTGGTAGGGCACGACCTTGACCTTGCCTTTCGGTGCGGGCGCCTGCGTCTTGCCGACCACGGCCACGGCGACCTTGCCGGTCGGCCGTTGCACGGGGGCGCGAGGCGCGGGCGCGGGGGTGGATGCGGGTTTGGCGGACTTGCCTGCCGCCGCGGTTGCCGGCGCCGGCCTGGCCGGGCCAGCCGTGGACTTCGCCGGCGCAGGCGCGGGCTTGGCCGCGGCTGACGGTGCAGGTGCAGGCTTGGCCGGCGACGATTTCTGCGCCGCGGGCTGGGCCGCCACCGGAGCCGGCGCTGCCTTGCCGACAGGCGCCTTGGTGGCCTTGGGGGCCGGCGCGTCCTTCGGTGCGGGCTTGGTCGGAGCCTTGGCGACGGGCTTGGCGACGGGCTTGGCCGGCGCCGCAGCCTTGGCCGGAGCCTTCGACGCGATGGGCTTGGCGATGGGCTTGCTGGCCGCTACCGGCGACTTCGCCGCAGGCTTCTTCGCCGGTGCCGCGGCCTTCGCGGGCGCCTTCTTCACAGGTGCCTTCGCCGGCTTCGGTGCGGGCCTGGCGGGTGCCTTCGCGACGGGCTTCTTCGCGGGCGCCTTCGCGCTGCCCTTGCCCGTGCCGACGGTCTTCTTCGCGGCGGGCGCGGTCTTCTTGGCGACCTTCGCGGTCTTCTTCGCAGGTGTCTTCGCTGCCACGAGCAACGGTTCCTTTCTGTATTCCCTTGGGCGGGAAAGCGCGCTGTTATACCCTGCCCCGATACCCTCGGCAACCGAAAAAACCCGCTGTTTCCAGCGTGTTCCGGCGATGTGTGCGATACCGGCGGCGTACCTTCGGCGGGCATGCCCGTCCGGCTGCAGCACGGCCCACCCATGATGAAGACACCGTGATCGACCGCCTGCTCATCGCGATGCTGCGCACCTACAAGCGCTTCGTCAGCCCGTTGCTGGGACCACGTTGCCGCTTCCATCCGAGCTGCTCGCAGTACGCGATGGACGCGATCGCCATGCATGGCGTCGCGCGCGGTGGCTGGCTGGCCGCGCGGCGGGTGATGCGTTGCCATCCGCTCAACCCCGGCGGCCACGATCCCGTGCCGCCCCGCAGGAGTGCGCAATGAACACCGTGCCGGGCCGGACCGCAGCATGCGACGCGTGGCGCGCGAACGGCGTGGCATCGCAAACCCGCGGCAGCGGCATCGCCACCGTGGTTCCCGTCCGGTGGCTGGCGGCGCTGGTGCTGCTGGTGGCGACCGCGTGCGCCAGCTCCGCGGTGGCCCTGACACCCGCGGCATCGTCGGCGAGCGTGCCGTTGGCCTTCCCCGCCACCGCGTCGCAGGGCGCGCTGGTGATCGGCCGCGTGCCGGCGGGCAGCGTGGTGCGGCTGGGCGAGCGCACGCTGCGCGTCACGCCGTACGGCAGCGTGGTGTTCGGCATCGGCCGCGACGCCAGTGGCCCGGTGGCGCTCGAGGTGCGCACGCCGGATGGCCGCGTGCAGCCGGTGCGCATCGCGGTGAGCCCGCGCGATTGGCCGCTGGAACGCATCGACGGCGTCCCGCCGGCGACGGTGGACCCGCCCCCGGCGATCGCCCGCCGCATCCGCGACGAACAGGCGCGCGTGGCCGCGGTGCGCGCGCTCGACGACGCACGTGCCGATTTCGCGCAGCGCTTCGTGATGCCCGTGGAAGGCCGCATCAGTGGCCGGTTCGGGCGTGCGCGCAGCTACAACGGCCGCCAGGGCGCGCCGCATTCGGGCATGGACATCGCCGCACCGGCCGGCACCGCCATCCGCGCGCCCGCCGCCGGCATCGTGACGTTCGCCGATCCGACGCTGTACCTCACCGGCGGCACCGTGGTGCTCGACCACGGGCATGGCGTCAGCTCCAACTTCCTGCACCTGTCGCGCATCGACGTGCGCGTTGGTCAGCGGCTTGCGCAGGGCGAGGTGCTGGGCGCGGTGGGAGCGACGGGACGCGCAACCGGACCACACCTGCACTGGGGGATGAACTGGTTCGACGTGCGGGTCGATCCACAACTCGTGCTCGATCGCCCCGGGTAAGCGCGCCGGGCGAACGCAACGCGGTCGGCCGGATCGCGGCGATCGCGGGATGCGATGCGAAGGACGGCCAGCCGGCACCACGAGCGTCCCGCGCTCGACGCCATCGCCGCATGCCGATACCGTGACTCCGGAGCGCCCGTCACCGCGCGGGTGGCGGCTCGCGGCGCGTCGCATCGACCAGGCGGGGATGCGACTGGCCGGTGACGCGGTCGCGCCCGGCGGACTTGCTGGCGTACAGCGAGGCATCGGCGCGCGCGAGGAAATGCTCGGGGGTTTCGCCCGCCGCCAGCTCCGCCACGCCCAGGCTCAGGCTCGCGTCGAACAGCCGGCCCTCGATCGACAGCGGGCGGCAGTTGACCGCCGAGCGCAGGTTCTCGGCCACGCCCAGCGCCTCGCCCAGGCGCGTGTCGGGCAGCAGCACGACCAGTTCGTCGCCGCCCCAGCGGCCCAGCAGGTCGTAGGTGCGCAGGCGGTTGCGCACGCGCAGCGTGATCACCCGCAGGCAACTGTCGCCCACCAGGTGCCCGTGGTCGTCGTTGACGCTCTTGAAGCGGTCGATGTCGAAGAACACCAGCGCCAGCGGGTGGCCGCTGCGATGCGAGTCGGCCACCAGCGCGTTGAGCCGCTCCTCGATGGCCGGGCGCGAGAGCGCGCCGGTGAGCGCGTCGAACCGCGCAAGGTGCGTGGCGCGGTCGCGGTCGTCGCGCATCTGCTGGAAGCCGTCGGTGAGCCCGATGATGAGCAGCAGCGCCGACAGCGCGAAGCTGCCGGGAAGCGCGTAATCCATCCAGGATGGGCCGCTCCAGCCGCCGAGCGTTTCCACCGCGCGCGCCGCGACGATGAACAGCAGCGGCAGCAGGCACAGCAGCAGGAACACCGCGGCGCGCTGGCCGGCGCGGACCCCGAGCACCGTCGCGGCCGACACCACCGCCAACCCGGCCAGCAGCAGCGCATGGCCGGCGATGTCGACCCATCCGCCCAGCCCTGCCAGCGCTGCGGCGGCCAGCAATCCCAGCCCGACGATGCATGCGACCAGGAGTTTCCACAGGCGCGGGGCGGTTTCGCCCATCCGCAGGTAGTGGCCGATGAACAAAAACCCGCCAAGGTGGGCGACGAGGGTGGCGACCTGCAGCGTCACCGGGTTGCCACCGAGCGCGTGTCCGACCACGGGCAGCAGGCGGAGCTCCCCGCCCGAGCCGGCGAGGAACAGCAGCTGCGAGGCGACCACGAGCGCGAGGTAGAGGTAGCTGCGCACCCCGAGCCCGATGCCGAAGCCCAGCGCGACCACCGCGAGGATGGCCAGCGACGTGAGCAGCACCGTGCGCCACACCAGGTGGGCGATCTCGGAGTGGTACAGGGGGTCGACCGGCATGGCATGGGCGACACCGGCCGTGGCGGCGCCGAGCGCCACCATCGCCATGCCCCGCACCGCTGCCCCCCTGCGCCCCATCGACGTCCCCCGATGCCGTCAGGGGCATCGAACGGGGAAAACGCAGGAATCAGGCCAACGCCGCCGTGCGGCGTCGACGCCCGCGGTCGCGCGGCCCGGCGCGGGGGCTCAGGGCGCGGGAGTCGAGGGCGCGTGGCTAGCCACCCGGGCCACCGCGTCGTGGGCGTGCAGACTCTCGAAATGGGCGACGGCCACCTCGAAGCGGGCCACGCCCGGCAACCCGGCCAGCGCGTCGGCCACGCGGCGCGCGGCGTCCTCGCAGAACATGAGGTTCTCGGCGTTGAGGCGGGCAAAGGCCTGCTCGTCCTCGCGCTTGACCGCGGCCTGCACGGGGGTCCCGAGCGCGGACTCGATGGCATCGACCCAGGCTTCGACCGGCCAGTCGCCGGCGTCGTCGGCCAGCACCACGGTGGCATCGCAGCGGCTGCGCTGCGCGTGCGGCGTGGCGGCCAGCCCTGCGGGCGATGCGAGCCACTGCGCGACCGCGCCGGTCGACAGCGGCGTGGCGCTGCCGAAGGCCTGGGTGAAGCCCTCGGCGTTGAGCTGGCGCGACAGTGCGGCCGACGCCGGGCAGGTGCTCGAGTAGTCGATGCCGACCGAGACCGACACCGTGCCGTCGCGGCCCGTGCCCTCGGCGCTCATCACGACCGGGTAGCGCTTCCAGCCCGAGTGCCCGCTGGCAAGCGCGGGCCGCAGCAGCAGGTGGTCGTAGCGCACCACCAGGCGCGCGCGCGTGCTCAGGCCCTGCTGGGAGGCCACCAGCTCGCCGAGCAGCCCGCGCATCCGCGCGGGAGCGAGCACGTCCCCGGCGAGCGCGTGCTGCAGGTGCAGGTACAGGCGCGACATGTGGATGCCGCGGGCGCCGGCATCGGCGAGGTCCACCTCGACGTCCACGCTCGCCGGCACCACCAGGCCACCGGGCAGCCGCACCGGCAGCGCGATTCCCGCCATGCCCACGCCATCGAGCGCGCGTGCCTGGGGCAGCGCGTCGCCGGCGACATCGGGCATCGAGCGGGCGGGCTGGGCGGGGGTCACGGCGTCGGTCGTGGCAGCGGGGCCGCGCATTCTACCGGCGGGCCCGGCAGCACCCGACGACGCTCAGTGCACCACTGCATTGCGCGCCGTGCGCCACGCCGTGAGGAGTGCGCGCCATGGGGGCAGCGGACGCGACGCGTCACCGCGCCGCATGCGCGCATGCGCGATCGCGCGCCACAGGTCCGACGCCGACCGCGACGCGTGTGCAGCGCGCGTCGCATGCGGATCGGCGGGCGGCGGCCCGCCCGCGGGAGCGGAAGCAGGATCGACGGCGCCGATCGCCATCCGCCGTACCACCAGCCACGCCATCCAGCCGGCCTGCGTGCCGGGTGGCGTGGACGGCGCGAGCAGGGCGTCGACCGCGCCAAGCGCATCGGCCACCGCCGGCAGCACGGCGCGCAACGCATCGGGACTGGCGGCATTGCGGGCCGTCGCCAGTGCGGGCAGCGCGGCGGCCAGCCTCGTCCACGCGGGGTGCCCGAGCGGCAGCACGCGGCCCAGCGGATGGCGCCGGGCGCCCGCGGCCCAGCCCTGCAGTTCCTGCGCCCACCAGCCGAGCTTGGCCTCGCCCGGGCGCGGGTCGGCATGCGCCCAGGCGGCCTCGAGCAACTCGTCGACGAGGGCGAACCACGCCGCCCAGCCGTCCCGCTGCGCGGTGGGGACGAACACCTGCGAGAGAGCCCATTCGGGCCAGCGCGCGCGCCACTTGGCGACGAATGCGTCAGCCGTGTCGCGCACGTCCACGCCCGCGTTCACGCGGGTGGCCACGCCGAGGGATCGCACAGCGCGGAGGCGGCGTCGACCGCCACGTCGCCGCCCCAGGCGGCCGGGTCGCAGTCCAGCGGGCGGTAGCCCCACAACGCGACGACCGACGGCATCCCCGCGGCGCGCGCGGCGGCGATGTCGCGCTCGTCGTCGCCGACGTACACGCACGCCGACGGCGCGATGCCGAGGGCGTCGGCGGCGTGCAGCAGCGGCGCAGGGTCGGGTTTGCGCACTGGCAGCGTGTCACCGCCGAGCAGCACCGCGCAGCGGTCCTGCCAGCCCAGCATCGGCACCAGCGCGCGCGCCAGCGACTCCGGCTTGTTGGTCACGATGCCCCACCGCGTGCCGGCGGCCTCGAGCTCGGCCAGCATCGCCTCCACCCCCTCGAACGGACCGCCGTGCCGGCCCAGCACGCGCCGGTAGTCATCGAGGAACTCCGGCACCGCCGCCTCGCACGCGGCCAGGCCCCACTCCGGGAAGGCGGCGCCGATCATCGCCCGCGCACCGCGCGAGACCTGCGGTCGCAAGGCCTCGAACGCCATCCCCGCCATCCCCCGCCGCGCCCGCATCGCATCGACGGTGGCCAGCATGTCGGGGGCGCTGTCGAGCAGGGTGCCGTCGAGGTCGAAGAGGGCGAGCTGGGGGAATGTCATGGGATGGGCGTGGGTGGAGAAGAGCGAAAGGCGGTCCGCGAAAGACGCAAAGGACGCGCAAGAAACGTGGTGCCTGATGGTTGGTGTCTTGGGTGATTCCAGTAGCGGCGAGCTTGCTGGGCGTAGAACCATCGAAGACAGGACGCCGGGCAAGCTCGGCGCTACGGATTCCTGCCTTCCTTCCGCGTTCCTTGCCTCCTTCGCGGACCTCTCTGCCCCTGGCGTGTCACGCGATCAATCCGCCTTGCGCGCCCACGCCACGTAGTTGATGTCCGTGCGCGATGTCAGTCGTGCGCCGTTGCGCCACGGTTCGTACATCAGGCCACTGACATCACCGAGCTCCAGGCCGGCGTCGCGCATCCAGGCGGCGAGTTCGGAGGGGCGGATGAAGTCGGCGTACCGGTGGGTGCCGCGCGGCAGCAGGCCGGCGACGTACTCGGCGCCGACGATCGCCAGCGCGAATGCCGCCGGCGTGCGGTTGAGCGTCGACACGAACAGCGTGCCGCCCGGGCGCAGCAGGCGCGCGCAGGCCTCGATCACCGAAGCCGGATCGGGCACGTGCTCGAGCATCTCCATGCAGGTCACCGCGTCGAAGGCGCCCGGCATCTCGTCGGCCAACGCTTCCACCGACGCCAGACGGTAGTCGACCTGCACGCCCGATTCGAGCCCGTGCAGCCTCGCCACCTTGACCAGCTCGGGGGCCAGGTCGATGGCGGTGACCTGCGCGCCGCGCGTGGCCATCGCCTCGCTGAGCAGGCCTGCGCCGCAGCCGACGTCGAGCACGCGCGCGCCCTCCAGCGGCACGCGGTCGGCCACGTACGCCAGGCGCACCGGGTTGAGCGCGTGCAGCGGCTTCTGCGGGCCGTGCGGGTCCCACCAGCGCTGCGCGAGCGCGCCGAACTTGTCGAGTTCGGGCTGGCTGAAGTTGCCCTCGGGCGTGGTGCTCATCGGCAGCTCCGTGCTGGCGCGGCTGCGCGCCTGTCGATCGATCCGGGCGTCGGGGCGCAGCCGCGCCGGCGCACCTCGACGGGCGTCATGCGCGGATCTGCCGGATGCGGTCGCGCCACTGGCGCGCGTTGGCCCGGATCGCGTCGAGGTCCATGTCGACCGGGACCCGGTCGCGCAGCCTGCGCGCGCCGTCGATCCAGACGTCGGTCACCTGGTGGCGGCCGGCCGCGTAAACCAGTTGCGACACCACGTAGTGCAACGGCTGTGTCTCGATGTCCGACAGGTCGATGCACGCCAGGTCTGCGCGCTTGCCGGGCACGATCGAGCCGATGCGCGCGTCCAGCCCCAGCGCCCGCGCGCCCCCGAGTGTGGCCGCGCGCAGCGCGCTGGCCGCGTCGAGCGCGGAAGCATCGTTGGCCACCGCCTTGGCCAGCAGCGCGGCGGTGCGCGTTTCGCCCAGCATGTCCAGGTCGTTGTTGCTCGCGCAGCCGTCGGTGCCGATGGCCAGGTTCACGCCCGCGCGCACCAGCGCGCATGCCGGGCAGAAGCCCGACGCGAGCTTGAGGTTGGACTCCGGGCAGTGCGCGACGTGCACCCCGCGCTCCGCGCACAGCGCGATCTCGTCGTCGAGCAGCTGCGTCATGTGCACGGCGACCAGCCGTTCGTCGACGAGTCCCAGCCGGTCGAGCCGCGCCAGCGGCCGCACGCCGTGGTCGCGCAGCGAGTCGGCGATCTCCTGCGCGGTCTCGTGCACGTGGCAATGCACGCGCAGGCCGTGCTCGCGCGAGAGCGCGGCGATGCGTTCGAAGTTCGCGTCGCCCACCGTGTAGGGCGCGTGCGGGGCCAGCGACGTGCCGACCAGCGCGTGCCCGCGCCACTGCGCGTGCACCGCCATGCCCTTGTCGAAGTACTCGTCCGCGCCCGACGCCCAGGCGGTGGGGAAGTCGATGACCGGCAACCCCACCAGCGCGCGGAAGCCGTGCGCGGCGTAGGTGGCGGCCTGCACGTCGGGGAAGAAGTAGTTCTCGTTGGCGCAGGTGGTGCCGCCGCGCAGCATCTCGGCGATCGCCAGCGTCACGCCGTCGCGCACGAACTCCGGGCCGATCACCGCCGCCTCGACCGGCCAGATGTGCCCCTGCAGCCACTCCATCAGCGGCAGGTCGTCGGCCACCCCGCGCAGCAGGCTCATCGGATTGTGGGTGTGGGCGTTGACCAGGCCGGGGACCAGCGCGTGCTCCGGGCGGGAGACGGTCTCGCCGGCCGCGTAGCGCGTGAGGGCCTCGCGGGTAGGCAGCAGGTCGACGATCTCGCCGGCGGTGATCGCGACCGCGTGGTCCTCGAGCACAACGCCATGCGGTTCGACCGGCACGACCCAGGCGGCTTCGATGAGGAGGTCGCAGGGGGTTGGGGTGTCGGTCATGGGGTCTGCGCGATCAGGCTGCGGATGTGCTGCTGTTGCTCGTCGTCCCCGCGAATGCGGGGATCCATGGACACTGCTTCATGCGCGTTGCGCTCGTGTCGATGAGAGACGCAAGGCGCGGCTCTTCTTGCTCGTCATCCCTGCGTAGGCGGGGATCCATGGATGTTGCCTCGTGCCGTGCGCCGTTCCGTATCGATGGAGCACGCGAAGCGTTGTTCCTATGCTCGTCATCCCCGCGCAGGCGGGGATCCAGTGACCCTGGCGCTTCCGGGCGCGCGGACAACAGCAACGGCAACGTCCCTGGATCCCCGACAAGAGCACTCGGGGATGACGACTTGGCAAAGCCACGCCCGCTCCGCGGGCGTGGGCCAAATCGTCACTTGACCCGACTGACGTACTCGCCGGAGCGGGTATCGACCTTGATGGTCTCGTCCTGCCCCACGAACAGCGGCACGCGCACCACCGCGCCGGTTTCCAGCGTGGCCGGCTTGCCGCCGCCGCCGGAGGTGTCGCCGCGCACGCCAGGGTCGGTCTCGGTGATCTTGAGCTCGACGAAGTTGGGCGGCTGCACCGAGATCGGCGTGCCGTTCCACAGCGTCACCACGCACTGCTCCTCGCCCTTGAGCCACTTCTCGGCGCCGGCCATGCCGGCCTTGTCGGCCTGCACCTGCTCGAAGCTCTCGGGGTTCATGAAATGCCAGTACTCGCCGTCGGCGTAGAGGTACTGCATGTCGGTGTCGACCACGTCGGCGGCCTCGAGGCTGTCGGTGGCCTTCATCGTCAGCTCCACCACGCGGCCGCTCTTGATGCTGCGGTACTTGATGCGGGTGAACGCCTGGCCCTTGCCCGGCTTGACGTACTCGGTCTCGGTGATGATGCACGGGTCGTTGTTGACCAGGATCTTCTGACCGGTCTTGACGTCGTTCATGCCGTAACTGGCCATGGGCTGCGGAACTCCTGCGGGAAATGGGGGGACGGCGCGTGCCCGGGGGATGCCGCGATGCGCGGCTAGAATGCGCGCCGCCCGCATCGCGCCAGCGCGCACGACAAGCCTTCGCAATGATACCCGCCGCCCCGGCCGCCCCGCACTTGCCCGCGTCCTGGCAGCAGCAGTGGCGCGACGCCATCCGTGATCCACGCGAACTGCTCGCGGCCCTCGGGCTGTCGGGCCAGGTCGCGGTGTCGGAGGCGGCCGCCGCGCAGTTCGCGCTGCGCGTGCCGCGCGGTTTCGTGGCCCGCATGCGCCACGGCGATCCCCGCGATCCACTGCTGCGTCAGGTGCTGCCGCTGGACGACGAGCTTCGCCCGGTGCCGGGCTTCGACCTCGACGCGGTCGGCGACGACGCCGCGCGCGCGGCCAGCGGCGTCATCCGCAAGTACGAAGGCCGCGCGCTGCTGGTCGCCACGGGCAGCTGCGCGGTGCACTGCCGCTACTGCTTCCGCCGCCACTTCCCCTACGCCGAGGAGACCGCCGCAGCCGGCCACTGGGCGGGCGCGGTGGCGGCGATCGCGGGCGATCCGTCCATCACCGAAGTGCTGCTCTCGGGCGGCGACCCGTGGTCGCTTGCCACCCACCGGCTCGCCGAACTCACCGACGCCCTCGCCCACGTTCCGCACCTGCGCCGCCTGCGCGTGCACACGCGGCTGCCCGTGGTGCTGCCGGCCCGCGTCGATGGCGCGCTGCTCGGGTGGCTGGCCGGCCTGCGCTGGCCGGTTACGGTGGTGCTGCACGCCAACCACGCCAACGAGTTCGGCGCCGGGGTCCGCGATGCCGTCGCCGCGCTGCGCGGCGCCGGCGCCACGGTGCTCAACCAGGCGGTGCTGCTGCGCGGGGTCAACGACAGCGTCGAGGCGCTGGCCGGGCTCAGCGAAGCAGGCTTCGACGCCGGGGTGCTGCCCTACTACCTGCACCAGCTCGACCGGGTCGCCGGCGCCGCCCACTTCGAGGTCGAAGATGCCACCGCGCGCGCCTTGCACGCGTCGTTGGCGGCACGGCTGCCAGGCTACCTGGTACCGCGGCTGGTGCGGGAGATCGCCGGCGACACCGGCAAGCGCCCGCTCTGACCACGCGGCCCGCGCATCCGCACGGCCCCGCATGGACGTAGCCGCGCGCTTCGTGGCATAAGGCCCGCCATCCTCCGGAGATCGCGATGCAATTCGGCAAAGACGCGGTGCTGCGCCTGCTGATCGTCGACGACAGCGTCGAGGCCGCCGAAGCCATCGTGAGCGGCCTGCGCAACACCGGCATCGCGGTGCGGCCCACGCGCCCGGAAAACGAGGACGAATTCGAAGGCCAGCTCGCCGGCGCGCTGGACCTGCTGCTGGTGGCGCCCACCGCGACCACGGTCCCCTTCGACACCGTCCTGCAGCGCGTGAACGCCAGCGGGAAGGACCTGCCCGTGGTGCTGCTGGCCGACGCCGTGGACGACGCCCTGCTGCTGCAGACCACCGCCGCCGGCGTGCGCGCGATCACCCTGCGCGGGCACATGGACCATATCCAGTCGGTGGTGTGCGGCGAGTGGGCCGACCTCGACGCCCGCCGCGCGCAGCGCCGCCTGGAGACGCAGGTGCGCGAGACCGAGCGCCGCTGCGATTCGCTGATCGAATCCAGCCGCGACCCGATCGCCTACATCCACGAAGGCATGCACATCCGCGCCAACCAGGCCTACCTGGAGATGTTCGGGTTCGAGTCGTTCGAGGACGTCGAAGGCATGTCGATCCTCGACATGATCGCGCCGGGCGCGGTGGATTCGTTCAAGGCGCTTCTCAAGCGTCTGTCCAAGGGCGAGCCGCCGCCGCCGCGCCATGAGGTCGAGGCGCGCACCTTCGACGGCGCCGCGTTCCCTGCCGTCATGGAGTTCAGCCCCGCCAGCTACGAGGGCGAGGCCTGCCAGCAGGTGGTGTTCCGCCGCCAGGAACTCGACCCCGAACTGGCCCGCGAAGTCGAAGAGCTGCGCCAGCGCGACCAGGCCACCGGCCTGCTCAACCGCGCCACGTTCCTGCGTGCGCTCGAGGACACCGTGGCCAACGCGGCGCAGCACGCGGGCAGCCACGCGCTGCTGCTGATCGAGCCCGACCACTACGCTCGGCTGCTCCAGGAGATCGGCCTGGACGCCGCCGATGAACTCATCGCCGCGATCGCCACGCGCCTGCGCACGGTGCTGGGACCCGATGACGTCGCCGCACGCTTCGGCGAGCACCAGCTCGCCGTCCTGCGCCGCAACAGCGACCACGCGGCCACCGCGGCGCTGGCCGAGGCCGCGCGCGCGGCGTTCGCCGACCACGTGCTGGAGGTGGGCGAGCGTTCGCTCAACGCCACGGTGTCGATCGGCGGCGTGCAGGTGGGCCAGAAGATCGCCAGCGTCAGCGCGGTGCTCGGCAAGGCATCCGCGGGCGTGCAGTCGGCGTCCGGCGTGGGAGGCAACCGCTTCGAGCTGTTCGACCCCGGCGCGGTGGATCGCGCGGAGGAAGAGCGGGTCAAGGCCTGGGTGGCGCGCATCCGCGACGCGCTCGACGCCGACCGTTTCATCACCGTCTACCAGCCGCTGGTGAGCCTCACCGGCGAGGAGGGCGAGACCTACAACGCCTACCTGCGCATGCAGGGCGAGCCGGGCGAGCTGGTGCAGCCGCTGACCTTCCTGCAGATCGCCGAGGAGCACGGGCTGCTGTGGGAGATCGACCGCTGGGTCGTGGGCCACGCGATCTCGGTGATCGGCGATCGGCTCAAGCAGGGCAAGCGCACCACGCTGCTGGTCAAGATCACCGAGGTGTCGCTGCAGGACGACAGCCTGATCAGCCACATGTCCGAGCAACTGGCCCGGCACGGCGCCGAGGGCAGCCTGCTGGTGCTGCAGCTGCCCGAGTCGAAGGTCTTCACCCACCTGCGCGCGGCGCAGGCGTTCCAGGAGAAGGCCAAGGCGCTGGGCGTGCGCATCGCGCTCGAGCAGTTCGGCGCGGGCCTGAACTCGTTCCAGCTGCTGACCCACTTCGATGCGGCGATGCTGAAGATCGACCGATCCTTCGTCGAGGACCTGTCGAGCAACAAGGAACACCAGGAGCGCGTGCGCGAGATCGCCTCGCGCGCGCAGGAGCTCGGCAAGAAGACCATCGCCGAATTCGTGCAGGACGCCGGCAGCATGAGCATCCTGTTCGGCGCCGGCATCGACTACGCGCAGGGGCACTTCCTGGGCGGGGTGTCGACGGAGATGAATTACGAATTCTGAAAAAGCGGGAACGGGGAACGGGGAACGGGGAAGCAACAGCGCGGGAGCCGCGATCAGCCACAAAAAAAGCCCGGGGTTCCGGGCTTTTCTGAGTCGGTAGCCGTGGGGGCCGGGGGAGAGGGGATGCGCTGTTGCTTCCCTGTTCCCCGTTCCCCGTTCCCGCCCTTGCCTCACGCAACAACCCCCTGCCGCACCGCATGCGCGTCCGGCGTGGCGTTGCGCAAGGCCTGGATGCGCTCCTCGAGCGGCGGGTGGCTCATCAGCAGGCGGCGCAGGCCGTGGCCGACGCCGCCGCTGATGCCGAACGCGGCGACCTGCTTGGGCAGCGTGCTGGCGCCATAGGTCTGCGACAGGCGGGTCAGCGCGGCGATCATCTTCTCGCGGCCGGCCAGCGCGGCGCCGCCGGCGTCGGCGCGGAACTCTCGGTGGCGCGAGAACCACATCGCGATCATCGAGGCGAAGATGCCGAAGATCAGGTCGAGCACCAGCACGATCGCGTAGTAGCCGATGCCCGGCGCGCCATCGCGGTTGCCGAACAGGTAGCCGTCGACCACGCGGCCGACGATGCGGGCCAGCACGATCACGAACGTGTTGAGCACGCCCTGGATGAGCGCCATCGTGACCATGTCGCCGTTGGCCACGTGGCTGACCTCGTGGGCCAGCACCGCCTCGGCCTCGTCGCGGTCCATCGCGCGCAGCAGGCCCGTGGACACCGCCACCAGCGAGTTGTTGCGGCTCGGGCCGGTGGCGAACGCATTGATCTCCGGCGCGTCGTAGATGGCGACCTCGGGGACCTTGATGCCCGCCGCCTGCGCCTGGCGGGTCACCGTGGAGAGCAGCCACTGCTCCATCGGGTCGCGCGGCTGGGTGATCACCTGCGCGCGCGTGGTCCACTTGGCGATCATCTTGCTGGTCATCAGCGAGATGAGCGAGCCGCCGAAACCGATCACCGCGGCCATGACCAGCAGGCCGGCGCCGCCCTGCAGCTGGAAGCCCATCGCGGACAGGACCGACATGACGATGCCCAGCAGCACGAGCACCGCGAGGTTGGTGGCGAGGAACAGGCCGATGCGCTTCAACATGGGGATACCCGGGACGGTCATGGACGCCGCGGCGCGCGGCAATGCCCGTTAGATTCGCCCACCGCGCGTGAGTTTCAAGTCCAGCGTGTCCATCGCCCCTGCCGTTCAGCCGCACGTCGGCCGCTTCGCCCCCTCCCCGACCGGCCCGCTCCATGCCGGTTCGCTGCTGGCGGCGCTGGGGAGCTGGCTGTTCGCCCGGCGGGCGGGCGGCACGTGGCGGGTGCGCATCGAGGACATCGACCCACCCCGCGCAGTGCCCGGTGCGGCCGCCGCGCAGCTCGACGCGCTGCACGCCTGCGGGCTCGTCCCCGACGGCGAGGTGCTGCGGCAGTCCACCCGCGACGGGGCCTACCGCCGGGCGCTGGACCAGCTGCTCGAGTCGGGCCTGGCCTTCGAGTGCCACTGCAGCCGCGCGGACCTCGCCGCCCACGGCGGGATCCATCGCGCCTGCGCGAACGGGCGCCGGCGCGCGGATCCATCGGTGCGCCTGCGCCTTCGCGACGACGCCACGGTGGCCTTCGACGACGTGGTCCTGGGCCCGCAGGTGCAGGACGTCGCGCGCGAGGCGGGCGACGTCGTGCTGCGTCGCGCCGACGGCCTGTGGGCCTACCAGCTGGCGGTGGTGGTGGACGACGCGTGGCAGGGCGTGACCGAGGTCGTGCGCGGCCGCGACCTGCTCGATTCGACCGGCCGGCAGGTGCTGCTGCAGCGCGCGCTGGGGCTGCCCACGCCGCGCTACGCGCACCTGCCGCTGGTGCTGGACGCGGCCGGGCGCAAGCTGTCCAAGTCCGATGCCGCCGCGCCGTTCGACCCGCGCGATCCCCTTCCCGCGCTGGCTGCCGCATGGCGCGCGCTGGGCCAGGACCCGCGCGCGGTCGCCGGTGCCGATGCCCCGGCCGCATGGCTCCACCTGGCGGTGCAGGCCTTCGACCTGCCGCGCCTGCGCGACGCCGCGTTGCACAACGGGGACGACGCGCGCGCGCACTAGACTCGGCACACGCGCCGCGCCGCGGCCAAGGAGAACCCCCATGCAGTCACGCGTCGCCCTGGTCACCGGTGGCACCGGTGGAATCGGCACCTCGATCGTCAAGCGCCTGGCCGCGATGGGCCACAAGGTGGCCACCAACTACCGCAACGAGGAAAAGGCGCGCGCCTGGCAGCAGGGACTCAAGGCGGCGGGCGTGGACATCGCGCTCGCGCCGGGCGACGTCGGCACGCCGGAAGCCGCCGAGGCGATGGTGCGCGAGGTCGAGCGCCAGCTCGGCCCTGTCGACATCCTGGTCAACAACGCCGGCATCACCCGCGACACCACCTTCCACAAGATGACCCCGCAGCAGTGGAACGAGGTCATCAACACCAACCTCAACTCGGTGTTCAACGTCACCCGCCCCGTCATCGAGGGCATGCGCGAGCGCAAGTGGGGCCGCATCGTGCAGATCAGCTCGATCAACGGCCAGAAGGGCCAGTACGGCCAGGCCAACTACGCCGCGGCCAAGGCCGGCATGCACGGCTTCACCATCTCGCTGGCGCAGGAAAACGCGCGCTTCGGCATCACCGTCAACACGGTCTCGCCCGGCTACATCGGCACCGACATGGTGATGGCCGTGCCCGAGGAGGTGCGCAACAAGATCGTCGCGCAGATCCCGACCGGGCGGCTCGGCAGCCCCGACGAGATCGCGTACGCGGTGGCGTTCTTCGTCCCCGACGAGGCGGCGTGGATCACCGGGGCGAACCTGTCGGCGAACGGGGGGCAGTACATGGGGTGGTGAGGGCTGGGGGCTGGGGGCTGAGGGCTGAGGGTGGAGGGCTAGGGGCGAGGACTGAGCCGCAGTTGAGTGCGAGAACTTGCGCGCCGGATCAGCAGACTCTTCAGTCGCGTGACTCGCCAATCATCTGACCCACGCACCTCACCAAGCCCGTCGCCCCTGCGAACGCGGGGGCCCGGCGCCTTTGTCACTGATGGCATGCAGCCACAGGCGCGCAGGCGCGCCTCGACCGGCATCGCAGATATGGAGGCGAGCCAGCTCGCCTGCCCGCCCTCGCGCCTCCTCCTGCCCGCGTCGCCCCGCTTCCTGAACCCGTCAAGTCCCGGCTTGCACCATCCCACCGCGTAGGACATGCTGCGGAGCATCACGCAGTTAGAGCATCGGCTCCATGGCGACGCGCGTCATCAAGAAGTACCCGAACCGGCGGCTGTACGACACCGAGATCTCGAGCTACATCACCATCGAGGACGTGCGCCAGCTGATCGTCGACGGCGAGGACTTCGAGGTGCGCGACGCGCGCTCCGGCGACGACCTGACCCGGCAGGTGCTGCTGCAGATCATCGCCGAGCACGAGCAGGACGGCGAACCCCTGCTGTCCACCCAGCTGCTCAGCCAGATCATCCGCTTCTACGGAGACTCGCTGCAGGGCTTCATGGGCAGCTACCTGGAACGCTCGATGCAGCTGTTCCTCGACCAGCAGCAGCAGTTCCGCTCGCAGATGACCGGCATGCTTGGCCAGACGCCGTGGACGATGATGAACCAGCTCACCGAGCGCAACCTGGCGATGTGGAAGGAGTTCTCGCAGAACATCACCGGCAGCATGGGCCAGCCCGTCTACGGCCAGAAGCCGGAAGACAAGGCGCGCGAAGCCAAGCGCCGCTGAAGGCCCGCAGTGCACGGACGACGCCGCGCTTGCGCGGCGTTTTTTCTTGGAGCAGACGATGACGCAGCGAATCGCCGCCGTGAGCGGTGGCATGGGCGGCCTCGGCCGCGCGACCTGCCTGGCGCTGGCGCGCGCGGGGATGCGGGTGGTGGCACTGGACCTGCCCGGCGACGCCGCGCGGCGCGCGGCGTTCGATGCGGCGATGCACGGCCATGGCGTCGAAACCGTCGCGCTGGACGTCGGCGACCCGGATGCCTGCGCCGCGGCCATCGCCTCGATCGAGGCCACCCACGGCCGCCTCGACGTGCTGGTCACCGCGGCGGGCATCACCCGCGACGGCACCCTGCGCAAGATGCAGCGCGCGCAGTGGGACGACGTGCTGCGCATCAACCTCGACGGCGTGTTCAACCTCGTGCAGCCCGCCGTGGCCGGCATGGTCGACCGCGGATTCGGGCGGATCGTCAACATCAGCTCGGTCAACGGGCAGACCGGCCAGTTCGGCCAGTCCAACTACGCGGCGGCCAAGGCCGGGGTGCACGGCTTCACGATGGCCCTGGCGCGTGAAGTGGCGCGCAAGGGCGTAACCGTGAATTCGATCTCGCCGGGCTACTGCGACACGCCGATGGTGATGGCGATCCCGGAGGCGATCCGCGCCGGTCTCGTCGACCAGATCCCGGTGGGACGCCTCGGCAGGCCCGAGGAGATCGCGCGCGTGGTGGGGTTCCTGGCCGACGACGCGGCCGGCTTCATCACCGGCGCCAACATCCCGGTCAACGGCGGAATGTTCATGAGCTTCTGATCGCGTGCTGCGGCACCACGAGGCAGCCAAAGGCCGTCGCCCCTGCGCAAGCAGGGGCGACTGGCAAGAAGCCTCGCGGCTTCCCGGAATCGGCATGGGCGCTTGCGCCACGCCCAGCACGCTCTTCTTATCGACCCCCCGCCCCGCAGTACTTGGCGCGGAATGCCTCGGCCTCCGGCATCAACGCCTGCAGCGTCTGGATCCGGTTGGCGGGGTCGGGATGGGTCGAGGCGAACTCGGGCGGGCGCTGGCCGCCGCCGAGCTGGCTCATGCGCTCCCACAGCGGGATCGCCGCGTTCGGGTCGTAGCAGGCGGCCGCGGCGAGCATCAGGCCCACCTTGTCGGCCTGGGTCTCGTGGTTGCGGCCGTAGGGGAGGATGAAGCCGTACTGCGCGCCCGCGCCCAGCGCGGCCATCACCATCTGCGCCTGCTGCGGATCCATGCCGCCGATCGCCAGGCCCGCGGCCACCTGCCCCATCTGCATCAGCTTCTGCTGGGCGATGCGCTGGCTGCCATGCCGCAGCAGCGCATGCGCGATCTCGTGGCCCATCACCACCGCCATCGCATCCTCATTCTGCGCGACGGGCAGCAGGCCGGTGTACACCGCCATCTTGCCGCCGGGCAGCACGAAGGCGTTGGCGTCGTCGGACTGGATGACGCTGACGTCCCACTGGAAGTTGCGGTGGTCGGTGGGCGCTTCCTGCTGGTGGCGCGCGGCGAGTTCCGCGGTGACCTCGGGCACGCGCTCGATCAGGCGGGCGGCAATCTGGCGGACCTGCGAGGTTACCTGCGAATTGGCGGGCAACAGCGCACCCTGCGCGGCGGCATCGCTCTGCACCTGCTGGTAGGCCTGCGCGCCTAGCTGCGCCTCTTCCTCGGGCGACGCGCCGTAATGCGCCTTCTCGCCGGTGTAGGGATCGACCTTGGCGCTGCCGAACCACTGGATCGCCGCGAAGATTGCGAAGCCGGCGAGGATGATCCAGCGGATGCCGCCGAAACCGAAGCCGCGGCGCCGCCCGCCCGGCTGCTGGCCACGCGCCTGGGTGCCGCCTAAGGGGTCGATGCGCATGCGGCCTCCGCGTTGCGTGGGGTCAGATCTCGCGCACGACCCGGAAGCCGATGCGCCCGTTGGTGGTGTCCACGTCCTGTGCCTGCCGCCACGCGCTGCGCGTCTGCGCGGGCGAGCTGGCCCAGGATCCGCCGCGCACCACGCGCGTGCGGCAGCCGGGGTTGATCCATGCGCGTCCGTCGCCGGGCGCGCGGCGATAGCTGGAATGCCAGCAGTCGTCGACCCACTCGGCGACGTTGCCGGCGAGGTCGTGAAGGCCATATCGATTGGGCCGGTAGCTCGCCACCGGCGCCGGCCCCCAGGCGCCGTCGCCGTAGCCGGCGAAGGCGTTCTGCCAGCGGCGGCCGCGCGGCGAGACGTCGAGGGCGCCGGTGAGGTTGCCGGCGCCTCGCGGCGGGGTGTCGCCGGCCCAGGGGAAGGTGCCAGCGGTGCCGGCACGCAGCGCGTATTCGAACTCGGCTTCGCTCGGGAGGCGGTACGAACGGCCCGTGAGTTCGCTCAGCCACCGCGCGTAGGCCTGCGCGTCCTTGGCGCTGACGTGCAGCACCGGCAGGTCGTCGCCGGCCGGCGCTCCGGCGTGGTCGCGCGTGTGGTCCACGTATCCGCGCCGCACGAAGTTGCCCGATCGCTCGTCGTAGGCATGCGAGTAGCCGCGCCGGGTGGCGCGGGGCCGGTGGCCGGAGGCCGCGACGAACTGCCGGAACTGCCCCACCGTTACCTCGGTGCGCGCCATCGCGAACCCGCGGGCGAAGCGCACGTCGTGCGCGGGGCGCTCGGCGTCCGACGCCTCGCGGTCGTCGTCGCCCGCGCCCATGCGGAAGGCGCCGTGCGGCACGACGACCAGGGTCGGCCCGCGCGCGCCGGTGGCGAGCGCGTCGGTGAACACCTGCCCGGGGCGGAAGAGCCCGTAATGCGTCGCCAGGTCGATGCGCTCGCGCAGTTCGATCGCGGCCGGATCGCCCGGCGGCGCGATGCGCAGCAGCTCGGCCAGCGCGCCGCGCGCCGCGCGCAGGCCCTGCGGCTGCCGTGGCAGCGCGGCGATGCCCGCGTCGCGCAAGGCCCGCACCCGCGCCGCGCGCGTTTCGGCAATGCGCGCGCGCGCGTCGGCGACCGTCGGGGTGCCGGGTCGGATGTCGGCGGCCGCGTCGAGCCAGTAGGACGCCGCGTCGTAGTCGTTGCGTTGCGCGGCCAGTTCCGCGCGGCGGATCAGTGCACTCTCCGCCGCCGCCAGTCCCTGCAGCGCGCGTGCATCGTCCCCGCGCAGCGCGAGCGCCGCGCGGAAGTGCGCGAGCGCGCCACCGCCGAGCTCGCCCACGCGCCCCGCGCGCAGTTCCGCCTCGCCCGCCAGGTTCTCGCGCATGCCCTGGTCGGCACGGTCGACGCGGGCGAGGAACGCGTTGAGCAGCCGCTGCATGCGCCCGTGTCGTCGGCCCGCCATCGGCTGCGCGGCGAGCACGCGGGCGACTGCGGCGATGCGGTGCGCCTCCAGCCATGCCGCGTCCTCCTCGTCCACGCGCGCCAGCGCCGCATCGCCATCGCGCACCAGCGCCTGCGCGGTGCGCACCAGCCCCTGCGCCGCCTCGCGGTCGTCGGGATCGGCGCGCACCAGGCCCAGGAACAGCGTGGCCGCGTCGTCGCCATCGGGCGCGCCATGCAGGCGGCCGGCCTCAAGCGCAGCGCGGGCCTGCGCCACCAGCGCGGCGCGGTTGGCCGCGGTGACCTCGAGTGCGATCGGTTGCCACTGCGGCACCGCGGACACGGCTTGGTCGGCGCTGACGGTCACCCGCGGCGCCGGGGCATCACCGGGAGCCTGCGCGCCACGCGGGCCGCGGTCGCAGCCTGGCAGCGCCGCGACGCCGGCGAGCAGCAGGGCAAGCACCACGCGCGGCGTCACGTCGGGGCAGTCCATCAGGCTCGGGGGCGCGGTGAAAGTAGGCTATCGTCGCGCCCCCCGGCAACCACCGACGCACGTCGCGCGCATGACCGATCCCGTTTCCGCGGCGCCGCACTGGATCAACGACCCGTCCTCCCTCGCCGCCTCGCTCGCGCATGCGCCCGCGCGCGTGGCGCTGGATACCGAGTTCATCCGCGAACGCACCTACTGGCCACAACTGGCGCTGGTGCAGGTCGCGTTCGACGACGACGACGGCACGTCAAGGGTCCTGCTCGTCGACCCGCTGGTGCCCGGCATGTGCGATGCGCTCGCGCCGGTGCTGCGCGATCCGCGCATGCTGAAGGTGATGCACAGCCCCAGCGAGGACCTCGTCGCGCTGCGGCATGCCTGCGGCGAGGTGCCCCGGCCCCTGTTCGACACCCAGGCCGCGGCGGCGGTCGCCGGCATCGGGGTGGGCGTGGGGTACCAGAAGCTGGTCGAACAGCTCACGGGGGTGGCGCTGGCCAAGGGCGAGACGCGCTCGGACTGGCTGCGACGCCCGCTGTCGGCAGCCCAGCTCGAATACGCGGCCGACGACGTGCGCCACCTGTTCGAGATGCACGACGCGCTGCGCGGGATGCTCGAGCCGCTCGGCCGCGTGGCGTGGGTGGACGAGGACGCCGCGCGCACGGTCGCCAATGCGCAGGCCGAGGCGGGCGAGCGCTGGCCGCACCTGTCGCTGCGCAGCGCGCAGTTCCTCGACCGCGACGCGCAGTTGCGGCTGCTGCGGCTGCTGCGCTGGCGCGAGCGCCATGCGCGCGAGAGCGACCTGCCGAAGAGCTGGGTGCTCGACAACGAGCTCGCGGTGGCGATCGCGCGGCAGGCGCCGGCGGACGCGTCCGCGCTCGATGCCTTGATGCAGGCGCATCCCAAGGCGCCTCGCAGGCTCGCCGACGCGGTGCTGGCCTCGCTGCATGCGCCTGCCGACGACGAGGCGGATGCGCCGATGGCGCGCGACAACGGCGGCGACCGCCAGCGCCTGCGCGCCGTGCAGCAGGTAGTCACCGCGCAGGCCGAGGCCCTCGGCATCGCCGACGGCACGCTCGCCTCGCGCCGTTGGCTGGAGGCATTGCTGGAGGACGGCCGCTGGCCCGATGCCCTGCAGGGCTGGCGCCGCGCGCAGCTGGAACCCGCGCTGGCGTCGTTGCTCGCGCGGTAGCGGCGCGCCTGCGCGCCTGCCGCTGGACGACCCGCCCAGCGCCGCGCACCCCCGTCCTGCTTGGCACGCATGCCGGCCGCGCGCTAGACTTCGTGCGCTTTCCGTGGGGCGGTAGCTCAGCTGGGAGAGCGCCACGTTCGCATCGTGGAGGTCAGGGGTTCGATCCCCCTCCGCTCCACCACGGAACACGAAACCCCCGGCCGCAGGGCCGGGGGTTTTTTGTTGGTGAAGGTCGATTGGTGACGCTCTCCCGGAGCCGAATTCAAAGGTCGGACCTGCACACAAATACCGTCGCCCCTGCGGACGCAGGGGGCGAGTGCCTTTGCGTGCACGGACAAGACATGAAGGCGCTGGGCCCCTGCCTTCGCAGGGGCGACGCCCGTGGAAGGACGCCACCGCAACTGCGACGTCCGAACCTGCGCGTCGGTTCGAAGGCTGCCCCGTCAACCATCACGTAGGCTGGGTTGGCTCCATCAACCCAGCGCATCCCCCGGCGATTTGCCGGGTTGGTGGAGCCAACCCAGCCTACGCAGGGGCGGCGGTGTGGGGCTCACGCTAGCGACGGCGTCCGAACCTGCGCGGCGTCGGTTCGAACGCGGCGCCGTCCATCAGCACCACGCCGTCGTCGACACACACGCCCACGCGCTCGCCCACGCGAGGATCGACGCGAAACCCTCCGGTGAACGCGGAGAACGCCGGCAGCACGGTGACATCCGGACGCAGCCAGAACACCGGCCAACGCCGCCGCACGATGCCCGGCAGCGACACCACCGGATGCAGGTGGCCGCACAGCACGTGCAGGCCGGGCACCAGGTCGCAGTCATGGCGCAGCGCGAACGGGACGTCGTCGATTCCCGGGCCGTGCAGGGTGATGGCGAGGTTCGCACCCGGCAGCGCGCGGTCGTGGTTGCCGGCGAGCGCGCCGACCTCGATGCCCGCATATGCCTCGCGCCACGCGTCGAAATCGCGCCGCCACGTCGTGTCATGCGCCGGGCCGTGCAGCACGTCGCCCAGCACCAGCACCTCGCGCGCGCCGGTGGCGTCGACGAGGCGCGCAAGACAGTCGAGATCGTGCCGCGTGCCGCCGCGCGGCAAGGCCAAGCCGGCGCGACGGAACACGTCGCCCTTGCCCAGGTGCAGGTCGGCAATCAGCAGTTGCCCGCGCGACGGCCGGTAGACCGCGCGGCCGCCGAGCAGCCACAGCGTCTCGCCCGCCACTTCGACGACGGCGTCAGCGCCCATGCCGCTTCTCCAGCTGCGCCGCGGCGCGCTCCACGCGCGAGCGCCAGTCCTCGGTCGACAGCTGCCCACGCATGCTCTCGGCCCACAGCGGGAACGCGAGCGGCGTGAGCGTGCGCGGTTCGTGCAGGGTGATGCGCCGCGCGCGCATGTCGTCGAGCGTCTCGCGCAGCACCGCCACCTCCAGCTGCTGCGCGAACACCTCGCGCTCGGCCTGCTCCAGCAGCAGGTGGCCCGGGTCATGGCGCGTCAGCACGTCGAACAGCAGGCCGCTGGAGGCCTGCAGCTGGCGCATCGAGCGCGGCGCGCGGCCGGGCAGCGATGGCGGCAGCAGGCCGGCGATGCGCGCGATGTCGCGGAACTGCCGCCGTGCCAGTTCGCCGAGGTTGAGGCTCTCGCGCAGGTCCTCCACGAGGCGCTCGCCATCGAGCAGCGCGCGCAGCTCGTCGACGTCGGGCAGGTCCTCGTGCGCGGGCGACAGGCAGAAGCCGTAGTCGTTGGCGGCGATCGAGAAGGTGTTGCTGCGCAAACGCCCCCAGCGCAGCGCCAGCAGCGCGGCCAGGCCCTCGTGCACCAGGCGGCCGGCAAAGGGATAGACGAACAGGTGGCGCCCGTCGCGCGCGCGGCTGGTCTCGCACAGAAGTTCGCCGGGACGTGGCAGCGTCGACAGGTCTTCCTGCAGGTCGAGCAGCGCGGCGATGCTGCGCAACTCAGGCACGTCACGCGGGCCGCTCATGAGTGCCTCGACTTCGTGCGCCAGTTCGCTCGACAGCGGCATGCGCCCGCCGGCCCACTTCGGCACGCTCCCCGCCTTCTTCTTCGCCTCGCGCACGTAGGCGGCCATATCCTCCAGCCGCACCAGTTCCAGCGCGCGGCCGGCGAACTGGAACACGTCGCCCGGACGCAGGCGCGCGATGAAGCTTTCCTCGACCGACCCCAACCGCGCACCGCGCAGGTAACGCACGGTGACAGACCCGTCGCTGGTGATGGTGCCGATGGACAGGCGGTGCCGATATGCGACGCGCCGGTCCTCGACCACGTAACGCCCGGCTTCGTCGCGCACCACGCGGCGGAAATCCGGATAGCTCTCCAGCGCGCGGCCGCCCTGCACGATGAAGTCCAGCACGCCGCGCCATGCGGCGTCGTCCAGCGCGGCGAAGGCATGCGTGCCGCGCACTTCGGCCAGCAGCGCGTCGGCATCGAAGCCGCCGCCGAGCGCCAGCGTCACGCAATGCTGCGCGAGCACGTCCAGGCTCAGCACGGGCGGGCGCCGGGCCTCGATGTGGCCGCGCGCGATCACGCGACGCGCCGCGGCGTATTCGACCAGTTCCAGCGCGTTCGACGGCACGCACACCACTTCACCGGATTCGCCGGGCCGGTGCTTCGCGCGGCCGGCGCGCTGCAGCAGCTTGGCCGCGCCCTTGGGGCTGCCGACTTGCAGCACCTGGTCGACGGCGGGGAAATCCACGCCCAGGTCAAGGCTCGACGTGGCCACCACGCAGCGCAGCGACCCGTCGCGCAGCCCGTCCTCGGCGGCGGCGCGCAGCTTGGGATCGAGTGAGCCGTGGTGCAGCGCCAGCGTGTGCACGTCCTCGGGCCACACCGCGGTGAGCGCCTGGTGCCAGAGTTCGGCCTGCGAGCGCGTGTTGGTGAACAGCAGCGTCGTGCCGGCAGTGAACACCTGTTCGACCACGCGCGGCAATTGCGACAGGCCCAGGTGACCGGCCCACGGGAAGCGCACGGGATCGGGCGGCAGCAGTGTGTGCAGGGTCATCGCGCGTGGCGGCACGCCGCTGACGATGGCCGCGTCGGGCGCGTGCGGCAGCAGCACGTCGCGCGCTTCGTCCAGGTTGCCCAGCGTCGCCGACAGACCCCATGTGCGCAGCGCGGGCGCGAGGCTGCGCAGGCGCGCCAGCGCGAGCTGCAGCAGCACGCCGCGCTTGTTGCCGAGCAGCTCGTGCCATTCGTCGACGACCACCGCGCGCACGTGGCGCAGGCGCTCGGCGGTGTCCGGATAGGTCAGCAGCAGGGAGAGCGATTCGGGCGTGGTGACCAGCGCATCGAGTTTGCCCTCGCGCACCAGGCGGCGGTCGCGCGCGGTGGCGTCGCCGGTGCGCAGGCCGATCTGCCAGTCGAGGCCCAACGCGTCGGCGGGTTCGCGCAGTGCGCGCAGGGTGTCAGTCGCGAGAGCCTTGAGCGGGGTGATCCAGAGGAGCTTAAGGGTGGTGTCCTTGGGCTTGCGTTTGGAACGTGCGGATGCCGTTGCGGCTTGGCTCTCACCGCTCGTACCGGCCCTCTCCCCTACTCCTCTCCCGGGGGGAGAGGGGCTGACTGCTTCCGGCGGCGACGGGTTTGACGCGAGTGCCTCGATGAGCGGCCCGCCGAACGCCGCCAGCGTCTTGCCGCTGCCGGTCGGCACGTGGAGCAGACCCGATTCGCCGGCGAGGTACCGCGTCCACATCGCCTTCTGGAACGCCATCGGCTTCCAGCCGCGCATCGCGAACCAGGCGTCCACCTGCCTGCGCGCGCGCAGCAGCGCGCGTTGCGAAGGCGCGGCGCTCACCGCGCGAGCGCCTTCAGCGTGTCGAGGCGGTCGGCCTCGGCCATCGGCTTGTCGTGGCGCCAGCGCAGGATGCGCGGGAAGCGCACTGCAATCCCCGACTTGTGCCGCGTGCTGCGGTTGACCGCCTCGAACCCCAGCTCGAACACGTGGTGCGCGGTCACCGAACGCACCGGGCCGAAGCGTTCGAGCGTGTTGGCGCGGATCCAGCGGTCGAGCTGCAGGATCTCCTTGTCGTCCAGTCCCGAATACGCCTTGGCCACCGGCACCAGCGTCTCGCCGTCCCACAGCCCGAACGTGTAGTCGGTGTAGAGGTTGCTGCGGCGCCCGTGGCCGGCCTGCGCGTACAGCAGCACCGCGTCGATGGTGAGCGGTTCGATCTTCCACTTCCACCAGTCGCCGCGGCGCCGGCCGATCTGGTAGGTAGACGCGCGGCGCTTGAGCATCAGGCCTTCGACGCCGCGCGTGCGTGCGGCCTCGCGCTGTATCGCGGCATCACTCCAGTCCGCGGCGACCACTTCCGGCGACAGCACGATACGCGGATCGCCATGCGCGTCGAGCAGCCCCCGCAGCAGGTCGCGCCGTTCGCCAAGCGGCCGTTCGCGCAGGTCTTCGCCCTCGAGTTCGAGCAGGTCATAGGCCAGCACGCGCGCCGGCGTGTCGGCGAGCGTCTTGGCGCCCGGCTTGCGGCGCTGGATGCGCGTCTGCAGCGCGGTGAACGGCATCGGCGCGTCCCCGCCGGCCCAGCACAGGAGCTCGCCGTCGAGAACGCAGTCGCGCGGCAGCGAGGCGGCGGCGTGCTCGATCTCGGGAAAACGCCCGTCGAGGCGCTCCTCGCCACGCGACCACAGCGCGACCTCGCCGAGCCTTCGGATCAGCTGCAAGCGGATGCCGTCCCATTTCCACTCCAGCAGCCAGTCGTCGAGCGCGCCGAGTTCCTCGACCGGCGCTTCCCACGGCGAGGCCAGGAAGAACGGATACGGCTGCTGGCGGTCGCCCGGCAGTTCGCCCGGCGTGCGCAACATGGCGAGGAAGGCCGGCGTCGGCGTCCAGCTGCCGAGCATGCGCTGCGCGATGCGCGCGATGTCCACCCCGCTCTGCTCGGCCAGCGCCTGCTGCACCAGGCGTTGCGACACGCCCACGCGCAACGCGCCCGTCAGCACCTTGTTGAAGGCCAGGCGCTCGTCGAAGCACAGCGTGCGCCACGCATCGAGTACCACCGCCTTGCGCACCTCCGGCTCGCGCTTCACCAGCGGCAACAACCGTTGTTCGATCCAGACGTGCAACGGCACGTCGTCGGCCGGAAACGCCGGATCGTCGAGCAGCAGCGTGGCGGTCTCGGCGAAGTCACCGACCTGGTCGTAGCTGTCCTCCACCAGCCAGGCCGGCAGCCCGCTCGCCTCGGCCAGCCACTCGCGCAGCTCGCGCGAGCCGGCCACCTTGCCGACCTTGCCGCCCGACAGCAGCCACAGCGCCCACGCCGCATCCGCCTCCGGCGCCTCGCGGAAGTACGCGACGAGCGCCGCCTTCTTGTCGAGCGTGGCGGTGCTTCGGTCGAGCTCGCGGTAGAGGGCGGCGAAGCGCTTCATGCACGCTCGGCTCGAGTGCGAAGCCGGCGCGTGCGATGGATCGCCTGCGCGTCGCGTGGCGCGTTGAAACCGCGACGTGCGAGGTGACAGCGCGAAGCGGCAAGGTCACTGGATCCCCGCCTGCGTGGGGATGACGAGCGCAATAGCATGCAGCGGGCATGCGCAGATTCAACGCACACTGGAATCAGCGCAGTGGCGACAGGCGCTGACCTCATTCCTCGCTCCCGAAGTCGGTCTGGAACGCCTCGGCCGCGATGCCCTCGTCGTTCAACACGCGGATCAGCGCGTCGGTGTTGCCGTGCGTTGCGATCACGCGACGCGCGCCGGTCTCGCGCACCGTGCGCAGTAGGTCCGGCCAGTCGGCGTGGTCGGAGATCACGAAGCCGCGGTCGTAGTTGCGCCGTCGCCGGTTGCCGCGCACGCGCATCCAGCCCGAGGCGAAGCCCAGCTGCGAACGCCGGAACCGGCGCATCCACGTGCTGCCCGCGGCTGACGGCGGCGCCAGTACGAGTTGCCCGGCGAAGTCCGCGCCCTTCTCGGTCTCGCTGACCGGTCGCGTGGCCACCATCGGGATGCCTGCGCCTCGATACACGTCCACGCCTGTCTGCACCGCGCCGTGCAGCAGCACGGGCTGGTCCGTCCACGCGGCCAGTTCGGCCAGCACGCGCTGCGCCTTGCCGAGCGCGTAGCACAGCAGCACCGCGGCCTCGCCGCGCGTCGCGCAGTGGTCGCGCCATTCGACGATTTCGCGCGCGACCTCGGAGGTGTCCGGCCAGCGGTAGATCGGCAGGCCGAACGTCGCCTCGGTGATGAAGGTGTCGCAGGCGACCGGTTCGAACGGCGCGCAGGTCGGATCGTGCTGGCGCTTGTAGTCGCCCGAGGCCACCCACACCTGCCCCGCCGCCTCGATGCGCACCTGCGCCGAGCCCAGCACGTGGCCGGCCGGATGCAGCGACACGCGCGCATCGCCCAGGCGGAAGGCCTCGCCGTACGCGTAGTCGAAGTACGTGCAGTCGGTGCCCAGGCGCCAGTGCAGGATCGGCAGCCCCTCGCGCACGACGTGGTACTCGCCCATGCCGCCGCGCGCGTGGTCGCCGTGGCCATGGGTGATCACCGCGCGCGCCACGGGGCGCCACGGGTCGATATAGAAGTCGCCATGCGGGCAGTACAGACCCTCACGGCGCAGGACGACGAGATCGCCGGAAGCCATGCGGACGAGGTTGCGCAACGCGGTGTGCGCAGTGTGCGAATGGGCGTCGCAGCGGGTGCGACAGCGGTCGCCGTGACGAGCACCGTCGCCCCTGCGAAGGCAGGGGCCCAGTGACTTCAACGCTGCACCAATGGCAGGGGCGAGGGCGCTGGCCCCTGCTTTCGCAGGGGCGACGCTTTTTAGAGGTCCATCCCGCCCGGGACGCGCGGCGTTGCCTAGCCGGCGACGATATTCACGATCTTGCCGGGCACCACGATCACCTTGCGCACGCCCTGGCCATCGAGGAACTTCGCCACGCCGGGCTCGGCCAGCGCCATCGCCTCGACCGCCTCGCGCGTGGCATCGACCGGCGCTTCGATGGTGCTCCGGAGCTTGCCGTTGACCTGCACCGCCAGGGTCAGCGTGTCGCGCATCAGCGCCGTGCGGTCGGCCTGCGGGAACGGCACGTCCTCCAGCAGGGTCTCGGGATGCCCCAGCGCCTGCCACAGCGCGTGGGCGATGTGCGGGGTCACCGGGTTGAGCATCAGCACCATGGCTTCCAGCGCCTCGTGGCGCACCGCGCGGCCGGCGTCGGACATGTCGTCGAACCTGGACACCGCGTTGAGCAGCTCCATCAACGCCGCGATCGCGGTGTTGAAACTGTGGCGGCGACCGTAGTCGTCGCAGACCTTCGCGATCGTCTCGTGCAGCTGCCGGCGTAGGTTCTTTTGCGCGGGCGTCAGCGCCCCACCCGACGCAAGCAGCGCCGCGATATCCGGATGGTCCGGCTGCCCCACGTGCGTGGTTACCTCGCGCCACACGCGCCGCAGGAAGCGCGCCATGCCCTCCACCCCGGCTTCGTTCCACTCCAGCGACTGCTCCGGCGGCGCGGCGAACATGGAGAACAGGCGCACGGTGTCGGCGCCGTACCTGCCCACCATCAGCTGCGGGTCGACGCCATTGTTCTTCGACTTCGACATCTTCTCGATGCCGCCGAACTGCACGCGGCCGCCATCGCTGCGGCTGTGCGCGCCGATGATCTTGCCGCGCTCGTCGCGGTCGACCTCGACGTCGGCCGGGTTGATCCAGTCCTTCTGGCCGTTCGGCAGCTCGCGGTAGAACGTGTCGGCGATGACCATGCCCTGGGTGAGCAGGCGCGTGGCCGGTTCGTCGCCATCGACCATCCCTGCGTCGCGCAGCAGGCGGTGGTAGAAGCGGAAGTACAGCAGGTGCAGGATCGCGTGCTCGATGCCGCCGATGTACTGGTCCACGGGCAGCCAGTACTTCGCGCGTTCGTCCACCTGCGTGGCCGCGCCGGGCGAGGTGTAGCGCGCCTGGTACCAGCTCGACTCCATGAAGGTGTCGAAGGTATCGGTCTCGCGCTCGGCCGGGCCGCCGCACGACGGGCACGTCGTCCTGCGCCATTCGGGATCGGACTTGATCGGCGAGGCGACGCCGCTGAAGGCGACGTCCTCGGGCAGAACCACCGGCAGCTGGTCCTCCGGGACCGGCACCGCGCCGCAAGACGCGCAATGGATCACCGGGATCGGGCAGCCCCAGTAACGCTGGCGGCTCACGCCCCAGTCGCGCAGGCGATAGTTGACGACGCGGCGGCCACGCCCGTCCGCCTCGAATCGCGCAGCGAGCGCATCCAGCGCGCTCTGGAAATCCAGCCCGCTGTACTCACCAGAGTTGACCAGCCAGCCGCGCTCGAGGAAGGCGCCCTGCTCGTGGATCCGGGTCTCGAACGCCTGCACCACCTGTACCGCGGCGCCGGTGTCGTACACGTCGATCGCGCCGCTCTCGCCCAGCGCCGCGGCCATCGGGTCGTCGTTGTGGGCCACATGGCGGTCGATCTCGTCGAGCGCATCGCGGATCTCCGCCGGCACCACCACCATCTCGATCGGGATGCCCTTGTCCTTGGCGAACTCCCAGTCGCGCGCGTCATGGCCCGGCACGCCCATCACCGCGCCGGTGCCGTAGTTCATCAGCACGAAGTTGGCCACGTACACCGGCACCGGCTCACCCGTCACCGGATGCAGCGCCTGCAGGCCGGTGTCCATGCCGCGCTTGGCCTGGGTTTCGAGCTCGGCTTCCGACACGCCACCCTGGCGCAGGTCGGCGATGAAGGCGGCCAGTTCCGGATTGCCGGCTGCCGCATGCTGCGCAAGCGGATGCTCACCGGCGATCGACACGAACGTCACACCCATCAGCGTGTCAGGGCGCGTGGTGAACACGGTCACGGGCTCGACTGCGCTGCCGTCCGCATCGATGACGTCGAAGCGGATCTCCAGGCCTTCCGAGCGCCCGATCCAGTTGCGCTGCATCGTCTTGACCGAGTCCGGCCAGCCATCCAGCGCGTCCAAGCCGTCAAGCAGCTCCTGCGCGTAGTCGGTGATCTTGAGGAACCACTGCGGGATCTCGCGCTTCTCCACCAGCGCGCCGGTGCGCCAGCCGCGGCCGTCGATCACCTGCTCGTTGGCCAGCACGGTCGCATCGACCGGGTCCCAGTTCACCACCGAGTTCCTGCGGTACGCGAGCCCCTGCTTCATCAGGCGCACGAACATGCGCTGCTCGTGCACGTAGTAATCCGGCGAGCAGGTGGCGAATTCGCGCGACCAGTCGATGGCGTAGCCCAGCGACTGGAGCTGGCCGCGCATGTGCTCGATGTTGGCGTAGGTCCACTTCGCCGGCGCCGTGTTGTTCTTGATCGCCGCGTTCTCGGCCGGCAGGCCGAACGCGTCCCAGCCCATCGGCTGCAGCACGTTGTGGCCGGTCATGCGCTTGTGGCGGCTGATGACGTCGCCGATCGTGTAGTTGCGCACGTGGCCCATGTGCAGCGCGCCCGACGGGTACGGCAGCATCGACAGGCAGAAGAACTTCGGCCTGTCGCCCGATTCGTCCACCTCGAACGCGCGCGTGGACGCCCAGTACGCCTGCGCGGCGGCCTCGAGGGTCGCGGGGTCGTAGGCGTCGGTCTCGGCGGGGTGGTGGGCCACGGGCGGTGCGCTGTTTCAAGGGTTCGACAGCGTATCGCAGCGCAGCAAGACCGGCACGCGCGCCGGGTTCAGCCCCCCGGCATGAACCCCAGCCGCGCACCCGGGCCGAGCGGCAGGCCGGTGGCGTACCAGGCCACCAGCAGCAGCGTCCAGACGATGCCGAGCACCACGCTGTAGGGCAGCATCAGCGCGATCAGCGTGCCCAGGCCGGCGTTCTTCCGGTACTTCTGGAACACCGCGAGGATGATCAGCAGGTACGAGTTGAGCGGGGTGACGATGTTCACCACCGAGTCGCCGATGCGGTACGCCGCGGTGGTGAGTTCCGGGCTCATGCCGACGATCATGAACATCGGGATGAAGATCGGCGCGAGCACGCCGAACTTGCTCAGCATGCCGCTCATGGCGAAGTCGCCGAACACCACCACCAGCACGAACAGGACGATCAGCAGCGGGATCGGCAGGCTCGCCTCGAACAGCGCGCTGCCGCCTGCGTAGGCGAGCATGCGGTCCAGCCCGCTGTAGCCCATCACGCCGACGAACTGCGCCAGGAAGAACAGGATCACCAGCACCGGCACGATGCTGCGGATGCCATGCGCCATCGCGTCGACGAAGTCGGCCTGGTTGCGCAGCTGCCCGGTGATGCGCCCGTAGATCGCGCCGGGCACGAGGAACAGCAGGAAGATCAGCGGCACGATGACCTGCGCCCAGCGCGGGCCCGGGCTCTCGGCCAGGCGCGGCGTGCCTTCGGCGACGACGGTGAGCGGGTCCTTGCTGATCACCACCGCGTCCGGCGCGGTGGGCGCGTTGGCGGGCAGCACGGTGATCTCCTGGGTCGTCATCACCCGCCCGTTGGGCAGGGTCGGCTTGCCGATGCCGTGCAGCGGCGCGCCCGGCACCAGCACCAGCGCGAAGAACGTGGCCAGCACCGCGGCCATGCCCAGCAGCGCCATGCGCAGGCCGCGCCGTTCGACCGGGTCCAGCGCCATCTGCTGCATGGCCTCGGTGCCGCCGCCCTGCATCTCGTCGGCGTGCAGCCGGCGCAGGCGCGGCTCGATGATCGCGTCGGTGACGAACCAGCCGGCCAGCGTCACCACCACCGCGGAGGCGACCTTGAAGTAGTAGTTGTGCAGGATGTCGACCGTGTACGCGGGATCGATCACGCGCGCGGCGTCCTGCGCGAAGCCGGTGAGCACGCCGTCGCCGCCGGTGGGGAACAGCCCGCCACCGAAGCCGCCGGCCACCCCGCAGAACGCGGCCGCCAGGCCCGCGACCGGATGCCGGCCGGAGGCCATGAACAGCGCCGCCGCCAGTGGCGGCAGGATGATGTAGCCGGCGTCGGAAGCCACCGACGAATTCGCGCCGAGGAACACCACCGCCGGGGTCAGCAGCTTGCGCGGCGTCATCAATGCCAGCGAGCGCATCAGCGCGCCGAAGAAACCGAGCTTCTCGGCCAGACCGATGCCCAGCATCGCCACGAAGATCAGCGGAAGCGCGGGCATCAGCGCGAAGTTGCGCAGCGCCGACGAGGCCATCCAGTAGATGCCGTCGACGGTGAGCAGCGAGCGCGGGGTGATCGGATCACCCGCCGGCAGCAGCGTGACCTGGGGCGCGCCGCCCGCGACCGCCTCGATGAGCTGCGGCTTGACGGGCTGCACGCTCCACCCCATCGCCGCGCCGATCGCCGACAGCACGACCGCGATCGCCGCCAGCAGCACGAACAGCAGCGCCGGGTCGGGCAGCTTGTTGCCGGCCCATTCGATCCAGTCGAGGACGCCTCGCGGGCGGGCGGGTGCGGCGGGCGGTGTGGTCATCGGTCTCGGTCCGGGCGCGGCCGGGCCGCACGCGATGGTGTCGACGCCGCATGGGGCGGTCAAGCCCCGCCCGCGGCACGCAGCCGCGGGCGCCGGCATGGCCTGGCACGCGTGCTTCAATCGCGCATCGCCCCGCTCCGGACCCGCCATGCGCACTGCCTCGCCCATCCTCCTCGCCGCGCTGGCCGGCTTCTCGGCGATCCCGTTCGCGTCCGCACGGGCTTCATCACCGGGCGATGCCGCCACCGTCCTGCAGTGCGGCAAGCTGTTCGACGCGCGCGCCGGGCGCATGCTCGGGCCGCACAGCCTCGTCGTGCGCGCCGGCCGCATCGAGGCGGTGCGCGCCGGCCGCGACGCGCCCGCCGGCGCGGCCACCATCGACCTGTCCGGCCACGCATGCACGCCCGGCTGGACCGACCTGCACGTGCACCTGGGCGACCAATCCAGCCCGCGCAGCTACGAGGAGGAATTCCGCCTCGATCCGGTCGACTTCGCGTTCCGCTCGGTGGGCTACGCGCGCAGCACGCTGCATGCCGGCTTCACCAGCGTGCGCGACCTGGGCGGCACCGTGGCGCTGCACCTGCGCGACGCGATCAACGCGGGCGCGGTCGAGGGCCCGCGCATCTGGGCGGCGGGCACCTCGATCGCCACCACCGGCGGCCACGCCGATCCCACCAACGGCTACAACGCGACGCTCTCGCACCTCATGGGCCCGCCCGGCCCCACCGAAGGCGTCATCAATTCGGTGGACGAGGCGCGCCAGTCGGTGCGCCAGCGCTACAAGGACGGCAGCGACGTCATCAAGATCACCGCCACCGGCGGCGTGCTGTCGTACGCGAAGTCGGCCGACGCGCCGCAGTTCACGCTCGACGAGGTGCGCGCGGTGGTCGAGGCGGCCAAGGACTACGGCTACCGCGTCGCCGCGCACGCGCACGGCACCGAGGGCATGCGCCGCGCGGTCGAGGGCGGGGTCACCAGCATCGAGCACGGCACCCACATGACCGACGAGGTGATGGCGCTGATGAAGCGTCGTGGCACCTGGTACGTGCCGACGATCTCGGCGGGCCGCTTCGTCGCCGAGAAGGCGGCGTTGCCCGACTACTTCCCCGCGATCATCCGGCCGAAGGCGGCGCGCATCGGCGCGCAGATCCAGGACACCGCGCGGCGCGCGCACGCGGCCGGCGTGCGCATGGCGTTCGGCACCGACGCGGGCGTGTCCCCGCACGGCGAGAACGCGCGCGAGTTCGTGTACATGGTCGAGGCCGGCTTCACCCCGGCCGAGGCGCTGCAGGCGGCGACCGTGCACGCGGCCGAGGTGCTGGGCGCCGACGACCAGGGCGTGCTCGCGCCGGGCATGCGCGCGGACGTGGTGGCGATGCCGGGCGACCCGACCGAGGACATCGCGCGCACGCTCGCGGTGGATTTCGTGATGAAGGACGGCGTCGTCGTGCGCCGCCCGGAGGGCGCGCGGTGAGCGGCGAGTGGATGGGCTACGTCGCCGCGTTCCTGACCACGGTCGCCTTCGTGCCGCAGGCGCTGCACACGCTGCGCACCAAGGACACGCGCAGCATCTCGCTGGGGATGTACGTGGTGTTCACCGCCGGCATCGGGTTCTGGTTTGCCTACGGACTGGTGCTGGGCTCGTGGCCGATGATCATCGCCAACCTGGTGACGTTCGCGCTGGCGGCCGCGATCCTCGGCATGAAGGTGCGCTACGGCTGAGGTGCGTCGCGGCGCACGGCGATCGCCGGGGGCGGACGTGCCCCACATCTCTAGCACCACACTGCGGGCCGGTAGCGGCGTGCGCGGGGCACCGGTGACCGCGGCCTCCACCTAGCCGCGCGACCCATCCCTGGCGCGTGCCTCGCCGCTCGCCAGCAGCAGCACCCACGCGCCCCACACAAGCAGCGAGCCGCGCTGCGCGAAGCCCGGGGGCAATGCCGGCAGGTTCAGGGCCAGCGCGATGATGGCGCCGGCCGCCGCGCCCGATGCCAGCGCCAGGCCCGGCGCGCGGCGCGCCATGCCGGCCGCGGTCGCGAGCGCCGCGCAGGACGCCGCGATCCACCACGCCATCCACGCCGCCGCATGCACCGGGGCCTCGCCCTGCAGGGGATCGCCGGCCAGCGGCCACAGCCCTTCGGCGATGTACGCGAGCGCCGCGAGCATCGCCATCCACGCGCCCACGCGCGCGGCGAACGGCGCGTGCTGCACCGCCTCGCGCCAGCGCCAACCGCAGGCCAGCGCGCATGCGCCGGGCACCAGGAACGCGAACACGTTGAACGCGCTGGCGCCCGGGACACCGGGGGTGCCGGCCATCGCCAGCGGCATCGAACGCGCGTCGAATACCGGCATCACCGCGTGCGCCACGAGTGCGGCCGCCACACACGACGCGATGCCCACGCACGCCAGCGCCAACGACGCGCGACGGGGATGGGCGGTGGCGGTGCGTTGCATGCGCGCATGCTAGCGTCCCGCGCCTCGCGCGCAGGGTTGCACCGTGCGCCAACCATCCCCACCTGCACCGCATCGCGACCCGGAGCCGCCCATGCAGACGCCCAAGCCGCACGTCATCGACGTCACCACCGACCGGTTCGAGGCCGACGTGCTCAAGGCCTCGCTCGACGCGCCGGTGCTGGTGGATTTCTGGGCCCCGTGGTGCGGCCCGTGCCGCACGCTGGGCCCGGTGCTCGAGAAGATCGCGGCCGCCTACAACGGCGCGTTCACGCTGGCCAAGGTGGACACCGAAGCCGAACCGCAGGTCGCCGCCGCGTTCCAGATCCGCTCGATCCCGACCGTCTACCTGGTCAAGGACGGGCAGCTGGTCGACGGCTTCCAGGGCGCATTGCCCGACGGTCAGGTGCGCGAATTCCTGCGCCACCACGGCATCGAACCGAAGCCCGCGCAGGAGGAGCCGGCGCCCACCGCGGAGCCGGCGCGCGACCCGCATGCCGACGTCGTGCGCCTGCGCGGCGAACTCGCGGCCACGCCGGACAGCGACACGCTCAAGCTCGACCTCGCGCTCGCCCTGCTCGAGACCGGCGCGGTCGGCGAGGCCGAGCGCCTGCTCGACGGGCTGCCCGCCAACCTCGCCACCGACGACCGCACGGTGCGCGCACGGGCGCGGCTCGGGTTCCTGGCGCTGGTGCGCGACGCCCCGCCGGCCGACGTGCTGCGCGCGGCGATCGCCGCCAACCCGGACGACCTGCGCGCCCGCCACCTGCTGGGCGTGCGCGACGTGCTTGATGGCCGCGCCGAGACGGGCCTCGCGCAGTTCATCGAGATGCTGGCCCGCGACCGCGCCTTCGACGACGGCCTGCCGCGCAAGGCGCTGGTGGATGCGTTCCGCATCGTCGACGACGCGGCGCTGGTGTCGCGCTATCGCAGGAAGATGTCGGCGTTGCTGTTCTGATGTGGAGGGGAGTGAAAGGCGGGAATGGGGAATGGGGTATGCGGGTCCAGCGCGGAACTCGACGGCCGGGCATTCGAGGCGGTACTTGAAACGATCCCACCAGCGGCCGCACGGCGACTGAAAACACCACGCGCCCTCATTCCCTGTTCCCCATTCCCGCTCCCCATTCCCGCATCCGCTTCATGAAACCGTCCACCCTGCGCCACCTGCTCAACCTGTGGCCGCCCTTCCTTTTCGCCGGCATCCACGTCACCGCACTGTCGGCCGACTGGCGCCACGCGGCGGTCGAGCTGCGGATGCGGCCGTGGAACCGCAACTACGTGGGCACGCATTTCGGCGGAAGCCTGTTCGCGATGACCGATCCGTTCTGGATGCTGCTGGCGCTGCATGCGCTCGGTCGCGATTACATCGTCTGGGACCAGGCCGGCGCGATCGAGTTCGTGCGCCCCGGGCGCGGCCGTGTCCACGCGCGGTTCGACCTCGACGCGGCCACCATCGATGCCATCGTGGCGGCAACGGCCGGCGGCGCCCGGCACCTGCAGTGGTTCGACACCGAGGTCACCGACGGCGACGGGCAGGTCGTCGCGCGCGTGCGCAAGCAGCTCTACGTGCGGCGCAAGGCGGGCCGCTGACGGCGGGCCCGTGTCCCTGCCGCCGCGGATCGTGAACCCCGTCCGCATCCGTGGTGCACGTTGCCCTGCCGCGTGGCTATGCTCCGTCGCGTCACGGGACGGGCCACCATGCAGGACGAGTCGAACACAGCCGGGCCCGCGGAGGCCGACGCCGCCTCGCCGTTGCCGGTGATCCGCGGCTACCGGGTCCGCCGCGTGATCAACCACGGCGGCATGGCGACCGTGTACCTCGCCGACCAGGTCGCGCCGCCGCGCCCGGTGGCGGTCAAGGTGCTGCTCGCGCACACGCTGGCCGACGAGGTCAGCCGGCGCCGCTTCGAGAACGAGGTGCGCACCATCGCGCGCCTGGACCATCCGCACATCGTGCAGATTTACGAGCTCGGGCGCACCGCGGACGACGTGCCGTTCTATTCGATGCCGTACCTGTCGCGCGGCCACCTCGGCCAGCGGCGCTTCGTGCGCGAGGACGGCGGATGCGACGAGGCGCGGGTGCTCGAGGTGCTGCGCGCGGTGCTCTCGGCGCTGGGCTATGCCCACTCGCGCGGCATCGTGCACCGCGACGTCAAGGCAGAGAACGTGCTGTTCGACGAATCCGAGCGGCCCAAGCTGGCCGACTTCGGCATCGCGCTGCGCCGCGGCTATGGCACGCGCGTCACCGCGGTGGGCCTGGCCGTGGGCACCACCGCGTACATGGCCCCCGAGCAGGCGCGCGGGCAGGAGGTCGATGCGCGCGCGGACCTGTACAGCGTCGGCGTGCTGGCCTACGAGATGCTGACCGGCGAACTGCCGTTCCGCGCCGCCGACGCGCTGTCCATGGCGATGCTGCACACCCAGGCGCCGGTGCCGAAACTGCCCGCGTCGCTGCGGCACTGGCAGGGCTTCGTGAACCGCGCGATGGCCAAGTCGCCGCGCGCGCGCCACGACAGCGCGGCCGACATGCTGCGCGACCTCGACCGCATCGAACGCGCGCCGCGCTGGCCGCGGATGGCGCCGCTGGGCGTATCCCCCGCGCTCGCGCGGCTGCGCGGCATCGTCGGCGGCAGGCCGGCGATGACCGCCGCCACGGTCGCCGTGCTCGCCGCGGTGGCGCTTGCCGTATCGCTGCTGGTCGGTAGGGACGACGGGTTCTACCGCGCTTCGCCCGCACCCGGCGCCGGCGCGCCAATCGCGTCGGGCGCGGGCGACCCCAGCGACGCGATGTTCGAACCCTTGCCCGTCCCGCCCGCGCAACCGCACGTGGACGCCGCGCGCACGCACATCCGCGCGCGCAACCTCGTCACCGGTGCGCAGGGCCATGCCTACGCGAGCGTGCTGGCCGCATGGCAGGCCGATCCGGCCAGCCCGCTGGTGCACGAGGCAGTGGGCGAGCTGTCCGGCGCGCTCGCCCGCGAAGTCACTACCGCGCTGCGCGACGGGCGCGATGCGCGCGCACGCGAGTACATGGGCCATGCGGTGCGCCTGGCCCAGGACACCGGCATCACCGACACGCCCCAGCAGCGCAGCCTGCGCGGCGACGCGGCGAAGGCGCTCGACGCACGCAGTGCGCGCGCGGCGCGCGACTTCGACCGCGAGGCCGCGCGGGCGGTGGTCGCGCTCGCCACGCAGCTCGAGCTGCCCGCGCCGGACGTCGCGCGCTTGCGCAAGCGCGCCGACGCGATCCCGCGGGCGGGACAGGCCATTCCCGGCGATCCCACCGGCGCGGTGCTCGGCAAGGGCCGTATCGCGATCGGCGGGCGGCCGGTCACGCGCGCGGACTACGCGCGCTTCGTCGCCGCCACCGGCCGCAAGGCATCGCTGTGCCGCGAGCGCGCGTCGCTGCTGCGCATTGTCAAGCCACGCGCATGGGACAATCCCGGCTTCGCGCAGTCCTCGGTCGATGCGGTGGTGTGCGTGTCGTTCGCCGACGCGCAGGCGTACGCCGGCTGGCTCGCCGCGCGCACCGGGCACCGATACCGCCTGCCGGATGCGGGCGACGGCGTGTCCGGCGGCGGGCATGCGCGCGCGCTGTGGCTGCGCGAATGCGCGGCGAGCTGCGCCCAGCGCCGCACCACCGCCGGGCCGCGCGCCGCGGAGCGCGGGTACGAGGACGTCGGCTTCCGGCTGGTGCGCGAGCTGTAGCACGCAGTACGTCGCGCGCACCTACACTGCGCGCATGCGCACCCATCGCCTGCGGACCCTGTTCGTCACCGGCCTGCTCACGCTGCTGCCGATCTGGCTGACGTGGGTGGTCATCAAGTTCGTGTTCGGCCTGCTGTCCGACGCCAGCCGCCCGCTGATCCAGCCGGGCCTGCAGCACGCGGCCGCGTCCAACCCGGCCACGTTCGGCTGGCTCGCCGCCCCATGGGTGTCGACGCTGATCGCGCTGGTGGCCACGCTCGGCGTCATCGTGCTGTCGGGCTGGCTGGCACGGCGCGTGGTGGGCCAGAGCGCGCTGCGCGCGTTCGAGCGCCTGATCGCGCGCGTGCCGCTGGCCTCCGTCGTGTACGGCAGCGCGCGGCAGCTGCTCGACATCCTGCAGACCAAGCCCGACGGCACCCAGCGCGTGGTGCTGATCGATTTCCCGCACACCGAGATGAAGTCCATCGGCTTCGTCACCCGCGTGCTGAAGGAACAGGGCACCGGCCGCGAACTGGCCGCGGTGTACGTGCCGACCACGCCCAATCCCACGTCCGGCTACCTTGAGATCGTGCCGGTGGAGAAGATCACGCCGACCGACTGGACCGTCGACCAGGCGATGAGCTTCATCATCTCCGGCGGCGCGGTGTCGCCCGAAAGCATCCCGTTCTCGCCGCCCGCGCGCGAGCCTGGCTGAAGCCCGATGGCGGCCCTCGATCCGTCGCCGGCGCATCCGCTGCACGACCGCGCCACCCGGCTGTTCGTGCTGCTGGCCGCGTTCTTCGCGGTCAACGCGGTACTGGCCGAATTCATCGGCGTCAAGATCTTCGCGCTGGAGGACACGCTGGGCATCGCGCCGTTCGAGTGGCGCCTGTTCGGGCAGACCGGCTCGCTGAGCTTCACCGCCGGCACGCTGCTGTGGCCGGTCGTGTTCGTGATGACCGACCTCATCAACGAGTTCTATGGTCGCCGCGGAGTGCGCATGGTCTCGTGGCTGACCGCGGTGCTGATCGTGTACGGCTTCGCGTTCGCCTTCGCGGCGATCGCGCTTGCGCCAGCCGGCTGGTGGCGCGGGGCGGCGCAGGCGCAGGGGGTGCCCGATTACCAGGCGGCGTTCGCGGCAGTGTTCGGGCAGGGGCTGTGGACCATCGCCGGCTCGCTGGTGGCGTTCCTGCTTGGCCAGCTGATCGACATCGCCGTGTTCGCGCGCATCCGCCGCGCGACGGGCGAACGCATGGTGTGGCTGCGGGCGACCGGATCGACCGCGGTGTCGCAGCTCGTGGACAGCTTCGTGGTCCTCTACATCGCGTTCGTGCTCGGCCCGCAGCAGTGGCCGACGTCGCTGTTCCTGGCCGTGTCGAGCGTCAACTATGCCTACAAGATGGCCGCGGCCATCGCGATGATCCCGCTGCTGTACCTCGTGCGCCGCTGGATCACCGCGTACCTGGGCGCGCCGCGCGCGCTCGCGCTGCGCGAAGCCGCCGCACGCACATAGGGTGGGCCCTGGCCCACCGGGTCCACCCGGGTGTCATGACGGTGGGCCAAGGCCCACCCTATCCGTTGAATCGACCCAATCGCTCCGACGGCGGCACGGCGCGCACGCTCGTCCATGACCTTCGGCCGGGGCGCATCCGGCATGGCCGTGCATCATGCCGCCTGCCTCCCGCCAGTTCGGACCCACCGCCATGCGCATGCGCCCGCTTGCCTTCGCCGTTGCACTGACCCTCAGCGCGAGCCTCGCCGGCTGCGCCACCACGTCGCCGGTTTCCACCGTCGGCGCCACGCCCGCCGTCGCGCAGGGCGAGAGCTCCAAGGCCGCACGGCTTGACGCGCTCTACGCCGAGTACTGGGAGGAGGTGCTCAAGCGCAACCCCGTCCAGGCCACCTTCCAGGGCGACCATCGCTACAACGACCAGCTGCCGGACTTCGGCAGCAAGCAGTTCCGCGACGAGAGCCGTGCGTTCACCGAGCAGTGGCTCGAGCGCATCGAGGCGGTGGGTCCCGCTGGCCTCGAAGGCCAGGCGCTGCTGTCCTACGAGACCTTCGTGCGCGACGCCAGGAACGGCCTCGAGGGCGAGCGCTTCCCCGGCTGGATGATGCCGGTCAACCAGATGGGCTCGATGGTCACCTACGCGGTGATGCTGGGGTCCGGCACCGGCGCGCAGCCCTTCAAGACCGTCAAGGACTACGACAACTGGCTGGCCCGCGGCAACCGGCTGCCGGTGATCATCGACACCACCATCGACAACATGCGCCAGGGCATCAAGGCCGGCGTGGTGCAGCCGCGCGCGCTGATGGTCAAGGTGATCCCGCAGATCGACGCGGTGGTCACCGACGACGCGAGCAAGTCGCTGTTCTGGGGCCCGATCGCGAAGATGCCGGCCGACTTCAGCGCCGCCGACAAGGCGCGGCTGTCCGCGGCCTACGAGGACATGATCGAGAACCGCGTCATGCCGTCGTTCCGCAAGCTGCGCGCCTTCATCAACGACGAATACCTGCCGGCCACGCGCGAGAGCGTGGGCCTGGACAAGCTGCCCGACGGCGCGGCGTGGTACGCGTTCAACGCGCGCAACAGCACCACCACCGACATGACCCCGGCGCAGATCCACCAGCTGGGCCTGGACGAAGTGGCGCGCATCCATGGCGAGATCCGCAAGGTGATGGCCGAGGTGGGCTTCAAGGGCTCGCTGCAGGACTTCTTCAAGTTCATGCAGACCGACCCGCGCTTTTCGTGGAAGACCGAGGAAGCGCTGCTGGCCGACTACCGCGCGCTGGAGAAGAGGGTGAACGCCCGCGTCGGCGAGCAGTTCTCGCTGATGCCGAAGGCCGGCTTCGAGATCCGCGCGATCGAGCCGTTCCGCGCCAAGTCGGCGGCTGGCGGCGAGTACCAGAGCCCGAGCGAGGACGGCACGCGCCCGGGCATCTTCTACGTCAACACCTACGACCTGCCCACGCGCAAGACCTGGGACGCCGAGGACCTGTACCTGCACGAGGCGATCCCCGGCCACCACTTCCAGCTGGCGCTGCAGCAGGAGCTCAAGGGCGTGCCGGCGTTCCGCCGCTTCGGTGGCGAGACGGCGTTCGCCGAAGGCTGGGGCCTGTACTCGGAATCGCTGGGCAAGGACCTGGGCCTGTACACCGATCCGTACAGCTACTTCGGCTACCTGCAGAACGAGCTCTGGCGCGCGATCCGCCTGGTCACCGACACCGGCCTGCACCACAAGGGCTGGAGCCGCGAGCAGGTGATCAGGTACATGCTCGACAACTCGGCCGAGAGCGAGACCCAGGCCACCGCCGAGGCCGAGCGCTACATCGCGTGGCCGGGGCAGGCGCTCGCCTACAAGATCGGCGAACTCAAGATCCAGGAGCTGCGCGCGCGGGCGGAGCGCGAGCTCGGGCCGAAGTTCGACATCCGCGCGTTCCACGCCGAGGTGCTCAAGGACGGTTCGGTGCCGCTGCAGGTGCTCGAGGCCAAGATCGACCGCTGGATCGCGCAGTCCAAGGGCTGACATCCGCGCGACGCGCGTTGCAGGAAGGCCGGCGATGCCGGCCTTTTTGCTGTGCGGGATCCATGCGTCGTGCACGACCGCGTGCATCGCACGTGTACAGGCGGGCCTGCCCGCCTGCGAGTCACCAGGGCGCTTGATGGCGAAGAACGTTGCATCCCACGCGCGCATGGCAGGCACGACAGGCGCGCAGGCGCGCCTCTACGTCACGACGTGGGCGCGCAAGGCGCCGCCAGCTCCACGCGGTTGCGCCCCAGGGTCTTGGCCCGGTACAGCGCCTCGTCGGCGCGCTTGAGGGTGGTGGTGATCGGCTCGCCCGCCTCGTGCGCGGCGATGCCGGCCGAGAAGGTCAGGCGCAGCGCCCCGCCGGGCGTGGGGAACGGCTGCGCCTCCACCGCGCGCCGCAGCCGGTCCGCGCAGAGCACCGCGCTCTGTGCGTTGGCGTAGGGAAGCAGCAGCAGGAACTCCTCGCCGCCGTAGCGGCCGAACGTGTTGACCACGTCGGCGCGCCCCATCAGGTCCATCCGCCGCAGCTGGCCGCGGATGCGCTCGGCGAAGCCGCGCAGCACCGCGTCGCCCACGTCATGACCGTGGCCGTCGTTGACGTCCTTGAAGTGGTCGATGTCGACGATCGCCACGCAGAACGGTTCGCCGTGGCGCACGGCGCGCTCGGCCTGCGCGTCGAGCATGTCGAGCAGGTGCCGGCGGTTGTGCAGGCCGGTCAGCTCGTCGCGGCTGGCGCGTTCCTCGAGCCGTTCCAGCGCGCTCGACAGCTCGTCCTTGCGCCGCGCCAGCTTGCCGCGCAGCGAGGCGATGTAACTGCCCAGCAGCGACAGCCACGCCAGCACCATCAACAGCACGATGTAGTGCAGCAGTTCCATCCGGAACGCCTCGCCACCGCGCTCGGTTGGGGCGTACTTGAACAGCAGCATCGTCCCGTACGCGACTGCGGCCAGCGCCGACAGCACCAGGTACTGGCGGAGCCACGAAGAACAGCATCAGCGTGATCACGCTGCCCTTCTCGACGTGCCAGCCGATCCCCAGCGCGATCAGTCCGGCGATGGCGATCTGCCAGGCCGTCATGCTCGGATCGCGCAGGCCAGCCGTCCAGCGCAGCCGGATCGCGAGCAGGAACGCCACGTTCACCGCGATCGACAGCGCCAGGAACCCCAGCAGTCCCGGCCACCCGATGCCGACCCAGCCTTGCGCCATCGCATAGCCCAGCGGGATCGGGAACATCAGGTACGACATGAACGCAATGAGCTGCCGGCGGATGCGCGCGGCGAGCAGGCGGTCGTCCCCGGGCAGCAGCGACTTCAACACGTGTGGACGGCATCCTCGCGGCGGCGTGCATATCTTTCCACGCAACGTGCGTGCCAGCATGTGTCTCGCGATCAGGCGCTGCCGAGGGCCGCTGCCTGGCACGCCGCGCGCACCCCGCGCATCGGGGCCAGCCCCGCGCGTCTAGTCGCGATGCGCTGCAGCGTTGGGCTGCCCCGCAGTGCCGTGGCGAGGCTCCTGTACGACTCATCGTGCACTGCAGGGTGCGGCAAGGCGGCATGCATCGGCATGCAGGTATCGGCACAATGCCCCCGCGCCCGCACCGGTCGCGCCTCCAGGGGGGATTCCATGACACACCGCACTTCCAACGGTGCCGGGGCGCTCGCGCGTACCGCGTTGGCAACGCTCGCGTTGTTCGCGGGCGCGGCGCAGGCACAGACCATCACCACGGTCGCCGGCAACGGCACCCAGGGCAGCGCCGGGGACGGCGGCCCGGCCACCAGCGCCCAGCTGGTCTCGCCGATCGGCATCGACGTCGACGCCGCGGGCAATCGCTACATTGCCGACGTCTTCGCCTGCCGCGTCCGCAAGGTGACGCCGGCCGGGATCATCAGCACGTTCGCCGGCAACGGGACCTGCGATGGCTCGGGGGATGGAGGCCAGGCCACCGACGCCGGACTTGCGGCCGTCTACTTCGTCGATGTCGATGCCTCCGGCAACGTCTACCTCGCCGAGTTCAATGGGCACCGCATCCGCAAGGTCACGCCGGACGGGGTGATCCGCACCGTGGCCGGCACGGGGATCCCCGGGTCCACGGGAGACGGCGGGCAGGCGACCTCCGCGCAGATCGAGAACCCGCTGGACATGGCGTTCGACGCGGCCGGCAACCTCTACTTCACCCAATACGGCACGCACCAGGTGCGCAAGGTCTCGCCGGCAGGCGTGATCACGACGGTGGCCGGGACAGGCGGCCGAGGTTTCTCGGGCGATGGGGGGGCAGCGACAGCCGCGACGTTCAACGAGCCGATCGGCATCGCGAGCACTCCGGCCGGAGTCCTGTACGTCGCCGACTTCCAGAACGCCCGCGTCCGCCGCATCGGGCTCGATGGCGTGGTGACGACAGTCGCCGGAAACGGCACGTTGGGCTCATCGGGGGATGGTGGAGCGGCCACTGCCGCGACGCTGACAGCGTGGGACGTGGAAGCAACGGCGGGCGGCACGCTCTACATCAGCGATCTGAACTCCAACCGCGTCCGGACCATCAGCCCGGGCGGGATCATCAATGCGTTCGCGGGAAGCGGGATTGCCGGCTATGGCGGCGATGGCGGTCCTGCCGCGGCGGCCCGCTTCAACGGCCCCACGGGCCTCGCGCTGGGTGCGGGAGCGCTGCACATCGGCGACTACCTCAACTATCGCGTCAGGCGCGTGGACCTGTTCACCACCTGCGCGGCGGAAGGCTTCACGGGTCCCAAGCTGACGATGTGCCGCCAGGTCTGCGAAGTCGCACAGACGCCCACGCGCCTGTCCGGCCTGATCCGGCTCTACACGGCGATCTACCGGCAGGATCCGCCCTGCTCGTTCTGAGCAGTGGCTTTGCGTGAAGGCCGTCCCGTCGTGACGACGGGACGGCTCGGAATCCGCGACGTTCGATGGCGTCAGTGCTCCAACGAAAAAGCCGGCTTGCGCCGGCTTTTTCGTTCATCTCGACGCGCAAGGCATCACGCGCGCGAACCGCGGCGACCTCCGTCGCGGCCCTGCGCGCCACCGCGGCCCTGCGGGCCGGCATGCGCGTGGCGCGGCGCGGGCTTGCCGTGCGGGCGGTGCGCCGGCTTCGGGGCTCCGGCGCGGGCGCCGCCGTCGCGCTGCGGGCGTGGGCCGCCGCGCTTCTGGCGCGGGTTGGGCAGCGCCACGTCCAGGCGCAGCGGCGACGCGGGCGAATAGCCCTCGACATTGATGAGCTCCACGTCGCGCTTGAGCAGCTTCTGGATCTGCCGCAGCAGGCCGCCATCGCCATGCTCGACCAGCGACAGCGCCTCGCCCGACGCGCCGTTGCGGCCCGTGCGGCCGATGCGGTGCACGTAGTCCTCGGCCACCATCGGCAGGTCGAAGTTGATCACCAGCGGCAGGTTGGGGATGTCCAGCCCGCGCGCGGCCACGTCGGTGGCCACCAGCACGCGCGCGGTGCCCGCCTTGAACGCGTTCAGCGCCTTCTGCCGCTGCGCCTGGCTCTTGTTGCCGTGGATGGCGACGGCCGGCAGGCCCGCCTCCTCCAGCTGCTCGGCCAGGCGGTTGCAGCCGTGCTTCGTCCGGCCGAACACCAGCACCTGGTCGGTGTGGCGGCGCGCGAGGATCTCGACCAAGAGGTCCTTCTTGCGCGAGGCGTCCACCGGGTGGGCGCGGTGCGCGATGGTGTCGGCGATGGTGTTGTTCGCCGCCACCTGCACCTGCCGCGGGTCGCGCATGAACTCCAGCGCCAGCGCCTTGATCTGCGCCTCGAACGTCGCCGAGAACAGCAGCGTCTGCCGCGCCTTGGGCACGCGCTGCAGGATGCGCTTCATGGCGGGAAGGAAGCCCATGTCGAGCATGCGGTCGGCCTCGTCGAGCACCAGCAGGCGCACGTCGTCGAGCTTGGCGGTGCCGCGCTCCATGTGGTCGATCAGGCGGCCCGGCGTCGCCACCAGGATGTCGATGCCACGGCGGAACTGGTCGATCTGCGGGCCCATGCCGACGCCGCCGAACACCATCGCCAATTTGAGGCGCAGGTACTTCGCATAGCCCTTGATGTTGTCGCTGACCTGCACGGCCAGCTCGCGCGTGGGCACCAGGATCAGCGCGCGCGGGCGACGGCCGCCACCGGTGGCCGGCGGCATCGACGCCAGGTGGTGCAGCAGCGGCAGGCCGAACGCGGCGGTCTTGCCGGTGCCGGTCTGCGCGCCACCGAGCACATCAAAGCCGGCCATCACCAGCGGGATGGCCTGCGCCTGGATCGGCGTGGGCGTGGTGTAGCCGGTCTCGGACAGCGCGCGCAGCAGTGCCGGCGCGAGGCCCATGGATTCGAACGTCATGAGGAAAACTCCAACTGCCCGCGGGCGCGCGCATCGCTTCGTGCGACGACGGATGCACCTGCGGATCCGGGCAGCGCCCTTCCCTACCGCGGGAGGCTGCCTGGGATGACGGGATGGAACGACTCCATTCCGTGTCGCGCGACGTCGGACGTGCGGTGAAACAAAGGCCGCATCGGTCCGACCAGGTCGGCGAGGCGGCAGGCGAATCGGGAAGCGCCGTGGGGGACGGACGCGGATCAGCCGTGCGCGGACGGGGCGCAGTCTACTGCACTGCAGCATCGGGTGCCGGATGGCTGGGCCAACGCGTTCAGGCTCGCCGCTGCCCCGTAGCGCCGAGCTTGCTCGGCGCTACGGCACTCCGCCTACCCACCCCGCCACGCCTGCACGAACGTCACCAGCCCGATCCCCAGCACCAGCCACAGCGCGATCTGGCGAAACCGCTCCTGCGACACGCGCTGCAGCAGCAGGCGGCCGAGCCAGGTGCCTGCGATCGCAACGACCGCGAGCATCGGCAGGTACACCAGGTCATGCACGTGCACGAAGCCGTTGGCGAAGTACGCACCGGCCCGCGCCAGGTCGATGCCGAGGTCGATCGCCGCGGACGTTGCCACGAACACCTCCTTGGGCAACGCGAACGCGGCCAGCGCCAGCCCGCGCACCGCGCCGCCGGTGCCGACCAGCCCGGCCATGCCGCCCGACAGCGCGCCCGCGCCGATCGCCATGCGCGGCGTGGGCGCAAGCCGATGCGTCGGATTGAGCAGCCACCAACCGGCCAGCACGACGAGGAACACCGCCAGCACCAGCTGCAGCGCGCGTACCGGCACCGCGGCGCTGGCCAGCCCGCCCAGCAGCGCGAACACCACCGACGGCACGCCGAGGCGCAGCAGCAGGCCGCGGTCGATGCCACCGCGGAACAGCCCGAGCTTGCTGATGTTGCTGGCCAGGTGGAACAGCGCGGTCAGCCCCAGCACCGATTCGAAGTCCAGGAACAGGCTGGCCACCGGCACGAAGAACACCGACGAGCCGAAGCCGCCAACGGTGCCCGCGACCTCGGCAAGCAGGGCCAGGGCGAAGAACGCCAGCGTCCGTTCCCATCCCATCAGGCCACTCCCATCAGGCCGGCCCCGTCAGGCGTCCAGCACCGTCCCCGGGCGCGCGAGCGTGGCGGTGACGCCGAAGCGCTCGCCCATCTCGCCGGCCAGCGCCTCGCGGGCGCGGTCCTCGCCGTGCACCAGCGCGACCGGCGGATGGCGGCCCTCGCCATCGACGATGGCGCCGTACCAGGCCAGCAGACCCTGCTGGTCGGTATGCGCCGACAGCCCGCCGACGGTGTGCACGCGCGCGTTGACGCGGTAGTCGCGGCCATGGATGCGCACCCAGCGCGCGCCATCCACCAGCCGCCGTCCCAGCGTGCCTTCGGCCTGGTAGCCGACGAACACCACCTGCGCCTGCCGCCGCCCGAGGTTCCACTTAAGGTGGTGCACGATGCGCCCGGCGTTGGCCATGCCGCTGCCGGCGATGACGATGGCGCCGCGTTCGATGCGGTTGATCGCCATCGATTCCTCCGCCGAGCCGGCCAGGTGCAGGTTGGGCATCGAGAACGGATCGGGCCGTTTGGCCCACGCCGCGCGCGCCTCGTCGTCGAACAGGTCCTGGTGGCCGCGGTACACGTCGAGCACGCGCGCGGCCATCGGGCTGTCCAGGAAGATGCGCCAGCGGTCGACCTGCCAGCGCTCGCGGTGCAGCGCCAGCCAGTACAGCAGCTCCTGGCTGCGCCCGACCGCAAAGGCCGGGATGAGCACGTTGCCGCCGGCCTCCCAGGCCTCGTCGAGGATGCGGCCGATTTCCTCCACCGTGGCGTTGCGTTCGCGATGGTTGCGGTCGCCGTAGGTGGATTCCATCAGCACCAGGTCCGCGTGCGCGATCGCCGCGGGATCGCGCAGCACCGGCGTGCCGCGCGGGCCGATGTCGCCGGAGAACGCCAGCGTGCGGCCATCGGCTTCCAGCAGCACCACGGACGAGCCGAGGATGTGCCCGGCCTCGCGCAGCGTCAGGCGCACGCCCGGAAGGATTTCGGCCGCGGCATCGTAGTCGTGCGCGACCACCTGCGCCATCGCCGCGTCGACATCGCCTCGCGTGTACAGCGGCAGCACTTCCGGATCGCCGTCGCGCCGTCGGCGGTTGGCGCGCATCGCCTCGCCCTCGGCGATCGACGCGGCGTCCATCAGCATCACCGGCATCAGCGCCGCGGTGGCGCGCTGGGCATGGATGGACCCGCGGAACCCGCGCTTGACGAACAGCGGGATGCGCCCGATGTGGTCGATGTGCGCATGGCTGACCACGAGCGCATCGACGGACGCGGGCTCCAGTGGGAAGGCGTCGGTGTTGCGCCGCTCGTTCTCCGGGCTGCCCTGCAGCATCCCGCAGTCGAGCACCAGGCGCTGCCCGGCGGCCTCGACCTCGTGCAGCGACCCGGTGACCTCGCCCGCCGCCCCGTGGAACCTCACGCGCATGGCCTGCCCCCCGCGATCGACGCACGCAGCTTAGCCGCGCCGTCGCGCCTGCGTCAGGACGACGCGGCGCGCTGCAGCTGCAGCTGCGCGCGCTCGAGGTCCTCGGGCGTATCGACTCCCGGCGGGAACGGCTCCGGCGCCAGCCCGACCGCGATGCGGTGGCCCGCCTCGAGCACGCGCAGCTGCTCGAGCGATTCGATGCGTTCCAGCAGGCCCTGGGGCATCGCCGCGATCGCCCGGAGGAAGCCGGCCCGGTAGGCGTAGATGCCAATGTGCCGCAGCCACGGGGAGGGCCCGTCGAACGCGGGCAGCGCGCGGGCGCCACCCGCGAATGCGTCGCGTGGCCAGGGCATCGGCGCGCGGCTGAAGTACAGCGCGTCGCCGCGCGCGTCGCGCACTACCTTCACCGCGTTGGGATCGAGCAGCTGCGCGGCGTCGGCGATCGGCGTGGCGAGCGTGGCCATCGATGCACCATCGCCGAGCAGCGCGGCTACCGCGCGGATGCCCGTGGCCGGCGCGAACGGTTCGTCGCCCTGCAGGTTGACCACCGCGGTGTCGTCGCCCCAGCCGGCGATGCGCGCGCATTCGGCGATGCGGTCGGTGCCGCTGGCGTGGCGGGGCGAGGTCATCGCCACGCGCACGTCGTGCGCGGCGACCGCCTCGGCGATGCGCGCGTCGTCGCAAGCGACCCACACCTCGCGCGCGCCGGCGGCGAGCGCGCGCTCGGCGACGTGCACGATCAGCGGACGGTCGCCGAGCATCCGCAGCGGCTTGCCGGGCAGTCGCGCGGCGGCCAGGCGCGCGGGGATGGCGACGAGGAACTCGTTCACCGGATGCGTGCCTGCATGCGTACGGGGAGCGCGTCGAACAATGCCACCCAGAACGCCTCCGGCAACTCGGCGCGCACGGGCAGCACGAAGGTGCGCTCGCGCCCGGGCAGTGCGTCGCCGAGCGCGGCGAGCTTCACCGCGTCCTTCTCGGTCACCAGCATCGGCAGCGGGCTGAACGCGAGGTCGCCGGCAACGTAGGCGTGGTGGTCGGGGAAGGCGTGTGGCACCACCGCGAGTTGCGCGGTGCGCAGGGCATCGAAGAACCGCCCCGGGTCGGCGATGCCGGCCACCGCATGCACGCGTTGCCCCGCGAACGACGACAGAGCGCGCGCGCGGCCGCCGGCCAGTGGCTGCAGCAGGTCGCCGACCAGCCGCATCGGCCATTCGCCGAAGCCGCTGTCGGCCGCCTGCGGGCCACCGCTGTTGACCACGCGGAAATCGCTGCGGCGCGGCAGCTCGCGCAGGGGCCCGGCCGGCAGCAGGCGTCCGTTGCCGTAGCGGCGGCGGCCGTCCACCACCTCGATCTCGACATCGCGATGCAGGCGCAGGTGCTGCATGCCGTCGTCGCAGACCACGATGTCGCAGCCGGCCTGCGCCAGCGCATGCGCCGCGGCGACGCGGTCGCGGTCCACGCGCACGCGCGCACCGGTGCGGCGCGCGAGCAGCACCGGTTCGTCGCCGCCATCGCGTGCGTCGGTATTTGCGTCGACCCAGCGCGCGGTGCGCGCGTCGCGGCGGCCGTAGCCGCGGCTGGCGATGCCCGGCGTCCAGCCCGCATCGCGCAGGCGCTCGACGACGGCGATCGCCAGCGGCGTCTTGCCGGCCCCGCCGGCGGTGCGGTTGCCGATCACCACGACCGGCACCTCGACGCGGCGCGTGCGCAGCACCCGGCTGCTATAGAGCCAGCGGCGCGTCGCGACCACCGCGCCGTACACGCCCGAGAGCGCGCGTGCGTGCAGCGGCACGGTGCCGTCGCCGTACCAGTACCCCGGCACGCGCCGGCTCATTGCGCCTCGCGGAACTGCAGGCGGTGCAGGTGCGCGTACAACCCGCCGTGCGCGAGCAACTCGGCATGGCTGCCGCGCTCGACGATGCGGCCCTCGTCCATCACCAGCACCTGGTCGGCGTGTTCCACCGTCGACAGCCGGTGCGCGATGACCAGCGTGGTGCGGTCGGGCATCAGGTGGTCCAGCGCGTCCTGCACCAGCCGTTCGGATTCGGTGTCGAGCGCCGCGGTGGCCTCGTCGAGGATCAGGATCGGCGCGTCCTTGAGCATCGCCCGCGCGATCGCGATGCGCTGCCGCTGCCCGCCCGACAAGCGCCCGCCGTTGACGCCGATGGCGGTCTGCGTGCCCGACGTCATGCGGCCGACGAACTCGGTGGCGTTGGCGCCGGCCAGCGCCGCCATCAGCGCCTCCTCCGGCGCTTCCTGCAGTTCGCCGTAGGCGACGTTGGCCTCCACGGTGCCGTCGAACAGCAGCACCTGCTGGCCGACCAGCGCGATCTGCCGGCGCAGGTCGCGGAGGCGATAGGCATCCAGCGGCACCCCGTCGAGCAGGATCTGCCCGGCTTCCGGGTCGTAGAAGCGCGGGATCAGCTTGATCAGCGTGGACTTGCCGCTGCCGGAGCGGCCGATGATCGCGGTGACGGTGCCCGGCTTTGCCTCGAACGTGACGCCGTCCAGCGCCCGCTTGTCCTGCTCGGGATAGCGCGCGGCGACGTCGCGGAACTCGATGTGCCCGCGCGCGCGTTCGATGCGCCGCGTGCCCTCGTCGCGCTCGTCCGGCGCGTCGACCACCGCGAACAGGCGTTCGGCCGAGGCGACCCCGCGCTGCAGCATGCCCTGCACGTTGGTGAGCTGCTTGAGCGCGGGGATGATCGCCAGCATCGACACCATCAGGGTGACGAAATCACCCGCGGTCAGGCGCCCGGCCGCGGCCTCGCGCGCGGCGAAGAACAGCAGCAGAGCCAACCCGATCGCGCCGACCAGCTGCACGATCGCCGAAGTGAGGCTGCGCGTGGATTCGACCTTCAGGCTCAGGCGCAGGTGGTGGTCGGCATGCACGCGGTAGCCGGCGACTTCCACGTCGCGCCCGCCGTACACCTTGACCTCCTGGTGGTTGCTCAACGCCTGCGAGGCCGACTGCAGCAACTGCGCGCTCGACTCCTGCACGCGATGGCTGTAGCGGCGGTAGCGCTTGCCGACCGCGGCCATCAGCCAGGCCAGCGGCGGCGCGAAGACGAGGATCGCGAAGGTGACCTGCCAGCTGGTCCACAGCATCACGCCCAGCATCGCCACGATCTGCAGCGACTGCTGCAGCGCGATCTTCGCGGCGTCCACCGCGGCATGCGCCACCTGGTCGCTGTCCGAACCCAGGCGCACCAGCATCGAGGATACCGGCTCGCTGTCGAAGCGCAGGCCCGGCATGCGCAGGTACTTGGCCAGCACCGACACCCGCTGGTCGCGGGCGATGCTGCGGCCGGCGCGCGCCATGCAGTAGTCGGTGATGAAGCCCGCCACCCCGCGCACGACGAACAGGCCGACGATCGCCAGCGGCATCCACAGGCCGGCCTGCGGGTCGCCCGCGACGATGGTTTCGTCCACCACCGGCTGCATGAGCTTCGCGAACGCCGCCGCGCATGCGGCTTCCAGCACCAGCCCGACGCCCGCCAGCCCGAGCAGGCTGCGGTAGGGCCGGGCGAAGCCGAGCAGGCGGCGATAGGTCGCCCAGGGCGAGGCGGACGTTGCGGTCACCATCGGCTCAACGTGCTCCGCCAGCGGCCGGCGGCGGCGCGGTGGCGCTCATCACCCGCCTGAAGCCGAGCTGCCCGAGCGCGTCGTAGACGGTCACCACCGACTGGTACGGCGTGCGCGCGTCGGCGCGCAGCAGCACCGGGCGGTCGCGGTCGGGACCCGCGACCTCGGCCAGCGTGGCCTTGAGCGATTCGATGTCCTCGCGCAGCACTTCGCGGTCGCCCACGAAGAACCGGCCCTGCGCGTTGACCAGCACCACCAGCGGGTCGCGGCTGGCCGGCGCCGGCTCGCCGGTGGCGCGCGGCAGCTCCAGCCGCAGCACCGAGCGCGCGTCGAACGTGGTGGTCACCACGAAGAAGATGATCAGCACCAGGATCACGTCGATCAGCGGGACCAGGTTGATCTCCGGCTCGTCGAACGCCTCGCGGTCGCGGATGCGCACCGGTCAGCCCGCCGCCGCCGCGCGCGGCGCGCGGCGCGGGGCCGGCGCCGGCTCGATCACGTCCATCAGCGCGATCGCCTCGTGCTCCATCGCCACGATGTACTCGGCGATGCGGCCGCGGAACCAGCGGTGCGCCATCAGCGCGGGGATCGCGACGATCATGCCGGCCGCGGTGCACACCAGCGCGTTGCCGATGCCGCCGGCGAGCCGGTCGACGTCACCGATGCCTGCATCGGAGATCACCAGGAACATCTTGATCATCCCGACCACGGTGCCGAACAGGCCCAGCAGCGGGCCCGCGGCGGCGATCGTGCCGAGGGTGTTGAGGTAACGCTCCATCGCATGCACGAGGTGCCGGCCGACGTCCTCGATGCGTTCGCGGATGCGTTCACGCGGGGCGTGCCGCACGTCCAGCGCCGCGGCCAGCAGCGCGCCGAGCGGGGACGTGGCGCGCAGCGAATCGATGTGCGCCGGGTCGAGCTTGCCGCGCGCCGCCCATGCACGCACTTCCTCACCCAGCCCGGGCGGCAGCACCGCGCGGCGGCGCAGCGTCCATGCGCGCTCGACGATCAGCGCCAGCGCCAGGGCCGAGAGCGCGAGCAACGGAATCATCGGCCAGCCACCGGCCTTCACCAGCTCCCACATGTGCGGCATCTCGTCGGGGGAATCGAAACCGGCGCAAGGATAGCTGGTGGGGGTCGCGGGCTCGGGCGCGGGCCCGCGCCGGTGTGGGTCCTGCGGTCGGCGTGAGGCCACCGCGCGGGTTTGGACGGGGGGCCGGGGCCCACCCTATCGGGAGCCGCGCTCCTGGCGTGCCTGCGCGTCCCACGGGCGGCGGTGCGTGGCGCGGCGGCGATCGACTTCCACGCCACCGGCGCCGATGCGCACGTCCAGCGCACCGTGGGCCGCGGTGTCGTGCGCGCGTGCGCCGACCGCATGCCAGCGCGCCATCACCTCGCGGCGCGGGTGGCCGAAGCGGTTGCCGAACCCGGTGGACACGATCGCGTGCCGCGCGCCGGTGGCGGCCACGAAGGCCGGCAGCGAGGAACTGCGGCTGCCGTGGTGCGCGACCAGCACGACGTCGGCGCGCAGCGCCGCGGCGTCGGCGGCGAGCAGGCGCGACTCGATGACCTCGCCGATGTCGCCGGTCAGCAGCACCACCCCGTGTGCGCCCTCCACGCGCAGCACGCAGCTCGATTCGTTGGCGAGGTACGGGAAGTCCGGCGGCGGGTGCAGCACGCGGAACACCACGCCGTCCCATGCCCAGCGTTGCCCGGCGGTGCAGGCGCGGGTCGCGGGCACGTCGCTGTCCGGCGGCGCCAGTGCGTCGACCACCGGCATATCCCCGCGCACCGCATCCCATCCGCCTGCATGGTCCGCATCGCCGTGGCTGACGACCGCGCGGTCGATGCGCGCCACGCCGCGCGCGCGCAGCGTCGGCAACACCGCGCGCTCGCCGGCATCGAAGCCCTCCTCGACCGCCGGCCCCATGTCATACAGGAGCGCGTGGTGGCGAGTGCGCACCAGCACCGACAGCCCCTGCCCCACGTCGACGACCGTCACCGCCACCTCGCCATGCGCGGGCACGCGCCGATCGGGCCACAGCAACGCGAGCATCAGCACCACGGCGAGCGCGCGTCCCGGCACGCCGCGCGGCAGCAGCAGCCAGAACGCGCCGGCCACCGCCAGCGGCAGCGCCAGCACGTGCGGCTCGGCCAGCCACGACAGCGCCAGCCCGCTGCCGGCAAGCGCGGTGAACAGCGGCCATGCGAGATCGAAGCACCACGCCGACAGCCGCCACGCCCACGCACCCGCGCCGGGCAGCATCGCCTCCAGCGCCACCCCGGCCAGCGCGAGCGGCACCACGACGAGGCTCCACCACGGCACCGCGACGATGTTCGCGACCGGGCTGGCCCACGAGGCCTGCCCGAACAGCGCGGCCGACAGCGGCAGCAGGCCCACCGTGGCCACGCCCTGCGCGGACGCGAACGCGTGCAGCGGGCGTTGGTCCGGCGCCGGCAGGCACCACAGCAGCCACGCCACGCCGGCGAAACTCAGCCAGAAGCCCGCGCCGAGCACCGCCAGCGGGTCGACCACCAGCACCGCGAGCGCCGCCAGCGCGAGCGCATCGAAGCCGTGCAGGTTGCGCCGCAGGCCGCGCGCCAGCGCGACCACCGCGATCATCAGCACCGTGCGCACGGTCGGCAGCGCGAAGCCCGCGACCGCCGCGTACCCCGCCGCACCGGCCACCGCCGCCCACCCGCAGGCGACCTGCCGCGGCATCGCCCGTCCCAGCGCCGGGGCCGCCCACCACAGCGCGCGCGCCAGCAGGGCCACGAACCCGGCGACCAGGCCGACATGGAAGCCTGAGATCGCGACCAGGTGGGTCAGGCCGTTGGCGCGCAGCACGTGCCAGTCGTCGTCGGTCAGTCCGCGCACGTCGCCGAGCGCGAGCGCGCGCACGAAGCGCGAGGAGGCCGCCGGCACGCCCGTCGCCATGCGCCGCGCCATCGTGTCGCGCCACGCGGCGATGCCGTCCGCCGAGGCGACGCGGACCGCCCGCGCGGGGTCGTGCACATAGCCGGACGCGGCGATCCGCGCGGCCATCGCGTGCTTCTCGGTGTCCACGCCGCCGGGGTTGCGCAACCCGCGCGGCGCGCGCACGCGCAGGGGCAGCCGCCAGGTCTCGCCCGCACGCAGGTGCATGCGCGGTGCCGCGGGATCCGCTTCGAGGCCGAAGTCGTCGTACCACGCCACGCGCACGCGCTTGCCCCGCAGCTCCGGCATCGACGCTGCATCGGTGACCTCGACCTCGAACGCGGTGCGCCGCGCTTCCACGCGCGGCAGTTCCACGATGCGGGCGGTGACCGTGGCCTCGTGCCGCGTCCACTGCGCCGGCACCTGCAGCGACAGCGCCCACGCCGCGTGCAGCGCGGCCCAGGCGATGCCGGCCAGCACGCATGCCGGGACGCGCGCCGCGCCACCGCGCCACCAGCCGGCGACGCCCACTAGCAGCACCGGCAGCGACGCCCACGCGGGCAATGCGCGCGGCAGCGCCAGCGCGCATGCCACGCCCGCCAGCAACGCGATGGCGACGGCAGGTCCGAGGGCGGGCGGCGTCCGTGCCGCGGGCGTCATGGCGTGCGGTCCGTCAGAGGTCGCCGTGCGCCAGTTCGCGCAGGCGGCCGTCGTGCAGTTCGAGCACGCGGTCCAGGCGGCGGGCCAGGCGGCGGTCGTGGGTGACCAGCACCAGGCTGGTGTGCTGCTCGCGGTTCAACGCCAGCATCTGCTCGAACACGCGCGCCGCGGTCTTCTCGTCGAGGTTTCCGGTGGGCTCGTCGCCGAGCACGCACGCCGGCGTGTTGACCAGCGCGCGGGCCACCGCCGCGCGCTGCCGCTCGCCGCCGGACAGCTCCCCGGGCTTGTGGCCCAGGCGGTGCCCCAGCCCGACCGATTCCAGCAGCGCCTGCGCGCGCGCGCCGGCGTGCGGCACCGCGTGCCCCGCGAGCAGCACCGGCAGCATCACGTTCTCCAGCGCGGTGAACTCGGGCAGCAGGTGGTGGAACTGGTAGATGAAACCCAGCGCCCTGTTGCGCAGCGCGCCGCGCGCGGCATCGCCCAGCGCGCTCATCTTCTGCCCGGCCACGTACACCTCGCCCGCCGTCGGCACGTCCAGCCCGCCCAGCAGGTGCAGCAGCGTGCTCTTGCCCGCGCCCGACGCACCGAGGATCGCCACCGTCTCGCCGGCATGCACGGCCAGGTCCAGCCCGTCGAACACCGGCGTGCGCAGCGAACCTTCCGCATACGTCTTGCCGAGGCCTTCGGCGCGCAGTACGACGTCGCCGCGCTTCACCGATTCCCCGTTCCCCGTTCCCTGTTCCCGCTCCTGCCTACTCATAGCGCAACGCCTCCGCCGGCGCCGTGCGCGCGGCCCGCCACGCGGGGTAGATCGTCGCCACCAGCGCCATCGCCAGCGCCACGCAGGCGATCGTCGCCACGTCGGACGCCTTGAGGTCGGTGGGCAGGCCGGTGATGTAGTACACGTCCTCGGGCAGCAGCGTCACCCCGAACACCGCCTCGATCGCCTGCAGGATGCGTTCGAGGTTGAGCGTGAGCACGATCCCGCCGATGACGCCGGCGATCGTGCCGATCACGCCGATCAGCGTGCCCTGCACCACGAACACCTGCATCACCCCGCGCGGCGTGAGCCCGAGCGTGCGCAGGATGGCGATGTCCGCCTGCTTGTCGGTGACCAGCATCACCTGCGAGCTCACCAGGTTGAACGCGCCCATCGCGATGATCAGGCTCAGCAGCACCGACATGATCACCTTCTCCATCTTCAGGGCGCGGAACATGTTGGCGTTGTCGCTGGTCCAGTCGCTCACCCGGTACGGGCCGTCCAGCGATTCGGCCAGGTCGCGCGCCACCTCCCACGAGCGGTCCATGTCGTGCAGCTTCAGTCGCACCCCCGTCACGCCGTCGCCCATGCGCAGCACGCGCTGCAGGTCGGCCATGTGCGCGAACGCCATGCCCTTGTCGAACTCGTTGTAGCCGGCCTCGAACAGCCCCGACACCGTGAACCGCTTGACGCGAGGCACCGCGCCGACCGGCGTGCTGCGGAAATCCGACGTGGTCACCAGCACGGTGTCGCCGACGCCCACCCCGAGCCACATCGCCAGCTCGCGCCCCAGCACGATGTTGAATTCGCCAGGCGCAAGCTCGTCCATGCGGCCGTCGGTCATCTTCTCGCCGAGCACCGACACCGTGCGCTCCTCGGCCGGCAGCACGCCGCGCACCAGCGCCGGCTGGTTGCGCGCGCCGGAGATCAGCGCCTCCTTCTCCACGTACGGCGCGGCCCCGGCCACGCGCGGGTCGCGCAGCGCCAGCGCGACTGCACGGGGCCAATCGTTGACCGGCTCGCCGTAGGCGCTGACCGTCGCGTGCGCGGCCATCTGCAGCATGCGGTCGCGGATCTCGCGCTGGAACCCGCTCATCACCGACAGCGTTGTGATCAGCGCGGTCACGCCCAGCGCGATGCCCAGCACCGAAGCCAGCGAGATGAAGGAGATGAAGCCGTTGCGTCGCTTGGCGCGCAGGTAGCGCAGGCCGATGGCGACGGGGATGGGTTTGAACATGCGTCAGGTCGGGCCCGTGGCAGTGCGGCGCGGATGTGCGAAGCGGAGTCGTTGCTGCCGGGGTCAGCCGGCGGCGCGTGGCATGTCGATGGACGGGCCGACGCAACCCGCGGATGCGCGGCGGCCGGCTATGGTGCCATCGAAGCCGCGTCGCCCGCGCCGGCCTGCCGGGGCGCCCGCAGCCGCAGTTCACGGCGCACCGCCGCGCCGGTCACGTCGGGCCACAGCACCAGGCGCTGCGTGCGGCCATCGATGGCCAGTGTCATCACGCACAGCGGGCCGCGCCACGTGGCCGCGATCCAGTCACCGGCGATCGCGTCCAGGTGCACCGGCACGCGCCCGCCACCGCGCCGCGGCGCGCCGACGACCAGTGCGACCGGCGTGCGCCGGCGTTCGCGCCAGGCGAGCCAGAGTCCCCAGCCCATGCAGGCGATCGCCGCAGGCCATGCCCCGGTCGCGGGCAGGTCCGACAGCCCGATCGACGCGACCGCGCCCAGGCCCAGCGCGGCGCATGACGCCATGGCCAGGCGCGAGGCGCCCACGGTCAGGCGCAACGGCGGCGCTTCAGCGGGGCGCAAGCGAGCGCAAGGCCTGCAGCGCGGCGTCGAGTGCCGGATCGGCGGGCCGGCCGTGGCCCAGGCACCAGTCCCACAGCACGTCGTCCTCGGTGTCCAGGAGCGCGTCGAACGCGTCGCGCTCGGCCTGCGACGCCTGCGGCCAGCCGTGCTCGAGGTAACGCCCCAGCAGCTGGTCGAGCTCGCGCATGCCGCGGCGGCAGCGCCAGCGCAGTCGCGATGGCGCCGCCTCGCTCACGCGCGCAGCCAGCCTGCCGCGAGCACTCCCCACAGCACCCAAAGCACGAGGTTGCTGGCGAAGAACGCGTACAGCCGGTGCTTGATCCGGTTGTAGCCGCAGTGGATCCAAGAGTGCAGGTAGCGCAGCGCCACGTATGCCCATGCCAGGCCGAGCACCAGCACGCTGATGTCGCCGACCATGAAGGCGATGCACAGCGCCAGGTAGAACAGCACCGGCGCCTCGAACAGGTTGCGGTAGTTGTCGGCTGCGCGGGTGTCGGCGAAGCGCGTGGCCATCTGCGAACCGCTGGCGATCTCGCGCATCGGGATGCGCTCGCCCACCACCTGCCGCTTGCGCTCGAGGAACATCCGGAAGGTCACGATGGCCACCAGCAGCACCATTGCCAGCGCGGGCCAGAAGATCAGGCGGTTGTCCAAGTGAGAACCTCGTCTGGTCGAAGCGACGGAACTGGTCGCTCATCTCGTCATCCCCGCGAAGGCGGGGATCCAGCGACCCTGGTTTCCGGCAACGTCGAGCGCCGGAGGTGTCGCGCCGCCATGGTGCAGGTAAAGCGACGTCCCTGGATCCCCGCCTTCGCGGGGATGACGGCAGGGACGACGGTCGCCTCAGGCCCGCCGCGCCAGCATCAGCTTCTTGATCTCGCCGATCGCCTGCGCCGGGTTCAGGCCCTTCGGGCAGGTCCGCGCGCAGTTCATGATCGTGTGGCAGCGGTAGAGCTTGAACGGGTCTTCCAGGTCGTCCAGGCGCGCGCCGGTGTCCTCGTCGCGGCTGTCGATGATCCAGCGGTAGGCCTGCAGCAGGATCGCCGGGCCGAGATAGCGGTCGCCGTTCCACCAATAGCTCGGGCAGCTCGTCGAGCAGCACGCGCACAGGATGCATTCGTACAGGCCGTCGAGCTTCTTGCGGTCCTCGGGCGACTGCAGGCGCTCGCGGTCACCGGGGGCCACGCTCTGCGTGCGCAGCCACGGCTTGATCGACGCGTACTGCGCATAGAAGTGCGTCATGTCCGGCACGAGGTCCTTGACCACGGCCATGTGCGGCAACGGGTAGATCGGCACGTCGCCCTTGCCGCCGCAATCGGCGATGGCCTTGGTGCAGGCCAGCGTGTTGGTGCCGTCGATGTTCATCGCGCACGACCCGCAGATGCCCTCGCGGCACGAACGCCGGAAGGTCAGCGTGGGGTCGATCTCGTTCTTGATCTTGATCAGCGCGTCGAGAACCATCGGCCCGCACGCCGCCAGGTCCACCTCGTAGGTGTCCACGCGCGGGTTCATGCCGTCGTCGGGGTTCCAGCGGTAGACCTTGAACGTGCGCGGCTGCTTCGCGCCCGGCGTCGGCCAGTGGCGACCCTTCTGGATCTGCGAGTTCTTCGGGAGGGCGAATTCGGCCATGGCGGGGTCCGGTGAAGCGGGAACTGGGAACCGGGAACGGGGAAGCGGGAGCGGGAGCCGTTGCTTCCCTGTTCCCCGTTCCCTGTTCCCGCTCCTTGCTTAGTACTTGCGTTCCTTCGGCGGCACGCAGGCGACGTCGTCGGAGAGCGTGTAGTTGTGCACCGGGCGGTAATCGATGCGGGTGTTGCCCGCCTCGTCGACCCAGCAAAGGGTGTGTTTCTGCCAGTAGGTGTCGTCGCGGTGCGGGAAGTCCTCGCGCGCATGCGCGCCGCGCGACTCGGTGCGGTTCTCCGCGGAGACGATCGTGGCCAGCGCCTGGTCGAGCAGGTTCGACAGCTCGTAGGTCTCGACCAGGTCCGAATTCCAGATCAGCGACTTGTCGCTGACGCGCACGTCGGCGAACGAGGCGTGGATCTCGCGCATCTTGCGCACGCCCTCGCTGAGCGTCTCGCCGGTGCGGAACACCGCAGCGTCGGCCTGCATCGTGCGCTGCATGCGGTCGCGGATGACCGAGGTGGGCGTGCCGCCGTTGGCGTTGCGCAGCGTGTCCAGGCGGCTGAGCGCGACATCGCAGGCATCGCTGGCCAGCTTGGCGTGCGCGGCGCCGGGCTTGATGGTCTCGGCGCAGCGGTTGGCGACCGCGCGACCGAACACCACCAGATCCAGCAGCGAGTTCGAACCCAGGCGGTTGGCGCCGTGCACCGACACGCAGGCGGCCTCGCCGATCGAGTACAGGCCCGGCACCACCGCGTCGGGATTGCCATCCTTCAACTGCACGACTTCGCCGTGGTAGTTGGTCGGGATACCGCCCATGTTGTAGTGCACGGTCGGGATCACCGGGATCGGCTGCTTCTCGACGTCCACGTTGGCGAAGATGCGCGCGCTCTCGGCGATGCCGGGCAGCTTCTCGTGGATGACCTCGGGCCCCAGGTGCGTGAGGTCGAGCAGGATGTGGTCCTTGTGCTCGCCCACGCCGCGGCCTTCGCGGATCTCGATGGTCATCGAGCGGCTGACCATGTCGCGCGGCGCGAGGTCCTTGACGCTCGGCGCGTAGCGCTCCATGAAGCGCTCGCCGTTGGCGTTGCGCAGGATGCCGCCTTCGCCGCGCACGCCCTCGGTGATCAGGCAGCCGGCGCCGTAGATGCCGGTCGGGTGGAACTGCACGAACTCCATGTCCTGCAGGCCCAGGCCCGCGCGCAGCGCCATGCCGCCGCCGTCGCCGGTGCAGGTGTGCGCCGACGTCGCTGAGAAGTACGCGCGGCCATAGCCGCCGGTGGCCAGCACCGTGCCCTGCGCGCGGAACAGGTGCAGCGTGCCCTCGCTCATGTCGAGGGCCAGCACGCCGCGGCAGGCGCCGTCGGCATCCATGATCAGGTCGAGCGCGAAGTATTCGATGAAGAACTGCGCGTCGTGCGCCAGCGACTGCTGGTAGAGCGTGTGCAGGATCGCGTGGCCGGTACGGTCGGCCGCGGCGCAGGTGCGCTGCGCCGGCGGGCCCTCGCCGTAGCGCGTGGTCATGCCGCCGAACGGACGCTGGTAGATGCGCCCGTCGTCGGTGCGCGAGAACGGCACGCCCTGGTGCTCGAGTTCGATGATGGCCGGGATCGCCTCCTTGCACATGTACTCGATCGCGTCCTGGTCGCCCAGCCAGTCGCTGCCCTTCACCGTGTCGAAGAAGTGGTAGCGCCAGTCGTCCTCGCCCATGTTGCCGAGCGCAGCCGAGATGCCGCCCTGCGCGGCCACGGTGTGGGAGCGCGTGGGAAAGACCTTGGTGATGCACGCGGTCCTCAGGCCCTTCTGGGCGAGGCCGAAGGTCGCGCGCAGGCCGGCGCCACCGGCGCCGACCACGACCATGTCGTACTTGTGTTCGGTGATCTTGTAGGCAGTCATGGTCTCGCGCGCGTCAGGCGCCGGCGAAAGAGAGTGGTCGGAGCACGGCGATCACGAGCACCACCGATGATGTCGTCGGGCGCCATCGTCAGGCGCCGGCGAAGGTGATACGAAGCACGGCGATCACGCTGGCGATGCCCGCCAGCGCGCACGCGAAGATGTTGACCAGCTGAAGCGTCATCGCGGCACCGGGCGAGTGCACGTAGTCCTCGATGATGACCTGCATGCCCAGCTGCGCGTGCCAGAAGCTGTTGACCAGGAACGCCACCAGCAAGGTCGCGTGCAGCGGGTCGGCCACCGTGGCGCGCACCTGCGCGTAGTCGGCGCTGGCCAGCGACACCACCAGCCACGCGACATACAGCGCCAGCGGGATGAGCGCGATGGCGGTGACGCGCTGGACGATGAAATGCCCGGTGCCGGTCTTGGCAGAGCCCAGCCCGCGCGCGCGCTTGAGCGGCGAGCGCAGGGTCGAGGTGGTCTTCATGAGTTCCCCCGTTCGGCGATCACCGCCGCCCACATCAGCGCGGTCAGCACCAGGCTGCCGATGATCGCGACCCAGCTGGACGTCACGAACTGCTCCACCCGCACCGCCTTGCCCATGTCCTGCAGCAGGTGGCGGATGCCGTTGAGCAGGTGGTAGGCGAACGCCCACGTCCAACCGAACAGCACCAGGAAGCCCAGCGGAGAGCGCGCGAAGCCGATGAAGTCGGCCCACGCAGCGGGTCCGGACGCGAGGGCGAGCAGCCCCCAGGCGATCAGCAGCGCGCCCAGCGTGAGCACCACGCCGGTCGCGCGATGCAGGATGGAGGTGACCATCTGGACCTGCCAGCGGTACACCGACAGGTGCGGCGACAGGGGGCGTTCGCGGTTCGCCATGGGCGCGGGCAATCTCGACGTGGCGGCGTGGGCCGCGTGGCGGGCCGGCGGTGCCGGCGGAAGACGGTACGTGCGAAGGTCAGAAATCGATGCAGCGGCCGTTCTTTTCCCAATCCCCGTAGCGGGTGGGCTCCGGGCCGTCGCGGCCGCCGACCTCCGCCGGCACGGCAGGCATGGGAGGCGCGCCGGGCATCGGCTCGACGGCGGGCACCGGCTCGGTGTCCGACGCGTCGTCGTTGCGGGGCTGACCTATCATCACGGCGCCGAAGCTTAGTTGCGCACCCCATGCCTGACAACCCGCAGGGCGCGCCCGCGCACGCCGCGATGGCCGCCCACGCGCACTGGAACGCGCTGCCCGGGCACCGCGTCATCACCTTGGACGGCGCCGACGCGGTGGCGTTCGCGCAGGCACAGACGATGAACGACGTCGGCGCGCTGGCCGACGGCCACTGGCAATGGAACGGCTGGCTGAACCCGAAGGGGCGAGTGATCGCGCTGTTCGCGCTGCTGCGGTTTTCCACCGCGTCGGTATGGCTGGTGGTGGCCGATGCGGATGCGGTGGCGCTGGCCGCCGGGCTGCGGCGGTTCGTGTTCCGCAGCAAGGTGGCGATCGCGTTGCGCGAGGACCTGCAGGTCGCGGGCCGGTTTGCCCTGCCCGCGCAGGCGCGTGGCGCGGCGCTCTCGCGCGAAGGCGAGCCCGTCGAGCTGGACATGGGCGGCGATGGCGGGCCGCGCGTGATGCGCATTGCACCCGCGGGCGTCCTCGCGAGTGACAGTGCTGCGACGTTGCCCGTTGGCGCGCGCTGCGAACAGGATTGGGCCGCTTTCGACCTTGCGCACGGCTGGCCGCGGCTCGGCGAGGCGCAGTTCGAGGCCTGGACCCCGCAGCAGCTGTCGCTCGAACGCCTACGGGCCTACAGCGTCCGCAAGGGCTGCTACCCGGGCCAGGAAATCGTCGCGCGCACGCATTTCCTCGGCAAGGCCAAGCGCGGACTGGTGCGGTTGCGCTGCACGCGGGCGGTTGAGCTGGATGAAGTGATGGCGGGCGATTCGCGGCCGGTCGGCCAGTTCGTCGCAGCAGCTGGCGATGAGGGCCTGGCGGTGATGCCGATCGATGCCGAAGGCCCGTTCACCAGCGATGGCGCGGCGTGCGAGGTGCTGTCGCTGATGGACGGATTGGCGCGCTAGGACTCGCATCGCAGACTCGTAGCCCGGCTATGCGCAGCGCACCCGGGGAACATGCGCGATCCTCACGGGTGCGCTGCGCTTGCCCGGGCTACGGAAATCGAACCCGTAGCGCCAACGACCCATGACCTTGTCGCCCCTGCGCACGCAGGGGCCCAGTGACTTTTTCGCGAGAATGCCAGCAGAAGGCGCAAGGCGCTGGGCCCCTGCGTGCGCAGGGGCGACGAAATGAAACGACGACCGGGAGTGGCCGGCCTCGGTCAACCCGCTCGCGCGGCGAGCGTGTCCGCTGCCGCAACGATGTCGTCCTCGCCCGGGATCACCAGGAATGCCGCGCCCGCCAGCGGCGTGTAGGTATCGGCGCCGACCACGCGCTCGATCGGCAGGTGCCCGAGCCCGCCCTCGACCAGCGCGGTGATCACGCCTTCGCCCACGCCCGCGCTCTGGCGGCCTTCGTCGACGACGATCACGCGCCTCGCGTTGCGCGCTTGGTCGACGATGTACGCGTCGTTGAGCGGCACCAGCCAACGCAGGTCGACCACGCGGGCCTTCCGGCCGAGCTTGCCCTCGATCGCGCGCACCGCGCGCAGGCTCATCGGTACGCCGTTGCCGTAGGTGAACACGACCAGGTCGTCGCCTTCGCCATACGTACGGCCCTCGCCGAGCGCCATCGCCTCGCCCGGCGCCGGGTACGAGGTGAGCCACTGGCCGTCGCCCGGCTCGTAGAGGTCCTTGGTCATGTACAGCGCGATCGGTTCGAGAAACACGCTCACGCGGCCATCGACCTTCGACAGCGCCACCAGCGTGCGCAGCATCGTGGCGGCGTCGTCGCCGCGCGACGGGCAGCCGACGACGAGGCCGGGGATATCGCGCAGCGCGGTGATCGAGTTGTCGTTGTGGAAATGCCCGCCGAACCCGCGCTGGTAGCCCAGCCCGGCGATGCGCACCACCATCGGGTTGGCGAACTGGTTGTTGCTGAAGAACTGCAGGCTCGCCGCCTCGCCACGGATCTGGTCGCACGCGTTGTGGAAGTACGCCAGGTACTGGATCTCCGGGATCGGCAGCATCCCGACGTTGGCGAAGCCCTGCGCCATGCCGAGGATCATCGTCTCGTCGAGCAGCGTGTTGAACACGCGGCGCGCGCCGAACGCCTTGTACAGGCCTTTGGTGACTGTGTAGACGCCGCCCTTCTGCGCCACGTCCTCGCCGAACAGCAGCGTGTCCGGATACGCGGCGAACACGTCGTGCAGCGCGTTGTTGATCTGGATCGCGAGGTGCCGCGGCGGCTGCTTCTCCGGCAGTTTTGCCTCGCCGCCGAATACTTCGGCGCGTCGCTCGTCTGGCGCGGCACGCGTGGATTCGGCGCGCACCTTGTCCGGCGAATACGGCGCCAGCGGCGCGACGACGTGTTCGAGCGTCTCGATGCGCGGACGGCGGTCGGCGTCCTCGGCGGCGGCGAAGCAACGCGCACGCGTTGTTTCGTACAGCGACAGGATTTCGTCCCTCGACATCAGGCCCGATTCAAGCGCGATCGCCGCCGAGCGCAGCAGCGGATCGCCCGCCTCCACCGCGCACAGCTCGTCGATGGACCGCCACTCGATCTCGAAGTCTGTACCGGCGTGGCCCATGATCCGCGTGGTGCGCAGATGCAGGAAGGTCGGTCGCCGCGTGCGGCGGCAATGCTCGACCGCGCGCTGCACGTCGCCGTAGCCACTGGCGAGGTCGAGCCCGTCGGCGAAGAAATAGTCGAGGCCCTTTCGGTCGCGGAAGTTCGCGGAGATCCAGTCGGTCGGCGTCTTCACCGAGATGCCGATGCCGTTGTCCTCGCACACGAACAGCACCGGCGCGGGCAGCTTCTGGTAGCTGGTCCATGCCGCGGCATTGAACGCGGTCTGCGCGGTGGCGTGGTTGCTGGAGGCGTCGCCGAACGAGCAGATCGCGATGGAATCGTCGGGAATCGGCAGCGCATGGCCCAGGCGCTTGCCGGCCTCGATGGCGATCGCCGTGCCCAGCGCCTTGGGCAGGTGCGAGGCGATGGTCGAGGTCTGCGGCAGCACCCACAGCGGCTTGCTGCCCCAGACCTTGTGCCGCCCGCCGCTGGCCGGGTCTTCCGCGCTCGCCGCGAAGCTGAGCGCCGAATCCATCACCGGGTCCATCCCCGGCAGCTTGCGGAAGCGTTCGGCCATGAAGCCGCCGCTGCGGTAGTGCAGGAACGCCGGATCGGTGTGGCGCGTGAGGCGAGCGACCATCGCGTTGCCCTCGTGGCCGCTGGAGCCGATCGTGTAGAAGACCTTGTTCTGCACGCGCAGCACGCGCGCCATCAGGTCGAGGTGGCGGCTGATCAGCTGCGATTCGAACAGTTCACGGAAGCCGCGCGCGTCGAGCGCGCTGCCGTCGACGATCGCCTCGTCCGGCGACGGCTTCGCGTCGACCGCGCCGTTCCAGCCGCGCACGAACTCGCTGAAGTTGACGTCGCAGATCTCGGCGCGGTTGAGGCCCTTCATGCGGGCCGGGAGCGGGTTGGGAACGGTGGCGAACATGGTCGGCGTGGGTTCGGGGTCTGGTGGAGAAAGAGCGAAGCGGTCGGCGAAAGACGCAGAAGACGCAAAAGAAAATCAAAAAAATTAGACAGCGGGCGCGAGGCGGGACGTCGAGCTGCCCCACGCACTGATCGCCTTGTGCATTTTTTTAGCGTCCTTTGCGTCTTTTGCGGACCGTTCTGCGTTTGATGTTCAACACGATGCCGCAATCAGTGCGGATGCCTGCGCATCCGGCTCGGCCATCGGCACGAAGCCCGGCGTCGCGCGCACGCGCGCCAGCCAGTCGTTGATGGACGGATACGCTTCCAGCGCGATGCCGCCATGCGGCGCGACGTGGGTGTACGCGAACAGTGCGATGTCGGCGACGCCGTAGGCCGGGCCGGTGAACCACGGCTGCGATGCGAGGTGGCGTTCCATCACGCGCAACGCCTCGTGCCCGCGTTCGCGCAGGCGCGGCAGGTCGGCGCGGCGCGGCGAATCGGCCGGCGTCCAGCCGCAGATGTAGCGCGCCACGGCGATGTACGGCTCGTGGCTGTACTGCTCGAAGAACATCCAGGCCAGCGCCTGCGCGCGTTGCCAGGCATCGGCGGGCATGTACGCGGTGCCCTCGGCCAACCAGCACAGGATCGCATTGGACTCCGGCAGCGTGCGGCCGTCCTCGAGCTCCAGCAACGGCACGCGGCCGTTGGGATTTTTGGCAAGGAACGCCGGCGTGCGCGTCTGCCCGCGGCTGCTGTCGGTTTCCACCCAGCGGTAGGGCCGGCCGAGCTGCTCGAGCAGCAGCCGCACCTTGTGGCAGTTGCCCGAGGGCGAGAAGCCGTAAATGGTCGGCGTCATGCGCGTGCTTGCCGGCGCGCGCGCCATTGCTCGCGGGTCTGGCCCCAGACGTCGATCACGTGGATGTCCAGCGGCGCGGGGAACGCGCCGGGACCGCGGTTGATCGCGCCGAGGCGCTGGGCGACGCGCTGCGATGCGGTGTTGGCCGGGTCGATGGAATGGATCACCTCGCTCCAGCCGAGCACGTCGAACGCCCAGTCCATCGCCGCGGCGCAGGCCTCGGTCGCGTAACCTCTGCCCCACGCCTCGGGATGCAGCGCGTAGCCGACCTCGGTGCCGGGCCAGCCCTCCGGCTGCCACGGGCCGCACTGGCCCATGAACAGGCCGGTGGCCTTCTCTTCGATCGCGAACATCGCGAAGCCCTGCATGGCCCAGGCACCGGGCATCTGCAGGAAGCGTCGCCACGCATCGCCGCGCACGTGCGGGCCGCCGATGTGGTGCGTCTCGGGCGCGGCGAACATCTGCGCGTAGCGGTCGAAGTCGTCGCGGCGCCACTGGCGCAGCAACAGGCGGTCGGTTTCGAGTTGGGTGTCCGGTGTCGCCATGACGCTTGAATGTCCTTGGTTCGTCATCCCCGCGAAGGCGGGGATCCATGGACGTCCCCCTTGCTCCGGAACGTCGACAGCAACGTCCTTGGATCCCCGCCTGCGCGGGGATGACGAGCGAAAGCGGCTACGGCCGCTTGGTGTCGATCAGCTTCGTAGGCTGGGTTGGCTTCATCAAACCAGCGTTTGCAGGGTGCCGGGTTGATGAAGCCAACCCAGCCTACGTTCTGCGCCGTTACCTGGTCAGAACGCGTTGATCCCCGTCAGCTCGCGGCCGACCACCAGCTGGTGCACGGTCTCGGTGCCCTCGTAGGTGATCACCGATTCGAGGTTCAGCGCATGGCGGATCGCGGCGTGCTCGGTGGTGATGCCGGCGCCGCCGAGCAGGTCGCGGCATTCGCGCGCGATGTCGATGGCCATGCGGCAGTTGTTCCACTTCGCCAGCGAGACCTGCGTGGGCTGCATGTTGCCGGCATCCTTGAGGCGGCCGAGCTGGACGACCAGCATCTGTGCCAGGGTGATGCGGCGCGCCATCTCGGCCATCTTGATCTGCGCGCTCTGCGTGGCGGCGACGGGGCGGCCGAACAGGATGCGTTCCTTGGTGTAGTCCACCGCTTCCGACAGGCAGGCGATGGCGGCGCCGATCGGGCCCCAGGTGATGCCGTAGCGCGCCTGCGTGAGGCAACCGAGCGGGCCCTTGAGTCCCTTGACGTTCGGCAGGCGGTTGGACTCCGGCACGCGCACGTTGTCGAAGAACAGCGAGCTGGTGACCGACGCGCGCAGGCTCATCTTGTGCTTGATCTCCTGCGCGGCGAAGCCCTTCATGCCCTTCTCGACCACGAAACCCTGGATGCCGTCGTCGGTCTGCGCCCAGACGATGGCGATGTCGGCCAGGTTGCCGTTGGTGATCCACATCTTGGCGCCGTTGAGCACCCAGTCGTCGCCGTCGCGCTTGGCATGGGTCTTCATGTTCGCCGGGTCCGAACCGCCGTGCGGCTCGGTCAGGCCGAAGCAGCCGATGACCTCGCCCTTCGCCATCCCCGGCAGCCAGCGCATGCGCTGTTCCTCGGTGCCGTAGGCGTAGATGGGATACATGCACAAGGACGACTGCACGGAGACGAAGCTGCGGATGCCGCTGTCGCCGCGCTCGAGCTCCTGGCAGATCAGGCCGTAGCTGACCGCGTTGAGGCCGGCGCAGCCGTACTGTTCCGGCAGCGAGGAACCGAGCAGGCCGAGTCCGGCGATCTCCGGTACCAGTTCCTTCGGGAAGCGGCCTTCATCGAACGCGTTGCCGATGATCGGCAGCACGCGCTCGTCGGTGAACCGGGCGACCGTGTCCTGCACCGCGCGCTCCTCCTCGCTGAGCAGGGAGCGGACGTCGTAGAGGTCGTACGGGTGCAGGGCCATGCGGGCGATCCGTCGGTGCGTGAAACCGGCGATTGTACGGGCGCCTTTCGCGTGCCCCAACCGCCGCGGGCGGCCGAAAACGCGCCCTTGCGAAGCAGGAATTGCATCGCCGTCCCCCGACCGCCGAGCGTGCTCGGCATTGCGCCGGTGCGACGGCGGCCCACCAGCAGAACGCCGAGCAGGCTCGGCGCTCCTGGAACGAAAACGGGCCGGCTATGGCCGGCCCGTCGTCGGAGCTGGGGACGTTGCTTCAGCGCGCGTCGGCCACCAGCGCCGTGCGCGTCACCACCTGGCCGTCGACCACCGGCAGGCGCTCGCCGGGCCGGTCGTCCATGCGGACGGTGCGCACCGCGCCGTCGTAGCGGTAGGTCACGTCGTAACCGACCACCTGCGAGTCGCTGCCCAGCGCGATGCGGTTGCCCGGGCGGCTGCCGGTGCGCATCGTGCCCGTCGTACCGTCCGGGTTGCGGTAGGTCACGTTGTAGGCAACCACGCGCGAGGACTGCGACGTGTCCGACACGGTGCGGCACTGGCGGTCGACGCGCTGCGCGACCTGGCCGCCGACGTGGTTGCGGTCCACGCGGTTGCCGATGAACCCGCCGGCGACGGCACCTGCGGCGGTGGCAGCCTTCCTGCCGTTGCCGCCGCCCACCTGGTTGCCGAGCAGGCCGCCGATCACCGCGCCCGCCACCGTGCCGCCGACGTTGCCATCGCGCTCGGGCATGCGTTCGTTGACCACCACGTCCTCGCACACCTCGCGCGGCGTGGAGACCGTGCTGGTCTCGCGCACCGGCTCGGTGCCCAGCACGGTGGCATAGAGCTTGCGCGACTCGCGCACCGGGTCGACGTCGACCACGTCCGCGTAGTCGAGGCGGTCGGCGCGCACGTCGGGCGCCAGCGCCGTGTCCGCCGCGACCGGCGGCGCGAAGCTCGCGGCCGGCGCGCCCTGCAGGCTGGCCGCAGGCACCGGGACCGGGTCGCGCGCCACGTTCTGGTATGCCGCCACCGCCACGCCGCCCACCAGCAGCGACGCCACGGCCACACCGATCATCTGCTTGTCCATCCGACCCTCCGCGGGCATGTGCCCGTTGCGTGATGAGTCGATTCGAGCATCGCTTCGCTGAATGCGCGCCGGCCGCGAAACGCAAATTTAACCGGCGCGTGAACTGCGCCGGGCGTGCATCGCGAGCGTGCTAGCGTCCGGCGCGTCGATGCAACGAGCCATTCCGATGCCCAATCCCCTGCTCGCCCCACTGCTGGCCTGGGCGCGCCGCCTGCGGCACCCGACGCTGTTCAAGATCACCGCGCTGCTGTTCGCGGTGAACCTGGTGGTGCCCGACGCCATCCCGCTGATCGACGAGATCCTGCTCGGGCTCGGCACGCTGGTGCTGGCAAGCTGGAAGGACCGCCACGCGCCGGTCGACCCCAACCGCCGCTGAGCCCTGCGTGCTCGTCGACACCCACTGCCACCTCGACGTCGGCGAGTTCGATGCCGACCGCGGCGCGGTGGTGGCCCGCGCGCGCGCCGCGGGCGTCATGGCGCAGGTGCTGCCGGCGATCGACCATGCCGGCTGGCCGGGCCTGCGCGATGCGTGCGCCGCGTACGAAGGCCTGCACGCGGCGTACGGGCTGCATCCGATGTTCCTGTCAGCGCACCAGCCCGCACACCTCGATGCGCTCGAGGCGTGGATCGCGCGCGAGCGCCCGGTGGCGGTGGGCGAATGCGGGCTGGATTTCTTCGTCGAAGGCCTGGATCGCCACGCGCAGGAGCATTACTTCGATGCGCAGCTTGCGATCGCGCGCGCGCAGGGCCTGCCGGTGATCGTGCATGCGCGGCGCGCGGTGGAGGCGGTGATCGCCGCGTTCCGCAGGCACCCGGGCATCCGCGGCGTGGTGCACAGCTACGGCGGCAGCGTGGAGCAGGCGCGCAGGCTGTGGGACCTCGGGATCCACCTGGGCATCGGCGGCCCGGTCACCTACCCGCGCGCGAACACGGTGCGGCGCGTGGCGGCGACGATTCCCATCGAGCAGCTGCTGCTGGAAACCGATGCGCCCGACCAGCCCCTGAGCACGCACCGTGGCGAGCGCAACGAACCCGCGCGCCTGCCAGGCGTATGCGCGGCGATCGCGGAACTGCGGGGGATGGACGCCGCCGAACTCGCGCAGGCGACGACGCGCAACGCACGCGAGTTGTTCCAACTTCCGCAACGCACATCGGGTGGGCCTTGGCCCACCGGTCGAGATGTTCGGACCATGTCAATGGTGGGCCAGGGCCCACCCTATGCCGCTGCTGTCAGCCCTCGATGTCCGCGCGGGGAGACCGGCTGTTGCGTTCGCCCACGTCGCCGTGATCGCCCGCACCGCCCCTCGTCCGGCACTGCGCGCGCCCCTCTCCCGGTGGGAGAAGGAACTGCTGGGTCACGCCGTCGACGGCCGCGTCTTGAGCAGCAGCTCGATCACCCGCCCCACCGCTGCGAACGCGAACGCGCCCGTGACATGCGTTGCCGCGCCCAGCCCCGCGCCGCAATCGAGCTTGAGTGCGGCGTCCGCATCGAGCCTGGGCCGCAGTCCGCACACGCTGCCGTCCGCCTGCGGGTAGCGCACGTTCTCGAGCGAATAGACCGCCGACACGCCGAAGTAGCGGTCCCGGTTCTTCGGGAAGTTGAATTCGGCGCGCAGCTTCCTGCGCACCAGCGCGAGCATCGCGTCGTGCTCGGTGCGCGAGAGGTCGCGCACGCGCACGAGCGTGGCGTCGGTGCGCCCGCCGGCCGAGCCGACCGTCACCAGCGCGCGCTTGTTGCGCCGGCACCATGCGATCAGCTCGACCTTGCTGCGGAAGCTGTCGCAGGCATCGACCACCACGTCGAATCCGTCCAGCAGCCGCGCGACGTTGCCGCCGGTGACGAATTCCGGCACCGCGTCGACCTGCATCGCCGGGTTGATCGCACGGCAGCGCTCGGCCATGGCGCCGGCCTTGGGGCGCCCGTACGCGCCGTCCAGCGCGGGCAGCTGGCGGTTGGTGTTGGACACGCAGATGTCGTCGGCATCGACCAGCGCCAGTTGCCCGACGCCGCTGCGGGCCAGCGCCTCGGAAACCCACGAACCCACGCCGCCCAGGCCCACCACCGCCACCCGCCGGGTGGAGAAGTGCCGCCATGCACCGGCGCCGTAGAGCCGGTCGATGCCGCCGAAGCGGTCCTGCCAAGGGGAATCGTCGCGCTGTTCCATCGTGCCCATTCTCGCAGGCGTGCCCTGCGCGCCGGATCGCACGCCCCGCGCCCCGTGCCGCGGCTCTCGCGATCCGTCATCGGCGAGTGGCGACGCGCGGGACGCGCGATGCGACGCGCGCGGGCGCGATCACCGTGGTGGTGCTAGCGTCGGCGCACCTCCCGCACGGCCACGGTCCCATGAGCACTCCCGCGCCCCGTCCCGCAGGCAGCCGCGCCGCGCGCTATGCCGCCGTCCTCCTGATCGGCGCGGCGGTCGGCGCGATCGCCACGGTGATGCTCACGCGTGCGTGGATGGCGCGCCAGGACCCGTTCCCGGACGCGCTCATGCACGTGCAGGGATGGCACCTCGGGCAACTGCAGGACAACGTCGCGCAGAGCCGCTGCGGCGCCACCGACACGCTGCCGCACCTGGAGGCGCTGCGCGCGACCTCGCGCAACCTCGAGCAGGCCTTCCCGGGCCTTGCCGACGACGCGCGCTTCAAGCAGGCCTCCAGCGGCATGCGCACCGTGCTCGACGGCGCGCTGACCGCGCCGCCGCTGAACTGCCCCGGCGTGGGCGCGCTGCACGTGAAGATCAAAGAGGCCTGCAATGCCTGCCACCGCGACTTCAAGGGCTGAGCGGCCGCCTGAACGCAAGCCGCCGGCAAGGCGCGCAAGCGGGCGCGTTTGATACGGGATTCACGAAGCGGCGCCTAGGTTGGCCGCGCCCGGCAATGCGCCCGGCGCATTCCCCGAATCCGGAGGTCACCATGAGCCGCTTCCCCTCGCTTCGCCTCGCCGGCCTTGCCGCCGCCGCCTCGCTCGCGCTGGCCGGCTGCGCCACATCGCCCGGCTACTACGGCACGTCTGCACCGCCGCCGACCGGCAGCACCGCCAACTGCTACGACTGCGGCACCGTGACCCGCATCGAGATGGTCGCGGGTGCCACGACTGGTGTTCCCAATGCCACCGGCGCCGTGCTCGGCGGCCTGGTCGGCGCCGCGGCGGGCCGTGAACTGGCCGACGACGAGAACAAGGGGCGCCAGAACACCGCCACGGTCGCTGGCGCGGTCGCCGGCGCGGTGGCCGGCAACGCGATCCAGAACCGCGTGCAGACCGGTGGCCGCTACAACGTATACGTGCGCATGAACGACGGCCGCTCCACCGTCGTGACCCAGTCCGACGTGGGCGGCCTGCGCGAAGGCTCCTACGTGCGCGTGTACAACGGGCGCGCCTGGGCGCGCTGAGCGCAATCGCCGCGATGGCCCGCACCCCGCGGCCCATCGACGGCAGCGGGTTCCCCGCACGCATGAAAAAACCCGGCCATCGGCCGGGTTTTTCTTGTACCGGCGCGGGGCCGGATCACTCGGGCTGGACCGCCTCGGCCTGCAGGCCCTTCTGGCCCTGCGCCACGGTGAACGTGACCTTCTGCCCTTCCTTCAGCGACTTGAAGCCCTGGCTCTGGATGGCGCGGAAGTGGACGAACACGTCCTCGCCGTTCTCGCGGCTGATGAAGCCGAAGCCCTTGGCATCGTTGAACCACTTGACCGTGCCTGATTCGCGACTCATTGCTGCTGACTCCTGGAACGTTGCGGGGTTGGACGCCATGCGGCGTGCTGGTTGCAAGGAGCAGCGGGTGCAACGATGGAGCGATCGGAGACCGGCATCGGGGCCACGGACACGGTGACCCTTGACAAGCAGCGGCCCGAACGTTAGCCCGCGCTGAACGAAAATGCAATTTGCACTAACCCCCTGAAATTGAAGGATTTATCGATGGATGCGACGACGCTTTGGTACGTGCTGGCGGCGGTGCTGGTGGTGATCGGGATGGCCGGCGTGGTGCTGCCCGCCCTGCCCGGCGTGCCGCTGGTGTTCGGCGGGTTGCTGCTGGCCGCGTGGGCCGGCGGGTTCGAGCAGGTCGGGGCGATGCCGCTGGTGCTGCTGGGCGCGCTGACGGTGCTGTCGCTGGGCGTGGACTTCGTCGCCACCGCGATGGGGGCCAAGCGCGTGGGCGCCAGCCGGCTCGCGCTGGTCGGCGCGGTGATCGGTACGTTCGCGGGGCTGGCCGCGGGGATCGTCGGCGTCTTCATCGGGCCGTTCGTGGGCGCGCTGGTCGGCGAGCTCATCCACCTGCGCCGCGTCGACGGCGCGGGCCTGGGCCAGGCCACGCGCGTGGGCGCCGGGACCTGGATGGGCATCCTGGTGGCCGTGGTGCTGAAGCTGGGGCTGGTGTTCGCGATGCTCGGGGTGTTCGCCCTGGCCTGGTGGCTGTAGGCCTTCACGCCGGTTGCGTTCAGGCTTGTCCACATTGCGCGACCACTTCGTGACCCCCGCCATGCCCCGCTGGAGCCGACGCCGCATGTTCTGGACCATCGCCATCACCGCCGCGGTGACCGTGCTCTGCGTGGTGCTGGCGATGAATTTCGCCACGCCCGAAAAGAAGATCGAACGCAAGATCGAGCACCACTACGCGGTGGCCGACCCGCAGTTCCGACGCGAGATGGGCGTGCTGCTGGGCCCGGCCATCGTGCCGGGCAACCGCATCACCGCGCTGCAGAACGGCGACGCGATCTTCCCGGCGATGCTCGAGGCGGTGCGCGCGGCGCAGACCTCGGTGACCTTCGAGACCTACATCTACTGGTCGGGCGACATCGGCACGAAGATGTCGCAGGCGCTGTGCGACCGGGCGCGCGCGGGCGTGCCGGTGCACGTGACCATCGACTGGGCGGGCAGCATCAAGATGGATGCCTCCATGCTCGAGGAGATGGAAAAGTGCGGCGTGGAGGTGCACCGCTACCGCCCGCTGCATTGGTACAACCTCGGCCGGCTCAACAACCGCACCCACCGCAAGCTGCTGGTGGTGGACGGCAAGGTCGGCTTCACCGGCGGGGTCGGCATCGCCGACCAGTGGGAAGGCAACGCGCAGGACCCGGACCACTGGCGCGACACGCATTTCCGCATCGAGGGCCCGGTGGTCGCCCAGCTGCAGGCCGCGTTCAACGACAACTGGACGCGCACGACCGGAGAAGTGCTCAACGGCGTGGAGTACTTCCCGCCGCTGCAGCGCGTGGGCGACGTGGACGCGCACCTGTTCATGGCCTCGCCCGCCGGCGGCAGCGAGAGCATGCACCTGATGTACCTGATGGCGATCGCCGCGGCGGTCGAGTCCGTCGACCTCACCGCGTCCTACTTCGTCCCCGATTCGCTGGCGATCAAGGCGCTGATCGCTGCGCGCCAGCGCGGGGTGCGTGTGCGCGTCCTGCTGCCCGGCAAGCACATCGACTCGGAGACCGTGCGCATCTCGTCGAAGGCGTCGTGGGGCGAGCTGCTGCTGGCCGGCGTCGAGATCCACGAATACCAGCCGACCATGCTGCACACCAAGAAGCTGGTGGTAGACAACGAGATGGTGTCGGTGGGGTCCACGAACTTCGACATCCGGTCGTTCCGGCTCAACGACGAGGCCAGCCTCAACGTGTACGACCGCGAGTTCGCCGAGGCGATGACCTACGTGTTCGAAGCCGACCTGCAGAAGGCCACGCCGTACACCTACGAGATGTGGAAGGCGCGGCCGTGGACGCAGAAGCTGGCCGAGAAGCTGCTCATCCCGATCCGTTCGCAACTGTAGGCCCCGTCGTCCCGATGCCCGCACTCCACGCGCGTTCCCTGCCGGCGCTGCTGGCCGCGTTGCTGCTGTGCGCGCTGGCGCTGCCGGCGGCGGCGACGTCCACCGCGCTGCTCAGGCAGGCCGCCAAGCCCGTCGCCGCGGCCACCAAGGCACCCGCCCACCCGGACGCGGCGCTGGCCGCCGAGATCAACGCCAGCCTGCGCAGCACGCGCGGGCTCGATGACGTCCGTGCCAGCGTCGCCGGCGGCATCGTGCGGCTCGAGGGCACGGTGCTGCAGCCGGCGCTGGCCGAGCGTGCGCGCAAGCTCGCTGCCGCCGAGGCCGGCGTGCGCGCGGTCGACGACCGCATCGTGGTCGCCTCGGGCCTGCGCGAGCGCATCGACGGCGTGTTCGCCACCACGCTCGACGAGGTGGCCCGCCTGGCCGGCCGGCTGCCGCTGCTGGCGGTCGCGATCCTGATCGTCCTGCTGGCGGCGTGGCTGGGGCGCGCGGTGTCGCGGCGGCTGCGGCTGCGGCGCCTCAACCGCGGCAAGAACCCCTACTTCGAGGCGCTGGTGGGCCGCGCGACGCATGCGGGCATCGTGCTGGGCGGCGTGCTGCTGGCGCTGGAGCTGCTCAACTGGACCACCGCGTTCGGCGCGATCGTGGGCTCGGCCGGCGTGGTCGGGCTGGTGGTGGGCTTCGCGTTCAAGGACATCGCCGAGAACTACATCGCCGGCGTGCTGCTCTCGGTGCGCCGCCCGTTCGCGCCCGGCGACCACATCCGCATCGACCCGCACGAGGGCAAGGTGGTGGCGCTGACCGCGCGCGCCACGGTGCTGATGACGCTCGACGGCAGCCGGCTGTCGCTGCCCAACGCGCTGGTATTCAAGTCGGTGCTGCTCAATTACTCCGACAACCCGCGGCGCCGCTTCGACTTCGACGTGACCATCGACCCGGCCCTGTCGATCGGCGATGCGCAACGGCGCGCGCTGGCGGCGATGGGGCGCGTCGAAGGGGTGCTGGCCGACCCCGCGCCGGCCTCGCTGGTGCATGCGTTCACGCCGGCGGGGAGCGTGCTGCGGTTCCACGGGTGGGTCGACCAGACCACGCACGACCTGGGCAAGGTCCGCACCGAGGCCCTGCGCGCGGTCAAGGGCGACTTCGCGCAGGCGGGCATCGACGCGCCGCGCAACGTCCAGCACGTGGTGCTGCAGCGGGCCGATGCGCTGCAGGACGGCGCCCCGCAGGGCGAACTCGCCGCCGGCGACACCTCCGTCAACCACGACATCGACCGCGAGATGGCCAGCGCGCAGCACCGGCATTCCGACGGCAACATGCTGTAGGCCTTGCGAAGTCCGCAGCCCGGGCGCGCCCAACGCGCCAGGCGCGCCCCGCGGAAGCCGCCTTCGCCGCGCAGCCCCCGTCACATGCGCCCCGCGTGCGAGGCGCGGATCGCCTGGCGCCGCCATGCGTTAGGCACGCAGGCACGTCCTTCGTCTCGGGATGCCGCCCCATGTCGCGACGCATGCGACCCCGGCGCGCCACACTGTCGGCCCCGCGCATCGCAGGCATGGCCATGCAGGCACGACGCATCCTCTCGCTCGACGGCGGCGGCATCCGCGGCTACCTCAGCGCGCGCTGGCTGCAGGCGGTCGATGCCGCGCTGGTGGGCGCCGGCAAGCCGCCGTTGCCGGAGGCCTTCGACCTGGTCGCGGGCAGCTCGACCGGCGCGATCGTCGCGTGCGCGATCGGCATCGGCATGCCGCCCGCGCACCTCGCGCAGCTCTACCGCCGGCACGGCGACACGATCTTCCCGGGCATGGCCACGCGGCTGTGGTCGCGCGCGGGACGGCTGTTCACGCAGGGGCCTTCGGCGCCGCGCTACGACGGCATCGGGCTGGAGCGCGTGCTCGCGCAGGAGTTCGGCGATCGCGCGTTCGGCTCGCTGGCACGGCCCACGCTGGTGACCGCGTACGACACGCTGAGCCGCCGCGCGATCATCTTCAAGAGCTTCAAGCCCGAGCACGCCGGCCTGCGCATCCGCGACGTGCTGCGCGCGAGCTGCGCGGCGCCCACCTACTTCCCCGCGCATCCGTTGCGGGTTGAGGAGCGCGACTGCGTGCTGGTGGACGGCGGCGTGGTGGCCAACAACCCCACGGCGTGCGCGATCGCCGAGGCGCTGCGCAAGGACCTGCGCGTGCACGACAGCCACGAGCTGGTGGTGCTGTCGGTCGGCACCGGCGAGCGCAACCGCCCGATCACCCTGCGCGAGGCGCGCGAATGGGGCGCGCTGGAATGGGCGACGCCGATCATCGACGTGCTGTTCGACGGCAGCACGGATGCGGTCGATTACATCGCCGCGCAGCTGGTCGGCGACGGCTACGTGCGCCTGCAGGCCGAGCTCAACGTCGGCCTCGACGACCTGGACGACACCAGCGCGACCAACTTCCTCGCGCTCGACGCGCTGGCCGCCGACTACCTCGCCCGTGACACCACGCGTGCGGCGATCGCGCGGCTGGTCACGATGGTGTGACGCGAGGCATCGCGCGACCGGGTGTGCACTCGCCCACCGTGCATCGCACCAGTCGCATGGCGATCGACGGAGCGATGTCGGAACGGTGGGCCAGGGCCCACCCTATCAATTTGCCCGCGCCACTCCCGCCGGTCGTCGCCCCTGCGAACGCAGGGGCCCAGCGACTTTGGCTCCCGGATTGGCGCGCGCATGAAGAGCAAAGGCACTGGGCCCCTGCGTTCGCAGGGGCGACGGTTGAGCGCCATAAGGTGGGCCTCGGCCCACCGCGCATTTACGTCGCGGTTGGCGAAGCGATGTCGCCGAACCGGTGGGCCAACGCCCACCCGATGTACGGCAATCGCCCGCGCCCTACGCCACCACCACCGGAATCTTCCCGATCCGCGCCTGCCACTCGCGCGGGCCGGTGGCGTGCACGGATTCGCCGCGGCTGTCCACGGCCACGGTCACCGGCATGTCCTCGACGGTGAATTCGTAGATCGCCTCCATGCCCAAGTCTTCGAACGCCACCACGCGCGCGGCGCGGATCGCCTTGGATACGAGGTACGCCGCGCCACCGACCGCCATCAGGTAGGCCGAGCCATGGCGACGGATCGCCTCGATCGCCACCGGCCCGCGCTCTGCCTTGCCGATCATGCCGAGCAGGCCGGTCTGCTCCAGCACCTGCCCGGTGAACTTGTCCATGCGCGTGGCGGTAGTCGGCCCCGCGGGACCGACGACTTCGTCGCGCACCGGATCCACCGGGCCGACGTAGTAGATGAAGCGCCCGGCGAGGTCGACCGGCAGCGGCTCGCCGGCATCGAGCATCCCAACGATGCGCTTGTGCGCAGCGTCGCGCCCGGTCAGAAGCCGGCCGTTGAGCAGCAGCACCTCGCCCGGTCGCCATGACGCCACCTCTTCGCGCGTGACCGTGTCCAGGTCGACGCGCCGGCCCTTGCTGGCGTCGTAGGTGAGCTGCGGCCAGTCGGCCAGCGACGGCGGATCGAGGAACACCGGGCCCGAACCATCGAGCGTGAAGTGCGCATGCCGGGTGGCCGCGCAGTTGGGGATCATCGCGACGGGCAGGTTCGCCGCATGCGTCGGCACGTCGCGCACCTTGACGTCCAGCACCGTGGTCAACCCGCCCAGGCCCTGCGCGCCGATGCCCAGCGCGTTGACCTTGTCGTACAGCTCCAGGCGCAGTTCCTCGGCACGGTTCGACGGCCCGCGCGCCTGCAGGTCGGTGATGTCGATGGGCTCCATCAGCGCTTCCTTGGCCAGCAGCATGGCCTTCTCGGCGGTGCCGCCGATGCCGATCCCGAGCATCCCCGGCGGGCACCAGCCGGCGCCCATGGTCGGCACGGTCTTCAGAACCCAATCGACGACCGAATCGCTCGGGTTCAGCATCGCGAACTTGCTCTTGGCCTCGCTGCCGCCGCCCTTGGCCGCGACGATCACGTCAACCGTGTGGCCCGGCACTACCTTGAAGTTGACGACGGCGGGCGTGTTGTCGCGCGTGTTGATGCGCTTGCCGGCCGGGTCGGCCAGCACCGAGGCGCGCAGTTTGTTGTCCGGGTGGTTGTAGGCGCGGCGCACGCCTTCGTTGACCATGTCCTCCACGCCCATCGTCGCGTCGAGCCAGCGCACGTCCATGCCGATCGACAGGAACACGGTGACGATGCCGGTGTCCTGGCAGATCGGCCGGTGGCCCTCGGCGCACATGCGCGAGTTGATGAGGATCTGCGCGATGGCATCGCGCGCCGCCGGCGACTGCTCGCGCTCGTAGGCCGCGGCGAGGTTCCGGATGTAGTCGACCGGGTGGTAGTAGCTGATGTACTGCAGCGCCGCGGCGACGGACTCGATGAAGTCCGCCTGGCGGATCTGGCCGGTGGCGGCGGGGTTGGGCACGGATGCGGTCACGGCGGGGCGTCTGCGAGCGGGGCGCGGATTTTAAGTCCCCGGCCACCGCGCCGCGGCGACCGCCACCGCCGCCGCGACTGAGCCCGGAACGCCCGTCGCCCCTGCGCACGCAGGGGCCCAGTGCCCTTGGCCTCCAAACCGAGGCACGCGGAACGCCGCCACTACATCCATGGGGTTGGGCTTGGCCCACCACTCCGCGCGCCAGTCGAGGCGACGGGCGCCGAGCACGTGGCGGGGTCAGGACGGTGGGCCAAGGCCCACCCTATGGGCCTCGCTCACGCCCCATCGCACGTCCGCCATGCCACGCTTGCCTACAACAGACCGGCCGAACGCTTCGGGCGTTTGAGCGGGGGACCGCGACAGCGGGAGCATCTGGCACGGCCGGTCTGTCCACGAGGCCATCGCCGCCGCGCGTGGCATCGGGTGCAGGCGGATCGGCCACCCATCGCCGCGCCGCGCACGCGCGACCCCGCACACTGCGCCGATGCCCACCACCCGACCCACCAACCAGCGCCCCGCGCCGTCCCTGCGCGAGCGCTTCGATGCGCTGCGCAACCTGCCGCCGTTCCTGCGCCAGGTCTGGGCCACCAGCCGCCCGTTGACGCTGGCCGCGCTGGGCCTGCGGCTGGTGCGCGCGCTGCTGCCGGTGGCGATGCTCTACGTCGGCAAGCTGATCATCGACGAGGTGGTGCGGCTGGTCGGCGCGGGCTTGAGCTTCGGCGACATCGGCGCTGCGTGGACGGGCGGCGCGCTCGACCACCTCGCGCTGCTGCTGGTCACGGAATTCGCGCTGGCGATCGCCTCGGACCTGCTCGGCCGGCTGGTCACCTACTGCGACACGCTGCTGTCGGAGCTGTTCACCAACGCCACCAGCATCCGCCTGATGGAGCACGCGGCGACGCTGGACCTGGAGGACTTCGAGGACCCGGAACTGCAGGACAGCCTCGAGCGCGCGCGCCGCACCACCATGACGCGCGCCAACCTGATGGGGCAGCTGTTCGGCCAGGCGCAGGACGTGGTGACGGTGCTCACCCTCGCGACCGGGCTGGTGGTGTACGCGCCGTGGCTGATCGTGCTGCTGGCGCTGGCCATGGTGCCGGCCTTCGTCGGCGAGATGCACTTCAACGCGCTCGGCTACTCGCTCAACTACCAGTGGACGCCCGAGCGCCGCCAGCTCGAGTACGTGCGCCAGATGGGCGCGAGCGTGGAGACCGCCAAGGAGGTGAAGATCTTCAACCTCCATCGCTTCTTCATCGCGCGCTACCGCGCGCTGGCTGACGGCCTGTTCATCGCCAACCGCGCGCTGGCGCGACGGCGCGCGCTGTGGGGGACGCTGCTGGCCACGCTGGGCACGCTGGGCTACTACGTGGCGTTCGCGTACATCGCGTGGCGCACGGTGCGCGGCGATTTCTCGATCGGCGACCTGACCTTCCTCGCGGGCAGCTTCGTGCGGCTGCGGCAACTGCTGGAGGGCCTGCTGGTGGGGCTCTCGCAGGTCGCCGGGCAGGCGCTGTACCTCGACGACCTGTTCTCGTTCTTCGAGATGACCCCGGAGATCACCTCGCCGCCGGGCGCGCATGCGGTGCCGCGGCCGATCACGCAGGGCTTCGTGTTCGAGGACGTGGGCTTCCGCTATCCGGACGCCGACGGCTGGGCGCTGCGCGGCGTGTCGTTCGCGCTGCGCGCGGGCGAGGTGCTGGCGCTGGTCGGCGAGAACGGCGCCGGCAAGACCACGCTGGTCAAGCTGCTGGCGCGGCTGTACGACCCGGACGAGGGCCGCATCCTGCTCGATGGGCGGGACCTGCGCGAGTACGACCTCGACGACCTGCGCGCGAACGTCGGCGTGGTGTTCCAGGACTTCGTGCGCTACCACCTGACCGCGGCGGAGAACATCGGCGTGGGCCGGCTGGAGGCGCTGCACGACGCATCGCGCATCCGCGAGGCCGCACGACGCGCCGACGCGGACGTACTGATCGAATCACTGCCGCGCGGGTACGACCAGGTGGTCGGCCGCCGCTTCCGCACCGGCGTGGACCTGTCCGGCGGGCAGTGGCAGAAGATCGCCATCGCGCGGGCCTACATGCGCGACGCGCAGGTGATGATCCTCGACGAGCCCACCGCCGCGCTCGACGCGCGCGCGGAGTTCGAGGTGTTCCAGCGCTTCAAGGAGCTCTCCGACCGGCGCACGGCGGTGCTGATCAGCCACCGGTTCTCGAGCGTGCGCATGGCCGACCGCATCCTGGTCCTCGCGCACGGGCGCCTGGAGGCCAGCGGCACGCACGACGAGCTGATGGCGGGCGGCGGGCGGTATGCGGAGCTGTTCGAACTGCAGGCGGCGGGGTATCGGTGAGGCGGGATTCGGGATTCGGGGCACGCCGGGCGCTACGGCCTGTCAATGCACCACGTCACCGTCGGCCGCGGCCGGCGTGCCGGCGGCCAGTTCGGCTTCCAGCGCGGCCTTGAAGGCATCGAAGCTCACGCCGCGCGCGTCGACGTCGGCGCGGACGGCGGTCGCGAGCGCGGGCGACACCTTGAGCGCGACGTCGCGCCCTTCGCGCACGTAGTGGTCGCGCGCGCGCTGCAGCAGGGCGAGCACGCGCGCGGCGCTGTCGGAGGTGCCGGCGATGCGCCCGCCCAGGCCCAGGGTCCATTCGCCGTCGCGGCGGACGATGCCGCCCAGCAGCGTGCCGGCGCCGTCGCGCAGGTCGGCATGCGGCTCGATGGCCGGGCCTTTGGGCATCGCGGCGGCCTTGGCGGCCTTGCGTCGGCGCGCGTCGCGGCGTGCCTTGGACTGGATCGACATCGGTCCCCCCTGTTTCGCGGCAGCGTACGACACCGCGCGCCCCGGTCAGAACAGTGCGCCCTGCCCCGCCGCCTCGGGTGCATAGGTCAGGCGCCCGTCCGCGATGCGCGCCGCGCGCGTGTATGGATGCGGCTCGGGTGCGCCGGACGCGCGCAGGTGCAGCACCTGCCAGCCCTGCGACTTCAGGCTGTCGGCGATGAGCCCGCGGTGGCACTGCCACCACAGCGCCTCGGCGCACATCACCGCGGTGGGCGCGCGCGCCGCCAGCCCCGCCAGCGCCGCCTCCGCGCCCGCGTACTCGGCGCTCTGCATGTAGTCGGCATAGCCGCGGAAGCCCGCGGTGCGCCACAGCGTGTTGGTCGAATCGCGGCGCGGCGCGCGGCGCCCGCCGAGGTCCGGCAGGTGCGCATAGCCGATGCCGGCCGCGTGCAGCGTGTCGGCTAGCGTCGCGGCGTGGAACTGCGGGTGCCGGCGCGAGGCCGGCCAGCGCCGGACGTCGGCCACCATGCCGATGCCCGCCGCGCAAAGCAGCGCGACGAATGCGTCGGCCGGCAGCGTGGAATGCCCGACGATCCACAGGATGCGTGCGGCGTGCATCCGCGCAGCCTCGCCCGCCCGGGGTGAAGCGGCGTTGACGCGCGCGGACGTAGCGTGCGGGCGATGAACATCCCGACGCCCGACCCGACGCCCCTTCCCGTGGTGGCGCCCGCCTCCGCAGCCGGCCCCGAGCCCTCCGGCAAGCTGGCGCGCAGCGCGCAGCTGCTGCGCTTCCTCCTCAAGTACCGCACCGCCGGCGTGTTCACCGGGCTGGACGCCGACACAACCGTCGGCGACGACGCGCCTGCACCAGCCGACGGCAGCGCGGAAGCCTTCGTGTCGGACCTCGAGGCGCTGGGCCCCACCTTCATCAAGATCGGCCAGGCGCTGTCCACGCGCCCGGACATGGTGCCCGCGCACTACATCGCCGCGCTGGAGCGCATGCAGGACGACGTCACGCCGATGGACTGCGAGACGGTGCGCGCCGTGGTGGCCGAGGAGCTGGGGGTGCGGCTGTCGAAACTGTTCGAGACGTTCGACGACGCGCCGCTGGGCTCGGCATCGCTGGCACAGGTGCACCGCGCGGTACTGCGCGACGGGCGCGAGGTGGCGGTCAAGGTGCAGCGGCCGGGCATCGGCGACACCATCCGCGCGGATTTCGAGGCGCTCGCCGGCATCGCCGACCAGCTCGACAAGCGCACCGACATCGGCCGCCGCCTGAAATTCTCCGACTGGGTGCACGAGATGCGCCGCAGCCTGCTCGCGGAGCTCGACTATCGCGTCGAGGCCGAGAACCTCGAGCGCTTCGGCCGCCATTTCGACGGCTATGCACGCCTGGTCGTGCCGCAGCCGCTGTGGGATTTCACCACCACGCGCGTGCTCACCATGGACCTGGTGCGCGGCACCAAGGTCACCGCGCTGTCGGGCCTGCGCCGCGCCGAGCAGGAGCTCGGGCCGCTGGCCGCCGACCTCATGCGCGGCTACCTCGACCAGACCTTCGTGCACGGCGAGATCCACGCCGACCCGCACCCGGGCAACCTGCTGGTGACCGACGACGGCCGGCTGGCGGTGTTCGACCTGGGCATGGTCGCGCACGTGCCCCCGCGCCAGCGCGACCGGCTGCTCAAGCTGCTGGTCGCGGCGATCGACGGGCGCGGCGAGGCGGTCGCGCAGGAGGCGATCGCGATCAGCACGCGGCTGGAGGATTTCGACGAGGCGCAGTACACGCGCGAGGTGGCGCAGCTGGTTGCGCGCTACGCCTCGCACGGCGGCAGGCGCTCGGTGTCCGAGGGCCGGCTGGTGCTCGACCTGGTGCGCCAGGGCGCGGCGTGCGGCCTGCGCACCCCGGCCGAACTGTCGCTGCTCGGCAAGACGCTGCTGAACCTGGAAGCGGTGTGCAACGCACTCGACCCCACGCTTGACGTCAAGGACGTGGTCGAGGACCACCTCGACGACGTGATGCGCGCGCGCCTGCGGCAGAGCCTGTCGCCGGCCAACCTCGCCAGCGAGCTGATGGAGATGCACGCGCTGGTTCGCGAGGCGCCGCGCAAGGTCTCCGACGTGCTGTCGCTGCTGGCCGAGAACCGCATGCAGGTGCGGGTGACGGGCCTGGAAGAGTCGTACCTGATGGAGAACCTGCAGAAGATCGCCAACCGCATCAGTTCGGGCCTGGTCATCGCCGCGCTGATCGTGGCCTCGGCGATGCTGATGCGCTCGGACGTCGTCGGCCCGCACCTGTTCGGCTATCCCACGCTGGCGCTGGTGTTCTTCCTGGTCGCCAGCGGGCTGGGCGTGGCGATGGCCGTCTCGGTGATGCTGCGCGACCGCCGCGCCAAGCCGCGCGAGGAGCCCGGGCCGCGGTGATGGCACGCGTCGGCGCCGACCCCGCCCCTTGCCGTCGCCCCAGCGAACGCTGGGGCCCAGTGCCTTCGCATCACCTGCATCACCCGCCCAAGCTGAAGTCGCTGGGCCCCTGCGTGCGCAGGGGCGACGAGCTTGTGTCCCCCGCCTGCACCTGATCCCACAACGCCCATGAGCGACGCCCCCACGCCCCCATCCAACCGCCGCTGGCCCGACCACGTGCGCCGCTACCTGCAGGACACGGTGATCGACACCGACGACCACCTTGACCGCGTGCGCGCGCGCCTGCGCCGGCGGCTCGGGCGCGGCACGCCGCGCCACATCGCCACGCACGTCGGCCACGGCGACGCCGCGCGCGTGACGGTGATGGGCCGCGTGCTCGCCGAGAAACCGCAGGGCGGGCCGAAGGAGGACGACGGCTGGTGGGACAACCTGCTCAACACCTACCGCCGCTTCGAGAGCGACGAGGTGCCGGACATCGACGTCACCGTGCGCTTCCGCGGCGCGGAGGTGCAGTCGCGCACCAACCACGAGGGCTACTACGAAGTCGAACTGGCGCCCACCCTGGCCGCCGACGGCGCGCTGTGGGCGCAGGCCAGCGTCAGCGCCGGCGGCGGCGCGGTGCACTGCACGCAGCCGGTGCTGCAGGTGGCACAGGACGTCGGCATCGGCCTGATCTCCGACATCGACGACACGATCATCCACAGCGGCATCACCGACTGGAAGACCGCCGCGCAGCTGACCTTCCTCAACAACGCGCGCACCCGCAAGCCGCTCAAGGGCGTGGCCGCGCTGTACAAGGCGTTGCAGGCCGATCGCAACCCGCTGTTCTACGTGTCGAGCTCGCCGTGGAACCTGCACGACCTGCTCGAGGACTTCATGGAGCTCAACGCGATCCCGGCCGGACCGATCTTCCTGCGCGACATCGGCACCGACGAGGGCAAGTTCCTCAAGACCAAGGGCCACGGCCACAAGCTCGAACGCGCGCGCACGCTGATCGCACGCTATCCGCACCTGCGCTGGGTGCTGCTGGGCGATTCCGGGCAGCACGACGCCGAGCTGTATGCCGAAGCCGCGCGCGAGTTCGGCGACCGCATCGCCGCGATCTACATCCGCGACGTGGACCCCGCCGCCGAATCGCGCTTCGACACCTTCGCCAGGAGCCACATCGAACGCATCGCCGGCACCGGCGTGCCGATGCTGCTGGCCGGCGACAGCATGGCGATGGCCGAGCACGCGGCGTCGCTGGGCCTGCTCGATGCCGCCGCCCTGCCTGCGATCGCGCGCGAGGTCGGCCGCGATGCCGCGCGACCCACGCTCGGCGAGGCCGCGACGGAGTCCGCGGTCGAGCATGCGAAGGAGGCGACGAAGGACGCGGTCGCCGAGGTCAAGGCCACCACGCAGGACGCGGCGGACAACGCGAAACAGGGCGCTAGCGACGCCGTCGAAGCGATCAAGGATGCAGTCGCCGGCACCGACGCCGGACGCGCGCCCTGATCCATCGCACGACGCAGCCCCGTAGGCTGGGTTGGCTCCATCAACCCAGCGCTCATGGATGCCGGTTGACGTCGGCACCCGGCTTACGCAGCTGGGTTGGTGAAGCCAACCCAGCCTACGGATTGCGATCTAACTCCGTGGCTCCTTTAGAGGCGTGCCTGCACGCCCTCGATCGACGACCACCGCGCACGCGCGCCGGCGCGCCTCTGCGCAGGGTCAACACCCGTAGGCTGGGTTGGCTCCACCAACCCAGCATCCTTGAGCGCCGGGTTGATAACGCCACCCAGCCTACGGATTGCGATCGCACACTTGACTCCTGTAGAGGCGTGCCTGCACGCCCCCGATCGACGCCCACCGTGCACGCGCGCCGGCGCGCCGATGCGCAGGGATCCAGGGGTTGCGGCAGGTAAACTGCGCCCCCTGCTTTCCTCCCCGCATCGCCCCCGCATGTCCGCCGCCTACGGCACGGAAACCGTGCTGGACGTCCGCCACTGGACGGACGACTACTTCAGCTTCACCACCACGCGCGACGACGGGTTCCGCTTCGACAACGGGCAGTTCGTGATGATCGGGCTGCCGGTCGCGCAGGCCGACGGCAGCACGCGGCCGTTGCTGCGCGCCTACTCCATCGCCAGCGCCAACTGGGAGGAGCAGCTGGAGTTCTTCAGCATCAAGGTGCCCGGCGGGCCGCTCACGTCGCGACTGAAGGACATCCGCCCCGGCGACACCGTGCTGATCGGCCGCAAGCCCACCGGCACCCTGCTCACCAGCGACCTGCACCCCGGACGCAACCTCTATCTCCTGGGCACCGGCACCGGCTTCGCGCCGTGGCTGTCGATCGTCAAGGACCCGCAGACCTACGAACGCTTCGAGCGCATCGTGCTCTGCCACGGCGTGCGCTCGGCCGCCGACCTCGCGTACCGCGACTACATCGTCAACGAGCTTCCGCGCCACGAATTCCTGGGCGAGGAGATCGCCGCGAAGTTGCTTTACTTCCCCGCGGTCACGCGCGAGGCATTCGAGTTCGGCGGCCACGACCACCGCGGCCGCCTCACCGACCTGATGGCAGGCGGGCGGATGATGCAGGCACTCGGCCTCGAACCCCTCGATCCGCGGCACGACCGCGCGATGGTGTGCGGCAGCCCGCAGATGCTGGCCGACTTCCGCGCCCTGCTCGATGCGCGCGGCTTCAGCGCGGCGCCGCGCATCGGCACGCCGGGCCACTACGTCTTCGAACGCGCCTTCGTCGAGAAGTAGACGCGCGCCTGCGCGCCTTGTCGAAAAGTGGAGGCGCGCCTGCGCGCCCTCGTCGAGAAGTGCAGGCGCGCCGGCATCAATCGACAGCCCAGCGCACCAGCGCCTCGACCGGTGCGTCGTTGTCGAGGACATGCAACCGCGGCGGCCGCGCGGCGAGCCCGGACCCGCGCGCGACCGCGACGCCATCTTCCGGACACACGTCCAGGAACCCCACCAGCACCGTGCGCACGTCGCGGCGACCGGCGTGCTTCAGCGCCTTGCGCAACTCGCCACGGAGCTGTTCACGGTCCTGCCGGCGCATGCATTTCTGGCAGACCAGGACCACCTCGGACCAGGGCGCCGGTTGCGCGGAGAGCGCCGCGCGCGCGTCGTGTCGTTTCGTCATCGGCGCAGCCTGCGGACGCGGGCCGCCATGCAGGGTGAACGCCGCGCCGCATGCGCTGCGCGCGGCCTCACGGGCCGATCCCCACGCACCTGCGAGCATCGTGCGCACCTCGTCGCGGTGAGTCGCCATGGCACGCATCCGGCTGTCCGTCCTGCTGCTCTCGCTGGGCCTGCTCCTGGGCTGCTATCCGCGCGGCGACCCCTCGCAACCGATCCCCACCGCGCTCGTGCCCGGGACGCAGGCCGGCGGCACGCCCACCACGCTGGTCGTGGTGCTGCCCGGCCGCGGCGACGACATCGACGGGCTGCGCCGCGCCCGCATCGCCGAGGCCGTGCACGAGGCGTGGCCGGATGCCGACGTGGTGCTGACCGGGCTGGCGCTGTCGTACTACATGGCCGGCAACGCCGAGCGCCGCCTGCACGACGAGGTGATCGCGCCGATGCGCGCGCGCGGGTACCGCACGATCTGGCTGGTCGGTCGTCGATGGGCGGCATGGGCGCGCTGCTGTACGACCGGCGCCATCCCGGCGGCGTCGACGGCATGGTGCTGCTGGCGCCGTACCTCGGCGACCGTGCGCTGCTGCGCTCGATCGCCGACGCCGGCGGCGTCGCGCGGTGGAATCCCGGACCGGTACCGGCAACGGTGGACGCGGGCAACTTCCAGGTCGAGCTGTGGCGCCATCTCAAGGGCTGGAGCGCCGAGCCGGAGCGGGCGCGCGACGTCTGGCTGGCCTACGGCGACCGCGACTACCTGCGCGATGCGATGCCGCTGCTGGTGCCGCTGCTGCGCCCCGGCCAGGTGTCGGTGCGCGAAGGCGGGCACACGTGGGCGGTGTGGTCGCCCGCGGCGCGTGATGCGCTGGTGCAGGCCCGCAAGCGCGCGCCTGGAACGTAGCGCCGTCGGCTGGGTGGGCTCCATCGGCCCTGTACATATGCACGCGGATGCTGGGTTGGTGAGGCCAACTCAGCCTACGGAGCTGGGTTGGTGGAGCCAACCCAGCCTACGAGGCTGGACCGTTCCGCTCGCAGAGCCGTAGGCTGGGTTGGCATCATCAACCCGGCACATGTGCACCCGGACGCTGGGTTGGTGAGGCCAACCCAGCCTACGAAGCTGGTCCCCTCCGCGCGCAGGGGCGATGGTAGGACGCGATGCGCGCCCTCGCCGGCGTCAGCCCAGCGCCTTCTCGATGTCGGCCGAGATCGATTCCGGCGTGTCGGTCGGCGCGTAGCGCTTGATGACGCGGCCGTCCCGCCCGACGAGGAACTTGCTGAAGTTCCACTTGATCGCGTCGATGCCCAGGAACCCGCCCTTTTCGTCCTTGAGCCACTTCCACAACGGATGCGCGCCGCTGCCGTTGACGTCGACCTTGGCGAACATCGGGAAGCTCACGTCGTAGGTCAGCGAGCAGAAGTCCTTGATCTGGGCCTCGTCCCCCGGCTCCTGGTGGCCGAACTGGTCGCACGGGAAGCCCAGCACCGCGAACCCGCGGTCGGCGTAGCGGCGCTGCAGCGCTTCCAGGCCCGTGTACTGCGGGGTGAAGCCGCACTTGCTCGCGACGTTGACGATCAACAGGACCTTGCCGCCGAACTCGGACAGCGCGCGCTGCGCGCCGTCGATGTCGGTGGCGGTGAAATCGAACGCGGTGGTCATCGGGCGCTCCTTGCATCGCCGGTGGCGGCGGGAATGGTGATCGCGGTGGTGAACGGGCGGATGCCCAGCTCCTCGTGCAACGCGGCCGGCGAATAGGCGGTCTCGCCCTTGACCACCAGCGCGACGCGGCGGATGTCGGTGATGTCGCGCGTCGGGTCTCCGTCGACCAGCAGGAAGTCCGCGCGCTTGCCGGGGGCGATGCTGCCGCGGTCGTCGCCGACTCGCGCGACGGTGGCCGCGGTGTGCGTGGCGCTGCGCAGCGCCTCGGCCGGGGTCATGCCGGCCTGCACGTAGAGCGCGAGCTCGCGCTGCAGAGTGAAGCCGACCATCTCGTCGGTGCCCGGCACGATGGTGACGCCCGCGCGGTGCATGCGCCCGACGAACTCCACCAGCTTCGCGAACGACTTGTCGTAGCGAGCCGCGGTGGCCGCGTCGGGGATGTTCATCTCGCCGCTGCGACGGTTGCGCTGGATGTCCGGCGGGAAGTGGTCGACGATGCCGGCGACGATCGGCGACAGCTCGCCGGCCTCCTGGTGCAGGAACTCGAACGTGGCCAGCGTCGGGTCCACGACTACCTTGCGCTCGGCCAGCCGCGCGATGAAGTCCTGCACGGGCTTGCTGTCGAGGTCGAGGTCGGCGGTGCGGTCGGCGACCAGGTAGAAGCGCTTGAGCGTGCGGGTGTCGGTGGTGTCGTCGACGAAGAAGTTCAGCAGCACCTGGTTGATGTGCTGGATCTCGTCGAAGCCCGCGTCCACCACGTCGGACGCGCGCAGGAACGCCGGCACGTGGCCGCTCACGCGCAGGCCCTTCGAATGTGCATACGCGACGGTGTCGCGCAGGATCTCCTTCGGGAACGAGTTGTAGATCTTCAGCTGGATGTAGCCGTTGGCGGCGTACCAGTCGACGGCCTTCTTCGCGCCGTCGAGGTCCTTGACCACGAAGCCGTTGCGCGCCGAGAACGGGCTCTCGCCCTCGAGGAAGCCGGCCTTGACGATGTGCGGCAGCAGCACGCGCCCGTCCTGCGCGTCGCGCACCAGTTCGCCCAGCGTCTTGTTGTCGTTGCCCATGTCGCGCACGGTGGTGACGCCGCTGGCGAGGTTGAGCGCGCCGTCCCAGGCGTTGATGTGGCCGTGCATGTCGAACAGGCCCGGCAGCATCACGCGGCCGGCGGCGTCGATCACGCGGTCGGCGTCGCCGACGCCCTGCCGGTCCTTGGCCGAATGGTCGGCGGTGTCCCATCGCGGCGTGGGTGCCACCGACACGATTCGGCCGTCGCGCACCAGTACGTCGCTCGCCTCGCCCAGCGTCGCATTGACGCTGTCGAACACGCGCGCGTTGCGCACCAGCGTGGTGCCGGCCAGTGGCTGGCCGAGCCGCTTGCGCATGTCGGCCAGCAACTCGCGCTCGGCGGCCTTCTGGCGTTCCTCGAGCCGTGCGCCGTTGGCCTCCCAGCCCTCCTCCACCAGCTGCAGGTAGCCCGGGAAGATGAAGGCGAACATGCGCGGCGAGGCGTCGGTGGTGGCCCACACGAAGCCGGGCGTCAGCCCGACGCCGGTCATCGCCTTCAGCGCGACGGTCCTGCGGACGCCATCGAGCACCACCGTCTCGCGCGCCAGTTCGCGCGCGCTGAGCGTGCCGCCGGGGATCAGCGGCAGCTTGCCGTCCGGGCGCTTCGCCAGCGCCGCCAGCGCCACGCTCATGCCCTGCGGCGTGCCGCCCAGCGACGTGTACAGCGCGGTGCCCTGCACGGCCTTCTCGCCGGAGTCCGACGTGCTGCGCCAGCGGACCGTGTCGCCGTCGCGACGGAAGGTTTCGTCGACCTTCGAGCCGAACGTGGTGGTCCCGGTGACGGCGTAGGTCGCGAAGGTGCCGTCCGGCGCCAGCGTGTAGCGCTCCTTGAGCTCGGGCCCGCGGCCGTTGTCCTTGAAGATGAACTCGACCGCCACGCTGCCGTCGTCGGCGGTCTCGACGAGCTGGTGGCCGGCCTTCTTGCCGCCGTCCACCAGGGCCACGTAGCGCAGGGTGGACGCGGCCCAGGCCGGGACCGGCAGGGTGCAGGCGATCGCAACGGCGAGCAGCGTGGTGCGCAGCATGGGCGTGGCTCGGGAGGGGACTGCGCCGAGGATACGTCGCGCGGGCGCGCAGCATGGCCTTGCCGCCCCCAGGGAGGACTGCGGCCCGGTGGCTTCGCGCATCACGGGCAACGACGCATGCCCGGGACCGACCAAGTCGCTGGGCCCCTGCGTGCGCAGGGGCGACGATGGTTGCTCGTGGATGCGGCGCGCGACCGCAAAGCGAACGGCCACCGAGCCGTCGCCCCAGCGAACGCTGGGGCCCAGTGCCTTCCCGTCGCTCAATGGCAAGACGACGTCACTGGGCCCCTGCGTGCGCAGGGGCGACGATGGCGCGTTGTGGGTGCGGCGCGGGAGTGCGGAGCGGACGACCCCCTCGAGCCGTCGCCTCAGCGAACGCTGCGGCCGAGTGCCTCCCCGTCACTCAGTAAGACGACGAAGGTCATCGATCCCCTGCGTGCGCAGCGACGACGATGGATGCTCGTGGATGCGGCGCCCAGCGCGACGATGGTTCCTCAGCGCGAGCGTTGCCCGGCCCCGGGGCGAGGCGACGACTCCCAGACCGGCACTCAGCCCTTGCCCGGCTCGGACACCTTGCTGACCACCGACGCAGTCGCCTCGTCCTTGCCCGCGCGGGCGAGGTCGGCGATCGAAACCATGCCGACCAGCATCCCGCCGGCATCGACCACCGGCGTGCGGCGCACCTTCTCGGCTTCCATCAGGCACACGCAGTCGCGCAGCGAGGTGTCCTCGCGGACCGTGGAGACCGGCGTGGTCATCGCGTCGCCCGCCGTCGCGCCACGGCATTCCTGGCCGTGCGCCACCACGCGCACGACGATGTCGCGGTCGGTCACCACGCCCACCGGGCGCCCGCCCTCGTCCACCACCGGGATCTGCCCGCAGTCGTGCTCGACCATCAGGCGCGCGACCTCCTGCAGCGACGCGTCGGCGCGGCACGAGGCGGGGTTGCGGGTCATCACGTCGGTCACGGCGGCCATGGCGGTCTCCTGGTCGGGGGTGCCGCGCACCTTGGCCACGGCCCGGTCAGGCGCGCGTGAACCCCCTGCCGGACGTCACGCGTGCGCGGCGCGGCCTTGCAGTAGGCTCGCGCGCTCCACTCCGTCGAGACATCCGATGAAGCACCCCCTCGCGCTTGCGCTGGCCATCGCCGTGGCGAGCCTTGCCTCCGCCTGCGCCCACTCGCCCGCCACCACCCCCGTGCCTGCCGTGACCGCATCCGCCGACAACCCGTTCTTCGTCGAAAGCCCGCTGCCGCTGCAGTACCCGCAGTTCGACCGCATCACCGACGCGCACTTCGCGCCGGCGTTCGAGCGCGGCATGGCCGAGCACCTGGCGGAGGTCGAGGCGATCGCCAACCAGAAGGCGAAGCCCTCGTTCGAGAACACGATCGTGGCGATGGAGAAGTCCGGGCGCCTGCTGGGCCGCGCGGCCGCGGTGTTCTTCAACCTCGTCGGCACCGACACCAACGACACCCGCGAGAAGCTGCAGGCCGAGTTCGCGCCCAAGCTGTCCGCGCACCAGGACGCGATCGCGCTCAACCCGAAGCTGTTCGCGCGGGTCAAGGCGCTGCACGACGCGCGCGCCACGCTCGGGCTGGATGCCGAAAGCGTGCGGCTGATCGAGCGCTACCACACCATGTTCGTGCGCGCCGGCGCCAACCTCACCGAGGCGCAGAAGACGCGGATGAAGGTGATCAACGCCGAGCTCGCGCAGCTGGGCACGAAGTTCAGCCAGAACGTGCTGGCGGAGGTCAACGCGTCGGCGATCACGGTCGACACGCGCGAGGAGCTGGCCGGCCTGTCGGAGGAGCGCATTGCGGCCGCGGCCGAGGCGGCCAAGAGCCGCAAGCTCGACGGCAAGTACGTGCTGACCCTGCTCAACACCACCGGCCAGCCGCCGCTGACCGACCTCGACAACCGCGCGCTGCGCGAGCGCCTGTTCAAGGCCTCCATCGCGCGCGGCAGCCGCGGCAACGAGTACGACAACACCGCCATCGTGTCGCAGGTCGTGAAGCTGCGCACCGAGCGCGCGCGGATGATGGGCTACCCGACCTACGCGGCGTTCGTGCTCGAGGACGAGACCGCCAAGAACCCCGGCGCCGTCAACGCGATGCTGGGCAAGCTGGGCCCGGCGGCGGTCGCCAATGCGCGCCGCGAGGCCGCCGACCTGCAGGCCATGATCGACCGCGAGCAGAAGGCCAAGGGCCAGCCGACGTTCAAGCTGCAGCCGTGGGACTGGGCGTACTACGCCGAGAAGGTGCGCCAGGAGAAGTACGCGTTCGACGAGTCGCAGCTCAAGCCGTACTTCGAGCTGAAGAACGTGCTCGAGAACGGCGTGTTTTACGCGGCGACGCAGCTGTACGGGATCACGTTCAAGGAGCGCACCGACCTGCCGAAGTACCACCCGGACACCAACATCTACGACGTGTTCGACAAGGACGGCTCGCACCTGGCGATCTTCATCTCCGACATGTACGCGCGCGAGTCCAAGCGCGGCGGCGCGTGGATGAATTCCTACGTGGACCAGAGCGGGCTGACCGGGCTCAAGCCGGTGGTGGCCAACCACCTCAACATCCCCAAGCCGCCGGCCGGCAAGCCGACGCTGATGACCTGGGACGAGGTGACCACGCTGTTCCACGAGTTCGGCCACGCGCTGCACGGGATCTTCTCCGACGTGCGCTACCCGTATTTCTCCGGCACCAACGTGCCGCGCGACTTCGTGGAGTTCCCCAGCCAGGTCAACGAGATGTGGGCCGACTGGCCGAGCGTGCTGGCCAACTACGCGCGCCACTACCAGACCGGCGAGCCGATGCCCAAGGCGCTGCTGGACAAGGTGCTGGCGGCGGCGAAGTTCAACCAGGGCTTCGCGACGACCGAGTACCTGGGCGCGTCCGTGATCGACCAGCGCCTGCACCAGCTCGCCGACGTGTCGGCGGTGCCCGCGCCCGGCGAGGTGATGGCCTTCGAAGCCGCCGCGCTCAAGTCCGCCGGGCTCGACTACGCGCCGGTGCCGCCGCGTTACCGCACGCCGTACTTCAGCCACATCATGGGCGGCTACGCGGCCGGCTACTACGCGTACATCTGGTCGGAGGTGCTGGACGCGAACACGGTGGACTGGATCCGCGCCAACGGCGGCCTGACGCGCGCCAACGGGGACCGCTTCCGCGCCACCCTGCTGTCGCAGGGCGGCAGGAAGGACGCGCTGCAGCTGTTCCGCGACTTCTCCGGCCGGGAGCCGAACATCGAGCCGCTGCTCAAGCGCCGCGGACTGGATGCACCGGCGAGCGACGGGCCTGCATCCACCACCACGCCGGACGCACCGGGCGGCGGCTGATCGCCGCACGCGGCTGCCTGGAGGAAGAAGCCCGGCCAACGCCGGGCTTTTTCTTGCCGCCGCGCTGGATGGGGCTCGCATCGACGCGCGCCGCGCCGCGTGTTCCCGCGCGCGGCGGCGCGGCCGCGATCGCACGCCTTCCGCGTTCAACCAGGTGCCGCTCCCCTGCACAGGCATCGCCATGATCCGCCTCGCCCTTCTCGCCAGCCTCGGCGTCCTCGCCGCCGGCGCGCACGCCGCGTCGACGGCCGGCGCCGACAAGGTCCGCACGATGGATGCCGACAAGGACGGCAAGGTGAGCGCCACCGAGCACGCCGCCAGCGCGCGGAAGATGTTCCAGATGATCGACACCGACGGCGACGGCGCGATCTCGCCGGCGGAGTTCGACGCCGCCGAGGCGCGCGTGCGCGCCGCGCAGGCGCGCAAGGACAAGGACACGGGCACGTAGGCCGCGGCGTGCCCGCGCGGTTGCCGCATCGCGGCGGGGCCGTGCGCCTGCGGATTCAGCGATCCTGCGAGCGCCTGCCCATAAACGCCGCGCGCGCCGCCACGCCGACGTCGGGCTGGTCGATGAAGAGACCCTGCACCCCCAGCGCGAACAGTTGCAGCGCCTCGTCCAATGCGGTCTGCGCCACCCCGTCGGGCGACTGCGTGAGGAAGGCCTCCTCGGCACGCAGCGTGTACGGATGCACCAGCAGGCCTGCCTCCAGCGCGAGCCCGAGCATCGGGTGCACGCGGCCGGTGTTGCGGGTGGCCAGTTCGGCCCGGCCGTCGCCGTCGGCGTCGACCTTCGCGGCCAGCGGTTCGCGCGGCAGCAGGTCCGCCTTCCACGGCCCGATGCCGGACGCGTAGCGCGCCTGCATCCAGCCCAGCGCCTCGCGCGTGGCCAGCGAGCCGTACGGCGTGTCGGCCCTGAGGCCACCCTCGACGATCGCGTCGAGGCCACCGTAGATCGCGCCCATGTCGGCGCCGCGCGTGGCGTTGGACTGCACGTCGTATGGCGTGGCGCCGGCAAGCGCGCCGAACAGCTGCACCAGCGGGAACTCCACCCGCGCGTGCGGCATCAGGCGCGTCCTGAGTTCGAGCAGGTTCTCGACCTCGAAGCTCTGGATGAACACCCGGCGCGGATCGGTGAAGCGCTCGGCCACCAGCGTCTCGATCACCCTGGCGCCAAGCGAGGTGGCGATCGGCGTGCCGTCCAGGCGCCTGCCCTCGCGCGCGAAGTACGTCGGATGCTTGGTCTCCGGGTATACGCCGACCACGCGTCCCTCGCGGCTCATGCGCTGCGCCAGGCGCACCACTTCGGCGAAGGTCGGCACCTCGTACTTGCCGTCGTACCTGACGTTGCCCGGGCGGATCGCCGGGATGCGCTCCTTCGCGCGCAGGGTCTTGATCTCGGCGAGGTTGAAGTCCTCGGTGAACCAGCCGGTGTAGGACGTGCCGTCGATCACCTTCGTGGCCTTGCGCGATGCGAACTCGGGGCGCGTGGCGACGTCGGTGGTTCCGGAGATCTCGTTCTCGTGCCGCGCGATGAGCACGCCGTCCTTCGTTGCGACGAGGTCGGGCTCGATGAAGTCCGCGCCCTGCCGGATCGCGAGTTCGTACGCGGCCAGGGTGTGCTCGGGGCGGTAGCCGCTGGCACCGCGGTGGGCGATGACGATCGGCCGGTCATGCCGGAGGTGGGTGGTGGGGGCAGGCGTGGCGTCGCGGGTCATGGTGGCTCCGGCGAACGTGCAGGCGGTGAGCACGCCCAATGACAGCACGGCGGCGCACAGGGCCGTGCGGACCGGGCGGATCGGGTGTGCCGCGGCTAACGGTCGAATGTGCATCGGGACTCCACGCAGCTGCCGTTGGTGTCGGCGTCGGACAGGATGCGCGCTGCAGGTTGCGGTTGTTCGTCCGTCAGGCGCGCCGGCGCCCCGCTACTCCAGCAGCATCGCCAGGTCGCCGACCATCGTGCGGTATGCCGCCTCGCGCTCGGCGTCGCCGCGTTGCCGCAGCACGTACGCCGGATGCACGGTCGCGAACGCACGCGTGCCGTCGTCGAGCACATGCCAGGTGCCCCGCGCCTGCATCAGCCTGAAGCCCTTGCCCAACACCGCCTCGGCGGCGGTGGCGCCCATGCAGACGATGACTTCGGGTTTCACCGTCGCCAGTTCGCGCTCCAGCCAGGTGCGGCACGCGGCCCGTTCAGTCGCGTCGGGATTGCGATGGAGGCGGAACTTGCCGCGCCGTTCGAACTTGAAGTGCTTGACCGCGTTGGTCACGTAGAAGCGCGTGCGGTCCAGCCCCAGCCCGGCCAGCGCCTGGTCCAGCAGGCGGCCCGCGGGCCCCACGAACGGCTGGCCGGACAGGTCCTCCTGGTCGCCGGGCTGCTCGCCCACGATCATCACCCGGGCATCCTCCGGGCCGGCGCCGAACACGGTCTGCGTGGCCGGCTGCCACAGCGGGCAGCGCCGGCAACCGCGCGCGGCCGCCCGCAACGCCGACAGGCTGCCGTCGACCGGTTCCGGCGCGGGCGGTGGCGGCGCGGGGATGCGGCGGCGTGGCGGCTCGGGCAGGCGGTCGGCCATGTCGCGCACGCGCACACCCGCCTCGCGCACCAGTCGCGGCATCAGCGTGGCCTCGGGCAGGTTCTTCCAGTACTTCTGCGGCATCTCCGCGCGCATGGCGTCGGTCTTGAGCCGCGCGGGGTTGAAGATGTGCGCGTAGTACGTGCGCCACAGCGATTCGGCCGCATCGTCGGCCGGCGCATCGGCGCGCACCGCGCCGTCGCCGAACGCGAGCGTCTGGAGGTCCCAGGACACACTGCGGTACGGGGTGAGGATCGCCCAGCGCATGCCCGCGAAGCGGCGCATGAAGAAGCCCGACACCTTGTCGACGATGTGGTGCTCGGGCTCGAACCACGCGACGTACGCGTCGTCCTCGCCCGGCACCTCGCGGAAGCGCACGAACGCCTTCATCTTGTGCGCGTCGCGGCGCACCGCCTTGCCGAGCTCGGAGGCCCGGTGCACGTCGACGTCGGTGATGCGCCGCAGCAAGTACGGCTCCCCGTGCGTCAGCCGCCAGAGGATGCGGTAGAGCAGCGCGTGGCGCAGCGGGTCGCGGTGGCAGAGCACGTTGGCCGCCAGCGGCAGGAACGATCGCGGCACGGTGGGCGTGCGCATCGCCGGTCCGTCCGCCGGCGCGACGGCGTTGCCTTGCATCGACGCCGCGAGCGCGTCGAGCGTGATGTCGCCGAGCAGCGACGGCGCGTGGCTGTCGTGCCAGTCGAGCGCGGACGGCTCGATCCCGCGGCGCAACGCGATGCGCGCCTGCGCGCGCCATGCGGTGAAATCCCAGGGAGGGTCGACGACGGCGCGGGTCATGCGGCTCGATGCCTGTTCAATGCGTCACCCGACGAACGCTCGAGGAGCGCAGTTCCTCTTTATCGTCATCCCCGCGCAGGCGGGGGCGAGGAGCCGCGCTTGCGAGCCACTGGCTCGCGCGGCTCCGCAGCGCCATCGCGCCACGCGCGATGGCTGGGGATCGAAGATCCAGGGACGTTGCTCTTGCTTCCGTCGTGCACATCGACGGCAAGGTCACTGGATCCCCGCCTGCGCGGGGCTGACGAGCGAGAAGCGAAGGCGGGTCGCGTATCCGTCTGCGTCGGCGAACTCGAAACACGTCGATGGATCCCCGCCTTCGCGGGGATGACGAGCAAAAAACAGAGCACCTCGAACGCGAGCAGAACGCCACGCAACCCACCTCACCCGAACAACCCCGCCTGCTTCGGCGGCGGCGCCAGGTGGGCGCGCAGCTTCTTCGTATCGTCCAGTTGCGCGCGTGGGTGGTGGTCGAGCACCTGCACGAACGGCAGGATCTTCCTCAGCGGCGCACGCAGACGTGCCAGGTCGTCGATGCGCAGGCGCGCGTAGCGGCGCGACGACAGGATCTTCTTGACGCTGCGCGTGCCCAGCCCCGGCACGCGCAGCAGGGTTTCCTTCGGCGCGGTGTTGAGGTCGACCGGGAACGTCTGCGGGTTGCGCAGCGCCCACGCCAGCTTGGGGTCGATGTCGAGGTCGAGCATCGTCGCGGTGCCGTCGACCTTCGGCGCGATCTCGTCGACGTCGAACTCGTAGAACCGCAGCAGCCAGTCGGCCTGGTAGAGCCGGTGCTCGCGGACCAGCGGAGGCGCGCGGTCGGGCAGCAGCGTGCTGGACGCGTCGGGGATCGGGCTGAAGGCCGAGTAGTAGACGCGGCGCAGGCGGTAGTTCGAATACAGGATGACGGAGGTGTCGAGCACCGCGCGGTCGTCCGCGGCATCGGCGCCGACGATCATCTGCGTCGACTGCCCGGCCGGCGCGAACGGCACCGGTTTCGCCGCGCCGCGCGCCTCCCTGCGTTCCTGCTTGTTCTCCTCGATGCGCCAGCGCAGGTTGCCCATGGCGGTGCGGATGCCGGGCATCTTCTTCTCGGGCGCCAGCGCGTGCAGGCCGTCCTCGGTGGGAAGCTCGACGTTGATGCTCAGGCGGTCGGCGTACCGGCCCGCGCGCGCGAGCAGCTCGGGCGAGGCGTCGGGGATGGTCTTGAGGTGGATGTAGCCGGCGAACCGGTGGTCCTCGCGCAGGCTGCGCGCGACCTCGACCAGCTGCTCCATCGTGTAGTCGCCCGAGCGGATGATGCCGCTGGAGAGGAACAGCCCCTCGATGTAGTTGCGCTTGTAGAAATCGAGCGTGAGGTTGACGACCTCCGCGGGCGTGAAGCGCGCGCGGCGCACGTTGGACGACACCCGGTTGACGCAGTACGCGCAGTCGTAGACGCAGAAGTTCGTCAGCAGGATCTTCAGCAGCGACACGCAGCGCCCATCGGGCGTGTACGAGTGGCAGATGCCCATGTCCTCGGTGCTGCCGATGCCTCCGGTGCCCAGCGAATGCCGCTTGGTCGCGCCGCTGGACGCGCAGGAGGCGTCGTACTTGGCGGCATCGGCGAGGACGGCGAGCTTCTCGAGGACGTTCATGGCACCGGGGCTGCGCGTGGCCCGCGATGGTGCGGCCCGGGGGTCTCAACCCGTGAGACCACCGCGCGCCATCGCGCGCGTTGCCGGCTCACGATTCGCCGTCGCCCCAGCGAACGCTGGCGCCCAGTGTCCTGCATCCCGCACGTGGCGACACCGAGCATGCCGCTGGGCCCCTGCGTTCGCAGGGGCGACGGGATGGAGATTTCGCTGGTGCCACCGCCTCAGGCCGGCCTTGCGCCCGGACGCATAGCGTGGACCTTGGCCCACCGAAGGCTGTCTACCCCGGACTCATGGAACGGCCTAGCCCCCCGCATCCGGATCCCGGTCGCATCAGTGGGGCAGTCTGCTGCCGGCGGTGCGGCGATCGGTGGGCAAAGGCCCACCCTACGAAACCCCTTGGAGCGGGCACTCTCAACACCCCGATCGGTCATCCGGTCGGCGAGGCCGGTGCCGGTGCCGCACCCGCGAACAAGCCACGATATGCAGGTGCCACGTGCGGCAGCAGCACAGACGCGGGCACCTCCACCGTCTGCGCGCCATCCGAATACGGGCCCACCTGGTACGGCGCGAACACGAACCGCAACGCGGTGACTTTGCCCGTCGCGTCGACCACCGGCTCGAACTGTTCGAAGTTGGATACCTGCGGCGCGGTCCCTTCGTCGATCATGCGCCCCACGCTTTCGACCAGCGCGGCCCGCTCGCCGGCAGGCAGTTCATCGGCGTCGATGCGCTGGCTCAGCGCGGTGTGCAGCTGCTCGCGCACCACCATGGCGATCGCCTCCCAGCCCTCGGCCGACGGCACCAGCCGCGCCGCGGTGAGCCGCTGGTCCTCGCGCGGGAGCCACACGAAGCGGGCCAGCAGCGGCGCCCCGTGCGCGCCACCGGTGTAGCTGGTGCCGTCGGCCGCCACCGCGACCAGCTGGGGCGAGTCGAGCACTTCGGTGAAGCTCAGGCTGAGCTCGTAGGGCATCGCGCCGGGCACCTTCTCGCGCTGCCGGGCGGCCTGCACCAGCTCGCCGCGCGCGGCATCCGCGTAGGCCTTGAGGTCGGCGGCCAGGCCCGGGTGCCGGTTGGCCATCGGCGGGAAGGTGATGCCGATGACGTACCCGGGCGTGGTCTCGGCGATGTCCGCCAATGCGGTGCTGGCGGACGGGGATGACGGGCTCGGCGCCTTCGCGGGCGTGGCGGGCGCAGGGTCGCGGTTGCAGGCTGCGGCGAGGAGGGTGACGCAGGCGATGCCGAGCAGGTGGTGCACGCGCGGCGCGGTAAGGCGGGCCATGGAACTTCGATCCGTGAAAGTCGGCGCGACGATACGGTCGCGGTCGTGATGCCGGCCTTTACGCAGCCGGGCGCCGCGACAGGCCACTCACCACTGCGTGCGCCCCGGCACCAGCGCGCGCAACTCCGCGTCGGTGAGGTTGCGCCACTGGCCCGGCTTGAGGTGCCCGAGCTTGACGGTGCCGATGCGCACCCGCAGCAGGGTCTTGACCCGGTAGCCGAAGTGCTGCGCCATCAGCCGGATCTGCCGGTTGAGCCCCTGCACCAGGGTGATCCGGAAGCCGAACCTGCCCAGCCGGCCCGTGCGGCACGGCAGCGTGACCTGACCGTGCACCGGCACGCCGCGCGCCATTCCGCGCAGGAACTCGTCGGTGACCGGCTGGCTCACCGCGACCAGGTATTCCTTCTCGAGCTTGTTCTCGGCGCGCAGGATCTCGTTGACGATGTCGCCGTTGCTGGTCAGCAGGATCAGCCCCTCGCTGTTCTTGTCGAGGCGCCCGATCGGGAAGATGCGCTTCTCGTGGCCGACGAAGTCGACGATGTTGCCCTTGACGTCGGCCTCGGTCGTGCAGGTGATCCCGACCGGCTTGTTGAGGGCGATGTACACGTGGGCGCGCTTGCCGGCGGCCGCCGCGCGCGCGCGCAGGGCTTCGCCGTCGAGGCGGATCTCGTCGCCCTCGCCCATCTCCTCGCCCACGCGCGCGCGTAGGCCATTGCGGGTCACCCGGCCTTCGCCGATCAGGCGGTCGGCCTCGCGGCGTGAACACAGGCCGGTGTCGCTGATGAACTTGCTGATGCGCATGGGGCGCCGGGATGCGCGGGGGGCGCGCAGGCTGCCACAGCGCGCCGATGCGCGCGAGGATGGCGTCGCCGTGTCAGCCGAGCAGGTCGGACACCTCGGGGTGGCGCTCAGCCCAGGCGGCCGCGTATGAACAGGCCGGCTGCACGGTCCAGCCCTGCGCGCGCGCCTCATCGAACGCCGCGCGGACCAGCTGGCCGGCGACCCCGCGTCCGCCGATCGCCTCGGGCACGCGCGTGTGGGTGATCACCATGGCGTCGCCCCGGCGCTCGTAGTCGACGAATGCATCCACGCCGTCGACGGTGGTGGCGAAGCGGCGCGCGGCGGCGTCGTGGCGGACCTCGGTCGGGGTGTCGCGGGTGGCATTGTTCATACGGGCAGGCCTTCGGGAATGTCGTTGCTGGATACCACGCGACGCTTCGCGCACGGGTGAGGCCCGCGCGCGTCAGCAGTGACGCGCAGCGGCTGACGCAGGGAGTCACCCGCTCCCGCTGAACGCATCCGCAACGTTGGCACGCACGTTGCGTGAAGCCCACGTGACCGCATCCCTGGAGCCCGCCGTGAACGTCGCCGTCCTGAACACCGATTCCGCCGAGCTCGCCCTGGTGCAGCGCCTGTTCGACCTGAGCAACAGCCCGGGCACCTCCGAGGCCGAACTCGCGCAGCTCGACGCCCTCGTCTACGGCCGGATGGCCACCGCCTACGGCGTCGCGCCCGCCGACGGCGAGCCGACGCGTATCGCCGCCTGATTCAGCCGAACGGGCGGAACCCGGGCTGCGCGAGCCGCTCGAGGAAGAACGGGCCCACGCGCGGTTCCATCACGAACAGGAACAGCACGCCGTAGGCCGCGCCCGCCAGGTGGGCGACGTGGTTGACGTTGTCGCCGCCGCGCCGGTCGGCCCAGAACGAATACGCCACGAAGCCGGTCGCGTAGACGATCGCCGGCACCGGCACGATGAAGATGTAGATCGTCTCCCACGGCGCCAGCAGCACGAACGCGAACAGCACCGCCGACACCGCGCCGGACGCGCCGAGCGAGCGGTAGCGCGCGTCGGTGCGGTGCTTGAGGTAGCTCGGCATGATCGCGACGACGATCGCCGACAGGTAGAACAGCAGGTAGCCCACCGCGCCGATGCGCTGCGCGATCACGGCCTCGATCTGCCGGCCGAAGAAGTACAGGGTGATCATGTTGAACAGCAGGTGCGGCCAGTCGGCGTGCACGAAGCCGTGCGTCACCAGCCGTTCGTACTGCCGCTGCCGTCCGATCGCGGGCGGCCACAGCAGCAGCCGTTCCATCAGGCGCGGCCGCTCGAACGCCTGCCAGCTCACCAGCACGGTGGCGACGATCAGCGCGAAGGTGACGACCGGCGTCATGGCCGCCGGCCGCCGCGGACACGTGCCGGTTCAGACCGCACGGTAGTGGTCCTGCATCGGGTAGCGGCGCGCGTAGGCCGCGAACACCAGCGCCACCACCAGCGCGAAGCCGGCGAAGAAGAACATCAGGAACGCGTTCTCGGAGAGGCCCATCGAGGCCACCTGCGCCGACACCGCGTCGTTGCGCAGCGCGGTGTTGGTCAAGAGCACCCACAGGTTGCCGACGGTCACGCTGAGCAGCCAGAAGCTCATGATCGTGCCCTTCATCCGCTGCGGTGCCTGGCTGTAGGCGAACTCGAGCCCCGTGGCCGACACCAGCACCTCGCCGAAGGTCAGCAACGCGTACGGCGCGACCTGCCAGACGATCGAGGTCGGCGTGCCGCCGTCGATCGACAGCTGCAGCATCCCGGCGACGATCCACGCCACGCCCGAGAACGCGATGCCCCAGCCCATGCGCTTGAGCGGGGTGACGTCCACGCCCATGCGGCGCAGCGCGGGATACAGCACGATGTTGTTGAACGGGATGATCAGCATCACCAGCAGCGGGTTCAGCGCCTGCATCTGCGCGGCCTGGAACCACGACGGCTTGGTCATCTGCTCGCCCTGCAGCACCCAGGTCGAGGCCTTCTGGTCGAACAGCGACCAGAACGGGGTGACCAGCGCGAATACGATGAGGATGCGCAGCACCGCGCGCACGCCGTCGATGGCGGTGTCGGGGTGGCGCCCGCGCGCCAGGTGCAGGTTCATTGACGCGCCGAGGCCCCCGAACGCCAGCAGGAACACCAGCGCCAGGCAGAACGAGGACACGAAGCCGAGCGTGCCGATGAACGCGAAGCTGACCAGCGACGCCAGCACGCCCAGCATCGCCACCGCGAAGCCCGCGCGGCCGCCGGGCGCGCGCAGCGCGGTCATCGCCACGCGCATGAAGGAGTCGGGATCGGGGGCGGCCGGCGGCACGCGCACGTATTTGTTGCGGCCCGCCCAGAAGATCACCAGCGCGACGAACATCAGGATGCCGGGGATGCCGAATGCCACCGACGGCCCGTAGTTCTTCAGGAAGAACGGCATCAGCAGCGATGCGAAGAAGCTGCCGAAGTTGATCGTCCAGTAGAAGACGTCGTAGACGATCTTCGCCTTGGCCTTGTTCGTCTGGTCGAACTGGTCGCCGACGAACGCCGACACCAGCGGTTTGATGCCGCCCGAGCCGATCGCGATGAGCAGCAGGCCGGCATAGAACCCGGTCTTGTTGGTCTCGAACATCGCCAGGCACGCATGGCCGATGACGTACACCACCGACAGCCAGAAGATGGTGTTGTACTTGCCGAAGAAGCGGTCCGAGATCCACCCGCCGATCAGCGGGAAGAAGTACACGCCGATCACGAAGGTGTGGAAGATGTCCTTGGCCAGCCCCGCGCGCTCGGCCATCGGCGCGTACGACAGGAACACGCTGGTGGTCAGGAACGGCACCAGGATGTTGCGCATCCCGTAGAAGCTGAAGCGCTCGCACGCCTCGTTGCCGATGATGTAGGGGATCTGCCGGGGCATGCGGCCGGCGTCGGCCGGCGCGGTGGTCGCGGTCGTGTTGCTCATCGGCAGGCGTGTCCCATGCCGGCGCGGCCGGCGCATGCGTGGAAGGTCGAGCGTCCAGCTCCCGTTGCGCCGCGCGCGGCGCGGGGCAAGCCTAACCGATGCACGCGCGCTGCCGGCGCGCGGATGAATACGAATGCAGCCGGCGTGCTGCGGCGCGATGCGCCGCTACGGTCTGCCGCCGTGCCGCCGTTGCAGCCGTCCGAGCCCGAGGAACGGTCGCAGCGCAGGCGTGGCACCTTCCCCGAGACCGCGGACATCCCATGCACCAGCGCACGCCGTGGCTGCCGACCACCCTCGCCTGCGCGTTCGCGCTCGGTGTTGCGCCCAGTGCGCATGCCGATGTCGTCCTGCACGCCTTCAACTGGCCCTACGCCACCGTGCAGGCGCGCGCCGCGCAGATCCAGGCCGCGGGCTACCGGGCGGTGCTGGTCGCGCCGGCATACCGCAGCGAGGGTACGGCGTGGTGGGCGCGCTACCAGCCACAGGATTACCGCGTCATCCAGCATCTTCTGGGCGACACCACCGCGTTCCGCAACATGGTCAACGCGCTGCAGTCGCGCGGCGTGCGCGTGTACGCCGACGTGATCCTCAACCACATGGCCAACGAGGCCGCGCAGCGCAGCGACCTGAACTATCCGGGCTCGCGCGTGCTCGGCATCTACGCCGGCAACAGCGGCTACTACAACAGCCAGCGCCTGTTCGGCACGCTGGCGTCGAACTTCCTGTCAGCCAGCGACTTCGGGCCCGCGCGCTGCATCGGCGACTACAACAACGTCTTCGAAGTGCAGGCGTGGCGGCTGTGCGGTGGCGGCGGTGATGCCGGCCTGCCCGACCTCACCGCCAACGACTGGGTGGTCTCGCAGCAGCGCGCCTACCTGCAGGCGCTCAAGGGTTACGGGGTCAAGGGCTTCCGTATCGACGCGGCCAAGCACATGCCGGCGAGCCACCTCAACCGCGTGCTCACCGCCGATCTCAAGAGCGGCGTGCACGTGTTCGGCGAGATCATCACCTCCGGCGGCGCGGGGAACCTCGAGCACGACCGCTTCCTCGCGCCCTACCTGCGCGACACCGACCACGGTGCATACGACTTCCCGCTGTTCTCGGCGATCCGCAGCGCGTTCTCGTTCAACGGGACGATGAGCACGCTGGTCGATCCCGGCGCCGTCGGCCTGGCATTGCCCAACGCGCGCGCGATCACCTTCACGGTGACCCACGACATCCCCAACAACGCCGGCTTCCGCTACCAGATCCTCGACCGCACCGACGAAACTCTGGCCTATGCCTACGTGCTGGGCCGCGACGGCGGCACACCGCTGCTGTATTCGGACAACAACGAAAGCGGCGACAACCGCTGGGTCAACGCCTGGAACCGCGACGACCTCAGGCGCATGGTCGGCTTCCACAACGGCATGCTGGGCAGGGACATGCAGGTACTCAGCCACGGCAGCTGCTATCTCGTCTTCCGCCGTGGCGATGCCGGCATCGTCGGCATCAACAAGTGCGGCGGGCCGGTCAACGCCACCGTCAAAACCAGTGGCAGCGTGCTGTGGTGGAACACCAGCTACACCGACGCGCTGGGCTCGGGCAGCGTGGTGCGGATCAGCAGCGGGTCCTACACGTTCAACCTGCCCGCGCGCACGGCCAGGATGTGGCGCCGGTGATGCTGGTCAACGTCGCCCACGACGCGGGGCGCGTCGCAGGGCACGCCGTGCGACCCTCGCCTGCTCCCTGACGTCAGCCGCCCCGCACGAGGGCCCGCCATGCCCCCTTCCGCGCGCGGCCCGCAACGACCGACGAAGACCTGCCCCGTCTGCCAGCGGCCGTTCGCGTGGCGGCGCAAGTGGGCGCGTGACTGGGAGCAGGTGCGCTACTGCTCGGATGCCTGCCGCCGCGGAACGCCGCGCGGACGCGCCGCCACGCCGCGCTAGCGCCACTCCTCCAGCCCCTCGCGATCGCACACCACAGTGAACGACGGCCGTTGCTTCATGCGCGTGGCCAGGGCCGCCAGTTGCGGCCAGCTGTCGCCCGGGCGCGTGGTCTTGCGCGACCAGCGCAGCAGCATGGCGAGGTAGAAATCCGCCACGCTCGGCCGATCGCCGAGCAGCCACGGCCCGTTCGATGCAAGGTGCGCATCGATGCGCGCCCATGCCGCGTCCAGCCGCGACTCCACCGCCGCACGCGCGGCATCGGCATGCCCGGCGCCCGCCGCCTCGGCCGGGTACCACCACTGCCGCAGCAGCGGCTGCACGGCGTTGGCGAGGTGGAACATCCACTGCACCATCGCCGCGCGCTGTGGCGTGCCGGCGTCGCGCGACAGCCCTGCCTGCGGGTGCGCATCGGCCAGCCACAGCGCAATCGCCGCGGCTTCGGTCATCGGCGTGCCGTCCACCACCAGCGTCGGCACCACGCCGGCCGGGTTGAGCGCGAGGTACTCGGGCCGCTTGTGCTCGCCGGCGGCGATGTCGACGCGCTGCAGCGCGTGTGGCACCTCAAACTCGACCAGCAGCCAGTGCACGAGCAGGCTGGCCGCGCCAGGCGCGTAGTGGAGCGTCATCGACATCGGGCATCTCGGCCGGAACGGTGGCGCGCGAGTGTGTGGGGCGTGCGCGCAGGCGGCAACGCCGGCGGCTACGATCGCGCACCGCCCGCCACGACCACGCCGACCATGCGCGACCGCACGTGCACCGCCCTCGCTACCGCGCTGCTGTTCGCGCTCGCGGCCCCGGCCGCGCATGCGCAGCGCGCCACGCCCCTACGCACGCAGGCCGAACAGAGCGACTTCAAGCGCACCGGCCGCTACTCGGAAGTCATCGCGCTGTGCGATGCGTTCGCACGCCGCTATCCGGAGGCGGTGCGCTGCATGGACTTCGGCACTACGCCGCAGGGCCGGCCGATGAAGGCGCTGGTCGCCAGCCGCACCGGCGCGCTGACCGCCGATTCCGCGCGCCTGGCGAATGCGCCGGTGGTGCTGGTGCAGGGCGGCATCCACGCCGGCGAGATCGACGGCAAGGACGCGGGCTTCCTCGCCCTGCGCGAGCTCCTCCACGGCACTGCCGCACCGGGCGCGCTCGACAGGCTGGTGCTGGTGTTCGTGCCGGTGTTCAACGTCGATGGCCACGAGCGTTTCGGCCGCTGGAACCGGCCCAACCAGAACGGCCCGGAGGAGATGGGCTGGCGCACCACCGCGCAGAACCTCAACCTCAACCGCGACTACATGCAGGCCGACACGCCGGAGATGCAGGCGATGCTGCGCCTGGTCGAGGCGTGGGACCCGTTGGCCTACGTCGACCTGCACGCCACCAACGGCGCGAAGTTGGAGCACGACATCGCGGTGATGGTCGAGCCGATCGACGCTGGCGACGCGCCGCTGCGCACGGTCGGCCGCGCGCTGCGCGACGGCACGCTGGCGCGGCTGTCGGCCAAGGGCGCGCTGCCGCTGCCGTTCTACCCGTCCTTCGACGTCACCGACGACCCGCAGTCGGGCTTCACCCATCGCGTCTCGCCGCCACGCTTCTCGCAGTCGTACATCCAGTCGCGCAACCGAATCGGCATGCTGGTGTAAACCCATTCCTGGAAGCCGTACGCGCAGCGCGTGCGCAGCACGCGCGACACGATCGTGGCGGTGGTGGAACAGGTCGCCGAGCACGGCCGCGCATGGCAGGGCGAGGCACGCCGCGCCGACGGCCGCGCGCGGGAACTGGGCGGCCAGCCGGTGGCGCTCGATTACCGCACCGAAGCGACCGCACGCACCATCGAGTTCCGCGGCTATGCGTACACGCGCACGCCGTCGGAGGTGTCCGGCGCCAGCATGACGCGCTACGACGACCGCACGCCGCAGCTCTGGCGCGTGCCATTGCGCGACACGATCGTGCCGGGCACGGTGGTGACCGCGCCGCGCGCGGGCTACCTCTTCCCGGCGGAACACGCCGCGTGGGTGGCGCCGAAGCTGGAGCTGCACGGCATCGCCTTCCGCAGGATCGAGGAGGCGCAACGCGACATGCCGGTGCAGGAATTCCGTGCGGACAAGGTTGAATTGACGCCGGCATCGAGCGAGGGCCACCAGCGCGCGACCATCGCCGGCCAGTGGCGCAAGGCCGACGCCGACCTCGCCGCAGGGGCGCTGTTCGTGCCCATCGCCCAGGCCCGCGCGCGCGTGCTGATGGGCCTGCTGGAACCGCAGGCGCCCGACGCGTTCGCCGCCTGGGGTCTGTTCAACAACGCGTTCGAGCGCAAGGAATACATGGAGGACTACGTTGCCGAGGACGTGGCCCGCCGGATGCTCGCGAGCGACCGCAAGCTGCGCGAGGAATTCGAGCGTCGCGTGCGCGAGGACCCCGCGTTCGCCAAGGATCCGCAGGCGCGGCTGGAGTTCTTCTATCGCAGGCATCCGTCGTGGGACGCGCGATTCAACCTGTATCCGGTGTATCGCGTGGACAGCGTGCCGAAGTAGGCCATCAAATTGGCCGTGTTCGCCGCTTGGATCCCGTAGTGCCGAGCTTGCTCGGTGCTGCCGTGCGGTGAGCGCGGAGCAAGCTCGGCGCTACGGACTCTTGCGTCCCCGCGCCGGCCGCTTCGCGCCGCGCGCAAGCTCCTCGATCAGTTCGCGCAGTCGCAGGGCATCGCTGAACGCGCGCCCGCCAGCGGTGTTGTCGAGGATCACGTCGCAGTCGTGCCAGGCGGCCGCCCACGCGTGCACGCGCGCGGCGAACGCTTGCAGCGCGTCGTCGTCGTAGCCGCTCCAGTAGATGCGCGGGCTGCCGTGCAGGCGCCAGTAGCGCACCGGCCCGGCGCCGGCGGGTTCGATTGCATCGGCCGGGCGCGGCGGGTCGGCGGCAATGCGGTGTATCGCGTGGCGTTCGGAGATGCGCGCGGCCGCGTCCCCGTACCAGCTCGCATGGCGCGGCTCGCAACCCACCGGTACGCGCGTGCGCCGGCGCAGCATGGCGAAGAAGGTGTCGGCCACGCGCGGCTCCAGCGCGTGCGACGGCGCGAGCTGCACCACCAGGCCACCGAACGTGCGGCCGAGCGCGGACACTTCGTCGATGAAGCGGTCCAGCAACACGCCGGTGCCACGCAGGCGCGCGTCGTGGGTGATCGCCTTGGGCACCTTGGCGGTGAAGCGGAAGCCGCTGGGTACCCGCGCGGCCCAGCGTTCGTAGGTCGCGGGCTTGTGCGGGCGGTAGAAGGAGGAGTTGATCTCCGACAGCTCCAGCCGCGTGGCGTAGCGCTGCAGCAGGCTGTCGCCAAGACCGAACCGGTCGCGGTCGGTGCTGCCGAGCGACCAGCCCGCGCAGCCCACGCGCACGACGCCTCCGCGCTTCATCGGGCCTGGTACTTCCAGTGCAGCGCCTTGCCCTCGCCCACCTGCTCGACCAGCGTGGCGATGCGCCGCGCGCGCGTGTCTTCGCGCTTGGCCTCGCTGATCCACTCGATGTATCCGCGCCGGCAACCGGGCGCCATCGCCTCGAAACGCTCACGCACCGCGGGCGAGCCATCGAGCGCGGCCTGCAGCGCGGCCGGAACGGGCAGCGCGGCCTTCCCGACGCGCTTCTTCGCCGGCACGCCGCCGGCGTTCATCGCATCGATGCGCGCCATCGCCTCGCGCACCGCCTTCTTCAATTCCGCGACCGGCGGCAGGTCGGCCTTGCGCGTGATGCGTCCGTACTGGCCCATGCCCTCGCCGCGCGCGGCCTCCTGCGCGACCTCGCGCTGCCACACGCCGAACGCGGCATGCTGCTTGAACGCGGCCATCGTCGCCAGCAGGCGCCCCCCGTACACGAAGCCCGGCATCGACCACTTCATCGCCTCCTCCACCTGCGGGCACGCACCGTGCACCGCGCGGCGCAGGTGTTCGAGGATCGGCTGGGCGAACGGCGCGGCCCTGGCGATGTAGGCATCCACGCGGGGATCGGTCGTCGGCATGGCGGCTGCTGGCGAGGGGGCGTGGGCCGATTGTGCGCCGCTAGCGCGTGCCGGCGCGCACCCGGAATGCCAGGCTGATGCGCGGTCCGACCGATCGTGTGGTCTTGGCGATGCCGTGCTCGTGGGTGGCCTGCGAGGCGTGGCCCATGGCGACCACGTCGCCTGCATGCAGGTCGAACGCGACCGATGCCCGCGGTGCGTCCTTGGCGCGCAGTGCCATTCGGCGCGTGGCCCCCAGCGACAGCACCACGATGGGCTGGCGCGTCGCGAGGTGGCGCAGCGTGTCGTTGTGCATGGCCACGCTGTCGCTTCCGTCGCGGTATAGGTTCAGTCCCACGCTGTCGAATGGCACCGCGGCCAGATCACGCATGGGCGGTTCGCCGCGGCAGGCCTCGCGCAGGCCGTCGAGGATGTCCGTCACGCACGCATGCCCTGCATCGGCGGCGGCGGTGTCGAGCGCATAGGAGGCGAGCAGGCGCGGCACGTCGACCACGCGGTCGTACATCGGCCGGCGCTGCGCCTGCCACGGCACCGTTGCCTGCAGCGCCTCGAACCACGCCGCTGCGCGCGCGGCCGGTATCGCGCCGCGCCACAACCGCACGCCGCCTTCGGCATCGGCCAGCAGGTGTTCGATCCGCGGGGCGGACGTGGCGAACAGGTCGTCGGACGTGACTGCGGCGCGCATGCGCACCAGCATGCCGGCGTGCGGTCTCAGGACCTGCGAGGCGGCGTCACGGCTTGGCGAGATGCGCCGCGAGCCCCGCCAGTTGCTGCCCCTGCACGCGGTCCACGATGGGCGCGAGCCTGGACAGATCGTCCGGCGTGTAGCCACCCGCGCGGTAGCGCCAGGTGATGCGCGTGCCGCCGTCAGCTGGCGCGAACGTCGCTTCGAATACGCCGTGCACCCCCATGCCCTGCAACGGCCCGAGGCCGCCGACCATGCGGAGGGTCTTTTCCGGGTCGACGAAGACCACCTGCAGGTGCTGGGCCTGCCGGACACCGTCATTGCTGCGTTCGCAGAAGCAACCGCCGGCGCGCGCGTCGATCGACAACGTGGATTCGCGACCCCACCAGCTGTGGTCCTTCGGCCACCAGCGGTCGACGTCCTCGACCATCGCGCGCCACGCGGCCTGCGGCGGCGCCTCGACGGTCACCGCGTTCTCGACGGTGAAGCCCTGCGCGGTGGCCTCCAGCACGCCGGCGGATGCGGGACAGGCCACCGCGAGGGCGGCGGCCAGCAGGATCGGACGCGGCATCGACGTGCTCCGGCGCGGGGTCGCCGCGAGCATACCCGCGCCGCGCGGCTTAGCCTTCCAGGGCTTCCCAGCGCGCGTAGGCGGCGTCCAGTTCGGCCTGCGCCGCAGCCACTTCGGCGTTGTGCGCGGTGATCGCCGCCGTGTCGCGACGGAAGAACGCGGGGTCGTTCATCGCCGCGGTCATCGTCGCGATACGCGTTTCCAGGGTCTCGATGCGCTTGGGCAGTTCGTCGAGTTCGCGCTGCTCCTTGAAGCTGAGCTTGCGCTTCTCGACCGCCGCGGCAGCGGCTTCGACTCGAGCGGCGGCTGGCGCATTGGCCGCGCGCGCGGCATCGAACTCGTGGCTGGTGCGCGCGAACGTGGCCGGCCGCTGCCGCACCCAGTCGCTGTAGCCGCCCACGTACTCGCCCACGCGCCCGCCGCCTTCCATCACCAGCGTCGAGGTCACGACCTTGTCGATGAAGTCGCGGTCGTGGCTGACCAGCAGCAGCGTGCCGGCGTAGTCGGCGAGCAATTCCTCGAGCAGCTCGAGCGTCTCGACGTCGAGGTCGTTGGTCGGCTCGTCCATCACCAGCAGGTTGGACGGCTGCGCGAAGAGCTTCGCCAGCAGCAGGCGGTTGCGCTCGCCGCCGGAGAGCCGGGTGATCGGCGCGCGCGCACGTTCAGGCGTGAACAGGAAGTCCTGCAGGTAGCCGATGACGTGCTTCTGCCGCCCGCCGACCTCCACCGATTCGCGCCCCTCGGCGACGTTCTCGATCGCGTTCCAGTCCTCGCGCAGGGTCGCGCGGTACTGGTCGAAGTAGGCCACCTGCAGGTTGCTGCCCTGGCGGATCGTGCCGGCCTTCGGCTGCAGTTCGCCGAGCAGCAGCTTGAGCAGGGTGGTCTTGCCGCTGCCGTTGGGGCCGATCAGGCCGATGCGGTCGCCGCGGAAGATGGTGGTGGAGAAGTCGTGCACCAGCCCTGCTCCGCCGAAGTCGAAGGCGACGTCCTTGGCCTCGATGACCTTCTTGCCCGAGTTCTCCGCCATGGCCGTCGCCATGCGCACGTTGCCCTGCTGCTCGCGGCGCTGCGCACGCTCGCGGCGCATGGATTCCAGGCGGGTGACACGGCCCTCGTCGCGCGTGCGGCGCGCCTTGATGCCCTGGCGGATCCACACTTCCTCGGCCGCCAGCAGCTTGTCGAAGCGCGCGTTCTCTTGCGCCTCGGCATGCAGGCGCTCCTCGCGGCGGCGCTCGTAGTTGGCCCAGTCGCCCGGCCAGCTGCTCACCCGGCCGCGATCGATCTCGACGATGCGCGTGGCCAGCGCGCGCAGGAAGCGCCGGTCGTGGGTGATGAACACCAGCGCGCCCGGCCAGCCGAGCAGGAACGCCTCCAGCCAGTCGATCGCCTCGATGTCGAGGTGGTTGGTGGGCTCGTCGAGCAGCAGCACGTCGGGGTTGGACACCAGCGCGCGCGCCAGCAGCACGCGGCGCTTCATGCCGCCGGACAGCCCGGCGAACGCGACGTCGCCGTCGAGCTCGAGCCGCTGCAGGGTTTCCTCGACCCGGCGCTCGCCGTCCCACGCATGCGCGGCCTCGATACGCGCCTGCACCGCGGACAGCGCGTCGGCGTCGAAGTGCTCGGCGTGCGAGAGGTGGTGGTACTCGCCCAGCCAGTGGCCGATCTCGCCCAGGCCATCGGCGACGACATCGAACACATCCCCGTGCGCGCCGGCCGGCACCTCCTGCTCCAGGCGCGCCACGCGCACGCCGTCCTGGCGCCGCACTTCGCCGTCGTCGGGAGTGAGGGTGCCGTCGAGCAGCTTGAGCAGGGTGGACTTGCCGGCGCCGTTGCGGCCGATGAGCGCCACGCGCTCTCCGCGGTCGATGCCGAGCTGCACGCGTTCGAGCAGGAGCGGGCCGCCGACGCTGCAGTCGACGTCCTGGAAATTGATCAAGGGCATGCGGGCATTGTACGGACCGCTTCCCGTCGACCGTGTCCCGCGCTAACGTCCGCGCACCCCCACCAACGAGGAGGTCCCATGGCCAAGGGCCTGGATAAGAAGAAGGAAGACAAGAAGAAGCCCGAGAAGTCGCTCAAGGAAAAGCGGGCGGCGAAGAAGGACAAGAAGGCCGGCAAATAGCCGGCCTTTTTTGCTCGCGTGGAAAAGAAATACGCGCCACGCGCGATGCCTGCATGGGGTGGGCCTCGGCCCACCGCCCCATACGCACGGTGGGCCAGGGCCCACCCTATGAGCCATGTCCGTAGAGGCGCGCCTGCGCGCCTGGGCGAGGTGCGATGGGTGGCGACGCGACCAGGCGCGCAGGCGCGCCTCTACGAGCTGCAGGAGAGCATCGAGCAGCCGACCTTGGTCTTCGCCCATTCCGGCCGCTTCGCGGCGAAGTCGTCGCGCCCGGGCTGCTCGTCGTAGGGACGGCGCATCACGTCGAGCAGCTCGTCGATGCCGCCGGTGTCGCCCGCGGTCGCACGGTCGATGGCCAGCTGCGCCAGGTAATTGCGCAACACGAACTTCGGGTTGACCCGCCGCATTGCCTCGCGACGCTCCTGCGGATCGCGCGCCTCGGCGGCAACCCGCGCCGCCCAGCGCGCGAGCCATGCCTGCATCGCCTCGCGCTGCGCGTCACGCGCGTCATCGTCGTAATGCAGCGCCTCGAACGCCGCGACATCCGCCGACCCGGCATCGAGCTCGCCCAGCGCTCGGAACCACAACGTCATGTCCGCCTGCGAGGCCTGCAGCAGGCCGTGCAAATCGCGCATCAGCGCCTCCGTGCCCCGGCCCGTGTCGGCCAGGCCGAGCTTGGCCGCGAACATCGCCCGTTCGCCCGCCACGTAGCGGTCGACGTACGCGCGCAGGCCGTCCTGCAGGGGCGCCACGTCGTCCCCGAACAGCGGCGCCAGTGAACCGGCCAGCCGCGAGAGGTTCCAGTACGCCACCTGCGGCTGCTGGCCGAAGCGGTAGCGCCGGTGCGCGCGGTCGGTGGTGTTGGGTGTCCAGTCGGGGTCGAAGTCGTCGATCCAGCCGTACGGGCCGTAATCGATGGTGAGCCCGAGCACCGACATGTTGTCGGTGTTCATCACCCCGTGCACGAAGCCGACCCGCATCCAGTGCGCCATCAGCGTTGCGGTGCGCGTGGCGATGGACGCGAACCAGCGCGCGATCGCGTGCATGTCCACCGGCGCGCCAGGTTCGACGCCGGCGTCCGGATCGGTGGCGATGGCGTATTCGACCAGGCGGCGCAGCAGCGCGAAATCGCCGCGCGAGGCGGGCAGCTCGAAATGCCCGAAGCGCACGAAGCTCGGCGCCACGCGGCACACGATCGCGCCCGGCTCCGGTGCGGCATTGCCGTCGTAGAGCATGTCGCGCACCACGTCCTCGCCGGTAACCACCAGCGACAGCGCGCGCGTGGTGGGGACGCCGAGGTGGTGCATCGCCTCGCTGCACAGGAACTCGCGCACCGACGAGCGCAGCACCGCGCGGCCGTCGGCGGTGCGCGAGTACGGCGTCAGGCCCGTGCCCTTGAGCTGCAGTTCCTGCCGCATGCCGTGCACGTCGACGGTGTCGCCGAGCAGGATCGCGCGGCCATCGCCCAGCTGCCCGGCCCAGTGGCCGAACTGATGGCCGCCGTAGTTGCTGGCCACCGGCCGCATGCCCGGCTGCAGAGCGTTGCCTGCGAACACGTCGGCGAAGCGTTGCGACGCGACGTCGACGGCATCGAACCCGAACTGCATGGCAAGTTCACGCGAATGCGCAAGCAGGCGTGGCGCGCGCACCGGAGTCGGCGGCGCCGGGGACCACGCGGCCCCGTGGACCTGGCGCGGAAGCGGTGGGGCATCGTCGGGCTCGCCCGGCAATGCATGCGCGAAGTGGTGATCGAACGCGGGCCATGGCATGTCCGCAGGCTATCAAGGCATCGCGCGATGGCCTCGCGATGGATGCCACCTGGCCGCCGCCCGCATGGCGCTCGCGACAGTCGTCGTGCCCGGCGAGCGCGCATCGCGGGGCGCTGTTGGCGCGCCGGCGCAGGGCACTGGGACGCGTGTGCGGTGTCACCCACCGGCGCGGCGACCGCGTTAGGCTCAAGGCGTCACCCGCGCACCATGCCGGAGCACCGATGGCCCCGCGATCCTGGCGCATTGCCCTGTTGGCCTTCGCCGCACCGTGGCTGCTGGCCAGCTGCAGGACGCGCCTGGTGCTGCCCGCGCCGCCCGCCGATCCGCGCCCGGTCGTGCTGCTCGACCACGGCCGCCATTCCAGCCTGATCCTCACCGACGCGCGCGGCGTGCCGTGGCGCTACGCCTACGGCAACTGGCGCTGGTACGTGGAGCAGGACACCAGCCTGGGCGCCGGCGCGCGCGCGTTGTTCACGCGCAGCAAGGCGGCACTCGGGCGCAGCCGGTTGCAACCGCGCGACCCGCTGCAGGGCTGGCAGCCACAGGTGGGCAGCACCATCGATTTCGAGGTGCGTTTCGATGCATCGGGCACGCGGGTGGATGCGCTGCTGCGCGAGCTCGATCGCACGTTCGCCACCTCGCCCACGCCGCCTGCGTACCACCGCCACCTGCAGCTCGAAGTGGTGCCGTACCCCGTGCCCTACACGCTGGCGCACAACTCGAACCACCAGGTGGCGCGCTGGCTGCGCGCGGTCGGCGTCGAGGTGCGCGGCAGCCCCACCTTCGGCAACTGGCCGCCACCGGCGCGATGAACACGCGCGACGTGCCGATGCCGTCGCCCGGCGTGCGCCGCCGCGAGATCTTCGGCTGGGCGATGTTCGACTTCGCCGGCCAGGCCTACACGCTGCTGATCATCACGGTGGTGTTCGGTGATCTGTTCACCCGCGTCATCGTCGGCGACGCGCAGGACGGCTACCGGCTGGGCAACCTGCTGTGGAGCGTGTCCCTGGCGCTGGGCTATCTCGTCGTGGTGCTGGCCGCGCCGATGCTCGGCGCGGTGCTGGACATCACCGGCGGGCGCAAGCGCGCGCTCGCGGCGACCACGCTGGTCACCGCGGCCTCGACCGCGCTGCTGTACTTCGTCGAACCCGGTCTGGCATGGCTTGGTGTCGCGCTGATGGTGGTCTCCAACGCCGCGTATTGCCTGGGCGAAGGCGTGGTGGCGTCGTGGCTGCCGCGCCTGGGCCGCGCCGACCAGCTCGGCACGATTTCCGGCTTCGGCTGGGCACTGGGCTACGTCGGCGGACTGGTGGCGACCGGATTCGCGCTGGCGTTCCTCGGCGAAGCCAGCGCCGCCAACTTCGAGCGCGTGCGCTGGGTGGGGCCGTTCGCCGCCGCCTTCATGCTGCTCGCCGCGGTGCCGACGTTCCTGCTGCTGCGCGAACCGGCGCGTGGACGCGCCCTGCCGCTGCGCGCGTGGCCGGCGCTGGGCTGGCGCCGCGTGCGCCGCACGCTCGTGCACCTGAAGGGACAGCGCGACCTGGCGCTGCTGCTGGCGTCGATCTTCTTCTCGCTGTGCGGCATCTCGATCATCGTCGCCTTCACCTTCATCTACGGCGCGCAGGTGATCGGCTGGGACGAGCCGGTGCGCGTGGCGATGTTCGTGATCGTGCAGGTGACCGCGGCCGCCGGCGCATTCGCGTTCGGCGTGCTGCAGGACCGCGCCGGCGCGCGCTTCGTGTACGGATTGACGCTGCTGGCGTGGGTGGTGGCGGTGCTGGCGGTGTTTGCCACGCCCGACATCGCGACATGGGCGCGACGCGCGCTGGGCGTGGACTGGCAGGCGCAGCATGTGTTCCTCGCCGTCGGCGTGCTGGCTGGCAGTTGCCTGGGCTCGGCGCAGTCGGCCGGGCGCGCGCTGGTCGCGGTGCTGGCGCCGCCCGCGCGGGCGGCGGAACTGTTCGGGTTCTGGAACGTGGCCGGGCGCGCGGCGGCCATCGTCGGGCTGGTCGGCATCGGCCTGCTGCAGGCGTGGCTCGGGCTGCGCCACGCGATCCTGTTCCGCGCCGTGCTGTTCGCAGCGTCGTGGCTGGTGCTGATGCGCGTGGATGTCGCGCGCGGGCGGCGCGCGGCGGGCACCGCGTGATCGAGCTGTGGCTGAAACTCGCCTTCACCGCCATGGCGGTGGTGGTGCTGGTCGCCTACTGGCCACGCTACGGCTGGCGAAATTACCTGTGGTTTTCGGACGTGGCGCTGATCCTGCTGGTGCCCGCGATGTGGCTGGAGAGCGCGCTGCTGGCCAGCACCGTCGCCGTGGGCACGGTGGCGCTCGAACTGTTCTGGACGGTGGATTTCCTGTACCGCCTTGTCTTCGACCGCAGGCCGCGCGGGCTCACCGGCTACATGTTCGACAGCGGACGCCCGCTCTGGCTGCGCGCGCTGTCGCTGTTCCACCTGCCACTGGCGCCGGTGACGCTGTGGATGCTGCACGTGCTGGGGTACGACACCCGCGCGTTGCCGGCGATGCTGGTGCTCGGTGCGGCGATCCTGCTGGCGTGCTGGGCATTCACGCCACCGGCCGACAACATCAACTGGGTGCACGGGGTTGGCGGCGGTCCACGCACCACGCGCGCTGCGCTGCGTTCGCTGCTGCTGGTGATGGCGGGCTTCGGCCTGTTCGTGTGGTGGCCCAGCCACCTCGTGCTTTCGCTGCTGTTCCCGGCCGCGCGCTGACGGGGCCGCGGCAGCACCAGGCGTAGAATCCCGCGCCCAGCCGTGCGCCGCGGCCCAGGATCCACGCCGATGCACGCAGAAAACGCCCCGGTCCGGTTCACCGACCTTGCCCTTCCCGAGCCGCTGCTGCGCGCGCTTTCCGACGTCGGTTACGAGTCGCCCTCCCCCATCCAGGCCGCCACGATCCCGCCGCTGCTGGCCGGCCGCGACGTGCTCGGCCAGGCCCAGACCGGCACCGGCAAGACCGCCGCGTTCGCCCTGCCGGCGCTGGCCCGCATCGACCCGGCGCAGGCCGCGCCGCAGGTGCTGGTGCTGGCGCCCACGCGCGAGCTGGCTATCCAGGTCGCCGAGGCGTTCCAGAAGTACGCCACCCACCTGCCCGGCTTCCACGTGCTGCCGATCTACGGCGGCCAGAGCTACTACCCGCAGCTGCAGGCGCTCAAGCGCGGCGTGCAGGTCGTCGTCGGGACCCCTGGGCGCGTGATCGACCATCTCAACCGCGGCTCGCTCGACATCTCGCAGTTGCGCTGCCTGGTGCTCGACGAGGCCGACGAGATGCTGCGCATGGGTTTCATCGACGACGTCGAGGCCGTGCTCAAGAAGACCCCGGAGACGCGCCAGGTGGCGCTGTTCTCGGCGACGATGCCGCCGGCGATCAAGCGCATCGCGCAGACCTACCTGAAGGATCCGGTCGAGGTCGCGATCAAGTCGACGACGACCACCGCGGCGAACATCCGCCAGCGTTACTGGTCGGTCAGCGGCGTGCACAAGCTCGACGCGCTGACGCGCATCCTGGAGGCCGAGCCGTTCGACGCGATGATCGTGTTCGCGCGCACCAAGCTCGGCACCGACGAGCTGGCCGAGAAGCTGTCGGCGCGCGGCATCAGCGCGGCGGCCATTAACGGCGACGTGCAGCAGGCGCAGCGCGAGAAGACGATCCAGCAGTTGAAGGACGGCCGCATCGACGTGCTGGTGGCCACCGACGTCGCCGCGCGCGGCCTCGACGTCGAGCGCATCAGCCACGTCCTCAACTACGACATCCCGTACGACACCGAGAGCTACGTGCACCGCATCGGCCGCACGGGGCGCGCGGGGCGCGCGGGCGAGGCGATCCTGTTCGTCAGCCCGCGCGAGCGCGGCATGCTGCGCGCGATCGAGCGCGCCACGCGGCAGACCATCGAGCCGATGGCGCTGCCGAGCGTGGAAACGGTCAACGAACAGCGCGTGTCGAAGTTCCTCGGCCGCATCAGCGAGGCGCTGGAGTCGACGGACCTGGCGCTGTACCGCGACCTCGTCGAGCGCTTCGAGCGCGAGCGCAACGTGCCGGCGATCGAAGTCGCCGCTGCGCTGGCGAAGCTGGTGCAGGGCGAGTCGCCACTGCTGATGGATGCGCGCGAACAGGTGCGTGAGACGGCGTTCCGCGACCGCGATGCGCGTGGCGGGCGCGAGCCGTACGGGCGAGCGGACACGCGCGGCGATCGCGGCGATCGCTTCGGGGGCAAGCCGGAGCGGTTTGCGAAGCCGGCGCGTGGGGGCAAGTTCGAGCGGCCGATGCGGGACGAACGGCCGGCATCGACTGGGCGCGCGGATCGCGGACCGCAATCCAAACCGTATGAAAGCCGTGACACCCAGGGCCGTCACCCCCGCGAAAGCGGGGGCCCAGCGACCTTTGCTCGAGAGGCAGGGTCACTGGATCCCCGCGTGCGCGGGGATGACGAGCAACAGCAGCAACGCACCGACCACACGCCCGGCACGACGATCCAATCGTTTGAAGCCGCCCATCGCGAGCCGACCGAAGGGCGCGTTGCGTTCGCCCCGTCCGAACGCAAGCGTCCGCCCCGCGCCGCCGTCAACGAAGGCGAATCGTTCTTCGACGACGCGCCACGCGTCGCGCCCGTTGAACCCGTCGAACGCGTCGCCATCGAACGCATGGATAACGTGCCTGGCGCCGGCCATCATGGGGCCCCGCCGCGCGAGCGCGTGCATCACGCCCGTGACGACGCCCCGCAGTTCGGCGCCACCGAACGCCCGCGCGCGCCGCAGCGCGATGCCGGTCATGACCGACCTGTGCGTGAGCACGCACCCCGCGCCGACCGCGCCCAGCGCGGCGCCCCCGCCGTCGGCATGGAAACCTTCCGCATCGAAGTCGGCCACATGCACGGCGTGAAGCCCGGCAACATCGTCGGCGCTATCGCCAACGAGGCCGAGCTCGATTCGAAGTACATCGGCCGCGTCGACATCCGCGACGACCACAGCCTGGTCGACCTGCCCGAGGGCATGCCGCGCGACGTGATGGACCACCTCAAGAAGGTCTACGTGGCCGGGCAAAGCCTGCGCATCCGCCGCGTCGACGAGCGCAGCCAGGCGCCGCATGGCGCGCGCGGCCCGCGTCGCGAACGCGGCGACGCCGGCCCGCCGCGCGGTGGCTTCAAGGGCAAGCCGCGCGGTCCGCGCTGACGCCCACGGTGGAGTGGACATGCCGCGCGGCCACGCCGCGCATGCGTGAAGCGTGCGAATGAGCGCCACGCATTGCGACGTGCTGGTGATTGGCGGGGGCGCGGCCGGCCTGATGTGCGCCGCCACTGCCGGGGCGCGTGGCCTGCGCGTGGTCGTCATCGACCACGCCAACCGCATCGGCAAGAAGATCCTCATGTCCGGTGGCGGGCGCTGCAACTTCACCAACACCGGCACCACCCCCGCCAACTTCCTCTCGGCCAACCGCCACTTCTGCAAGTCGGCGCTGGCGCGCTACACGCCGTGGCACTTCATCGAGCTGGTCGAGCGGCATCGCATCGCCCACCACGAGAAGGAACTCGGCCAGCTGTTCTGCGACGAGTCGAGCAAGCAGGTCGTCGCGATGCTGCAGGCCGAATGCGACGCCGCCGGTGTGTCGATCCGTACGTCCTGCACGATCGAACAGGTCGATGTGACGGACGCCGGTGCGTTCGCGCTGCGCACCACGCAGGGCGCACTCACCGCGCCCGCGCTGGTGGTCGCAAGTGGTGGCCTGTCGATCCCGAGCATGGGCGCCAGCGGCTTCGGTTATGCCCTGGCGCGACAGTTCGGCCACGCGGTGTTGCCCACCCGCGCCGGGCTCGTGCCGCTCACCTTGAGCGGCACGCATGCCGAACGCTTCGCCGACCTCGCCGGTGTCGCCCTGCCGGTTGCAGCCACGGCCAACGGCACCACCTTCAGCAACGCCATGCTGGTCACGCACCGCGGCCTGAGCGGCCCGGCGATGCTGCAGATCTCCTCGTACTGGCAGCCCGGAGACGCGCTCACGCTCGACCTGCTGCCCGGCCAGGACGCCGCCACCGTGCTGCGCGACGCGCAACGCGAGCATCCCGACGCCCAGCTGCGCACCGTGCTCTCCGACCTCATGCCCAGGCGCCTCGCGCACCGGCTGTGCGAAACCGTGCTCCACGACCGCCCCATGCGCCAGCTCGATGCACGCGCGCTCGCGCAGGTCGCCGACACGCTGCAATCGTTCGCGATCACCGCCAGCGGCACCGAGGGCTACCGCACCGCGGAAGTCACCCTCGGCGGCGTCGACACCAACGAACTGTCGTCATCGACGATGGCCTCGAAACGCGTGCCCAACCTGCATTTCATCGGCGAAGTGGTCGACGTCACCGGCTGGCTGGGCGGCTACAACTTCCAGTGGGCCTGGGCCAGCGGCGTGGCGTGCGGGCAGGCCGTCCTGGGCTGATCCGGTCAGGACGGCAGCAGCGCGCGCACCGCGGGCAGGTACTTCTCCAGCGAACCGGTGTTGACGACCACCACGCGCATCCCGTCGCGCAGCAGGCCTCGGTCGCGCAGCTGGGGGATCGCGGCGATGCAGGCGGCGCCTTCCGGCGCGATCCAGTCTCGGCGCCAGGCCCACAGCGCGGTCATCGCGCGGGCGATGGCGCCTTCGTCGACCGCGACCGCCGCCCCGCCGCTGGCGCGGATGATCTGCAGCACACGCGCGTGGCCGACGCCGCCGGGCACGTTGAGGCCGAACGCGCAGGTCGAACCGGCCTCCACCACGGTGGTGTCGGCCTCGCCGGCATCGAACGCGCGCACCAGCGGCGCGGTGACAGCCGACTGCACGCACAGCATGCGCGGGCGGCGACCGTCGATCAGGCCCAGCGCTTCGAGTTCGTCCCACGCCTTCCACATGCCGAGCACGCCGGTGCCGCCGCCAGTAGGATAGATCACAGCATCGGGCAGCGACCAGCGTGTCGAACCGTCGCGCGGCTCGGCGATCTCCAGGCCAAGCGATTTCTTGCCCTCGATGCGCCAGCCGGGCTCCTGGAACGTCGCCACCGAGAACCAGCCCTGCGGCACGTACCGCTCCTTCAGGAACGCGCCGGCCTCGCGGATCGTGGGGCCGACGAGTTCCAGCGTGGTCTGCCCCGGGCGCATGCGCGCGGCGGCGGCGACGCTGCCGAGGATCGGCATCGGCGTGTCCGGCGGCATCGCCACCACCACCGACAGCCCGGCGGCATGCGCGTAATGAGTGAGCGAATCGCCGGCATTGCCCTGCGTGGGCACGGCGAGCTTCGACAGGCCCAGCCGCCGCGCCTGCGCGACGACCATCGCCATGCCGCGGTCCTTGAAGCTCTGCGTGGGATTGGCGCCGAAGCCCGCATGCGCGCGGCCTTCGTCCTTCACCCACAGCGACAGGCCGCCGATGCCGTCGAACGGACAGGCGGCGTAGTCGAGCAGCGGCGTGCAGCCTTCGCCCAGCGCGACGATGTGCGCCGCATCGACGGGATCGCCGACGTCCAGCGCCATCAGCGCGCCGAAGCGCCACATGTCGCGGCGCGATGGATCGAACCAGGCGGCCCCGGGGCGCTCGCGCGCCAGGAGGTCGATGTCGAGCACCATCTCCACCGGGCGGCCGTCGGCCGGGTCGAGGTTCATCGGCACCTCGTGCGGGTATTCGATCCCCGACGCGATGCCACGCACGCAGCGCACGTACGACATGTGCGTCAGCCCGGCATCGGCAGGCCCAGGCGCGGGGCCAGCAGCCAGTAGCCCAGGCCGAGCACGCAGGCCCACAGCACGAGCTTGAACAGCTTGCCGGCCACGTTGAAGGCGAGGTAGACGACGACGATGAGCACGAGGACGGCGGCGAGTTCCATGCGGGCGGGCGACGGACGCGGACGTGGAACCGCATCATGCACGCCATGACGCACGCGACCGACATCGCATTGCCTGGCCTGGCCATCGTCGGCGGCGGGCCCGCCGGGCTGATGGCCGCCGAAGTCGCGCGCGCGCACGGCATCGAGGTCGACCTGTTCGAGGCCAAGGGCTCGGTGGGGCGCAAGTTCCTGGTCGCCGGCAAGGGCGGGCTCAACCTCACGCATGCCGAACCGCGACCGGGGTTCGACGCGCGCTATCGCGAGCGTGCCGCCGAGGTGGGCCGGTGGCTGGATGCCTTCGATGGCGATGCCTTGCGCGAGTGGGCGCGCGGGCTGGGTGTCGACACATATGTCGGCACGTCCGACCGCGTGTTCCCGCTGGACCGCAAGGCCGCGCCGCTGCTGCGCGGCTGGGTGCGACGGCTGCGCGCCGACGGCGTGCGCATGCACGTGCTGCATCGCTGGAGCGGATGGAGCGACGACGGTGCGCTGCTGTTCGACACGCCACAGGGCCGCGTGCGCGTTCGCGCGGGCGCCACCGTGCTGGCGCTGGGCGGCGGCAGCTGGCCCGAGCTGGGCAGCGACGGCGCGTGGGTGCCGTGGCTGCGGGCGGCGGGCATCGACGTCGCGCCGCTGCTGCCGTCCAACTGCGGGTTCGACATGGCGATGAGCGAGGTGTTGCGCACGCGCTACGCCGGGGAACCGCTGAAGCCGGTGGTCGCGCAGTGGACCGATGACGACGGCGCGCCTCGCGCGCTGCAGGGCGAATGCGTGCTGACCGCGCACGGCATCGAGGGCAGCCTCGTGTATGCGCTGTCGGCGATGCTGCGCGAGCGGATCGCTCGCGATGGCGAGGCGCGGCTGGCCCTCGACCTCGCGCCGGGCCGCACGCAGGCGCGGCTGGTCGCGGACCTGTCGCGCCCGCGCGGCTCGCGCACCCGCAGCGAGCACCTGCGGCGCGCGACCGGGCTGGACGGCGCGAAGGCAGCGCTGGTTCGCGAGGTGGTGGCGGCGGAGGCAATGGACGACGCGCATGCCGTGGCGACGGCGATCAAGTGCTGCCCATTGCGCCTGCTGGCGCCGCGGCCGATCGCGGAGGCGATTAGTTCGTCCGGAGGCGTCCGGCTGGAAGCGCTGACGCAGGACCTGCGTGCGAGCCACGCACCGCCAGGAGCGGGCGCGGTGTTCTGTGCAGGCGAAATGCTGGATTGGGAGGCGCCGACCGGCGGCTACCTGCTGACGGCGTGCTTCGCCAGTGGCCTGGTGGCGGGGCGTGGGGCTGTCGAGGCGTTGCGCGGCCTGCGGGACTCGTAGCGTCCTCCTTGGCGCCATTGCGCTCGCACTCCCCGTATCCGATCGGACCGGTAACGCCCGCCGCACCAGCCCTTCTCCCACCGGGAGGGGGCTTGTCCGACTCCACGTCGGCAAACGGGACCGTGGCGTTTACTTCGCCGACTTCCGCGCCGTCTTCCGCGTGGACTTCTTCGCCGACGTCCGCGAGCTCTTCTTCGCGGCCTTCCGCGCAGACCTGCCCGTGGCCTTGCGAGCTGTCCTGCTGGCCGTCGTCCGCGCGGACTTCTTCACCGTCTTGCGCGTCGCCTTCTTCGCGGTCGACCTGCGTGCCGTGGATTTCCTCGCAGTCGACTTCCGTGCCGTGGACGTCCTGGCCGTCGACTTCCGCGCCGTCGTCGTCCGCTTTGCCGTCTTCTTCGAGGCCTTCTTCGCCGCCTTCTTCGTGGTCTTGCGGCCCGTCTTCTTCGCCGCCGCGCGCATGTTGTCGACAAGGTTGGGATAGGGCCGGCCCGCACGCTTGGCGGCCGCCTTCGCGCCAGCCTTCTGCGCGGGGGTCAGGTGCTTGCGCGCGGATGCCTTCTTCGGGTTGCCGCGTTTCCAGGGCGCCTTGGCGGTGGCCATGCGGGGTCCTTCGTGCCGGGAGGTGCCTGCAACCTCGAGGGGCGCGCGTCAACGCGGCGTGGAGTGCGCAGCGGTGTCGATGGGCCTGAGCGCGGGATCCAACGCGACTCGGTCGTCGAACACGAAGCACGCGCCCGCGTAGCCCTGCCCGCCGACGGCCTGGAAATAGCCGAGGATCCCGCCGTCGAGCTGCAGTGCGTGTTCGAAGCCTGATTCGCGCATCCACAGCACCGACTTCTCGCAGCGGATGCCGCCGGTGCACACGCTCACCACCGTCGCGTCGCGCCATGCATCCGCGTGCGCCGCGACGGCGGCGGGCAGTTCGGTGAAGTTGTCGATCGGCAGGGTTACCGCGCTCGCGAACGTGCCATGGGCGACCTCCTCGCGGTTGCGCGTGTCGAGCACGACAAGCGGGCGTCCGCCATCGTCGTTCCCGCTGGCCAGCCAGCGCGCGAACGTCGCCGGGTCCACCGAGGGGGCGCGCGTGTCGTGCGGCCGCAGCGCGGGGTCGAAGGTGATGATCTCCGGCTTGACCTTGACCTTCAGCCGCGCGAACGGGACGACGTCGCTCTCGCTGGCCTTCGCCTGCAAGCCGGCGAACCGCGGGTCGGCGCGCAGCCAGTCGAGCAGCGCGTCCACGTCGCGCGGCGTGCCGGCGAGGAACAGGTTGATGCCTTCGGGCGCCACGATCGCGGTCCCGCGCAGCCCGTGCGCCTTGCAGCGCTCGCGCAGCGCGTCGGCCAGGGCGCTGGGGTCTTCGACGGCGACGAACCGGTAGGCAGCGATGTTGCGGACCATGCCGCGAAGTCTACGGGCGCGCCGGCGCGACTCCGGTCGACGCGGCCGCGGTCTTGGCCGTGGCGGGTGCCAGCGACGCGTACAGCGCCTCGACCTGCCGCATGAGCGCCGGCGTGGCCCAGGCGCGCGCGTCGGCCGGGCCGGCCGCCGCCATCGCGGTGCGGCGCGCGGGGTCGCGCAGCAGCGCGTCGACGTGGCCGGCGAAGGCTTCGACGTCCTCGTCGCTCGCCTGCGCGCTGCGCGCGCCCTTGAGCACGGTGGCGGTTCCCATCACCGCGGTGGAGACGATCGGAACGCCAAGCGCCATCGCCTCGATCAGCACCAGCCCCTGGGTCTCCGTGGGCGAGGCGAACACGAACAGGTCGCCGGCCTTGTAGGCGTCCAGCAGCGTGGTGCGGCGGTCAAGATTGCCGAAGAAGCGCACGTTGTCGTCGAGCCCGAGCGCGCTGGCCTGCGCGCGCAGGCGCGCCGCGTCCGGCCCCTCGCCGGCAACGATGAACACCAGCCGCGGCCATTGCGCGACCAGCCGGGCGGCGACCTGCAGCAGGAACCCGATGTTCTTCTCCAGCGCCAGGCGGCTGACCGTGACCAGCACCGGCTGGTCGGGGGTAATGCCATGCGCGGCACGGAAGCGCGCGCCGTCGCCGCCGGCGAACTCCTCGAGGTCGATGCCGGTCGGCAGCACGGTCGACGGCGTGCGCACGCCGTAGCGGTCGAGCACCTGCACCATCTCGGCGGTCGGCACGATCAGGTGGTCCACGCCGTCGCACAGGTAGCGCGATGCACGGCGCGCGAAGGCGCGGGTGAGCCATTCCGGCAGCCACGGCAGGTAGTGGCCGACGTATTCCTCGAAGTAGGTGTGGTACGTCTCGACCGTGCGCACGCCGGTGGCGCGCGCCAGCCGCACGCCCAGGCCGTGCGCGCGGAACGGCGTGTGGATGTGCACCACGTCCCAGTGCCGCGCGCGCAGCAGCTGTTCGGTGCACGCGAGCGGCCCGCGTTCGAACAGGCGGTCCTCGGGGTCGAAGAACAGCACCTTCGCGGGCACCCGGATCACCTCGAAGCCCTCGGCGTCGAACGGGGCCTGCGCCAGCCGCGCGTCGTCGCCATAGTCGGGCGCGACCAGCGTCACCCGGTGGCCCATCGCCGTGAGCGCGCGTGCGTAGGTGCGGATCGACGTCGACACGCCGTTGACCCGCGGGAAATAGACGTCCGACAGCATCAGGATGTTCATCCGCACCACGCTAGGCACCGTCCATGACAGGCGCGTGGCAGTCCCGGGCCGGTATCCGCGGGGGCTACTGCTTGTGCGTCACCGCGCGGCGCAGGTTGATGCGCGCCTGGGCGTCCAGCCGCGCGTGCATGTCGTCGGACAGGAAGATCCGCTCGCGCGCAAGCAGGGCCTTGAGGAAGCGCCGGCGGTTGATCGCGAACAGCCAGGCCGGCACCACGCCGCGGTACTCGGCCGCGATGCCCCGGTGGTAGGCGTCGAACACCGCCGGCGGCGCCCCGAGCACCGCCATGTCGCAGTCGAGGAACCGCATCGCGTCCTCCGGCGCCGGATCGGCCTCGAGGTCCGCCGCGGTGATGCGGCCATGCAGCGCGGTATAGCCGACCAGCTGCGCGACGCGGTCGGCGTCGATGCCCGCATCCGGCATCCACTGCGCGATGTGCGCGCGTGCGAGCGTGGCCGAGCGCGCCTCGTTGTCGCGTGCGCCAGGCACGTACACCGCGTCGTGGTACGCCGCCGCGAGCGCCACCTCGCGCGGCCGCGTCCAGCCCGGCCCGGCGGCGACGGCCTCCACCTCCAGCAGCACGGCCTGCGCGTGCCCGAGCGTGTGGTACGCGCGCGGCGGTTCGCAGTGCGCTGCCTCCAGCGCGGCGCGCATGGGGGCAGGCAGGCGAAGGCGGTCGAGGGGGGTCATCGCTCCACCGTACAGCGGCCGGCGCTCACCGCGCGTTGCCGCGCGGCGGGCGACCGTTGCCGCATGGCCACGCTGCGCATCGCCACCTACAACATCAACGGCATCCGCTCGCGCCTGCCGGCGCTACTGGCATGGCTGGCCCGCGAGGCGCCCGACATCGCCTGCCTGCAGGAGCTGAAAGCGCCCGACGAGGCCTTCCCGATCGCCGAGATCGAAGCCGCCGGCTACGGCGCGATCTGGCACGGACAGCGCTCGTGGAACGGCGTGGCCATCCTCGCGCGCGGGATGACGCCGCTGGAGAGCCGCCGCGGCCTGCCGGGTGATCCCGACGACATCCACAGCCGTTACATCGAGGCGGCCGCGCACGGGCTCATCGTCGGCTGCCTGTACCTGCCCAACGGCAACCCGCAGCCAGGCCCGAAGTTCGACTACAAGCTGCGCTGGTTCGAGCGCCTGTCCGCGCACGCGCAGGGCCTGCTCGACAGCGGGCATCCCGTGGTGCTGGCCGGCGACTACAACGTGGTGCCAACCGACGCGCTGGACATCTACAACCCGCGTTCGTGGAAGAAGGACGCGCTGCTGCAACCCGAATCGCGCGACGCTTATGCGCGCCTGCTCGCACAGGGCTGGACGGATTCGATCCGCCACCTGCATCCGGACGAAAAAATCTTCACTTTCTGGGACTACTTCCGCCAGCACTGGGAGCGCGACGCCGGCCTGCGCATCGACCACCTGCTGCTGAGCCCCTCACTCGCCCCGCGCCTGCGTGCCGCGGGCGTGGATCGCTGGGTGCGTGGCGAACCGCATGCCAGCGACCATGCGCCGACCTGGATCGAACTGGCCGATGCCGCGGCGCCCAGCAAACGCGCCCGCAAGTCCACCACGGCGAAGGCACCGGCCCACACGCGCGCCGCACGCTCGACGCCAGCGCCGCGTCGTGCGCGCAAGCCCAGTGGCGGTTGAGTTCGCGGGCGCGGCGGGAGGTGATCGAGCCATGCAGCAGCCCACACCCGACGACGCCGCCATCGAAGCAGCCATGCGCACCCTGGTCGACACGCGTGCGGGACGCTCGATCTGTCCATCTGAGGTGGCACGCCTGCTCATCGCCGACGAAGACGGCTGGCGCGTGCTGATGCCGCGGGTGCGCGAGGTGGCGCAGCGCCTGGCGCGAGATGGCCACGTGCGGCTGCTGCGCAAGGGGGTGGTGCTGGATCCGGATGCACCGGGTGCAGGCCCGATTCGCATCGCCGGGTGAAGCCCTGTTGTTCCGTCGGGACGTCGTGCAGAGGCGGAGGATCGTGCATATCGAGATGCCAATGCACCAACCAGCCGGATCGTGGCGCTTCCCGGCCGGCTTGGACGCATCGGTGCACCGTGCACCGCTACCTCCGCGAAACGACCGACCTGTAGAGGCGCGCCTGCGCGCCTGGCGACCATCCCGACCGCATTCATGACCGGCCTGCAATGCGCGCAGGCGCGCAGGCGCGGTTCAACCCGAGCGATCAAGCAGGCGCGCATCTAATCGAGCGGTGCCGTCAGGCGCGCAGGCGCGCTTCCATGTCGGCGCGGCCGCCATGCACGCACACCTCAGGACGCTTGATCCCCATCGCCTCCCGATGCCCGCCTGCGCACCGCACGGCGCACGCGCAGGCCGCGCACGAGCAGCACCAGCACACCCAGCGCGAGCACGGCACCCACCCACGGCCAGGGTCGCGGTGCGCGCTCCCCGCTCGCCGACGGTTCCGGGGCCGCGGGGACCGGCGCCGGCAGGACGCCGGGCGCCTCGTCGACCACCGGCTCGGCAGCCGTCGGCGGCGCTTCGCGCAGGCTCCAGCGCCCACCGCGCAGCTCCACCCTGCCCTCCAGCGGCGGCAGCCGCAGCTCGCGCCAAGTCACGCGCATGTCGCCGATGCCCGGTTCCAGCGGGTTCAGCGCGCTGCCCAGGCCATCGCCCTCGGGCTGGAACGTCACCGCCAGGTTCGCCGGGAGGGCGGCGAAATCGGGACGGAACGGGTGCCACGTGCCCAGCTCGCGCAGCACCGCCGGATCGACCGGCCTGCCGCGCAGCTGCGCGCTGTCCGACCACCAGCGCCGGCTCGGGAGCTCGATCTCCGGCGGGTTCGCATGGCCGGGCGCGTGCCCGGCGTCGTCGATGCGCGCGTCGTGCCAGACCCGCCGGTAACCCTCGCGCGTGCGTTGCCACTGCAGCATCTCCACGCGCCGGTCGAGCCCGAACTGCCGCGTGGACACGCCGAAATCCGCGTCGCGTACGGGCGCCGTGGTCCGCGGTTCCAGCGGCGCCTCCTGCGCGGGCGCCGGCGTCGGCATCACCGTCGACGCCAGCAGCAGCCACGCCCACTGCCTCATGCGGCCAGCGCCCTCGCCTTCAGCCCGGCGACCTCGTGGGTGGTGCCGAAGCGGCCACGCTCGTCGCGTACCAGCTGCGCGAGTGCGCAGCCCGGGTCGTGGGTGAAGAACAGATGGACATTGCGCGCGAGCATGTCCTCGAGAAACGCACGCTTCTCGTCGATGAGCAGCTCGGCGTTGCGGTCGTAGCCCATCGTGATCGGCACGTGCACCCACGGGCGGCCGGGGATCAGGTCCGCGCAGAACACCACGCCGCCGTGCGGCGCGCCGTCGACGCGTTCGGGACCCACGATCTCCGCGAGCATCAGGCCCGGCGTGTGGCCGTCGCTGAAATGGAAGCGCACCGCATCGCCGAGCGTCTTCGAATACGGGCCATCAACAAGTTCGAGCCGCGCGGTCGCTTCCAGCAACCCCGGAAGTTCCGGGATGAAGCTCGCGCGGTCGCGGGCGTGTGGTGACTTCGCGCGCTCGAAATGCGCACGGCCGACGATGTAGGTCGCGTCGGGGAACAGCAGCCGCGGCGCCTGCCCCTGCGCCCACGGCGCCAGCACCCCACCGGCGTGGTCGAAATGCAGGTGCGAGAGCACCACCACGTCGATGTCGCCGACGCCGAAGCCCGCCGCGGCCAGCGACTCGACCAGCACGTGGCGGTCCTCGACCACGCCATAGCGCTCGCGCAGCTTAGGCTCGAAGAACGCGCCGATGCCGGCCTCGAACAGGACCGTCTTGCCGGCGATCGGGCGTGCCAGCAGCGCGCGGCAGGCGAGGTCGATGCGGTGCGCGTCGTCCGGCGCGCTCCACTGCGCCCACATCGCGCGCGGCGCGTTGCCGAACATGGCGCCGCCGTCGAGCTTCTGGCTGTTGCCGAGGATGGACCAGAGTTGCATGGCGCGGTTCCGGTGGCGCGCGAAACGGTCGCGGAAGCGCAGCGTACCGCCGCGGGCGTGGGCGTTGCGCCGTCGGTCGCTTGTGGCCGATGCCAGGGACGGGAAGACCGCGCCGGCGTTACGGTCCCGCAGGCGAAAAACCGGTGTCCGCGTTGGCGGTACATCTCGATGGATCACCCTGCGCGCCCGGGAAGCCGTGACGCCAACCGCGCGATGGGCCGGGTTCAGCGCTTCGCGTCGAGCAACACCGCCGCCTTCCCCACCGGATTGCGCGGATCGCTGCCGCCTTCCAGCGTGTTGGTCGCGCGGTTCCAGGCCACGGTCTGCAGGTTGCCCCAGGTATCGCTGGAACGCAGGCCGCTGCCGGGCTCGCCCGGCACGTTCACCGCGTGTCCCATCGCGCGCAGCGCCGCGATGACCTCGGGCGCCAGCGCGCCGGCCTCGATGCCGATGGCGTCGGGGATCCACTGGTGGTGGAAGCGCGGCAGCGCGGCGACTGCCTGCGCGTCCAACCCGTCGGCGTAACCGAGGATGCCTAGCAGCACCATCGTGATGATCCGCGCGCCGCCCGGCGTGCCGAGCACGGCGACGCGGTCGGGCCCGACCAGGAAGGTCGGGGTCATCGAACTCAGCATGCGCTTGCCGGGTGCCGGCGCGTTGGCGTCGAAGCCCATCACCCCGAACGCGTTGGGCGTGCCCGGCCGCAGCGCGAAATCGTCCATCTCGTTGTTCAGCACCACGCCGGTGCCCGGCGGGACCAGGCCCGAGCCGAACACCAGGTTCACCGTCTGGGTCACCGCCGCGCGGTTGCCCTGGCTGTCGATGATCGAGAAGTGCGTGGTGTCCTCGTCCTCCAGCGGCGTCTGGCTGCCGGACAGCATCGCGCTGGGCGTGGCCTTCTCCGGGTGGATCCCGGCGCGCAGCCCCGCGGCGTACATCGGGTGGGCCAGCGTGGCCACCGGCACGTCCACGAAGTCCGGGTCGCCCAGATAGAACGTGCGGTCGCGGTAAGCGCGGCGCATCGATTCGACGACCAGGTGCGTGCGCGTGGCCGGTGGCAGGCGCGCGAGGTCGTAAGGCGCCAGGATCTGCAGCATCTGCGCGAGCGCGATGCCGCCCGAGGATGGCGGCGGCGCGGTGACCACCTGCATGCCTTCGTAGTCGAAGCGGATCGGCGCGCGCTCGCGCACGCGGTAGCCGGCCAGTTCCGCGGCCGTCCAGCGACCGCCCTCCGCCTCCACCGACGCCAGCAGTTCGCGCGCGGTCTCGCCGGCGTAGAAGCCCGCGTGCCCGCGCTCGGCGATGAGCTCGAGCGTGCGCGCCAGGTCCGGCTGCCTGAGCACCTCGCCCACTTCGGGCGCGTCGCCGTCGGCCAGGAACACCGCGCGCGTGCCGGCATAGCGCTCCATCACCGCACGCCGCGATTCGTAACCCTTGGCGAGCCGCTCGTAGACCACGAACCCATCGCGGGCGATGCGGATCGCAGGAGCCAGCGCCCTGCGCAGCGGCAGCCGCCCGTACTTCGCCGAGACGTACACCAGCCCGGCCGGCAGGCCCGGGATGCCGGCCGCCCACGGGCCGTTGATCGCGCGGTCGCGGTCGAGCGTGCCATCGGGCTTGAGGAACGCCTGCGCGGTCGCCGCCGCCGGCGCGGTCTCGCGCGCGTCCACGAACACATCCCTGCCGCTGCGGGCGTCGTGCAGCAGGAAGAACCCGCCACCGCCAAGCCCGGAGCTGATCGGTTCGACCACCGACAGCACCGCCGACGTCGCGACCGCGGCATCGAACGCGTTGCCCCCCGCCGCAAGCACCTCCAGCCCCGCCTGCGTGGCCAGCTCATGCGCGCTGGCGATCGCCACGCCCGGCGGCGAGGACGCGCGCGGCGCCTTGGCCGCCACCGGCCCGGCAAGCACGCACAGCACCAGCAGCCAGGACCGCAGAGGCGCGCCTGCGCGCCTGCCCGCTTCGCGCAAGTCCAGCACGGCAGCTGCGATGGAATCGATGCGCGCCTGCGCTCGGGACGATGCGGTCACGCGGGCTCCTGACGCAGCCACGCCAGCTTGGCCAGCAGCTGCTCACGGGTTTCGTTGAACGCGGGATCCGGGTCGATGCACTCGACCGGGCAGACCACCACGCACTGCGGTTCGTCGAAATGCCCGACGCATTCGGTGCAGCGGGCCGGGTCGATGACGTAGATGGTCTCGCCCTGCGCGATCGCCTGGTTGGGACAGGCCGGCTCGCAGACGTCGCAGTTGACGCACAGCTCGTTGATCTTCAGCGACATCGCGCGTGCCGCGGCCGCCGCGTCGAAGCGGCGGCCGCGCGGGCTCAGCGGGCCTTGATGAACTTGTAGGTCGCGCCGGTCGGCTCGACGGCAGCGCGCGTGCGCGCCTCGTCGGCCTGGTTGCCGATGAACAGCACGGTCACGCCCTTCATCGAACCGGGCTGCGCGGCGGCGAACGAGGCCACCATGAGGTCGGCGCTCTTGGCCGAGTCGGGCGAACCGAACGCGACCAGGTTGCCCGGCAGCACACCGCGCTCGATCGCGCCCTTGGCGGCATCGAGCTGGCGGTCGTAGGTGCCCTGGAAATCGGCGACGTCGGCCGCGGGCAGCGTGTAGACGTAGGTGCCGGTGGCTTCGCCGATGTTGCGCGAGACCACGTCGGTCAGGTACGCGTTCCACGCCGCCTCGTCGTTGCCCGCGGGCACGGCGACGGGCGCCTTCTCGACGGGCGCTTCCTCTTCCTTGGTGCACGCAGACAGCACGGTGAGCGCGAGGAACGCGGTCAGCAGCGAACGGATGAGCATGTTCATGGGTGTGTTCCGGTGGGGACGACGGGAGGGACGGGACGAACGGGTTGGGCGCCCTGCGGCTGGCTGCGCTGCCATTGCGCCTGCAGCGCGGCGGCGACCGCCGGTGGCACGAAGCCGGCGACATCGCCGCCCAGGCGGGCGATCTCGCGCACCAGCGAGGATGAGATGAAACCGACCTGCTCGGCAGGGGTGAGGAACAGCGTTTCGACGTCCGGGATCAGGTGGCGGTTCATGCTGGCCAGCTGGAATTCGTACTCGAAGTCGCTGACCGCCCGCAGCCCGCGCAGCAGCACCCCGGCGCCCAGTTCGTGCACGAAATGCGCGAGCAGTCCGTGGAACCCGCGCACCTCGACGTGCGCATGGTGCGCCAGCGCCTCGCGCGCCAGGCCCACGCGCAGCTCCAGCGGCAGCGCCGGGCCCTTGCCGGGGCTCTCGGCCACGCCCACCACCAGCCGCTCGAACAGCGGCGCGGCCCGGTCGACGAGGTCGACGTGGCCATTGGTCACCGGATCGAAGGTGCCCGGGTAGACGGCGATGCGATGGCGGGCCGCGGTCATGCGCGCGTGCGTGTCGGCAGGGATGCGATGGGGCGCGAGTGTAGCCGCTGGTGGACCGGGGGCTCAGGGCCGGTGCAGCAGGCGGGCGCGCGCATCGCGGGTGGCCAGCTGGCGGTGCAGGCGCCAGCCCGCCGGGATCGCATCGACCTCCGGCGGCGCCTCGACGTACATCCAGGCTTCCGGCGCGAGCACGCGCGCCACCGCGGGCAGTGCGGCATCCCACAGCCGGCCGGCGAACGGCGGGTCGACGAAGGCGATGTCAAACGTGCCGGCGGGCTGTGCAGGCAGCCAGGCCAGCGCGTCGGCCGCGACCACCGCGACCCGATCGCCGCCCTGCAGGCGCCCGGCGCTCGCGTGCAGGGCCTCGACCGCCGCCGGCGCGCGTTCGACCAGCACCGCGGACGCCGCGCCCCGCGACACCGCCTCGAAACCGAGCGCGCCGGTGCCCGCGAAGAGATCGAGCACGCGCGCACCGGGCAACACCGGCGCCAGCCAGTTGAACAGGGTTTCGCGCATGCGGTCGCCGCTCGGTCGCAGGCCGTCGAGCTCGGGCACCGGCAGTCGCGTGCCCCGCCACCGCCCACCGATGATGCGCACGTGGCCGGGCGCCGCGGGCCGTCGTGTGTTCATCGGGGCGTCGTGGGGCGCGGTGCTAGCATCCGCGCATTCTCACGCACCGCGGCGCGATGCAGCCGCCTGCAACCTCGCGCCGCGCAGTGCTCCCGCGCGCGCCGTCCGTGCCCCGGGACCTGCATGGCCTTCTTCCGTCGCAAGAAACCCGACGCGCCCATCGAGCGCCGTTTTTCCACCGAGGAACTCGCGGCCGCGTTCCCTTCCGCGCCGCCCCCGCAGCCTGATGCTCTCCCCGTCCCGGCCGACGTGTTCGGCGCGGCGATGGACGTCGAGCCACGCTTCGCCACCGACGCGGGTGATCCGGCTGGCGTCCACGCGCACTTGGCCGCCGATGCCTCCGCGTCGTCGCCGCCGAAGGCCGAATCCCTTGCGGACCGTCGCGCCGTGCCCACCCCGGAACCCGCGCCGCGCAGCGTGCGTCCCGCCGTGCCCGAGGCGATCGCTGCCGGCGTCGCGGTCGACGACGCGCTGGCCGTTCCCGCAGCCGCCGGCAGGCCCGGCTGGCGCGAACGCCTGCGCGGCAGCGCGTTCGCGCGCGGCATCGGCGGGCTGTTCTCTCGCAACCCGAAGCTCGACGACGACCTGCTCGACGAGATCGAGACCGCCTTGTTGATGGCCGACGTCGGCGTGCCCGCGACCACCCACCTGGTCGAGCACCTGCGCCGGCGCATGAAGGCGCGCGAATTCGCCGATGCGAACGCACTGCTGGCGGCGTTGCGCGGCGAACTCGTCGCGCTGCTGCGCCCGGTCGCGCAGCCGCTGGTGATCCCGCGGGCGGACACGCCGTTCGTGCTGCTGACCGTGGGCGTCAACGGCGTCGGCAAGACCACCACGATCGGCAAGCTCGCGCGCCGCTTCAAGGACGAGGGTCGCACGCTGATGCTCGCCGCCGGCGATACCTTCCGCGCCGCGGCCGTCGCGCAGCTGCAGGCATGGGGCGAGCGCAACGGCGTGCCGGTGATCGCGCAGGGACAGAACGCCGATGCCGCATCGGTCGCCTTCGACGCCACCCAGGCCGCGCGCGCGCGCGGCATCGACGTACTGATCGCCGACACCGCCGGCCGCCTGCACACGCAGGCCGGGTTGATGGGCGAGCTCGGCAAGATCAAGCGCGTGATCCAGAAGGTCGACGCGACCGCGCCGCACGAGGTGCTGCTGGTGATCGACGGCACGACGGGGCAGAACGCGCTCAGCCAGCTGCGCCAGTTCCATGCGGCGGTCGGCGTCACCGGCCTGGTGGTGACCAAGCTCGATGGCACCGCCAAGGGCGGCGTGGTGTTCGCGCTGGCGCGCGAATTCGGCATTCCGATCAGGTTTGCCGGCATCGGCGAGCGCCCGGAGGACCTGCGCGTGTTCGATGCGGACGCCTTCGTCGACGCGCTGCTGCCGGAGGCGCTGGGCAGCGGATGAAGCCGCGCCCGGGAGACCGCGCCGGCGCCCGGCGACGCGCGTGGCGGTGCATGGCCGCCGTGCCTTCCGGCGAGCGTGCCGACGCACGTGACGCGCGTCGAACGATGCGCGGGGCAACGCCGCGGCCGTGTCCGGCCCGCACCTGCCGCCCGTGACCGCGCCCACGCCGTCCCCGGTCGACGTCCCGCGCCGCAGGCGACGGCTGGCGCTGCTGCTGGTATTGCTGGCCGTGCTCGCCGTCGCCGCGGTCGCGTTGCGGCAGGCCTCGCGGCCTGTTCGCGTCGCCCAGCTGGTGCTCCGGCAGGCGGGCCATGCGCTGGGCCTGGAGATCACCGCGCGCGGCAGCGCCGAATACCGCCTGCGCGGCGGCGCGCAGCTGGTGGTGCGCGATGTCGTGGCACGCCAGCCCGGTGCGCGCACGCCGGTGCTGTCGGCCGATCGCATCCTGCTGTCAGTGCCATGGTCGACGGTGCGCGCGCGCGGGGCGGACCTGACGGTGCGCCGCGTGGAACTCGATGCCCCGGTGCTCGACCTGGCCGCGCTGCAGGCCTGGCAGGCCACGCGACCACCGACCGCGGAACCGCGCATCCCGACGCTGACCGAGGGCTTGGCGGTCGAGCGCGGGCGCATCCAGGGCAGCGGGTGGTGGATCGAGGCGCTGGCGCTCGAGGTGCCCGCGCTGCATCCGGCCCGCATCGTCGAGGGCCACGCGCGCGCCACCTTCCGCAACGCCACGTTGCGCGTGCCGATGGACCTGCGCATCGCGCTGGCGCGTCCGGCGCTGGATGCCGGCGTCGGCGCAGTCGGAACCGCAACCGTGTTCGCGCGCGACTGGCGGATGCAGCTCGACGCGCTCTCCGTCTCCGGCCGCCTGCGCGATGTGCCGCCCGCGGGCCTTGATCGCGCGCGCCTGGGCGCACGCGCGACGCTGCATGCGGGCGATGCCGCGCACCGCTTCGTGCTCGGCGTCGGCACCCACCTGCGCTTCGGCGACGTGCTCACGCTCGCCCCGCTCGCGATGTCCGTGCGCGGCCGCGACGTGGTCCCGAGCCTCGACGCGTCCGGGCGCCTGGGCCTGGGCCAGGCGCTCGCGTTCGACCTCGATGGCACGCTCGCGACCTGGCCGGGCACCTGGCCCGCGTTGCCACCGCCGCTCGGCCAGTCCGGTTCGCCGTTGCCGTTCGTGCTCGCCTACCGCGGCGCCACCGACCTGTCGGGTGATACCCGCCTGCGCCTGCGCCGCGATGCCACCGTGTTCGATGCCGCGTTCCGCCTGCCGCGCGTGCTGGCGTGGCTGGATGCGTTCGAACGTGGCACGCCGTTGCCCCCGCTGGACGGGACGCTGGTGACGCCGACGCTCGAGATCGCGGGCGCGACGCTCGAAGGCGTGCACGTGACCTTCGAGGACGGCGAGGCCGGTGCTTCGCCGTCAAAGCCGCGAACCACGGTCGCGCCCGGGCAGGGTGTGCGTCCAGCGGCGCGACGCGAGCGATGACACGTTCCGCACGGCCGCGCGCGGTGGCGGCCGCCGGCGCGCGCCGCCATGAGCTGTCGCGACACCCCGAAACCTACGCACGGCTGCTGCTGCCCTGGTTCGACCATGCAGGCCGGCACGACCTGCCCTGGCAGCACCCGCGCACGCCGTACCGGGTGTGGCTGTCGGAGGTGATGCTGCAGCAGACCCAGGTCCGCGTCGTCGTGCCGTACTTCGAGCGTTTCGTCGCCACGCTGCCGACACTCCCGGACCTTGCTGCCGCATCGCAGGACCAGGTGCTCGCGCTGTGGTCGGGGCTGGGCTACTACGCCCGCGCGCGCAACCTGCACGCGGCCGCCCGGCGCTGCGTCGAACTGCACGCCGGCGAGCTCCCACGCGAGATCGCCGCGCTCACGGCGCTGCCCGGCATCGGCCGCAGCACCGCGGCGGCGATCGCCTCGCAGGCATGGGGCGATGCCCACGCGATCCTCGACGGCAACGTCAGGCGCGTGCTCGCGCGCGTGCATGCGGTCGAGGGCTGGCCGGGGCTGCCGAAGGTCGAGAAGCGCCTGTGGCAGCTCGCCGACGCGCACCTGCAAGCCGCGGCGCTGCCGCCCGCGCGCATGCCCGACTACACGCAGGCGCAGATGGACCTGGGCGCGACGCTGTGCACGCGCAGCGCGCCGGCGTGCGTGCTGTGTCCGCTACGGGACGTGTGCACCGCGCGCATCGAAGGCCGGGTGGAGGAACTGCCGACGCCGCGCCCGAGCAAGGTGCTCCCACGGCGCCATGCGCACGTGCTGCTGGTGGAGGACGCGCGAGGCCGCGTGCTGCTGCAGCAGCGCGCACCGGCCGGCGTGTGGGCCTCGCTCTGGAGCCTGCCGCAGTTCGACGACGCCGCTGCAGCGCGCGACTGGGCAGGCCGCTACCTGCACATCCCCGCCGCATTCGTGGCGCTGGACACGATCGCCCACGGCTTCAGCCATTACCTGCTGGACCTGCATCCGCTGCACGCGCGCGACGCCACGCCGCGTGGCGTCGCCGATGGCCTGCTGCGCTGGGCCAGCCGCGCCGATCTGGCCGCCCTCGGCCTGCCCTCGCCCATCCGCACGCTGCTCGAAGCACGCATGCGCGTGGATTGACGCGCGGTTCGACATCGCATCGAACCAGATCGGATCGGATCGAAAACGCCGGCAGCGAAACCCGTCACACTGCGCGCCCGCCCCCGCAGACCATCGCCATGTCCCGCACCGTGTTCTGCCAGCGCGACCAGGTCGAGACCGAAGGCCTGGACTTCGTGCCGTGGCCCGGCGAGGCGGGGCGCCGCGTGTTCGAATCCATCGGCAAGCCCGCATGGGCCGCCTGGCTGGCGCACCAGACGATGCTGATCAACGAGAACCGGCTCTCGCCGATGAACCGCGACCACCGCGCGTTCCTCGAGCGCGAGATGGTGCGGTTCCTGTTCGAAGGTGGCGCCGATGCGCCGGCCGGTTACGTGCCGCCGCCCTGACGCTCCGCCGCGCGTGCCTCGCGCAGGCCGCGTTCCTCCGCACGGATTGCCTTGAAGTCGAGCGGGCGCAGGCTGGCGATGCGGCACGGGATCGACGGCATCGACGTGCCATCAAGCACCCGCACGTCGTCGAAGCGCGCATGCACGCGCCCGGCCTGGTTGCTGACCTGGATCGCACGCGCGAAGTCGATGTCCGGGCAGGTACCGATGAACTCGACCAGGTACGCCCGCGAGGGACGCGTCCACAGCGCAATCGCGCCCTCGCCCAGCGGCGTCCAGCCGTTGAGGCTGCCGAAGTACTGCATGCTCGCCACCGGCTCGCCGGCATGCGCGCGATACAGCGCGAGCCGCTCGGCGTCCCGTTGCGCGGCGTTGGTCGCGCACCCGGACAGCACCAGCAGTGCTAGCGCGAAGGCTGCGCGGGACACGGTCGTGCGAATGGTCGTGCGAGTGGTCTTGCGAACGGACGTGCGGTTCATGGCGGGCTCCGGTGCGATGCCTGCGTGGACCCGGCGGTCCCATGCCAAGCAGACGAGTCGTCGTCGATCCTGCGCCGGCGCGCGTCCACCGGCCACCGCCATGCGCACCCGCGTTCATCGCCCATGCGGCTTGCCGCACCCCGGCGCGGTCCGTATGATGCCGCCCTCTCACGGCGTGCCCGTGACGTGGCCGGGTAGCTCAGTTGGTAGAGCAGGGGATTGAAAATCCCCGTGTCGGGGGTTCGATT